>FWWM01005251.1_pt1 | contig 28770 bp, 25 predicted proteins | sample 2228351 | NCBI WGS metagenome assembly FWWM01 (sample SAMEA103939774, study PRJEB20133) | metagenome | reverse complement strand
TGCGCCTGTACCGGGCCACCAACAACCCCGGCCAGATGGCTGAAGCCCTGGGGCCGCTCTTCCGCCAACTGGACATCCCGGCCCTGGTCATCTGGGGCGCGGCTGACCCATATGTGCCGGTGCGCTTCGCCGAACGCCAGCGGGAGTTCTTCCCCCGCGCCCGCATCGTGATTCTGGAGGAAAGCGGCCACTGGCCCTTCGCCGACGACCCAGAAGCCGTAGCCGGTGCGCTCATTCCCTTTTTGCAGAAGCAGCGGGAAAGCTAAGGGAGGCGATCATGTCAGAACAAAATCAAGCCGTCGTGATCGGCGCCAGCATGGCCGGGCTGCTGGCCGCGCGGGCCCTGGCCGACTTTTTCCACCAGGTGACCCTCATTGAGCGGGACGCCCTCCCGCCCATCGGGGAGAACCGCAAGGGGGTACCCCAGGGCCGGCACACCCACGCGCTGCTCATGCGGGGTGCTGGTATCCTGGAAGGGCTGTTCCCGGGCCTGATCGCCGACCTGGTGGCGCAGGGCGTGCCGGTCATCAACCGTCCCGAAAAAGAGTTGATCTGGTTCGACGGGGGCGGCTACCACGCACGCTTTGCGAATCAAGACGGGCGTCTCGGTACCTTGGGCGTCAGCCGGCCCCTGCTGGAAGGCTACCTGCGGCAGCGGCTGCTGGGGCTGCGCAACGTCTGCGTCGTCGAACAGTGTGACGCGGTGGGGCTGGTTCCGTCAGAGCGTGCCGGCCGGGTGCGCGGGGTCCGTATCCTGCGCCGGGCGAAAGGCAGCGCCGAAGAAATGCTGGACGCCGATCTCGTGGTGGATACCGGCGGGCGGGCTTCCCGGGCGCCGAAGTGGCTGGAGGCGATGGGCTATCCCCCGCCCGAGGAGGAGCGGGTGACGGTCAACGTCTCCGGTGTAACCCGCCTGTATCGGCGGTGCCCGGACCATCTGAACGGTGCCAAGGTGGTCATCGTCGCCCCTTCCCCGGAACGCAAACGAGGCGGGGTCATGGTGATCCAGGAACGGGAGCGCTGGTCACTCACCCTGCTTGGCTTCGCCACGGATCCACCACCACGGGACGAGGAGGGCTTTCTGGCTTTTGCCAGGAGTCTGGCCGCGCCGGAGATCTACGAGGTGATCAAGACCGCTGAGCCGCTTTCCGATTTCCTCCCCTATCCCTTCAGGGCCAGCCAGTGGCGTCGTTACGACAAGCTGCGCCGCTTCCCGGAGGGCTTCCTGGTCTTCGGCGATGCCATCTGCAGCTTCAATCCCATCTACGGGCAGGGGATGTCGGTGGCGGCGATTCAGGCGCTCGATCTCCAGCGTGAGCTACCTCGGGGGACCGAAGGGCTATGGCGGCGCTTCTTCCGGCAGACGGTGAAGACGATCCGCAACCCCTGGCAGATCGTAGTCAGCGGGGACCTGCGTTTCCCGGAAGCAGAGGGGAAACGCACACCGGCCATCCGCTTCCTCAACGCCTACATGGCCCGGCTGCACCGGGCGGCGCGCCGCGACCCGGTGGTGGCCCGGGCCTTCAACGACGTGGCCAACCTGCTGGCGCCACCGCAGAGTCTGATGCATCCGCGCATTGCGTGGCGGGTGCTGCTGGGGTAATGGGGACGGCCGCCCGACCAGCGCCTGCACGGCTCCGGGGTGGCGTTTTTGGTTGTGTCCCCCAGGCGGTGTACGGGCCTCCCTTTGGGTTTTCGCTCATGCGCGAGGGGGTGCGCCCGTACCCCCTGCCGGTCGCCCCCGGTGGGGGCGACCGGCAGGACGTTGCCACCGCCGAGCTAGGACTCCCACCGAGCCCGTGCGGAGGTTTGCCCTTCCGGGGGATTGACAACGGCGCCTGCGCGCAGTATGGTGCGCGTACAACAGAATTGCATCGCGCACCGTTCGAAAGGGCAAACCCGCGGTAACGCGGGGACGCAAAGCCGACGGGACCTGCGGGGAGCAGGTCGGCCGGGTTGCCGAAAACGGTGGTTTCGTTTTCTGGGCCCGTTCGCGCGGTGCGCGGACGGGCCTTTTGCACGTCAGGCGCCGGGCAGGAAGCGCGCGCGTGCGGACCGACTCCCCCCGAGGTCCGCGCGGCGCGCTTCCACCCGGCCGCAGGCCGTCATCCACGTCCGCTGGAGGAAACCACCGGGCTCAAGGCGTACCGGCGTTCACCGGCTGCGGTCCGCGCCAGTCCACAAGGCCGTGCGGTTCCACGTGGACAGGGACCCACAGGGCGCTGGCGCGTACCGTCCCCGCAGCCACCCCGCGCGACACCGTGTGCAGGGAACGGCGCACCGCCCCTTCCACCACCTCCGAGAGCACGGTGCGGCGGAGGGTGTCGAAGTCCACCTGCCAGGATTCCGCAAGAGCCCGCACCGCTTCCACCAGGGAGCCCAGGGCACCGGGCAGCGCCTCTGCCACCCAACCGGCGGCTTCCGCGGTGCGGAGGTCCGTGCGCACCAGGACGGCTCCCCTGCCGCGGAACAAGTTCGCCACCGCCTCCACGGCCCACGGCTCCTCGCCGCCCACGAGGACCCACCGGGGCCGCGACAGGTCGGGCACGGCCTGCCCGCGGCGCAGCAACAGGGGATTGGACACCACCGCGGCGGGGAATTCGGCCCCCTTGCGCTCCCGAAGGCGCGCGCGCACCTGCTCCGCGGTCCCCACCGGTACGGGGGCCTGCAACGCCACCACGCTGCGCGCGGGAAGCTGCTCTACCAGGCGGTCGAACCCCGCAAGGGCGGTGGGGTGGGTGCCCACGCAGACCACCCACGGCTGGCCCGGCTCAGGCTCGTCTACCACCTCCAGCCAGCCGCAGCCCACCGCCTCCCGGAACAGGGCGTCCAGCCCCGGCTCGAAGTAAGGCAGCCGCCCTCTGCGCAGCGCACTCCGGCGGGCAGGGTCCGGTTCTACGGCCACCACCCGGCGCTGGGGCCCCGCCAGGCAGCTGGCGACCACCAGACCTGCGCCCTCCAGCCCTACGACCACCACCGTGGGGTCCATCCCGCACCTCCACGGACCCCTTCAAGCAAGTTCCGTGCCGCACCCGGGGACCTGCCAGGCGACCTGTCCCGCCACCAGGGTCCACACCGCCCGGCCGTCCTGCAGCACGCACAGGTCCGCGCGGAAGCCGGCGCGCACCTCCCCACGGTCTGGCAAGCCGATGCAGCGGGCCGGCGTGGTGCTGGCCATGCGGACCGCGTCCCGCAGGCTGACCCCCCAGGCCACCACGTTGCGGACGGCTTCATCCATGCGCAGGACGCTGCCCGCCAGAGTCCCGTCCGCCAGCCGCGGGGCGTCTGCGGTGCGGACGGTCACGGTCCGGCTGCCCAGCCGGTACTGGCCGGGCGGGGCACCCGCGGCGGAGACGGCGTCGGTGACCAGCACCACCCGGTCCGGCCCCAAAAGGCGGCACGCCATGCGGAAGGCAGCGGGGTGTACGTGCACGCCGTCCGGGATGAGCCCGCAGGCCCAGTTCCCTTCCTCCAGCGCTGCGCCCACCACCCCGGGCTCCCGGTGGTGCCAGGGGCGCATGGCGTTGAACAGGTGCGTGACCAGGCCCGCCCCTGCCGCGAACGCCTCCCGCGCCACGGGATAGGTGGCGTCCGTGTGGCCCACCGCGGGAACCACACCCCGCCCGGCCAACCACCGGACCAGCTCCAGCCCGCCCGGCTCCTCCGGCGCCACGGTGACCACCCGCACCGCTCCGGCCAGCTGGCTCACCAGCTGGCGGACCCGTGGGTCCGCGGGTGGTACCACCCACTCCGGGTCGTGGGCACCCACCCGCCGGGGGCTGATGGCAGGTCCTTCCAGGTGGACACCCAACGGCTGGGCCCCCTCGGGCTGGCCGGAGGTCACCACCTCCGCTGCGCGGCGGAGCTGCTCGAGGGGGGCGGTGACCAGGGTGGGCAGGAAACCCGTCGTCCCCGTGGACGCCAGGTAGCGTTGCACGCGCGCCAGCCCCCCTGCGTCGCAGCTGAGGAGGTCTACACCCGCGGCGCCGTTCACCTGCAGGTCCACGAAGCCCGGCACGAGCACCCCTCGTGGGAACCACCAGCGGGCCTTGCGAGGCGCGCCCGGCCGCACCTCTGCGATGCGGCCGCCTTCCACCACCACGTGGCCGGGTGCGAGGTCTGCACCGCCGGCCACCACCAGCCCCGCGCCCACCACGAAGGTGTCGCGGCCCGGCCCGCTCACCACGTCACCACGTGGAAGCCCACGGTCTCGAACCGGTTCATGGCTTCCAGGACGTGGTTTACGTCCGCCAGGCGGACCGTGGCGCCCACCAGCCGCGCGGGCGCGAGCTTCCCGGAGGCCACCAGCCCCAGCAGGCCCGGCAGGGCCCAGCCGGGGCAGCCCGCGCTCCCGAGCAGGCTCACCTCCAGCAGCACCAGGCGGTCCAACGGGACCGGGACGGCGCCCTGTTCCTCCCGCCCCGTGAGGCCCACCTGCACCACGCGGCCGCCCCGTCGGACGCACCGGAGCGCCTGGTGGACGGTGGCAGCCGTCCCCACGGCCTCCACCACCACGTGCGCCCCCTGGCCGTCTGCGATTTCCCGCACCCGCTTCCACGCGTCCGGAGAGGTGGCGTGGACCGCGGCTGCCGCCCCTTCGCGGAGGGCCCGTTCCAGCTGAGCCTCCCGCACGTCCACCGCCACCACGTGGGCACCCACCGCCGAGGCGATCTGCACCGCGGACAGCCCCACCCCGCCCACGCCGAACACCGCCACCCACTCCCCGGGCCGCACCCCGGCCCGGTGCACCAACGCGTGGTAGGCGGTGGCGTACCGGCAGCCCAGGCTCGCGGCGGACAGGAAGTCCACCGAGGGGGGTAGGCGGACCAGGTTGGTGTCCGCGTCCGGGACCCGAACCCGCCGCGCGAACGCCCCGTCCAGGTCTACCCCCAGCACCCCTCGGTGGGGGCACAGGTTGGACCGCCCGCTCCGGCACAGCTCACACCGCCCGCAGGCCAGGCGGAAAGGCACCGTCACCCGGTCTCCGGGCCGGAAGCCTTCCACCGCGTCTCCTGCTGCCTCCACCACACCCGCGAACTCGTGCCCGAGGACCAGGGGCAGGGTGGGGCGCACGCCCACCCACGCCCAGTCGCCCCGCCACACGTGCCAGTCGCTCCGGCACACCCCGCACGCCTCCACCCGCACCACCGCGTCGTACGGGCCCGGCTGCGGGTCGGGCACCTCCTGCAGGTGCAGGGGGCTGTTGAACGCCACCAGGACTGCGGCCTCCATTTCTCCCTCTCCTCCCGCGGGCGCCCGCACCCGGCACGTTTCAGTCCAGGACGAACCGCACGGGCTCTCCGGGACGTTTCTGCGCCAGGGCGGCTAGGTCTTCCTCCGCTACCACGGCCAGGACCGGGTAGCCGCCCGCGGTGGGTCCGTCGGGCATGAGCACGATAGGCTGCCCGGACGGCGGGACCTGCACGGCACCCACCACCATTCCCTCGGACAGGATCTCGCCTGGCCCCTGGTGGGGGATGCGGGGGCCCTCCAGCCGGTACCCGGACCTGTCGCTACGGGCACTCACGAGGTACTGCTCACGGACGAACCGCTCCAGGGCCTCAGGCGGGAACGCGGACAGGTGCGGGCCCGGCGTCACCCTGAGGACAGCAGCCCGCCCGGCCATTTCCCGCACTGGCGGGCCGGAGGGAGACCGAGCCTGGCGCACCAGGTCGCCGCGCTCAAGCGGCCGGCCCCCCAGGGCGGAGGGCACGTGGGTGCTGCGGCTCCCAAGTACCCGCGGGGCTTCCACCCCACCTGCCACCGCCAGGTACGCCCAGTTCCCAGACCTGGGAAACCGGAACCGGAGGACCTGCCCGCGCCGCAGGAGCACGGGCTGCTCCAGGGGTACGGGGCGCCCGTCCACTTCGGGCGAAAAGTCCGCTCCCGCGACCGCCACCTCCACGTCCACCAGGGCCTCCAGCACCGGGGATGGCCACGTGAACTCCAGCGCCGCGCAGTCCGGGCCGTTGCCCACCGCGCCGTTGGCGGCCCGCAGGGCGTGGGGATCCATGGCCCCCGAAGGCGGCACCCCGTAGCGCCGGTACCCCTGGCGGCCGAGATCCTGCACGGTGCACAGGAGCCCGCCGTCCAGCACCGCCAGCGCGGGGGTCCCGTGCACCGCGGGCCCGCGGGCTGCGGGCTTCACCACCCAGTCCGCCCGTTCCGTGGGTACGAACCGCACGCGGTCGCCCACCCGGAACCGCGCGGGCGGGTCCTGGGCCGGGTCGAACACCACCACGGGTGTGCGGCCCACCAGCCGCCAGCCGCCGGGGGTGGGCGACGGGTAGATCCCCGTCTGTCGGCCCGCCAGCCCCACGGAACCGGCCGGAACCCTCGGCCTCGGCTGTGGGAGCCTGGGGGCCGCAATCCGGTCCGGTACGCTAGCCATGTACGGGAACCCCGGGGAGAACCCGAGCATGTACACCAGGTACTCCGCCCCCGCGTGGAGCCGGACCACCTCCTGCTCCGGGACCCCGGCCCAGCGGGCCACCTCCCCCAGGTCGGGGCCGAACTCGCCGCCGTACACCACCGGCACCTCGTGCTGCCCCGCCGCTGGGGCCGTGGGCGCTTCGTCCGGCGCTTGCCGCACGTGCGCCGCCAGCACGTCCGGGTTGGTCTGCTGGGGGTCGTAGAACACCAACAGGGAGGCGTACGCGGGGACCGTCTCCACCACCCCCGCGAGGCGGCGGACCCAGCTTTCCAGCTGCAACACCCGCGCCAGCAGGGCGGGGTCCACCTCGGTACCCACGCGTACAAGCAGAGCGCGCCGGCCGAAGGGCAGGAGCTCCATACAGGACTCAGGCGAGCCCGCGGTACACCCGCGGCAGGCGGGGGCCGATGCGGCTCACGAGCTCGTACGGGATGGTCCCGGAAAGCCGCGCCAGCTCCTCTGCGGGTGCGTGGGGTCCTACCAGTTCCACCTCGTCGCCCTCCTCCACCTTCCCCTCCCCCGCGTCCAGCATGAGGAAGTCCATGCACACCGCTCCCGCGTAGGGCACACGGCGGCCCCGCAGGCACGCGAACCCGCGGTTGCTGAGGGCACGGGGCAGGCCGTCCGCGTAGCCCACGGGGACGGTGACGATGGTGGACGGGCTGCGGGTCCGGTAGCTGGCGCCGTAGCTCACGGGGGTCCTCGCGGGGACCCGGCGCACCTGCACCGCCCGGGCCACCACCCGCATGGCGGGCCGCAGGGGCGGGGTGGCCACCCCCGGGGACAGGCCGTACAGCGCGATGCCCACCCGGACCAGGTCCAGGTGGCTTTCCGGCAGCGCGAAGGCGGCCGCGCTGTTGGCCGCGTGCACGAACGGCACGGCGTGGCCAGCCGCCCGCAGGGCCTCCACCACAGACCGCAGCCGGTCCAGCTGGGCGCGGGTGAAGGCGGGGTCGGTGTCCGCGCACGCGAAGTGGGTGTACACCCCCTCCAACCGTAGCCCCGGGGTCTGGGCAATGCAGCGGGCCACGTCTGGGGCCTCCTCAGGGGGGAAGCCCACCCGGGTCATCCCGGTGTCCACCTTCAGGTGCACCGCCACCTGTGAGGGTGCCTGCCGGCTGGCCTGGACCACCGCCTGGAGGCTCGCGGCGGAGAACACCGTGAAGGACACGCCCAAGCCGGCGCCCTGGACCACCAGCTCCGGCGGGCTGTAGCCGAACACCAACACGGGCGCGTGGACGCCCACCTGCCGCAGCTGGAGCGCCTCCTCCGGCCGGGCCACGCCCAGCCAGCTCGCACCCGCGCTGACCGCGGCTTTGGCCACCTCCGCGGCGCCGTGCCCGTAGCCGTCTGCCTTCACCACCGCCAGCAGCCGCGTGCCCCGCCGGAGCACGCCCAGCACCGCGCGCACGTTGGCCCGCACCGCCTCCAGGTCTACCTCAACCCAGGCTGGCCGCATGGAGGTAAGAGAAGGGCTCCCGCACGCGGCCCGCCCGCACCCGCTGCATGGCGTCCGGCATCCGTTCCGCCACGTCGTGGGCCAACAGCCCCCGGTCGCCCCGTTCCTCCATCAGCAGGTCCGCGGAAAGGCCGTGCAGGTAGGCGGCGACCCACGCGGCGTCGAAGGGCACCAGCCCCTGGGCCACAAAGGCCGCCACCGCGCCCGTGAGCACGTCCCCCATCCCGCCGGAGGCCATCCCCGGGTTTCCCGTGGGGTTCACCACCAGGCGGCCGTCCGGGGAGGCCACCAACGTCCGGGCGCCCTTGAGCAGGGTAACCGCGCCCGTCAGGCGGGCGGTGGAACGGGCTGCCTCCAACCGTCCCCGCTGCACCTCCGCGGTGGTGACCCCGAGGAGCCGTGCCAGTTCCCCCGGGTGGGGGGTGATGACCACCGGCGCCCGAGCCGTCCGCAGCAACGCGTGCTGCCCCCGCAGGACGTTGAGGGCGTCCGCGTCCAGGACCAGGGGACGGTCGCACTTCTCCACCAGCGCCCGGACCACCTGCGCCACCCCTTCTCCGGTCCCCAGTCCGGGTCCGGCGGCCACCACGTCCGCGTCCTGCGCGAACTCCATCACCGTCTCGGCCGCGGAGGCAGCGAGCCCCACCCCGTCGTCCGGCAGGGCCGCGGGCATGAACTCCAGGGCGGAGGCGGCCACAGGGCCGAACACGCACGCGGGCACCAGCAGCCGGACCAGCCCTGCCCCGCACCGCAGTGCGCCCAGGGCGGCCAGCTTGGGCGCTCCCGGGAACCGCGCGGAGCCTGCCACCACCAGCACCCGGCCGTACGTGCCCTTGTGGGTCTCCGGGGCCCGGGCCGGCAACAGCCGCGCCACCTGCTGCGCGGTGGCCACCTCCGTGGTAAGCCCCGGCCCCTCCAGCACCAGCCTGCGGGGCAGGCCCAGGTCCGCCACCACCACCTCGCCACAGTAACTGGCCCCCGGGTAGACCAGCAGGCCCACCTTCGGGAGCCCCATGGTGACCGTCACGTGCGCCCGCACGCACGGACCTTCCACCCTGCCGGTGTCCGCGTCCAGCCCGGAGGGGACGTCTACCGCCACCACGGGCAGCTTCGCGTCGTTGATGGCCTCGATGGCCCGGCCGGCAAGTCCCAGCGGAGCACCCCGGAAGCCGGTGCCGAAGATGGCGTCCACCACCACGTCCGCGCCTGCACCCAGGGCCCTCAGGGCGGTGTCCACCGCGCCCACCACGTTGTCCACCTCGACCCCCGCGGCCCGCAGGGCGCGCAGGTTGACCGCGGCGTCCCCCTCCACGTCCTGGTCGCGGGCCAGCAGGTAGGCGCGGACGCTCACCCCCGCGTTGGCCAGGTGGCGGGCCGCGCACAGCCCGTCGCCCCCGTTGTTCCCCTTCCCGCACACCACCGCCACGCGGCTGCCCCCCCGCTCCCGGAGGACACGCCACGTCACCTGGGCCACCGCGCGGCCCGCGTGCTCCATGAGCAGGAGGGTGGGAAGGCCCGCCTCCTGGGCGGCCCGCCGTTCCAGATCCCGCATCTGCTCAGCGGTGACCAGCTTCACCCCGGCCCTCCGCCACCGCCACCGCGGCCGCGTACGTGCGGGCGTGGGTGACGGACACGTGCACCGCCACCACCCCGGCCTGTTCCGCCCGCCGGGCGGCCGCCCCGTACAGCTGCGCGCGCGGGCTCCCCGAAGCGCCCCGCACGATCTCGACGTCCTGGAAGCGCATCCCGCCCCACCCGGCCCCCAGGGCCTTCATGACCGCCTCCTTGGCCGCAAACCGTGCCGCGAGCCGCTCCAGGCCGGCCCTGCCGGCTGCCTGGCGGAGCTCGGTGGGGGTGTACACCCGGCGCAGGAAGGCCTCCCCCCAACGGTCCACCGCCCGGCGGATCCGGGCCACCTCCACCACGTCCACCCCTACGCCCAGGACCACCTATGCTCCCTCCTCCCGCGGGCTTTCTGCCTCCTCCACCAGGAGCACGGGAATCCCGTCCCGCACCGGGTAGCGGAGGCCGCAGGACGTACACACGAGCCCGCCCTCCTGCCGCAGCTGCCCGTGGCAGGCGGGGCAGGCCAGCAGCTCCACCAGCGAGGGGTCCAGGGCGTCCTCGGGGCAGTGCACGAGGACTAGTGTTCTGCGCGGTTGGTGCGGTTTCCCCTACTCCACCGTCACGCTTTTCGCCAGGTTGCGGGGCTGGTCGATGTCGTGTCCCTTCCGCCGGGCCACCCAGTACGCCAGCAGCTGCAGGGGCACGGCGGCCAGCACGGGGCTCAGGAGGTCGTCCGTGCGGGGGACCCGCAGCACGCGGTCTGCCAGTTTGCCGATCTCCGGGTCGTCCTCGTACGCCACCGCGATCACCCGAGCGCCCCGCGCCTTCACCTCCTGCAGCCCGGAGACGGTCTTTTCGTACACGTGTCGTTGGGTGAGGACCACCACCACGGGTGTGCCGGGGGTCACCAGCGCCAGGGTGCCGTGCTTCAGCTCCCCGGCGGGCATGGCCTCCGAGTGCACGTACGAGATCTCCTTCAGCTTCAGCGAGCCCTCCATGGCCACCGCGTAGTCCAGCCCCCGCCCGATGAAGTACACGTGTTCGCACCGCACGAGTTCGTCGGCCAGCGCCTCTACGGCCTCGGAGCTGCTGAGCACCTCCTGGACCTTCCGGGGCAGCCCCGCCAGCTCGTCCACCAGGGACTGCACCTCGTCCCGTGCGAGGGTTCCCCGCAAGGTGCCCAGGTGCAGGGCCAACAGGACCTGGCCCACCAGCATGGTCAGGTACGCCTTGGTGGAGGCCACCGCGATCTCCGGACCCGCCCGGGTGTACAGCACGTCGTCCGCTTCCCGGCTCAAGGTGCTGCCCACCACGTTGGTGACCGCCAGCACCCGGGCGCCGCGGGCCCGGCACAGGCGGGCGGCGGCCAGGGTGTCCGCGGTCTCCCCCGACTGGCTGATGGCCACCACCAGCTCGCCCGGGCGCACCAGGGGGTCGCGGTACCGGAGCTCGTGCGCGTAGTCCGCCTCCACGGGCAGGCGCAGGACCCGCTCGAACAGGTAGCGGCCCACCAGCCCCGCGTGGTAGGCGGTCCCGCAGCCCGTGACCCAGATCTTCTGCAGGGCCTGCGCGAAGGCGCGGTCGAACCGCACGTCTTCCAGAGCCACCGCTGCCGCCCCGTCCAGGCGGCCCATGAGGGTGTCCTGCAGCGCCCGGGGCTGCTCGTGGATCTCCTTCAGCATGAAGTGGGGGTACCCGCCCCGTTCGGCCTGGTCCGCGCTCCACGCCACGTGCATCCGGCCACGGGACACGGGCCTTCCTTCCAGCGTCTCCACCCGGGCGCCCTCCCGGGTCACCACCACCAGCTCCCCGTCCTCCACCACCAGCACGTCGCGGGTGTGGGGGAGCAGGGCGGGAATGTCGGAGGCCAGCATCATCTCGCCCTGCCCGAAGCCCACCACCAGGGGGCTGATCCTGCGGACCGCCACGATGCGGTCCGGTTCGTGCGCGCACAGCACCACCAGGGCGTACGCGCCTTCAGCCCGGCAGACGGCCCTGCGCGTGGCCTCCACCAGGTCGCCCCGGTACTCCTCCTCGATGAGGTGGGCGACGAGCTCCGTGTCCGTCTCGGACTGCAGGCGGTGGCCGCGGGAAAGCAGCTCCTCCCGCAACGGGAGGAAGTTCTCGATGATGCCGTTGTGGATCACCACGAACCGGCCGGACTCGTCCGTGTGGGGGTGCGCGTTGGCGTCCGTGGGCTGACCGTGCGTGGCCCACCGGGTGTGCCCGATCCCCACCGTCCCCGGTAGGGGCTCCCGCTCCAGGATCTCCCGCAGCCGGGCCAGCTTGCCCGCGGCCTTCCGCACCAGGACGGTCCCGTTGTACGCCACCGCCACGCCCGCGGAGTCGTAGCCCCGGTACTCCAGGCGGGCCAGCCCGTCCAGGAGGATGGGGGCGGCCGGACGGTCCCCCACGTAGCCCATGATCCCGCACATGCGCGCCCTCCCGGCCGCCTGCCGCCTACTGGCCCGCGGGAGCCGGTTCGGGCTCGTGGCGGACGGTGAACTCCTGTTCCAGGGCCTCCAGGCGCGCGGTGATCCCTCCGTACTCCAGCTCCGACATGGGCAGCATGGCCGGCCCGAAGAAGCCCTGCTTGCGCATCTCCACCGCCTTGGCGGCCGCGCGCTCCCGCACGTGCGCCCAGAAGGGGTCCGCGAACAGGTCCGTGGGCTCCGTGAAGTGGCCTTCGTGCACGGAGAACGCCAGGCCGGACACCATGGGCACGCAGAAGAAGGTGCTGGCGGGGGTGTTGATGGGGACCGGCATCAAGGGGAGGTTGTGGCTGCCCCGGGTGTCGCCGGCCACGAAGGGGGCCAGGGCGAAGGGCGGGCCGAACTCCTCGGTGGCCGGGAAGATCTTCTGCACCCGCACCACCGCCACGGGGTCGTCCTTGCCCACGTACCGGCCCGCGATGTTCCGCAGGCGCGTGGTGGACACCGCGGCGGCCTGCTCGTGGGGGTACTTGCGGGACCAGATGGACTCGATCACGTACCGGTGCGTGTCCCGCAGCAGGGCCGCGATGTCGTACAGCCGCTCCGGGGCGTCCAGGGTGATGGTCCGGTCTGCCTCCGTGTAGTCCACGTCCATGATCCGGAACCGGAACCCCTGGTGCAGCTCCGTGGACAGCAGCAGCCCGGAGCAGTACATGGGGTCCGCGAAGGCCAAATACAGGGGCAGGTTGAACGCGCCGGGCTCCGTCTTGTCCGCGGCGAACACCACCACGGCCTCGTTGGGGCGTTCCTCGAACTCCATCTCCGCGGCCCCAGGCCCCAGCCCGCGGACGTTCCCGGAGAACGCGTCCTTCAGCAGGTCCTGACCCGCGCCGTACAGCCCCTGCCGCTTGGCCACCTCCGCACCGGCCCGGAAGGCCTCCCAGGCCAGCCCGTGCACGTCCGGGTGGCCCACGCCGTGCCGGTGGGACAGGATCAGGCACACGTCGTCGCCCGTATGACACACGTACGCGTCCACCAGGAGCTTGCCGCGCTGGGGGAACACCCGCTCCCGCACCGCCTCCAGGACCGCCTGGCTGGGCAAGGTGTGCCCGCCCACGCTCCCGATGTCCGCCTTGATCACACTCAGGGTGATCCGCATCCCGTACCCCTCCTTTCGCGCGTACGAATTCCGCGCGCAGACGGCCACACGCCGCCTGCGGGCACCACCGCACGGTTGTGTCGTGGGAGCCGCCGCGCGTGGGTGGGACGCCCCGCGCGGCGTCCGGGTGGGTGTACCGGCCGGCGACCTTTTGTCCCGGGGTCACCCCCGAGCTTTGTCAGCCGCCTTTTTTACCACCGGATGGGTTTCCGGAGGCCCGCCGGTGGGCCTGGGGTCACCCGCCGAGCAGGAGGGCAGCCCCTCCCGTCGAGATCCCCCGCCTCGTCAGCCCGCGGCTTGCCCGCCGCGGGCCCTGGCGCTTCTGACCCAGGTTTTCCCCTCCCACCTCCTCGGAAAGACTTCCCCTCCTGTCTACCAGACCCGCCTGCCCCCGCGCAATCCGCCGACTGGGGGATTCCTGCGGTGCCGAACGGCCCGACGCGCCGCCCAGGGGAGGCGGTCGGGAGGGCCGGACGGCGCTACCGCGCCTGCCACACCCTCAGGATCGCCACGGCCACGGCGCCTGCGGTCACCGCCACCAGGTTCACCCCCAGGTCCTGTAGCTCCGCACCGCGGTAGGGCAAGAAGGACTGCACCGCCTCCAGGGCCAGCCCGTACAGCCAGGCCGCCAGCGCCGCGCGGCCCGTGGGCATGCTCTGCGCCAGCAGCACCGTGAGCACGCCGAACACCACCAGGTGGTAGCCAGGACCGCCGGCCTGAAAGCCGTGCGGGCCCAGGGGCGGCAACATGCCGCCTGCCGCGGTGACCGCCATCCACAGGGCGGTCCACACCCGCCTACGCCTCACCGCGGCCGCCCGCAGTCGCCTGTAGGGCCGCCGCCAGGTCTTCCGCGGTACGCCTGGCCCGGTCCGGGTCCTCGTGCTCCACCATCACCCGCACCACAGGCTCCGTGCCCGACGGCCGCACCACCAACCGCCCGCGGGTGCCCAGGGCCCGCTGCGCCTCCTCCACCCGCCGCCGGACCTGAGGGTCCTCCAGTACCCGGCGGTGGTCCGAAAGGGGCACGTTCACCAGCACCTGTGGGTAGCGGTCCACGCCGCCCACCAGCTCTGCCAGGGACCGGCCGGTCTCCTGCATTACCCGGACGAGCTGCAGCGCGGTGAGCAGCCCGTCGCCCGTGGTGGCCAGCCGGCGGAAGATCACGTGCCCGCTCTGCTCCCCTCCCAGCACCGCCCCCAGCTCCTCCATGCGCTCCAGCACGGACCGGTCGCCCACCGGAGCCCGCTCCACGTGGATCCCCTCCGCCCGGAGGGCGCGCTCCACGCCCAGGTTCGTCATCACGGTCACCACCACCACCGGCGGGTCCAGCTCCCCACGGGCGTGTAGGTGGCGGGCGCACGCGGTGAGGATCAGGTCTCCGTCCACCACGTGGCCCCGCTCGTCCACCGCCACCACGCGGTCCGCGTCCCCGTCGTGCGCGAACCCCACGTGAGCGCGGTGCTCCACCACGGCCTGCTGCAGTCCCTGGGGGTGGGTGGATCCGCAGCCCACGTTGATGCGGGAGCCGTCGGGCTCCGCGTTCAGGGCCACCACCTCTGCGCCGAGTGCGCCCCACAGCCGTGGGGCCACCCGGTAGGCGGCGCCGAAGGCGCAGTCCACCACCACCCGCAGACCCCGGGCGGCCGGCGCGTGCCGGAGCAGGGACCGCAGGTAGCGGTCCTCCGCGTCCGGCAGGTCGCAGGCGTTCCCCACCTGGACGCCGGTGGGCCGGGGGCCGTGGAGGGCCAAGGCCGCCTCGACCCGGTCCTCCACCTCGTCTGGGAGCTTCCGGCCGTCTGGGCCGAAGAACTTGATCCCGTTGTCCTCGATGGGGTTGTGTGACGCGGACACCACCACGGCGGCGTCCGCGGGCAGCTCCCGCACCAGGTACGCCAGGGCAGGGGTGGGCAGGACCCCCGCCCGCAGCACGTGGGCCCCCGCGGAGCACAGCCCCGCGGTCAACGCCGCCTCCAACATGGGGCTAGAAAGGCGCGTGTCAGTACCCACCACGAACCGGCCCGCACCCAGCACCGCGGCCGCCGCCCGGCCCACCGCGAGCACCAGCTCCGGTGTCAGGTCGTGGTTGGCCACGCCCCGGATCCCGTCTGTACCGAACAACCTGCCCAAGCCGCCCTCCCTCGCTGCCGCGGAGGTCTGCTACCGGCGCACGGTGCGCAGCACCACCTCCGGAGGGTCCACCCACGCCACCAGGACCCCCTCCGGCACGTTCACCCGCACCGCAAGCCTGCCGGATCGGGCCTCCCCGGAAGGTACCACGAACGCCTCCACCTGGTCGGGCTGCATGCGCTCCACCGCCTCTTTGGGGCCCACCACCGCCACCCGCACGGTGCCGGGCTCCACCCGGGCCTCCGCCCCCGGTCCCAGGCCGCGTACCACCACCGCTACCACCAGCTCCCTTGAGACGGGCGCGGGCAGCACCACCACCCGCACGGACACCACTCCCCCACCCTCCGCCCGCACGCGTGGGGGCAGGCGCAGGCGGACCGTCCGCCGCACCTCCCCTTCCACCGCGCTCACGTCCACGGGGTCGGTGAGCAGGACGGACAGGTTCACCACCGCGTCCTGGGGTCCCCGCACGGTCACCACCGCCGGCTCCGCCTCCACCAGCGCCACGGAAAGGCCCGGCCGCGGGCGGCCGGTGACGGAAGGCACCACAGGGACCCTGCGGGACACGACGCCCTCCGTCACGGGCAGGGTGACCTGTACGTTTTGGGGCTGCGCGGTCACGCCCTGCAGCTCCGCGCCGCTTGCGTCCTCCAGCCGCACCCGGAGGCTCTGGGTCAGGGCGCTGCGGAGGCCGCCCACGTCCACCGCCACCCACGCGCGCTGCAGCTGCTGGACCAAAGACCGGGGCCCCTGTACGGTGACCCGCGGCGGCTGGACCACCGGCTGTCCCAAGATGGCCCCGGGCGCCGGCACGCCCTGGAGCACCACCTCCACGGGGACCTGCCGGCGGGCCACGGAGTCCACGGTCACCACCACCTCCGCGGGCTGTACGGCCACCACCCGCAGTCCCTGGGGCGGCCGCACCCGGACGGGTAGCCGGTACTCCCCGGGTTCTGTCATCTGGCCCAGGTCCACGTACGCCTCCAGGCCGTCCGCGTTGAGCTCCGCCACCGCGGAGCGCGGCCCGCGCACCCGTACCTCCACCCGAGAGGCCATCCCCACCACCACCAGGCCCGCCGCCAGGCCCCGGGCCTGCAGCTCCGTGGTGACGGTCCGCTCCGTCTGCGGGTTGCGGTCCGCGGCCACCATGTACCAGACCGCCACCGCCACCGCCAGCGCCAGCACCCGGTACAGGTTCCGCTCGCCCGTCCCCACGGTCCGCCTCAGCTGCTCCGACGCCAGAGCCAGGGACCCACCTGCCGCGGGGGAGCGGGGGCGAACAGCCTCAGGAGTTCCGCCCGCAACTCCTCCTCCCCCAGCCCGCGGCTCAGGGTCCCGTCCCGGGCCAGGGACACAGTACCGGTCTCCTCCGACACCACCACCGCCACCGCGTCCGTGCCCTCCGTGACGCCCACCGCGGCGCGGTGGCGGGTCCCCAAGGCCCGGCTCAGGAGGGGGCTCTCGCTGAGGGGGAGCACGCACCCGGCGGCCAGCACGCGGTTGCCCCGGACGATCACCGCCCCGTCGTGCAGGGGCGTGTTGGGGTGGAAGATGTTCAGCAGGAGGGGCACGCTCAGCAAGGCGTCCAGGCGGACGCCCGTCTCCGCGAAGTCCCCAAGGCCGGTGCGGCGTTCCAGGACGATGAGGGCACCGTGCTGGCGCTCCGCCAGCACCCGGGCCGCCCGCGCCACGTCGTGGGCCAGCCGCAGGGCCACCTCCCGCTCCAGGGCGCTGGGCGGCCACAGCAGGCGGCCACGGCCGATCTGCTCCAGAATGCGCCGCAGCTCCGGCTGGAACAGCACGAGCAGCGCCACCGGGATGATGGCGCCCAGGTACCCGAGGATGGCCTGCAGGGTGTACAGGCCCAGGGCGCGCGCGGCCGCGTACACCACAAACAGGACCGCCATGCCCTGCACCAGCTGCACCGCGCGCGTACCGCGGATCACCAGCATGAGCTGGTAGACCACGAACGCCACGATGGCGATGTCCACCAGGTCGTTGGGCCGGACGGCCACCGGCAAAGACACCGCGTCCTTCTCCTCCCAGCTAAAGAACGAGCGCCAGCAGGGCTTTTTGCACGTGCAGCCGGTTTTCCGCCTGGTCCAGGACCGCAGACTGCGGCCCGTCCAGCACCTCGTCGGTGATCTCCTCCCCCCGGTGGGCGGGCAGGCAGTGCAGGACCACCGCGTGCGGGTCCGCCTGTCGCACGAGCTCCGCGTTCACCTGGTAAGGCCGGAACACCCGCTGCCGCTCCTCCCTCTGGGCCTCCTGGCCCATGCTGGTCCACACGTCCGTGTACACCACGTGCGCGCCCGCCACCGCCTCCCGGGGGTCGCGGACCAGCTGGATCTGTGCCCCCCGGCGCTGCGCTTCCGCCCGGGCGGCTTCCCACACCCCGGGGTCCGGCTCGTAGCCCGCGGGCACCGCCGCGGTCACGGAAAGGCCCACGCGGGCCGCGGCCAGCAGGAAGGAGCAGCACACGTTGTTGCCGTCTCCCACCCACGCGGCACGGACGCCCGAAAAGCCTCCCAGCTTTTCCTCCACCGTGAGCAGGTCGGCCAGGGCCTGGCAGGGGTGCTCCCGGTCCGAAAGGGCGTTGATCACGGGCACGTGGGAGCCCTCCGCCAGCTCCCGCAGGGTCTCGTGGCGGTTCACCCGCGCCACGATCCCGTCCACCCACCGGGCGAGGTTGCGGGCCACGTCCCCCACCGCCTCCCGGACCCCCAGCTGCACGTCCTGGGGGGCCAGGTACACCGCCTCGCCTCCGAGCTGCCGCATCCCCACCTCGAAGGTCACCCGCGTGCGCAAGGAGGGCTTCTCGAACAGCAGCGCCACCGTCTTGCCCCGCAGGGGGTCGTGGCGCACGCCCGCCCGCTGCTCGCGCTTGAGCTGGCGGGCCAGGTCCAGGACCTCCCGGACCTCCTCCCCGGACAGGTCCTGCACGCTCAGCACGTCGCGTCCGCGCAGCATCTTCACCCTCCCTCCCGAGGTACGGAGTTCTGCGCCGCCGCGGGCCAGTCCTGTGGCCGCCCCTCAGCCCGTGGTCTGTAGCCCGGCCGCGATGCCGTTGATGGTGTGGTGCAGGAGCTCCGCCACCTGGGCGTCCTCCGGACGCGCGCGGCGCTCCCGCAGCAGCCGCACCTGCAGGTAGTGCATGGGGTCCACGTACGGGTTCCGCAGCCGCACCGACCGCTGCAGGACCAGGGCGTTGTCCAGGATCTCCCGCTGCCCGGTCACCTCCAGCACCCGGCGGACGGTGCGGTCGTACTCTTCCCGGATGCGGCCGTACACCCGCTCCCGCACCCCTTCGTCTTCCACCAGCTCCGCGTACAGCCGGCCCACCTCCAGGTCCGCGGTCCCCAGGCTGATCTGGGCGTTGTCCACCACGGACCGGAAGAAGGGCCAGCCCGCGTACATGGCCCGCAGCTCCGCCAGGGCCCCCGGTCTTGCCCGCGCGAAGCGGTCCAGGGCGGTGCCCAGGCCGTACCACCCGGGGAGGTTCACCCGGGTCTGCGTCCAGCTGAACACCCACGGGATGGCGCGCAGGTCCTCCACCCGCTCTGCGCGGCTCCGGGCCGCGGGGCGCGAGGCGACGTTCAGCCGGCGGATCTCGTCGATGGGGGTGGCCTGCGCGAAGTACTGGGGGAAGTCGGGGTCGTCCACCAGCTCCCGGTACGCGCGGCGGCTGAGCTCCGCCAGCTCCTCCATCACCTCCTCCCACCTGTCCAGTTGCTGGGGCTGGGGGCTGCGGTCCAGGGCCGCCCGCAGGACCGCGCTGGTCAGCTGCTCGAGGTGCCGGCGGGCGATGAGGGGGTTGCCGTACCGGCCCGCCAGGACCTCGCCCTGCTCGGTGAGCTTCAGCCGCCCGTCGGTGGCCTCCCGGGGCTGGGCCAGGATGGCGCGCTCCGTGGGACCGCCGCCCCGGCCGATGGCCCCGCCCCGGCCGTGGAACAGGCGCAAGCGGCAGCCGTGCCGCCGCGCCACTTCCGGCAGCGCCTTTTGCGCCCGGTGCAGCGCCCAGTTGGCCGCCAGGTACCCGCCGTCCTTGTTGCTGTCGGAGTAGCCCAGCATCACCTCCTGCAGGTTCTCCCAGCTCGCCAGGTGGGCCCGGAACTCGGGGGTGCGCAGCAGGGTTTCCAGGATCTCCCCGCAGCGCCGGAGCTCGTGGATGCGCTCGAACAGGGGGACCACGTGCAGCCGGCTGGTGACCCGGCCGTCTTCCCACCGGTACAGGCCTGCCTGCGCGGCCAGCCACAGGACCTCCAGGACGTCGCTGGCGTCCTCCGTGAGGCTCACGATGTACGTGGAACAGGCTTGCGGGCCGAAGCGGTCCTGCCAGGCGGGCAGGGCGCGGAACAGGCGGACCACCTCCACCGCCTCGGGGTCCTGGGGTTCTGCCTGGACGGCCCCCCCGCGCAGGAGGCGGGCCAGCAACGCCACCCGCTCGGACTCCGGCAGGGCGAGGTAGTCGTCCACCACCCCGGCCCTGCGCAGCAGGTGGGCCACCGTCCGGCCGTGCACCGCGCTGTCCTGGCGTATGTCCAGCTCCGCGAAGTGGAACCCGAAGGTCTGCGCCCGCACCCACAGGTCCTGCAGCCGGGCCCGCGCCACCCGCCCGCCCCGGTGGGCGTGCAGGCTCCGGGACAACAGCTCCAGGTCCCGGACGAAGGCGTCCGCGGACCCGTACCCGCCCGCTCGGCCCTCCTGCGTGCGGCGCAGCCGCTCGTCCACCGCCCGCAGCTTGCGGCGGTACGGCTCCGTGGGCGGCGGCAGCTCAGGGTCCCGTTGCAGCTCCGGCAGCTCCCGCAGGTCCGCCTCCACGGAAGCCAGCAGGTCCGCAGCCACACCCGCGCGGCGCGCGGAGACGCTGAGCTCCCGGGCCAGGGCGGCCACCTCCTCCCGGTACAGCCGCAGCACCCGCGCCCGCTGCAGCTCGAGGGTCCGCTCCGTCACCTCCACCGTCACCAAGGGGTGGCCGTCCCGGTCCGCCCCCATCCACGAGCCGAACCGCACGAACGGCCGCACAGAGCCCCGCGCCTCCGGGGCGTAGTCCTGCACCGCCTCCTGCAGGTCCCGGAACAGCACCGGTGCCACCGCCCACGCGCTGCGCTCCAGGTAGTACAGCCCGGTCTGCACCTCGTCCAGGGGCGTGGGCCTGCGCGCGCGGACTTCGTCCGTCTGCCACAGGGCGGTGATCTCCGCCAGCAGCCCCTCCGTGGCCCGGCGCCTGGTCTCGGGGGTGGCCTGCGGGTCGTCGCGGACGGCCAGCAGCTCCGCCACCGCCCTGAGGTGCGCCAGCACGGACGCACGCCGGGCTTCCGTGGGGTGCGCGGTGAACACCGGCCGGACCTCCAACCGCTCCAGGACCGAAGCCAGGTGCGGGGCAGGGACTCCCGCACTCCGCAGGCCGCTCAGGGCCGCGGCCACCGACTCCGGCCGGGGCGCGGGCTGGCCGCGGACCTCCCGGTCCCGAAGGGTGCGCAGCCGGTGGTGCTCCTCCGCGAGGTTGATCAGGTGGAAGTACAGGGTGAAGGCCCGCACCACGCCGTACACCTCGCCGAGGTCCAGGCCCCACAGGCACTCCCGCAGGGCCCGCTCCCCGCCCGCGGAGGGGTCCGTCCTGCGGCGGATGGCCAGGCGGCGGACCTGCTCCACCCGCTCCAGCAGCTCCGGACCACCCTGCTCCTGCAGCACCTGTCCCAGCAGGCTGCCCAGCAGCCGTACATCTTCCCGCAGGTGCTCGATGGGGACCCGCATGGGGACCGACGGAGTCCGACCTTGGTCAGCAGGTTAGCCTACAGGCCCGGCCGCGTCGAGCCGTCAGGAGGACTCCGCCAGGAAAGCCTCCACCTGGGCGCGGGTCGGCAGGGGCGTGGTGGCGCCCAGACCCGTGGTGGTCAGGGCACCCACCGCGTTCGCAAAGCGGGCGGCCTCCTCCAGGGGCGTTCCCTCCAGCCACCGGAGGGCGAAGGCGGCGTCGAAGGCGTCGCCCGCCCCCGTGGCGTCCACCACCCGCACGCGCCAGCCCGGGACGGAAACCCGCTCGCCCTCCACGGTGGCCACCGCGCAGCCACGCTCCGCCCGCTTGAGCACGGCCACGCGGGCTCCCGCGTCCACCACCGCCTGCAGCACCGCCGCCTCGTCCTGGTCCGGGAACACGTACCCCGCGTCCTCGGTGCTCAGGAAGGCCAGGTCCACCAGCGGGAGGGTGTCCAGCACCACCGCCCGGAACTCGCCGGGCGGCATGAGCTTGGGTCGCACGTTCAGGTCGTAGCTCACCACCACGCCCTTGCGCCGCGCCCGCTCCAGCGCCCACCGGACCGCCTCCCGGGCGGAGGGGGAGATGGCCTGACTGATGCCGCTGGTGTGGAGCAGCCGGGCGCCATCCACCGCCTCGCCGGGGATCTCGCCCGGACGCAGCCGGCTCGCCGCGGACCCCGCCCGGTAGTAGGTGAAGTGGCTGCGGCCCTGCGGGTCCTGCGCGAGGAAGTAAATGCCCGTGGGCTCGTCCGGCACCACCCGCACGTACCGGGTCTCCACGCCCTCCCGCCGCCACATCCGCAGCAGCGACCGTCCGAACTCGTCGTCCCCCACCCGCGTCACGTACGCCACCCGCGCTCCCAGCCGCGCGGCAGCCACCGCGAAGTTCGAGGTGTCCCCTCCGAACCCGCGCCGGTACACTTCCGCTTCCTCCAGGGACCCGCCCACCGCGGCGAACTCCACCAGACCCTCACCAAGGGACACGATCTCCGCCACGTGGTCTCCCTACGCCTCCCGGTGGGGCCCACGGCCCGGCCACCCCATGGCCTCGGAAATCCGTCCCGCCGCCTCCCGGACCAGGGGGCCCAACTCGCGGCGCGCCCGCTCCAGGGAAATGGTGGTCACCGAACCGGACACGCTCAACGCCCCCGCCACCTTCCCCCGGTGGTCGAAGATGGCCGCCCCCACGCACCGGATGCCCTCCTCGTTCTCCACGTTGTCCAGGGAAAACCCGCGGCTCCGCACCGTCGCCAGCTCCTGGAACAGGCGCGCGGGGTCGGTGATGGTGTTGGGGGTCCTCCGCGGCAGCCCGTGCCGCTCGAGGATCCGCTCCACCTCCTCCCGGGGCAGGTACGCCAGCATGGCCTTCCCCAGGGCGGTGCTGTGGGCGGGCACGATGCGGCCCACCATGGAGGCCATCCGGATGGGCCCGGGAGACTCCACCTTCTCCACGTACACCACCTGCCCTCCCTCCAGCACTCCCAGGTGCACCGTCTCGCCCGTACGGTCCCGCAGCTCGGCCAGCACCGGCCGGCCCACGGTCCGCAGCTCCAGCTGCTCCAGCCGCCGGGCTGCCAGCCACAGCACGCCCGCGCCGATGGTGAAGCTGCGGTCGCTCTGCGCCACCAGCCCGAGCGCGCACAGGCTGTGCAGCAGGCGGTACACCGTCGGACGCGGCAGGCCCACCGCCTCCGCAAGCCGCCCCGCGGAAAGCGGCCGGCCCGCTTCCCCTAGCGCCCGGAGCAGCGCCGCCGCCCGCTCCAGGGACTGCACGCCGTCCCGGTCTGCCTTCCGTCCGTTCATGGGATCCCCTCCGGCACCGGCAGGCCCACCATCCGCCCCACCTGCTCCAGTGCCGCCACCGCCTCCTCCGGCAGCAAAATCCCCGCGCTCCGGTACTCCCGCTCCCGCTGTGCCTCCGGCTCCCCCGGTAGCCACACCCGGTCGAACCCTTCCGCCGGCGGCAGCGCCCGCACCTCCCGGACCATCCGGTCCACCCGAGGGAGGAGGCCCTGTAAACCGCAGAAGGCCTCCGGCCACAGCGCCAGCATCAGGTGTCCCAGGCCCTGCGGACGGTCCAGGTGCTCGTACAGGGGAGGGATCTCCGGACCCGACCGGGCCCCCGTGAGCAGCCCGGCCAGCGCGTCCACCACCAGCGCGAGCCCGGACCCTTTGGCCCCGCCGAAGGGCAACAAGGCGCCCTGCAGGGCCTGGTGCGGGTCGGTGGTGGGCCGGCCGTCGGGGCCCAGCGCCCACGTGGGAGGGATCCGCTCCCCGCGGGAGGCCGCGGCCCGTACGCGGCCGTGCGCCACCTCGCTGGTGGCCATGTCCAGCACCACGGGGCGTTCCTGGCCCGCGGGGATGCCCACGCTGAGGGGGTTCGTGCCCAGGTAGCGCACGCGGGCGCCGTAGGGCGCCACCTGGGCGTCCGCGTTGGAAAGGGCCACGCCCACCGCGCCCTGCGAGACCGCCCGGAGGACGAAGTAGGCCAGCATCCCGCAGTGGTTGCTGTTCTGGACGCCCACGACACCCACCCCGTGCAGCCGGGCCCGGTCCACCGCCAGGTCCATGGCCCTGGCCGCGGCCACGATCCCGAAGCCGGCCCCTGCGTCCACCAGGACCGCGGCCCCCCAGTCCCGGAGGACCGTGAGCTGCGCGCCAGGACGGATGGACCCCGCACGCAGCCGCTCCAAGTACACAGGGGTGCGCACCACCCCGTGGGAGTGCACGCCCCGCAGGTCCGCGCACACCAGGGCGTCGGCAACCAGCTCTGCCTCCTCCTCCCCGGCGCCCCCGCGCACCAGCGCCTGCTCCACGAACGACCGCAGCACCTCCGGGGCGTACCGGGCCATCAGTCCATCCACGCGCCGCCGTTTATGTCCAGCGTCTCGCCGGTGATGAAGCCGGACCGCGGGGACGCCAAAAACGCCACCGCGTCCGCCACCTCCTCCGGGGTGCCCAGCCTCCCCACGGGGATGGCCGCCAGGATCTGCGCCCTCCGCTCCGGCGTCCACTGCGCGCTCATCTCCGTCTCGATGGCGTGCGGGGCCACCGCGTTTACCGTGATCCCCCAGGGGGCCAGCTCCCGCGCCAGCGTCTTGGTCAGGGCCAGCAGCCCCGCCTTGGACGGCCCGTAGCCCGGGGCGGAGGCGATGTCCCCCATCTTGCCCGCGATGGAGGACACGTTCACGATGCGTCCCCACCGCGCCTGTTTCATGTACGGTACCGCGGCCCGGCAACAGTAGAAGGGGCCCGTGAGGTTCACCGCCAGCACCTCGTGCCAGTCTTCCAACCGCATGGTCTCCAGGGTCCCGCGGCGGATGATGCCCGCGTTGTTCACCAGCACGTGCAGTCCGCCCCACCGTTCTGCCACCTGGCCGCACATGGCCTCCACCTCCGCCCACCGGGTGATGTCCGCGGGCACCGCCACCGCCTGTCCTCCCCGGGCGCGGACTTCCTCCGCCACACGCTCCGCGGCCGCGGCGTCCACGTCGTTCACCCCCACCCGGGCGCCCTCCTCCGCCAGGCGCAGGGCCACCGCCCGGCCGATCCCGCGGCCCGCCCCGGTCACCAGCGCGGCGCGGCCTTCCAGCTCCATCCCTCACACCTCCTTGGGGTACAAGAGGGCTTTCACCGCCTGCCCGGACTCCACCGCCTCGAAGGCCTCCCGCCACCTGCCCAGCGGGAGCCGCACGTCCAAAAGGGGCCCCGTGCGCACCCGCCCTTCTGCCAGCAGGCGCAGGGCCAGCACCCAGCTGCTGTGGCGGCTGCTGAAGGAGAACTGCACGTCCAGCCCCTTGAACAGGGCCACGTCCCAGGGGAAGGCCACCTCCGCTCGCCCCGTGACCCCCAGCTCGCACACCCGCCCCAGCCGGCGCGCCAGCTTGGGTGCCAGGGCCACCGCCTCCGGGGACCCGGAAGTTTCCACCACCACGTCCGCGCCCTCCCCCTCGGTCAGCTCGGCCACCTTGGCCTCGGGGTCGTCGCGGCCCAGCTGGATGGGGATCCCGCCCAGTTCCTGCGCCACAGGCAGCCGGCGGCGGGCGCTGCGGGCGGTCCCCACCACGGCCACCCAACGGGCGCCGCACGCGCGGGCCACCTGCAGGCACAGCAGCCCCAGGGGCCCGGGCCCCAGCACCACCACCCGCTCCCCGGGCCGCACCGCGGCCCGCTCCGCCACCGCGTGGACCGCCACCGCGGTGGGCTCCGTGGCCGCCGCCTCCTCCAGGGGGAGCCCCTCCGGGACGCGGTGCAGCAGCTCCGCGGGCATCACCAGGTACCGTGCGAAGGCGCCGTCGCGGCCGATCCCCGGGGCCCGCTTGTCCGGGCAGATCTGCCGGTTGCCCGTGCGGCAGAGGAAGCACCGGCCGCACGCACCCGTGCTGGTCTCAGACACCACCCGGTCGCCCGGGCGCCAGCCCTGTACTCCGGGGCCCGTGTCCACCACCACGCCCGCGAACTCGTGCCCCAGCACCACCGGCGGCCAGTACGGGTGCCGGTCGTGGTAGATGTGGACGTCGCTGCCGCACACGGAGGCCGCCTGCACCTCGATGAGCACCTCCCCCGGCCCCGGCCGGGGCTCCGGCAGCTCCCGCAGCTCCACCAGCCCTTCCCCGCGTCCCGTCTTCACGAGTCCCCACACGTCCGCTCACCCCTTCACCGCGCCCGCGGTCAGACCCTGGACGAACCAGCGCTGCAGGGCCAGGTACAGCAGGATGCTGGGCAGTCCCCCGATGAGGGCGCCCGCCATGAGCTCGGGCCAGTTCACGTAGAACTCCTGCACCGTGCGGGCGATGGCCAAGGTCACGGTGACCATGGACTCGCTGTGGGTGAGGGTGGACACCCACAGCAGGTCTCCCCACGCCAGCAGGAAGGCGAACAGGGTGGTGGCCACCAGGCCCGGCAGCGCCAGGGGGAGGACCACGCGGAGGAAGATGGCCAGCCAGCCGCAGCCGTCCACGCGCGCGGCCTCGTCCAGCTCCCGCGGCACGGAGTCGATGAACCCCTTCATCATCCACGTGGCGAAGGGCAGGCAGATGGTCAGGAACGCGATCACCAACCCGGTGCGTGTGTCGTACAGCCCCAGGCTGGACAGCACCCGGAAGTACGGTCCCACCAGGAGGACTCCCGGGAGCATCTGGGTGGTGAGGATGAAGCCCATGAGGAAGCTCCCCCCGCGCAGGGAGAACCGGGAGAACCCGTACGCGGCCAGGGCGCCCACCGCGCTGGACAGCACCGCGGTGCTGAGGGAGATCACGGTGCTGTTGAAGAAGTACAGGGCGTAGTTCTTCCGGGTCCACATGACCACGAAGGCGTCCACCGTGGGCTGCTGGGGCCACCAGGTGGACGGGATCCGCAGGGCTTCCTGCTCCGTCTTCAGGGCGGTGAGGAGCATCCACACGAAGGGGAACAGGACGTACACGGCCAGCAGCAGCAGCCCCGCGGTGGCCACCCACGTGCCCCAGGACCGGGTCATGTCAGTCCTCCTGCATGATCATCCGCACGTACGGAAGGCTCACGGCCAGCAGCAGGACCGTCATGGCCACCGCCATGGCGGACGCGAACTCAAACCGGTAGAAGTGGAAGTACTGTTTGAACACCTGGGTGCTCAGCACCTCCGTGACCGTCCCTGGCCCTCCCCCCGTCATGGCCTGAACCAAGCCGAACCGCCGGACCTCCCAGATGGTGTCCAGGGCCAGGGCCACCACCAGCACCTTGCGCAGCCCCGGCAGGGTGACGAACCGGAACCGGGCCCACGACCCCGCCCCGTCCAGGCTGGCGGCCTCGTACAGGTCCTGCGGGATGCTCTGCAGCCCGGCCAGGAGGATCACCATGACGAAGGGGAAGCCGCGCCACACGTTGGCCAGGACCACGCTGACGGGAGCCAGGGCCGGGTGGGTGAGCCACTCCAGGGGCTGGGCCACCCAGCGGGCGGCCATCAGCAGGTCGTTCAGCACCCCGTACAGGGGGTTGAGGATCCACTTCCACACGATCCCCGCCACCACGTCCGGCACCACCCAGGGCAGGAGGACCACCACCCGGAACAGGCCCCGGGCGGGGACCGGTCCGGCTACGGCCAGGGCAGCACCCAGACCCAGCAGGACGTGGGCTGCCACGCTGGCTACCACGAACAGCGCCGTCTGGCGTACCACCTGCCAGAAGAGTGGGTCCCCCAGCAGCTGCGCGTACGGCTGCAGGCCCACCCGCCCGCCCGGCAGCGTCACGCTCAACCGCAGGGTCGTGAGGGCGGGGTAGACCAGGACCGCCAGGAGGAGCAGGACCGCGGGCGCCACGAACAGGTACCCCACGGCGGGCCCCCGGATCCAGGGAGCCCGCCGCGGGCCCATCCGCGCTGCCGCGGCCTGGCTAGCGCCGTGCAAGAATCCCCTCTACCCGGGTGTGGGCGTCCAACAGCGCCCGCTCCCACGGCTTCGCCCCGGTGATGGCCTCCTGGAGGGCGGTGGCGAAGGTGTCGAAGATCTCCGGCCACTCCTTGATCTGCGGCTCCAGCCGGGCGTGCTGCAGTTCCTGCACGATCACCCGGGAGAACTTGTCCATCTTGACCAGGGGCAGCACGTTCACGTCCTTCCGCGACGAGATCACGCGGTTGTCCTCGAAAAACTTCTTCTCCGTCTCCTTGCTGGTCAGGAACTTGATGAACCGCCAGGCGGCGTCGGGGTTCTGGGTGTGGGGGCTCATGACCCACCCCGACAGCCACGCGGCGGTGACCCGCTGGCGACCCGCGGGCACCGGGGCTGCCTCCAGCACCTCCGCGGCGTTCAGCTGGGGGTTGATGGCGTTCACGATGGGGAACGTCCAGCCCGAGCCGATCTTCATCGCCACCCGGCGGTGGGCCATCTGGATCCGCACGTCCTGCGGGCCGAAGGTGGTCACCCCTGGCGGGACCACCCGGTCCACGGTGGCCAGCTCCACGATGAACCGGAAGGCTTCCCGGAACTGCGGGGTGTTCATGGCCGACCGCCGGCCGTCGGGGGTCAGGAAGTCCGCGCCGAAGCTCCACACCATGGGCAGGATCCGCAGGGGCAGGCCCGGGTTCTTGGAAGCGGGGATGCTGAAGCCCCACTGGTCCACGCGGCCGTCCCCGTCCGTGTCCCGGGTCAGGCGCTTGGCGTACTCGCGGAACTCCTCCCACGTGCGGGGCGGCCGGTTGGGGTCCAGCCCCGCGGCCCGGAACAGCTCCCGGTTGTACATGAGCACCATAGACATGTAGTCCCCGGGCATGGCCATGAGCCGCCCCTTGTAGGTCAGGGACTTGATGGGGAACTCGTACCAGCTCTTGAGGAACTCCGGTCCTTCCTTCTGCACGAAGGGCGTGAGGTCCGCGGCGCACCCGAGCTCGAAGAACATGGCCAGGGAGAAGTTGTGGAGCTTCACCACGTCCGGCATGCGCCGCGCGGCACACTCCGCCTGGTAGCGGGCTTCCTTTTCCGCGTAGGAGATCGGCTCGGCCACGATGCGGATGCCGGGGTTCCGGCTCTCGAAGATCCGGATGGCCTCCCGCAGGGACCGGCCCCAGACGGTCTCCACCAGGTGCCAGTTGGAAAACCGCAACGTCACCACCTCGCCCGCGCGGATCGCGGGGGCGAACGTCCACACCACCGCCACCACCAGGGCGGCTACCGCCACGCCGGGACCGCACCGCCGCACGCCCCTCACCTCCATTGTCCGCTATGCGGACTGTTTGTCCTCCTTGCAAACATACTACTACCACGGGGGGCGGCCGGTTCCTGCCGGCTGCGCCCCGTGGCCGGCGCGCGGAAAATGGACGGGGAGGCAAGCGGATTGAAGCCTGCGGGCAAGGTGTTGGTGATCA
>FWWM01005250.1_pt1 | contig 28774 bp, 25 predicted proteins | sample 2228351 | NCBI WGS metagenome assembly FWWM01 (sample SAMEA103939774, study PRJEB20133) | metagenome | reverse complement strand
GTTTTTTCATTAGTGGTTCATTAGTAGCTTTTTCTTCTTTTTTCCTCTCATATCCATATATTACGTATGATAGTCCATTTTGTGTAATGTAGATTCCCATATTTCCATTTCTTGAATAAAATAGAACATCATTTGAAGCAATCTGGCCTTTATTTGGTGTAAAACCTTTATAGAGATATGAATATGAATTAAGCCATTCTTTGTTCAATTGGGCATTCAAAGTGCCAACGCTCAAAAACAGGGTTAGATATATCATCCATCTCATGTTACTACCTCCCTTTTTGTTTATAAAGGTGATCTTCGTACCTAATAAAATTTTAAAGCATAAAAAATCAAACCAAAAGATTGTCAAAACATTTCTAAGAGCTATTGGATAATCTTGAGAAAGTTTTAGTTTGACCTTAAAATTTTGAGTTATGCTAAAAGAAATTTATGAGATTTTGAAAGAAGTTAAAGTTGATAATTCAAATATTGTGAGTCTAGGATGGGTTAGTGAGGTGCTTTTTGAAGGAGCTAAAATAAAAGTATTTTTAAGAATTCCAAAAGATTACATTCAATTTTCAAATGATATTTCAAATGTTGTAAGAATTGCTCTAAATGAAAAGTTCAAGGATAATCAAGTAGAGGTGATTATAAGAGAAAAAACTGATGTAAAAGTTAAGCAATTTAGACAAAAGGATAGTATATTTAATCCTCAGAAAATTGAAGGTATAAAAAAAATTATAGGTATAGCAAGTGGTAAGGGTGGTGTTGGAAAGTCTACAATTGCAGTAAATTTGGCGGTTAATCTTGCAAAGAAGGGATATAAAGTTGGATTATTTGATGCAGATGTTTATGGTCCTTCAATGGGAACATTACTTAATATAAGGGGACAAGTTCTAAAAATAGGTCCTGACAATAAATTTATACCTGTTGAAAACTATGGTGTTAAAGTTGTGAGCTTTTCAAGTTTATTGGATGATAGCATACCTGTTATTTGGAGAGGAACGATGTTTCATAAAGTATTCACTGATTTGTATTTTAATACAGAATGGGGTAATTTAGATTACTTAATAATTGATTTTCCACCAGGTACAGGTGATGCTCAAATCTCCACTGCACAGCTTGTTAAAATGGATGGTGTTATAATAGTTACTACACCTCAAAAAATTTCATTGGATGATGTTAGAAGAACTATAAATGCATTTAAAAAACTTGAAGTTGAAGTTATTGGTATTGTTGAAAATATGAGCTATCTTGTGGATACTTGCAATAACAAAATTCACATATTCGGTAAGGAAGGTGGTAAAATGCTTTCAAGTGAATTTAATTTACCTTTGATTTGTCAAATACCATTAGATCCTGAATTTTTAGAACTATCAGATAAAGGTATTCCATTTGTAGTAAACAATCCTAAGAATTTGGTTCAGGAAGAAATTATAAAGGCTTTTGATAAGATATTAGAATTCATATGAAGGGTATAATTCTTGCTGGTGGTCTTGGAACAAGACTCTATCCAATTACAAAAATTATTACAAAGCAATTACTTCCTATATATGACAAACCCCTTATTTATTATCCATTATCAGTTCTAATGCTTGCAAATATAAAAGATATTCTAATAATTACAGATGAGCATAATCTTGAGAAGTTTAAAACACTTTTAAATGATGGAACCCATCTTGGTATTAAAATTAGCTATGCTATTCAGAAGGAGCCGAGAGGGATTGCAGAAGCTATTTTAATTGCAAAAGATTTTATTGAAGATGATTTTGCACTTCTACTTGGTGATAATTTATTATATGGTCATGGGCTTCCTGAAATATTAAGAAGCACTAAATCTCCAACAATATTTTTATACTATGTTAATGACCCAAGGCGATATGGTATTGCCCAAATAAGAGATGGTAAAATTATTTCAATTGAAGAAAAGCCTGAAAATCCAAAGAGCAATTTAGCAATAATTGGGCTATATTATCTTGATAAGTTTGCTGTTGAAGTTGCAAAAAATTTAAAACCATCAAAAAGAAGTGAACTTGAAATAATAGATGTTCTTAAAGCTTATTTGAATGAAAATAAGCTAAATTATAAAATACTTGGAAGAGGCTTTACATTTATAGATTGTGGAACATTTGATAGTATGCTTGAAGCGAGCTTATTTATATCTACAATAGAGAAAAGACAGGGATTAAAAATTGGTTGTATTGAAGAGGTTGCATATAGAATGGGATTTATAAACAAAGAACAAGTTTTAGAAATAGCTAAAAATTATAAGAATAGTGGTTATGGTGAATATCTTTTGAAAATTTTAGATGAAGAATGATTGAAGCTTTAAAATTTTAAAAAATGGAACAATTTCAGAAATTAAAGCAGGATTTAATATCAAAACCTTATTTTCAAGAAACTGATATTGAAGCTCTTATTAAGTTTTCTAATTTACTTAATAAGGTTATCGTTGATTATGATTACAAATTAGATTATATTGATTACTTCTTGCTTGGTACAAAATACTACTTTTTGAAAGACTATACAACTGCTTTGATTTATGCTAATAAGGTTATAGAACTTAAACCAGATTTTCCAAGGGCTTATCACCTTAAAGCTTTAATTTTCCAACAATTAAAGAGATATGATCAAGCTCTATTGCTTATAGATAAAGCTATTGAACTAGGCTCAAAAATAGGATGGAGAATTAAAGCGGTTATCTTGAAGGACATTGGATTTTATAATGAAGCTCTTGAGTATGCTAATAAAGCTATTGAAATTGACCCAGATAGTGTTTTTGCAATTAAATGCAAGGCTGAAATTTTAATCAAGCTTGGTAGATATGAAGAAGCATTTGATTTGCTAGATAAGATTTTATCTATAGATTATTTCTTTGCATTACATGAGAAAGCTTATTGCCTTTTAGAATTGAATAAAATTGATGAAGCTATTTCTATGTACGATGAAATTTTAATGATTAATCCTAATGATGCAAGAGCTTATTATAATAGAGCTTGTGCTTATTCATTAAAGAATAAAAAGGATAAGGCTATTGATGATTTGAAAAGAGCTATTGAACTTAATATAGACTATAAATTTTTAGCTATGGATGATAGGGATTTTGATAACATAAGGGATAGTGACGAATTTAAAAAGCTTATAGAATAAAGCTTATAGAATTATGATTTATATTTTATTATCGTTTCAAATAGCACGTTTACAATTTGAAGGAGGGGCTGATTGGTATAACGACCCTGAAGTTATTCCAAATCTCGTAAGGTTTATAAAAAAATATGTTAATATCCCTCTTAAAGAAAGACAAGCTGTTGTTAAACCCTCAAGTAAGGACATCTTCAAATATCCAATAGTTTATATGACTGGTCATGGTAATGTTTATTTTTCAGATGCGGATGCTAAGAATTTAAGAGATTATTTAGAAAAGGGTGGATTTTTATATGTTGATGATGATTATGGACTTGATCAGTCCTTTAGAAAGGAAATTAAAAAAGTCTTTCCTGATAAAGAATTAGAAGAAGTTCCATTAGATCACCCTATATTCAACATATACTGGAAATTTGATAAATTGCCCAAAATTCATCAACATGATGATAAGCCTCCAAAAGCTTATGGTATATTTATAGGTGATAGGCTCGTTTTATTATACACATATGAAAGTAATATATCAGATGGATGGACAGATAGGCATGGAGATCCTATTGAAGTTCAGGAAATGGCACTTAAATTTGGTATGAACATCGTTCTTTATGCATTAACATTGCAATAAAATTTTATGAAAATTCTACATTTTTCAGATACACATCTTGGTGCAACTAGATATAGTATACGTCAAAGCTACTTTGATTTTATAAATGCATTTAAGGAAGTAGTAAATTTGATTTTTGAGATAGAACCTGATATTGTAATTCATAGTGGTGACCTATTTGATAGTAAGAGACCTGATAGTTTAATTATGCGAATAGCATTTTCAGAGATTTTGAAAATATCCAAACGATTTCCATTCTTAATAATTCCTGGAAATCATGAAATTTCTGTAAATACGGGACTTTCTCCAATTAGTATATTGTCTAATATTTCTGATCATGTGAAGGTAGTAGAGCAGAGGGATATTATTGAAAGTAAGGAAAATAATGAAAATTTTATTCAAAAGCTTAAATTTCATTTTAATGGAATTAACTTCTATCTTTTGCCTTACCTTGGTAATAAGAAGCTATTGAGAGAAATCGTGGATGAAATTTTGAATGACTTAAATACATCTTACATAAACTTTTTAGTTTTACATCAGATTGTAGATGAAGAAACTTCAAGGAGTAAGGGAAGGATGGATATTGATATTCCAATTGAAAATTTATTGGCTTTTGATTTTATATTTCTTGGTCATTTTCATATACCAAAAATTAGAAGAAATTTTGCTTATGCAGGTTCAACAGAAGCTTTGAGATATGATGAATATGAATATGATGAAAAAGGCTTTATAAAAGAGAATTCAAAAAAGCAAATAGTTGTATATAATGTTTTAAATAAGCAAGACATAAAAAAAGAAAAGTTCATCCTCAAAAGTCCAAGAGAGTTTTTAAAGCTTGAATTCAATGAACCTCAAATTACTGAAATTGAAAATGTTTTAAGAAATTACGAAAATCCTAATAAAATTTTGATTTTGAAACTAAATAACATTGAACCTTCTATATCAATTGAACTTAAAAGACTATTAAGCAATTTCAATTTTTATTATATACATTCAGATATTAACTTTAAAACTTTTGAATATGGTAAATTTGAGTTTAATGAAAGTAAGGATTATAGGAAAGAAATTCTTGGTGAATACTATGAAGATATTTTAAAAATTATGAATGAATTTGATGATGATGAGAATGATAAAGTGCAAATGGAAGAAATTATAAGGAGTTTGAGAAAATTAAGGGAGTTTAGAGATGATAATAAGCTCAATAAAGCTTAAGAATTTTTTGGTACATGAGGATAGTGAGATTTATTTTGAGCGTGGATTGAATGTTATAACGGGTAAGAATGGGAGTGGTAAAAGTTCTATTGTTCAAGCAATTTACTATGTTTTATTTGGAAAAGCTTTATATTATAGTAGTGCGAGAGAATTTATAAGGTATAATCAAAGGGATTTTCTTATAGAGATTGAAGTTATAGAAGGTAATAGGAAAATTTTAATATCAAGAGGTAAAGATGCAAGCTCATTTCGTAGTAATGTTCTTTACATAAATAGTTCAAATGCGCTTAAAAATTATCTTTATCGTAATTACAATGTAAATGCAAAAAGATATGAAAGTACGCTTCTTATTAAGCAAGGAAGCATTGATGAATTCATTTCAAGTACTCCATCTGTGAGGATGAAGGAATTTGAAAAAATAATAGGAGTTGATGTTTTAAAGAAAATTCTTGAAGCAAATGAGATTTTAATAAAAGGATTGGAAGAGGGATTGAAAGGATTTGATTATAAAGGGAAAATGCAAGAGTTGAATGAGAAAAAGAATGAAATTAAAAGACTTATTGATGAAAATAGGAAGAAGTTAGATGAAAAAGTTTCTATTGAAAATGAAATAAAACTTTTAGAGAAAGATAAAGAATCACTTAAAAGGCTTAAGGAATTATATAAAAAGCTTAAAGAAATTGAATTGAAAGAGAAAGAGCTAGTGCAGCTGAATTTATTTTTGAACGAGAATAAGGATAATTATCAAAAATATATTCGCTATAACCAAATTTATAGATCTGCTTGTAATGTAAAGGAGGCATATGATAAGTTTAATAAGCTCCTTAGGGAATTAGAAGATTTGGAAAAAATTAAATTTGCATATGAAAATTATAAGTTGTATCGCGAATGGTCAGAAATGAAAGAAATTAAAAAACTTGAATCTGACTATGAGAGAGGAAAGGAGCTTGGTGATAGGATAGAAAAAATATTTGGTGTTAGGAATGGTGTTGATGAAATAATAAAGCATTTGAAATTGAGAAGGGAAGAATTGTTGGTTAAGAAGGAAATTTTGGATAAGAAAATTGGTGAAATAGAGAATGAAATAAAACAAAATAAAAAAATTTTAGATGAACTTAAAAATTTAGAAGGTTTATGTCCTCTTTGTAAAAGACCAATTGATGAAGAACATAAGAAAATTTTATTGGAAGAAGCAAATTTGAAAATAAAGGAATTAAATGAGAAAAGAAGTTATTTCCAGGAGGAACGCTCAAAAATTGATAAGGAATTAAAGGACATTGAAGGGAAATTAGCTATGGAAAAATTGATTGAAGATTATTTAAATATAAAGAAAACATTTAATGTAGAACTATGGAAAAAGTGGAATACTATTAAGGAATTTAATACGCCAGCTAATAGGAAAGCATATGAAAAATTCCTTGAAAAGTCTCGTATAGAAAAGGAAATAGAGGAAGTTAAAGCTTTGATTGATAGTTGGGATAAAAGCATTGATTATAATGAAGTTATAAAATTCATTGAGGGTAATAAACAATTCTATGAGGAATACATTAAAAAGTTAGGAGAAGTTGAAAATATAAAGAATGAAATTTCAAAGAAAAATGAAATTATAAGGGAAATTGAAAGTTTTGGATATTCTTTTCTTGAGCTTGAAAAATTAGATGAAAACATTCATCAAAAAGAAAAACAAATAGCTGAAAAATGGAAAATTTTTGGAGAAATTGAAAAGCACATTCAAAAAAATGATGAATTAATTAGGAAGTACGAAGAAGATATTTTAAAACTTGAAAAGGAAATTGAAAACTATCAAATCAAAAAGGAAGATAAGATATTTTATGAGGAGTTATCAAATAGATTGGAAAAGCTTATAAATTATGAAAGGAAAAGATATTATGAAAAACTGAAATTTATAGTAAAGCACTATTTTGATAATTTTGGATTAAGTGATTATGAAAGTGTTGAGATTGAGTTTAATGAAGATAAATTGAATTTATATCTCATTGATGAGAGTGGAAATAGATATGAAGCTAGATATTTGAGTGGTGGTGAAAGAACTGCATTTTCATTATCATTTAGACTTGCAATTGCACAAATGCTTGACATTAAATTTAAAATTCTTATATTGGATGAACCAACTGAAGGAATGGATGATGTTCGAATTTCAAACCTAAAAGAATTGTTTATTTACTTTATTTCAAAGAATCCGGATTATCAAGTAATTATCATTACTCATGAAGAAGAGCTTTCGGATATAGCTAATAGGAAAATCTATCTTGAAAGGTTAAACAATAGAAGCATTGTTTATGCTTTATAATTTTGGACTTTGCTATGCTTCTTTTGAACTTATTAATAACTTATACAAGAGAAGATTTATACTTTGTAGATCCAGGTTTAACACATGTGATTGCATTTACTGTTAATAAGAGAGATGATAAAGGTGGAGTAATTAGATATTATCCGAAGATTTATAATCCAAATTTTGTAATGTATGCAAGGCCATTTGGATATAAATGGAATGTTTGTAAGGATCCTGATGGAAAAGATAGGTTGTGTCTAGATTTACCTGATGCTTATTCATTCTCTGTTCTTCAAAAAGATACTTCAAGCTTATACATATCTAAAATTACTGAACTTTCCGATTCTGAAAAAGTTAATATTCCAGTAAATTTAGATAAGAATGATTCAACAATTTATGTATTTAGGGCAAGTGCTAAGATATTCAAAGGTGTTTATGAAGAACTTGCAATGGTAGTGGCTTTACCTTTAAAATTTCAAATTGTGGGATATTACTCAACTGCATTAGGTAATTGGAAGCAAGTTGGAAATACATTAGCATATTATGGTTCAAAAGTTCCATCAAATAAAATTTATATATTCTTTAAAGTTCAAGAAGATACACTTTATAAAGAGCTTGTGAAATTAATTCAAGAAGAGAGGGAAAAGAGAGAAGAGATAACTATTGAAAAAATAGAAGGAGGATTATTATTAAGACTTCCAGAAAGTGTTTTGTTTGAAAGTGGTTCTGCTGAGATTAAGGAGAGTGGTAAAGAACTTATTAAAGCAATTTATAATAAAATTAATTTTTCTGAGATTAAAGAACTTAGAGTTGAAGGTCATACTGATAGTGTACCTATTATAGGTAAATTGGCAGAAAAATATCCTACTAATTGGGAATTATCAACTGCACGTTCATCAGCAGTTGTTAGATATTTAATTGATCTTGGAGCACCAAAACAAAAGTTAGCTGCTATTGGCTATGCAGATGCAAGGCCTATAGCCACTAATTCTACCCCTGAGGGTAGAACTAAAAACAGAAGAGTAGAATTTATAATTATAAAGTAGGAGGGAGAATGATAAGTTTAACACTTTATATTTTGAGCTTTTCGCGTGAGGATGTTTATTATATAGATCCTTCGCTTCGTTCTGTCATTGTCTTTACTACAACCAAGAGACCTCAAAAAGGTGGCCTTATTAGATACTATGTTCCTGATTATAATCCAAACTATATCGTATATGCTAAGCCTGATAATTTTGTAGTTTCAAAGTGCAAAGATCCATTTGGAAATCAAAGGCTTTGTGTAGAGTTTCCACCTTCTTTCTCATTCACTATACTTCAAAGGGATTCTGCACTCTTATATATGGTTCCTGCTTCACAGGTTAAGGAAGATATTTTACAAAAACTTAATATAAGTAAAGAAAATGCTAATGAATACTATGTTGTGAAAGCTTCCGCTCAACTTATAGGCGATCCTCAAAGAAGAAGGAGAGGTATTGCTCTTTATGATTATGTATCACTTTCATTTGTCTTTCCATATGGCTTTGAAATATACAACTACTATTCAACAACAGAAGGTAAATGGAAGCTTGTAGGTTCTACACTAAATTACTATTCAATTAGAATCCCTCAGACAGAAATTTATATAGCTTTCAAACCTGTTTATGATACACTTGTTAAAGAACTTGTGAAAGCTGAAGGCGAAGAGAAGGAAAAGAAGGAAGAGGTAGTTGCGGTTGAGGCAAGAGGTCCTGAGATTATATTACTTAAAGAGGAAGTAAAGTTTCCTGTTGGTGTAGCTGATCTTACGGATGAGGATAAGAGAATAATACAGAGCATATATAATAGTATAAATTGGAAGGAAGTAAAGGAAGTTATCGTTGAAGGACATGCTGATCCAAGACCAATTAGGGGTGCTCTTGCTCAAAAATATCCTTCAAATTGGGAACTTTCAGTATTCAGATCACTTAATGTAGTTAAATATTTAATTGAACTTGGGGCACCACCTGAAAAAGTTAGAGTTGCAGCAGGTGGTGAATTTAGACCAAAATATCCTAATGATACAGAGGAGCATATGGCTGGTAATAGGAGGGTTAATTTTTATGTAGTTAAATGAAGCATCAAAAAGTTCTTATTTATGATTTTGGAAGTCAATATACGCAATTAATAGCAAGAAGAGTTAGAGAATTAGATGTATATTGTGAGATCGTGCCTCCAAATTACTTTGATAACTTTAAAGATGTAATTGGTATTATTTTAAGTGGTAGTCCTTATAGTATATATGAAGATAATGCACCTGATGTAAATCCAGGAATTTTTGAGCTAAATATACCAATTCTTGGTATTTGTTATGGACTTCAACTTATTGCTAAGCATTTTAAAGGTAGAGTAGCTCCCTCTAATAGAAGGGAGTATGGAAAAGCTGTTTTGAAAATTTTAAATAATAGTTTGCTATTTAGTAATATACCTGATGAATCGATCGTTTGGATGAGTCATGGAGATAGAATTGAAGAAATTCCAAAAGGTTTTAAGGTAGTTGCAAAAAGTGAAAATTCACAATTTTGTGTTATTGAAAACAGTATTATATATGGTGTTCAGTTCCATCCAGAAGTTATTCATACTCAATATGGAAGGGAAATTTTAAGAAATTTCTTATATAATATATGTAAGGCAAATGGAGATTGGAAATTAGGTAATTTTATTGATGAGAAAATAGATGAGATTAGAAATTTGGTTAAAGATGAGAAAGTTATTTTAGCATTGTCAGGAGGTGTTGATTCAACAGTTCTTGCAAAATTATTAGAAAAAGCAATAGGTAATAATTTATATTTAGTTTTTGTTGATACAGGACTACTTAAACACTATGAATCAGATAGGATAAGAAAAATTTTTAGTAAGCATAAGAATCTATTTATAATAGATGCAAAAATTGAGTTTTTGAATGCTTTGAAAGGAATATCTGACCCTGAACAAAAACGCAGTATTATAGGTAGAAAGTTCATAGATATTTTCAGAAAGTTTATAAAGGATTTGAACTTAGATATTAGATTTTTAGCTCAAGGAACATTATATCCAGATGTTATTGAATCAAGACCAGTAGTTGGACCATCTGATAAAATTAAAACTCATCATAATGTAGGGGGGCTTCCAAAGGATTTAGAATTTGAGTTAATAGAACCTTTTAAATTCTTATTTAAGGATGAGGTAAGAAAAATTGGAAAGCTATTAAATTTACCTGATGAAATTGTCTTCAAACATCCATTTCCTGGTCCTGGTTATGCTATTAGAATAGTTGGTGAGGTTGATGAAGAAAAACTTGAAATTATAAAAAAAGCTGATATGATAGTAGAGGAAGAAGTTAGAAATTTTAATTTATATAATAGGGTTTGGCAAGCTTTTGCAATTTTGCTAGATGTTAAAACTGTTGGCGTTATGGGAGATAAAAGAACATATGAATACGTTATTGCTGTAAGAATAGTAGAGAGCGAAGATGGCATGACTGCAGATTGGTCAAGAGTTCCATTTGAACTACTTGAGAGAATAAGTAACAGAATAACTAATGAAGTTAAAGGTGTAAATAGAGTAGTTTATGATATTACATCAAAGCCTCCTGCAACAATTGAATGGGAATGAATTTAAATTTTCACAAATTTTAGGAGCTTATTTGATATTTTTAATATATAAAGACCACTATCTAATTCACTTATATCTATTTTAATCTCACCACTTGCATCACTTCTTATATTCTTTCTAAGAGCTAATTTGCCTGATATTGTAAGAATGCTTATATCGTAGTTATAAGAGCCTTTTAGGTTCTTTATTTTTATGTAATCTCTTGCAGGATTTGGATAAACAATGAGCTTATCCTCAATTAAACTGTTTATTCTAACTAAGCCTACTCCTTCGCTTGAACCTACTAAAACTAATGTATCATTAAGTATAGATAGTGGTTTCATTATTGGAAAGTTTGTAGTTTGAAGATAAGTTATTCCAGCGATTTTGTAGTATTCTATAATATTAAAACTTGCATCAAGTCTATAAAGTCCATCCTCTGCAAGTACAAAAATTGTATTGAAGTTATCTATAATCATATCTGTAATAGCTTTGTTTGATAATGCTAAAATTTGTTCAAGATCACCATTATAATAGTATAATCCATTTGAAGTTCCTATGATAAATCCATTGTTATAAGCTTTAATTGAATTTACTGAGACATTGTTGTTATTATAAATAATAGTGCCATTTTCAAAAATTACTAATCCACTGCTACCGCCAAGTGCAACTAAGTTACCATTTGATGTAATATCCTTTACTGGTGAAACTCTATTGCTATAATTTAGGTCTAAAACAGGTGTAAAACTACAATTTTTATCAGTTTTATAAACTTTCCCAATTAAATTACCTATTAAAACACTATCTTTATAAGTTCCTATACTTGTAAATGCTCTATCATTATCTATAGGAAATGTACGTGTTCCAAAACAATACCTTACATTGCCTAATGTATCTATCAAAAAATATGAGTAATAAGAAGATACACCTATTAGACTATCATTTATTAGGATTGCTTTTGTAATTCTATATACGCTATCTCCCAATTCAATTATTTTATTTTTATTTACAAGATAAGCTATATAGTTGAGATTGTTTGGTAATGGTATATAATCGGTATGTGTAAAAAGGAATACATTGTTCTTTGATGTTATGATGTTAGATATGTAGTTAAAAGGAAAGCCATATCTAAAATTTTGAAAGTTTGGATATGTATACAAACCCCATGCAACATTATCTAGATAGATAGAGAGAGGATTTTTGTGAAATCTTGAAATTATTAAATATGTATCTACTTGCATTATGAAGTAAGGTTCTTGATAATTTGGATCATCAATTATATTATTTTCTTTTAGTTTTTTAAGTATTCCAATCCCATATACATTTATGCTATCTTCAACTCTTGTAGAAATAAATAAAGTATCTCTAAAACTTTCAAAATAAACAGCAGAAAATCCCCCAACTATTAAATTTCCATTTTTATCATAAAGACCTTTCGTTGTTCCAAATAGTAATTGCCCATTATAAGTGTTAATATGGATCACTTGTGGTATATTTACTCTTTGATAACTTGCAGGAATATCAAAATTACTTATGTGGGTTTTTAAGTATCCTAAGCTATCGCCAATATAAATAGTGTCATTGTATATAAATATAGAACCTATTGGAGCATATACACTACTTAAATTAAGTAATTTCAATTTACTTCCTATGAAATACAATATCCAATGTTTCCCATATATAAAAAGCAGATTTTGATATGAATACAAACCCCTTCCATCACTTATGTCACTTATTGGAATTTGGCTTATTGGATAATGATAAATTTTACCATTTTCTAAATAACCAAATCCCTTATTTTTTGTAAGGTAATAAATTCTGTTTTGGAATGTATCAATTGAAACTATTACATTTGAGTTTGTGCCATCTGAAAATTTATAATTTTTTATTTGATTTAGATTTTTATCAAGGACAAGTATACCACCAAATGTTGCAAGGTAAATAGTATCCCTAAATATTACACCATCATAAACACCACTTAAATTTGTCCAATATAGGAAGGGGACCATTTAGCCCCCTTCTTTTTCTTCTTGCTTTTCTTCTTGCTTAATTAGTATTTGAATATCTAATTTAGATTTGATTTCATCCTTGAACTTTTGCCATGCTTCATCTTGTTTTTTCATCAATAGTAATTGCTTTATTTGATCCTGAACTTCACTTAGTTCCCTTATTCTTGATTTATTTAGCTCTTGAACACTTACAATCAACCATTTATTATCTAACTTTATAAGTGTAGGTTTTCCAATTTTCAAATCCTTTATTTTATTAAATAATATAGTATCACTTTCATTGATATATGTAAATCCACCAAATTCTTTCTCTTCCTTATCCTTTGCTATGCTTTTAGCTATTGAATCAAATTTTTGTGGATTATTTGAAATGATATTGAAATATTTTCTTGCTTCCTTTTCGTTATCAAATGTTATCTTTCTTATTTTTGCATTGCCTGGAATTTTAAATTGCTTTTCCTTATTCTCTTCATAATAGCTCTTAATATCATTATCGGAAATTGTAACATCCTTTAATACTTCATTTTTCAATTCACTCATAACTAAATTCTCAAAAGTTCTTTTTAATGTAGTATATCCTCCGGATGTTATAAAAATTCTCTTATTGATAATAGCTTCTTTAAATAATAATTCCCTTTGGGTGAAAATTTTAATTAGTTCATATGCACCTTCTTTTGTGCTATAAGCTTTTCTATATATTCCTGGAACTTTACTTAGATAGTTTTGATAATCTGCTTTCGTAATGTAGATATTTAATTTTTTAATAACTGCAAGTGTTTCTGGAATTTCTTTCTTTGCTGTATCATTATCTAGTTCTTGATAGCCATATTGAGATAGGATGTTATCAAGTGTTTGTTCCCATAGTTTCCTTTCTTTTTCAAATTTTATATTACTTTCAATAGAACTATAAACATCTTCAAGTTTTGTATAATCAGGTTTTTGAATTTTAATAATTTGGATTGCATAAAGTGTATCCTTTATCTTATCCAAGAATAACTTATTTGTATCTTTTTGTGAAAAGTATTTATATAGCAAACTATCAGATGAATTTTCATAAAATGTTAAAAGCTTTGCATCTTTATTGAAAATACTATCATTAGGTAGATTTGTTGTATCACTCCACTTTAATGTCTTTAAACTTACAAATCCCCAAATTCTATAGTTTTGTTTGTTCTTTTCGTAATAGTCTTTAACCTCATTTGAATCTACTTTCACTTTTTGACTGATATATTTATTGTAATAAATTCTTGCAAAGTCATCTTTTAAGTTTTCATACAATTTTTCTCTAAATTGTCTGTTTTGGTGATAACCCTTTTCAATAGCTAACTTTGTTAAAATTCTATCTTCAATCATCTTGTTTAATAGTTCTTTTTTACCATCATATGTTTCATATTTTCCTCTTAAATATGGTGGCTGATTTTCAATTTCTTTATCAAGTTCCATAGCAGTAATATATTCATCTCCATATTTTGCTACCAAATCTTCTTTATAATTTTTAGGAAATATTCTTTCTACACCATCCATTGCATCATTAAAGTATTCACTCTTTGAAAACTTAATGGCAAGTGTTTCGTAGAACTTTGAGGCTATTTGTGTATTTCTGTTTGCTTCTGCATAGAGAGCAAGTCTATATAAAATTCCATCACTTTTTTTATTAATTTTATATGCTTTTTCAATATATTCATAAGCTTTGCTTATACTATCTGGATAGTAATAGAAGAAGTAGAAATCAGAGAGCTCCATATAGATGATCGATAGGTCTTTTCCTTTATATTTTTTTGTTAGTTTGAGATATTCATCTTTTGCTTTATCTATTTCCATTTGAAGCTCATATATTTTTGCTTTTTTATATGCTTCATCATTATAAACTTTTGGTGTTTTTAAAAGTAACAACTCAATCAACATATAAATTACCTCCTTTTTACATTGTCCATTTTAAAATTAAAGAACTTGTTATTGGAATTGCTAAGTTATCATCTATAGGTGTAAAAAGCTCTATAATGCCACTTACCATAACTGCCAAAAGTTTTGAGAATATGCTCATTTGTGGAAATAGAACAATAGATAAAATTATACCACTTAAATAAAATCCAATTAGTCCATTAAGTGATTTTTTATGAATTTTTATAATAGGTTTGATGTAGGTGCCAGATAAGGCAGATACTGCATCACAGATTGATAAAATTAACATTGAAAATATAACAATATCTTTTTCAAACAATATATTTAAAAAAACATATGAAATTGCTAAGTAAGTTGCACCAGTGTATGCTCTTAGCTCATCTCGCTTTAGTATACCTCTGAAAAATAACATGAAAATTTTTCTAAAACCAGCATGCCTTAGCCTTAAAGTATCTACTATGAAAACAATTAGCAAAAGTGAGATTGAAATAATTATACACCAATGCTTATCAAGTATTAAGACAGGAACAATTAATACAATAGAAAATAAATGAAATAATTTCCTATAAATCATTCAAATGGAGCGGAGGGGACTTGAACCCCCGACCTCCTGAATGCCATTCAGGCGCTCTCCCTACTGAGCTACCGCCCCTTAAAAAGTTTGAAATTTTAAAGGATAAAAGTAGTTTAAAATTTTAAACTTGGAGATTTTACCATCCATTATTGCAAGTGATTTTACCAAATTAAAAGAAGAGATTAAAAGTATTGAGAATTGTAATCTAAAATTCATTCATCTTGATATTATGGATGGGCACTTTGTAAATAATTTAACATTTGGACCACTCTTGGTTTGTGCAATTAGAAAGATGACAAATTTAACTTTAGATAGTCATCTTATGATTTCAAATCCTTCTAAATACTTGTTAAGATATTATGAATGTTCTGATATCGTAGATGTTCATATTGAAATTGGCAAAGAAGCATTTGAATGCATTGAAATTGCACAAAAGAATAACCTGAAAATAGGAATAGTTATAAATCCTCAAACTCACCCTAAATATATATTACCATTGCTTGAGAGTGTTGAACAAGTTATTGTTATGACAGTTAATCCAGGTTTTGCAGGTCAGAAAATGATAGAAGATGTTCTTTGGAAAGTTAATTACCTATTGGAACAAAGAGCAAAATATAATTTTACTTTTAAAATTACAATTGATGGTGGTGTGACTTGGGATAATGTGAATTATTTAAAGCTAATTGGTGTTGATAGAGTAGTGATGGGAAAGGCATTTTTTGAGTTAAGTTATGAAAGAAGAAAAGAAAATGTTTTGAATTTTAGAAACATGCTTTAAAATTTTAAAACTTGCCCCAGTAGCTCAGGGGATAGAGCGGTGGCTTCCTAAGCCATAGGTCGGGGGTTCAAATCCCTCCTGGGGCGCTATGCTTTGGCTGTTAGCAAGTGTTCAAATTGATCCAAAATTGGGGGATATCCTCTCTAAAACACCCCCCAATGAATCTATTGAATTGTTCATCGTCCTCAAAGACCAGATGATCCTTCCTGAAAATCTAAAAGTTGCACCCTCCCAAAAAATTGAAATGCTCAAAAACTATCACTTTTCCTCTCAAAAACCTCTTGTTGAATATCTTAAATCATCTTCTGATGTATATGATATAAAGCAGTTTTGGGTAGTAAATGCTATATATGTAAAAATGAGAAGAGGGGCTTTTGAAAACCTACTTCTAAATAGAGATGAAATAGATATTATATACTACGATAAGGATAACTTTCATATAATAGCAAAGCCCATAGGTGATAACACGATACAAGCTGCAACTTGGAATATAAGTAAAATAAAGGCAGATAGTGTATGGATACAATTAGGATATACAGGCAATGGCATAATTATAGGTAATTTAGATACAGGTGTAGATCCTAATCACCCTGCATTACAGGGTAAGGTATTGAGTCAGTATTGGAGGGATTGTGTAAATAATCAGTCAAATCCATATGATGACAATGGGCATGGAACGCATACAACAGGTACATCTGTAGGCGGTGATGGAACAGGTCCATTTGCTAATGATATAGGTGTTGCACCAGGAGCAAAGGTCATAAATTGTAAAGCATTCAGTGCTAGTGGTAGTGGTCAAAATAGTTGGATTACATGCTGTGTTCAACATTTTGATAGTGTTAAAGCAATCCTAGGTGTTGATATTAAGGCAGTAAATAATTCCTGGGGTGGTACAGGTGGAAATACATGGCTTTGGAATGCACTTTGGAATGGATGGAGAGCAAAGGGTATAATTCCTGTATTTGCTGCTGGTAATAGTGGTCCTTCTAGTGGCACAGTTAGCAGTCCTGGTGATTATCCACTTGTTATTGCGGTTGGTGCCACAAATTCATCTGATCAGGTTGCCAGTTTTTCAAGTAGAGGTCCTGCTCCTAATACATCTCCATATAATAACACAACTTATTGGTCAAGGCCTGATTGGAATTACTATAAGCCTGATATTGCAGCACCTGGTGTTAGTGTACCATCTTCTGTTCCTGGTGGAGGTTATCAAAGTTGGAATGGAACCTCAATGGCTGCACCACATGTAACGGGTGTTATTGCTCTAATGTATGAGAAGAATCCAACATTAGATTACTATCAAGTATATCAGATAATCACGGACTATGGTAGGGTAAGACCAACAGGATGTGGCTCAAGCTGGCCTAATAATAATTGCGGATGGGGAAGAATAGACGCTTTACTTACACTTAATAATACACCTTCAAATATAACTCCAAACATTGTTGTTCAAAGCCATACTATTCAGGATGCTAATAATAATGGATATTTAGATCCAGGTGAGAATGCCAATTTGGATATTACAATTAAAAATAATGGTGGTGCAGATGCTTATAATGTTGTTGGAACACTTTCTACCACATCTTCAATTATAACAATTACTGATAATACTATAAGTTTTGGGAATTTACCAACAAATCAAACAAGATCAGGTTCTTCCATAAACGATTTATTTAGCTTTCAAGTTTCAAGTTCTGCCCAGCTTGGTGATACTGCAACACTTAAAGTTACGATAAACTACACTGATGCAAGCAACAATCCATATCAAACTACATATAACATTCCAATAACGATTGGAGCTCCTCCACTTTCTATTGTGGATATAGATACTGGAACTGTTCTTCTTAGCTTACCTGATAATGGTTCATTAGGTTATCCAAATACATCTCAATCTCCTGGAAATGGTTTTAGATATCCAAAGAATGCTCCAAGTTCCTTATACTATTCTTCGTTTGCTTTTGGCAATTCAACTAGTTATTTAGTAGATAATTTTTATAATCAAACAAGTGCAGATACTGACATAAAAAGGGAATTTGGTATTTATTCAAGTTCTTTATTTGGAGGACCATTTTATGGTGATGAAGAATATGTTTTAACAATAAGTGATGGAAACTTTGCTTCTCCAAGAGGTGTAAAAGTAAATCTTACTGCTTATGGTAAAGTTAATTCACCATTTGTATTTTTAAGGTATACATTAAAGAATACATCAAATAGTGCATTAAATGGTGCTTATATGGCAATATTTTCAGATTTTGATCTAAATAACTATACCAATGATAATGCTAATACATTTGTATGCCAATCTGGTCAAATTAAAGGTGGAGCATATATGAATTCATCTGACTTTACAGGTTATGTAGGTATTGTCCTTGTAAGTGGTACATGGGGTAATGCAAGAGTTGCGAATCATAGTCCCTGGCCATATAGTGAAAATTATAAGTGGGGTATGATTACAGGGACAAGTGGTTCTACAAGTGGAACAAATGCTGACTTTTCAGTTTCTGTTTCATCAGGTCCTTATAATTTAAATGTTGGCGATAGTGTAACAGCTGTCTTTGCATTCTTTGGTTCAAATACACAGCCTGATTGTAATATAACTGATTGGGCTGAAAAAGAATATGCAGATTTAACATTTAAATTCTTCTATAAAGACAATAAAATTAAGCTTATAATGCCTGTTAGTGATAATTTAGAAATTAAGATATATTCAACAGATGGAAGGTTGGTATTTTCAAATAGGTATAACCTAAAAGAAGGTCAATATGAAATTCCACTAAAGCTTACAAAGGGTATCTATATAATTACATTTAAAGGTGATAAAATTATTAAGACTTCTAAATTCGTAAATTAAGGGGCGCTTGCCCCTTCCATTTCAATGCTTTAAAATTTTAAAAATTAATAATGCACTTGAATATAAAAACAAAAGTAGGTAAAATAACTATAAGAGGTTTAAAAGATAAGCCTGGTATTGCAGCGGATATTTTTACAGAACTTTCTAGGAGGAATATAGAAGTTTTATGTATTAGTTTTGATACTGCTGTAAAAGGTAGGGCGGATTTGGCTTTTGTTGTATACGAAAGTCAATTGGGGGATACTAGGTCGTATTTGTATGGTATTTTATATGATGAAGATAATGTAGAAATTTTAGCTGATGAAAATGTAGTTTTACTTGTATTTTCAGGTATAGAAGGTAATACTCAGTTAATAGCAGATGCATTCAATTTAGTAGCAAGTTCAGGTGCAAACGTTGAAATGATAAGCTCATCAAGAGAAGAGGTATATGTTCTTATAAAGGAAAGGTTATTAGATGCAGTTATAGATATGTTTAAAGCTATATATCCAAAATCTACAATTATAGTAAATGGGCAAGAATTATGATAAAGATTCTAAAAGCAAAGCTTCAAAATTTAACTATAACTGATAAGAGTGTTCATTACGAAGGTAGTATAGGACTTGATAAAAAATTCCTTGAAGTTTCAGGCATCTTACCATATGAGGAAGTGCTTGTTGTAAATTTGAATAATGGACAAAGATTTGAAACATATGCTATTGAAGAAGAATACAATAGTGGCTTAGTTGTTTTAAGAGGTGCTGCTGCAAGACTTGGAGAAATTGGTGATAAAATTATTATCATGGCATTTAGATATGTAAATGAAGAGGATTATAAAATCCATAAACCTAAGATAGTGATTTTTAAAGATAAAAATGAAATCTCCAATATATTCTCATAAAATTAAAACGCGTTATGCTGAAACAGATAGAATGGGTTTTATTCATCATTCAGTTTATCTAATTTATCTTGAGGAAGCAAGAACTATGCTTTGGGAAAATTTAGGATATCCATATTATAAGATGGAAGATGAGGGTTATTTAGTAGTAGTTTTATCAGCAAATTTAGAATATAAAAAACCATCTTTTTATGGTGATATTTTAAGGATTGATATTTTGGATATTGAGCGAAATGGTATTAAATTTAACTATTTCTATAATGTATATAATGAAACAAGAAACTATATTAGTGTAATTGCAAAAACAACACATGTATTTGTAAATAGAGAGCAAAAGGTTATTAGAGTTCCAAAGATAATTGATGATATTGTTAAAAATTTGAATAGATGAATGGTTTAAATTTTTTTAAATTTGATATTCTTGAATCTACACAAGATAAAGCTTTTGAGCTATTGGAAAAATTCGATGAAATAATAGTAATTTCTGAAAAAATGACAAAAGGTAGGGGAAGATATGGTAATGCTTGGATTGCTGATATTGGTGGTCTTTATATGTCAATAGGATTTAAAAATAAAGATATTGAATTTTCAAAAAAAATTCTCATTATTACACCAATTGCAGTTTTAGATGTTTTAAATGAATATAGTATTTTGGCTAAGATAAAGTTACCTAATGATATTTATTTTGAAGGTAAAAAGTTATGTGGAATTTTAGTTGAAGTGAAAGATAGAGATGTTGTACTTGGTATTGGTTTAAATGTCAATCAATTGGAATTTCCAAAAGAGATAAATGCAATTTCAATGGTTATTATTAAAAATCATGTTTTTAACATTGATGAGATTGCTATTAAAATTTATAAAAATTTGAAAACACTTATTTTTGCAGATTTTAAACACATTTTGAAAATTTATAATGAAAAGATTGAAAAAGAAGTTGTTAAATTTGAATACAATGATAAAGTATATGTTGGTAAAATTATAGAAGTAAATGAGAATTTTGAACTTATTTTGGATATAGGAAAGTTTGATATTTTTTGTATTAGGAATTTAAAGTATTTGATATAACACTTTAAACTTTTCTTATCAAAATTAAATCAATTTTAGCATTCTCAATAGGAACTATTTTTAGTAGGATTACTGGACTTTTAAGAGAAATGGTAATTGCGTATTTGCTTGGTTCTTCAAATAAATCTGATGCCTTTTTTGTAGCATTTAGAATTCCAAACTTATTTAGAGATTTATTAGGAGATCAAGCGTTGAATAATGCATTTATACCTGCATATGCTCATTCAAACTATTCAAAAAGTTTCCTTTGGGCAATTATAATTCAATTTTTACTCATAGTTTTTATCATCAATCTAATCCTATTAATACTTGCAAAACCATTACTTATCATTGTAGCACCTGGATTTTTAAAAGATCCAGAAAAGTTTAACCTTACATTGATTTTAACTTACATAACCCTACCATCACTCTTTTTCTTTTCAGTTTCTGCTTTATTTTCTGCAATTTTAAATACTAAAAGAAAATTTTTTTTAACATCCATTGCTCCTTCCATTATAAACTTGTCTATAGTTATATCAGGTCTTGCACTTGAAATGAATAAGGAAGTTGCACTCTCTATTGGATTTACGTTAGGAACTATTATTCAAAGTTTAGTTCTATTTCTTTTTTTAAATGAAAAATTTCAAAAGCCTAACTTCAAAGATGAAAATATAAAAACATTTTATAAGCTACTTTTCCCTGTTCTTTTGGCTTATGGATTTAATGAAATAAACTTATTTTTTAGCACATTTTTAGCATCATTTTTTGAAGAGGGTTCAATTAGCTATCTAAATTATGCATTTAGAATTTTCCATTTTCCTTTTGCCATAAGTGGTATTGCTATCTCTACGATTGCTATTGTAGATTTTACAAGAGTAAAAGAGCCAAAAAAAGAATTGAATAGGGCACTAAAACTAAATTTCTTAATTACTATACCTTTGACAATTTTTTTTATTCTATTTTCAAAGCCTATTGTTGAAATTCTGTATCAAAGAGGTAATTTTAGTGCTTATGATACGCAAATAACTTCAATCGTTTTAATCATATACCTTTTAAGCCTTCCTTTTGCAAGTTCATCAAAAATTTTAACAAGTTATGCATTTGCTCAAAAAGATATAAGGAGAGCAAATATATCTTTTTTAATTGGAACGATAAGTGATATCTTAACTGCTATAATTTTTTCATTTTTCATTGGATTTTATGCAATTGCTCTTGGTAATTTAACAAGCTCATTTTTAAGGCATGTTTATTTAAGAAAATGTTATCACTAATGTACTTAATGAAATCAGTATAATTTTGAAATTTAGTGCCAAGAGGGTCAAGATAGATGATTTTGAAATTATTCTTTTGAAAAATGCTCAATAAATCTTTATTATAATAGCTTTCTGCAATAATAATTTTATATTTTGAATTTAAAGCTTTGTTTAAATCACTTGGTAGGATATCAAGATGTCCCTCTTTTATTAAAATAGATTCTATTTTTAAATTATATGCTTTTAGAAAAGGTTCAAATGATGTATGTAGTAAAATAAAACTAACTTCTAATTCTTTTGAACGAACACTATTTAAACTATCAATCTCTTTTAATTTAGCCTTAAACAATTGAATTTTATCCTCTAAATAATGAACTTTGCACTTTACCAAAATACTTTCAATTTTACTTATGCTATTTAATATAAATTTTGGATTTGTCCAGATATGTGGATTTTCCTCATTTTCTAATAACTTTATTTTATACTTTGCATTTATGTTTTTTGCCCAGGTTTCAAATTCATCTGATATATAAATAAATCCACAACTATTTTGAGCATTTAAAATTGTTCTAATAGAAGGTTCAAAGCTATGAACATCAACAAGCTTATCTATTATAACATAGCTATTTATACCAATTTCATTCAAAATAAGCTTTAGTGGATATATTGAAACTGCTATTTTAGTGGAATTTGAATATGTGCAACATATTAAGAAGCTAAAAATTAAAAAACTTAGTTTTTTCACAACTTTTAAAATTTTACAGCTACACTTTAAAATTTTTTAATGTTAAAAAATAAGGAGCTTGAAAATTATTTAAAAGAACATTATAAGGATGAATTTGAAGATTTTATTGAATGGTCAAAAATTCCATTAAGACCTGTAATTAGAGTAAATACATTAAAAGTAAATGTAGATGATGTTTATAATAGGCTTACAAAAAAGGGATTTATACTTTCAAAAATTCCATTTATAGATTTTGCATTTAGAGTAGAATATTATCCATATGAGATTGGAAATACAATAGAGCATTATCTTGGATATATCTATGTTCAGGAGGTATCATCAATGTTAGCTGCAATACTATTGGAGCCAAAGGAAGATGAAATAATTTTGGATTTATGTGCTGCACCTGGCTCAAAAACTACACTTATTTCACAACTTATGAAAAATAAGGGAACAATAGTTGCAAATGATATAAGTATTGATAGAACATCTGCGCTTGCATTTAATGTAGATAGGATGGGATGCTTAAATGTTATAATTACGCAATATAAAGGTGAATTTTTTTATAAGTATTATGAAAATTATTTTGATAGAGTTTTAGTTGATGCAGTTTGTTCATCTATTGGAACTATTCACAAAAATAAGGAAATTTTAAAATGGTGGAGTTATAATAAAGTTAAGGAATTTTCAAGACTTCAAAAGAAACTTATTGAGAGCGCATTTATTTGCTTGAAAGAAAATGGAACTTTAATTTATTCAACTTGTACAATTACAAAAGAGGAAAATGAAGAGGTTATAGATTACTTAATTAAAAAATATCCAAATGCAAAAGTTCAAAGAATCAACCTTCCATTTGAAAATTATTATTCAGATAGCCTAAATTATGGAATTTATATAAAATTTGGAGAATTTGAGCCATTTTATATTTGCAAAATTATTAAACATACAAACTTAAAAAATCCTCTGGAATAACATTCCTAATAACATTTAGAAGATGCTTTGAAAATCTTCTAAAATTGTTTGAAATTGCATATCCTCTTACAATTGAAATGTGGTAATTATAAAACCACTTATCTCTAAACTTTTCAATTACTTCTTTCAAACTTTTTATATCATTATATAAAATTTCAATTGTTGATTTCAGAAGCGCAAATTCAATAAATTGTGGAAATTTAGGAAGAACAAATGGTCTTGAATAACCAAATAATTCATAAAATGTATGATAATTGCCAAAATGTTCATTTTCATAAGCTATAACTATCAAAGAAGCTTTGCTTGGTTCATTTACAATTTCGTAGTTCTCTTTCAAAAATTTAATAACCTTATAGTTATTCGCATCACTAGGTATATAAATTTTCAGATCATTTGGAGGATTTTTGAATTTTTTAACATCAATAGGATATTCTAAATGAATGATTTGTGTACTTTCTAAGTATCTACTTAATAAAATATCTTTTTGAAATTTATGATGAACTATAATTCTATCCGCATATTTTAGAACTTGATCGTTATCTTTTAGAATGTTATGAAGAATAATAATTTTGCCAATTTTTTCACTTTCAAGTCTTTTAAACACTATTAAATCCTCATCATTTTCAACATGCCCAATTATTACAAAGAAATCATCACCAATTAAAATTTCATCTTTTTCTAAATAATAGGTTAATTTTTTGTTGTAATTTTCAAAATTTTTATGCGGTATTAGTTTTAGCCTGATTTTCATTATAATTTCCTTTTAAAATAGTTTCAATTTCTTCACCACTTAAGGTTTCTTTTTCTAATAACAACTCTGCTATTTTATGTAGTTTGTCTATATTTTCAGTTAAAATCTGATATGTTTTACTTTCTGCTTCTTCAAGTAAGCGCTTGACTTCTTTGTCTGCAAGCTTTAATAAATCTTCTGAAAGTCCATTCCTTTTGACTAGTTCTTTCCCAAGAAATACTTCTTCATTTCTTGATATATGGATTGGACCAAGTAGTTTGCTCATACCCCATTCCATAATCATCTTCCTTGCAATTTCAGTAGCTTTCTCTAAATCATTTGCAGCACCAGAGCTAACTTCTCCAAAAACAATTTTCTCAGCAACTCTACCGCCCATTAGAATTGCAAGTTGATTCTTTAAATAACTTTCCTCATATAAGTATTTATCTTTTTCAGGCAAAGGAACTGTAACACCAAGAGCCATACCCCTTGGTATTATACTAACTTTATCGATTTTATCAGTGTTTGGTAGCATCCTTGAAACAATTGCATGTCCTGCTTCATGATATGCAACCCTTCTTTTCTCTTCCTCAGATAATACCATATTCCTCTTTGCAGCACCCATTATGATTTTATCCTTTGCATCTTCTAAATCTTTCATTGTAATTTTATCTCTTCCATCTCTAACAGCAAGAAGTGCAGCTTCATTTATTAGATTTGCTAAGTCTGCCCCTGAAAACCCTGGCGTTGTTTGAGCTATTTTTTCTAAATCTACATCTTCTGCAAGTGGTTTATTTCTTGCATGTATTTTTAGAATTTCAAGTCTTCCTTTAACATCAGGTAATCCAATATAAACTTTCCTGTCAAATCTACCTGGTCTAAGTAGAGCAGGGTCTAAGATGTCAGGTCTATTTGTTGCAGCTAAAACTACTATACCTTCCTTACCTTCAAATCCATCCATCTCAACAAGTAATTGATTTAATGTTTGTTCTCTTTCATCATGCCCTCCACCAATACCACTTCCTCTCATCCTTCCAACAGCATCTATTTCATCTATAAATATGATAGCAGGTGCTAATTGTTTTGCTTTTTGAAATAAATCCCTAACCCTTGCAGCACCAACACCTACAAATAACTCTACAAAGTCAGAACCTGATATTGATAGAAATGGAACACCTGCTTCACCTGCTATAGCTTTTGCAAGTAGTGTTTTTCCAACACCTGGTGGTCCTACAAGTAATATTCCTTTTGGTATTTTAGCACCTATTTTCGCATATTTTTCTCTATTTTTTAGGAATTCTACAACTTCCTTTAAATCTTCTTTGGCTTCTTCTGCATTTGCGACATCATCAAATCTAACGTTAGGCTTATTGTCTATATAAATTTTAGCTCTGCTTTGTGAGAATTCAAATGCTCGATTTGCCCCATTTGATATGCCCCTGAAAAATAGAAACCAAAATATAATGAAAATTAAAAGCCAAGGAATATAGCTAATGAATACATCCCAAAATACATTTCTATTTTTCGTTTTGATAATAATACCATTTTCAAGCATTCGTTGCATCAACTTTTCATCTTTAATAGGTAGGACTGTCTTGAAGAATTTATAACTTTTGTTTTGAAGGTTTATAGGTTCTTTTAGTTCTCCTTCAACTTCATTTTCAACAATTGTAACAGATGCAATTTTATTTTCATTTACAAGCTCTACAAAGTGATTATAAGATATTTCAATTTTTTGCATATTATTTGGATTGAAGAATGTAAAGACTAATAAGAATGCACCAATTATCAAGAGCCATACAAATAGTGTTTGAAATATATTATTTGAATTTTTTTGCATATTTGATAATTTTAAAGCGTCAGTAAAATTATCCAATAAAAGTTGAATTGTTTGACAAAACAAATTTCATCCTTTATAATTTTGGAACTTTGCCTTCTGAAAAAAGGAGGTTAGAGTTATGAAAGTGCTTGAAAGTCTCATAAAATCAACAAAACTCACAGGGGGGGTGTAATAACCCTTATCTTTTTTGCAGGTGCATATGCTCTGGAATTTGAAGGATGGTCTAATTCCAAGATAAATAAGTCAGATAGTTCAAGGGTTCAGTATGAGTGTGGTGGTTGTGGGCCAGCTCTGCTGTGGAAATGAATCTAGTGGATATTGGTGTAAGGAACCTTTTGAGCCACAGGGGGAACTCCCTGATGACCAAGGTTATTGTAAATGCTACTGTCCTTATGGTGACTGCAATAATGAGCAATGCAAACCACTTATTGGGTGTGGTTATGCAACTCAGGAATGTTGTCAAGGCAAGTATTGTCACAATTCGATTTTGTGCTGTGTAAATGGAACATGCCAATCTTGTCCAGACCCCCCCCCCACCACCACCATGTGGTTATCATTATTATGGGGCGTGGTACTTTGAGAAAGTATTGTATAAGGTAGATCAGAGTGATACTCAATTAGTTCATAGACAAAAAGCAGTTCCATTATTAGTTCATGGAATGAATGCGGATTGTCAAGCAATGAAGCGTTATGTTGAATGGTTTAAAGAGTCAAAATATAGAGTTGGTAATGTTACGATTAAGAGAAATGAGAATATATTTGAAGATGCATTTAACCCAAATGGACAAAGATTAAAGGATTTATCAGATACATTCTATGGATATTTACAAAATAAATACGACCCTGAGTATTGGAATAACAAGATAATTGCAGTTGCACATAGTAGAGGTGCTTTAGATGTAGAGAATGCTATATTATTTCATAATGCAGATAAGATAAAGGGAATAATTGAACTTGGCAATCCATTTTGGGGTAGTGGGATAGCAAATTTGTGTCTTGCAGGAAGTTTACCTCCTTCTTTTGTCTGTCTCATATGTGGTTGGAATACAGAGTGTTGGAGAATTTGTCTGAGTATGGGTGGAGTCCTTCCTATGCTTTGCGTAATAATTGGTGATCTTAATTGGACAATACTAAACTCAACTTTTTTAACTTTATATAGAATTTTTGTGGTGAATGATAAATTAATTAATACGACTTATCGTTATCATTTAGGAATTGGTTATGATACAAATGATCTTTGTAGGAATTTTACTGAAGATTATGATGTTGGATGTTTTATATTAAGATATATAATGGGTTATTATGCGAATGATGGCATTGTAGAAGCAGCAAGTGTTTATAAAATGCAAGATGTATATACAAGCAATAGAGTTGAAATAATATCTCCAATATGTAAAAGATGGGTTTTCCCACCAGTTGGAGAATGTCCTAGTCCTGATATTTGGAGAAAAGACCATACACAAGTAAAAGAAAGTGAGGAGATATTTTACAGAGTTAGAGAAGTATTTGAAGAACATTATAACACTTTTCAAACTCAATCGTCTCCACCAGGCAAGGGAATAAATCCATTAGCATTAAAGGAGATAGAGGAGCAAGTAAAAACAGTTGAGAGTTATGGATATATAACAGCATTAAATCCAAATGACACATTAAAACTTACATTACTTGGCAATGTTGGAGAAATAACATCTTTAATGATATCACAAAAGCGATTAACTACAAATCCAGAAGCCCAAGAACAAATAAGCCAAGATACAACTTTCAAATTCCAATACATATACAGAAATAGAAAAGGAAAGGACACACTAAAAATAACAACAAATGAACAATCAGTTTTAATAGTTGGTTTTCAAACACCTATTAAGACTACATTAAAGAGGGATAAAGTAGTTTATAACGTAGGAGATACAGCATATTTAGAACTTAAAATGCCACCTGATGAATATAACATAACTGCATTTTATTTAAGGGATGATACAACGGGTGATACAATAACATTTATAAAGAAAAGCCAAACTATATACAATGCGAAGTTACCAATAACTAAGAGTGGATATTATCAAGTGATTGCACAAGTAGAAGGTAGAATTTATAAGAGGACATTTATAATGTTAATTTTGGCATTAGAGCAAGGGCTTCCTGTATTTGGTCATAGTAGAGGATATTATCAAGTTCAATCAACTAGAGAGGGGGCTAAAAGTGAAAACATAAGAGTTCAAAATGATATAGTATTCTTACCTCAAAAAGAAGTCAGATATAAGGTATATGACATAAATGGAAGGCTGATAAGTGAAGGGTATAGCGAAGATGGGGCTATAAAGATACTCAAGAGTGGCATTTACATTATAAAAGTCAAGAACAAGACGTACAAGGTGTTAATAAAATGAAATTAGCTTC
>FWWM01002661.1_pt1 | contig 28843 bp, 26 predicted proteins | sample 2228351 | NCBI WGS metagenome assembly FWWM01 (sample SAMEA103939774, study PRJEB20133) | metagenome | reverse complement strand
CCGCCTTCGACGCGGGGCGCGAGCTGACGATGGACGACCTGCTGAGCGAGATAAAATCGGTGGTGCCCCTCTCGGTGATGATGCGCGAAGAGATCGACGAACTGCGCACATGGGCACAACTGCGTGCGCGTCCCGCCAGCAGCCGCGAAATCGCCCCTCGAACCGCCCCAAAAAACCCAAAATCACCCCCGACCTAACTGCCATCCTCAGACCTCTCCCTCCCCAAAATCACACCACCCCTGCCATCGCGTCGACAAAGCGGTCGATTTCGTCGCGTGTGCGGACTTCAGTGACACACACGAGCAAGGCGTTCGGCATATCGGGGTAGTAGTCGCTGAGGGGCAAGCCAGCGATGATGCCCTTCTCCAGCAACTGCTCGCACACCGCGTGGGCGGGGCGCGGTAGCTCCAGCGCGAACTCTTTGAAGAAGGGCACTTGTGGGAAGCGCAGGCGCACGCCGGGCAGTTGGGTCAGGCGCGTCGCGGTGTAATGCGCCTTCTGCGTGCAGGTCTCGGCGAGTTCGCGGAAGCCCGTCTTGCCCAGCGCGGACATGAACACTGTGCCGGCAAGGGCGCACAGCGCCTCGTTCGTGCAGATGTTGGAGGTCGCTTTCTCGCGGCGGATGTCCTGCTCGCGCGTGCGCAAGGTCATCACGAATCCGCGTCGCCCCTCCACATCGGTGGTCTGCCCCACGATGCGCCCAGGCAGGCGGCGCACATAGGCTTGCTTGCAGGCGAACAGCCCCAGCATCGGACCGCCATAGCCCGCTGGATTGCCCAACGCTTGCCCCTCCCCCACCACGATATCGACATCGTATTCGCCGGGCGGCTTCAACACGCCCAGCGCAATCGGATCAACGCAGGCAACAGCAAGCGCGCCCACCCGCTTCGCCTCCTGCACCACAGGCGCAAGCGGCTCGATCAGCCCGAAAAAGTTGGGATACTGCACAATCACACATGCCGTGCGCTCATCGACGGCATCGTGCAGGGCGTCGCGGGAGGTCAAGCCATCGGCAAGGGGTAGCTCGACCAGCTCGCGCTCGTTCGTCCATAAATAGGTGCGCAACACCTGCCGATAGTGGGGATGAACCGCTTCCGAAACCAACACTTTGGAGCGTCCCGTGAGGTGGCACGCCATGAGTGCCGATTCGGCGAGGGCGGTCGCCGCATCGTACATCGAGGCGTTCGCAACCTCCATGCCCGTCAACTCACACACCATCGTCTGGAACTCAAAGATGCTCTGTAATAGCCCTTGACTTGCTTCGGGCTGGTAGGGCGTGTAGGCGGTCAGGAACTCGCCCCGACCGATAATCGCCTCCACGATGGCGGGTATGAAGTGCTCATACGCGCCCGCGCCCAGAAAGCTCAGATATCGGTGGGTATCGGCATTCTGCCCCGCGAGCGCGCTCAGCCGTCGGAACAGCGCGTGCTCGTCCAGCGCGGGCGGGATGGCTAACGGCTCTTGGATATAGAGCGAGTCGGGAATGTCTGCGAACAACTCGCGAATGGAACGGACACCTATCGTGTCCAGCATCTGACGAACATCCTGCTCGGTGTGCGGAATGTAGCGCATGGTGAACCCTTCACTCACCGTTTGATATCTGGCGATAGCGTTTGTACTCGTCTGCCGACATCAGTGCGTTGATCTGCGCGGGGTCTTTGAGGCGGACGCGAATGAGCCAGCCCTCGCCATACGGATCCTCGTTGATGGTCTCCAGCTTGGCATACAGCGCGCCGTTGGTGGCGACCACTTCTCCTTCCACGGGCGCATAGAGGTCGGACGCTGCCTTCACCGATTCGATGACGCCAAACGGCTCCTCCACCTGCAGGTAGCGTCCCACTTCGGGCAGTTCCAGATAGACAATGTCGCCCAGCTCCGACTGGGCATAATCGGTGATGCCAATCACCGCCTCGTCTCCTTCCACGCGCACCCACTCGTCGCTACGCGAATAGTGCAGTTCGTTTGGAACTCTCATCGTCACCTCCGAGCGCTATTGTACCCGAGACGGCGGGCGCAGGTATACTCTTCTATGGAGCGAAAGCCATGAAAAACCCGACCTTGCCTGAGCATCTGGACACAGAGGAGGAGCTGCCGATGGTGGTGCCCCGCTCCAAAACGCGCCCGTCGGTGGCGATGACCGAGGCGACCCGCGCCATCCTGCAGGACGCCGAAATTCCGCACCTAAGCGAGCAGGAGATGATTGAGCGCATCCAGCACCTGCGCCAACAGCGCAACGCCATTATCCTCGCCCATAATTACCAACTGCCCATCATCCAAGATTTGGCAGACTTCGTTGGCGACTCGCTCCAGCTCTCCCAGCAGGCGGCACAGACCGACGCGCAGGTGATTGCGTTCTGCGGGGTGCACTTCATGGCGGAGACCGCCGCCATTCTGTGTCCTGACAAGACGGTGCTTATCCCCGACCTCGAAGCGGGCTGCTCGCTGGCAGCCACCGTCACCGCCGAAGAGGTCCGCCGCTGGAAGGCACAACACCCCAACGGCGTCGTGGTCGCCTATGTGAACACTAATGCCGATGTGAAAGCCGAAGCCGACTACTGCTGTACCTCCAGCAACGCCATCAAGGTCGTGCAGGCTATCCCCGAAGATAAGGAGATTCTGTTCCTGCCCGATATGTTTCTGGGGCTCTATGTCCAGCGGATGACGAGGCGCAAGCTCCACCTGTGGATGGGTGAGTGCCATGTGCATGCGGGCATCCGCCCTGAGGACATCATAGGCACTCTAAACGAACACCCTGAAGCCGACCTGCTGATGCATCCCGAATGTGGCTGTGTGAGCCAGTGCATGTATGCGCTGGCAGAGGGCGACCTGCCCGCCGAGCGCACCTTTATTTATGGCACGGGCGGGATGGTCAAACATGTGCGCCAGTCGCCTGCGCCAGTGCATCTAATCGCGACGGAAGTGGGGATGCTCCACCGCCTGCAGAAGGAGGCGCCGCACAAGCGATTTATCCCCGTAAAAGCGGACGCCATATGCGAGTATATGAAGACGATTACCCTGCCGAAACTGTACCGCTCCCTGCGCGATATGGTCTATGAGGTGCGCGTGCCCGAAGAGATTGCCGTGCGTGCCCGCCGTGCCATCGAGCGGATGGTGGAGATTGTGTGAAGATGAACCTGCCGTTCCCTGCGGAGTTGCTGGAGCTGTTGGCGTGCCCAGCGTGCGAGCATCGTCCACCCCTGCGCTGGCAGGAGGGCGCGCTCGTGTGCGACGAGTGCCATCGCGCCTACCCCATACGCGACGGCATCCCCGTCCTGCTGGTGGAGGAGGCAACTCAGGCTGAGCCATCACCCCCATCGGAAGGGGGAGAGCAGTAGGAATAGCGCGCTCATGGGCGAAAATCTCCCATTCAGTGGGCGAAAATCGCCCACTGAATGGTATAATTCCACCATGTTCCAGCGATGGCTAACGGAGCGAATCCATGAGCTATTGGGGCACTTCCCTGTGCTGTTTCTGCAGGGCGCACGGCAGGTAGGCAAGACCACCCTCGCGCAACAACTCATCGCTGAGGGTGTGCTGAACCACTATCTTACGCTGGATGACCCACTCGTCTTGGCAACGGCTAAAGAAAATCCTATCGGTTTTGTGGCGAATCTGCCCGAACGAACGGTGCTGGATGAGGTTCAGCGCGCGCCTGAAATCCTGCCCGTGCTAAAGCAGCGTATAGACCAACAACGCACGCTTGGCGCATTCCTACTTACTGGCTCGGCAAATCCGCTCACCCTCCCGCGCGTGTCCGAGAGCCTCGCGGGGCGAATGGCAATCGCCACCCTCTATCCCCTGTCTCAAGGTGAGATAGAGGCACACCGTGAGAACTGGCTCCGAGCCGCCTTCGCGGGGGAATGGAAAGCCACTATGACCCCAACTCCTGTGTTCCCCTTTGAACGAATCGTTCGTGGAGGCTATCCCAGAGTCGTACTTCAGGATGATGAGGGCAGCCGCGCTGAGTGGTTCCGCGCCTACCTCGCCACCTTACTGAGCAGAGACCTACGCGAGATCGCGAATATCGAACGGGTAGTGGAATTACCACGACTTCTGCAGTTGCTGGCAGCCCTTTCAGGGCGTCTGCTGAATATCGCGAGCCTGTCGCGGGAGATGGGCATCCCGCAGACAACACTCCATCGCTACTTGGCTCTGCTGGAGACGCTTTTCCTTGTGGTACGCGTGCCCGCTTGGTACGCGAACCTCGGCAAGCGATTGCTGAAAACACCTAAACTTCTGCTCAACGATAGCGGACTCTGCGCCTATCTGCTCCACGCCGACGCGGGACGATTGGAGCAGGATCCTCTCCTAAGAGGACAAGTGCTGGAGACTTTCGTCGGCATGGAATTGCTCAAGCAAATCAGCTTCACGGGGGCGCGAGTGAACCTCTACCATCTGCGCACTGAGAAGGGGATCGAGGTCGATTTTGTCTTGGAGGATGCCCAAGGTTGGCTGGTGGCGGTGGAGGTCAAGTCCAGCCATACGGTGGGGTCAGATGATTTTCGTGGGCTGAAAGCGTTCCATCAGATGGTGGGCGAACGGCTCAGAACGGGTGTTTTGCTCTACTTGGGTCCTCACACGCTTCCATTCGGGGAGAAACTCTGGGCGCAACCGATATCCGCCCTGTGGACGGTATGACTGTGCCTCACATATTGGAAAGGGTAAAATCCCTATAGATAGCGTACACTCAAGGGAGGTGAGGTACGATGGAGGAGCGCCAACTCAATACCGAACCAACGACCGAAGAACCGATTGCGAATATGGAAGAGGCTATCAGTAGTGAAGCATCGGCAGAGGAGACAAACGCGGGCGAGGCGGTCAGCCAAGATCTGGAAGCCTTGCGCGTGCGCCTGCAGGAGATGGAGCGCGCGCTGGACGAGCAGAAGAACCTCCACCTGCGCACGCTGGCGGACTTCCAGAACTACCGCCGTCGCCAGCAGGAGGAGATGGAGCGTAGCCGCCAACGCCTGCTCGAATCGCTAATGGAGGAACTGCTGCCCATCTTAGATAACTTCGAGCGCGCCCTGCGAGCAGCCGAGGCAACGCGCGAGCTGGAACCCCTGCTGGAAGGGGTGCGCCTCACCGAACGCCAAATCAAAGCCCTGCTTGCCCGCTACGACATCCATCCCATCCACGCAGTGGGGCGACCGTTCGACCCGAACCTGCACGAAGCCATCCAGCGCATCGAGACCGAAGAGTATGAGGATGGGATTGTGATCGACGAGGTGGAGCGTGGCTACCGCATTGGTGGGCGCGTCCTGCGTCCCAGCCGCGTGATTGTGGCGCGCCGACCTGAGCGCGCCACCCACACTGAAGGAATTGATGTAGAGGTCTAAAAAATTAATCGTAGCACGGGCGTCTCGCCCGTGAAACCAATTCGGCGATGAAACGCTATTTTGGCACAGATGGCATACGGGGCGTGGCGAACGAACTGCTCACGCCCGATTTCGCCCTGCGACTGGGACGCGCGATTGCTTGCTACCTGCAGAGGCAGTCGCCCACGCCCCGAATTCTTATCGGGCGCGATACCCGCCGTAGCGGCGCCATGCTCGAAACCGCGCTCATCAGCGGACTCTGCTCGATGGGCGCCCATGTCACCTCAGCGGGCGTCTTGCCCACGCCCGCAATTGCCTATCTGGTGCGCGAGGGACACTACGATCTGGGCATCGTGCTATCCGCCTCGCATAACCCTGCACAGGACAACGGCATCAAGTTGGTCGGGAGCGACGGCTATAAGTTTCCCGACGAGGCGGAGATGGCGATCGAGGCACTGCTGGAGGAGAGCCATGAGCCGTTCTCCTATCCGCCACCGTCCGCCATCGGGCTGTGGCGCTACGACGAGCGCGAGGGCGAACAGTACCTGCTCCACCTCCTGCACCTGATGCGCGAATGGACGGGCGAGCGCGAGCCACTGCGCGGGATTCATATCGCCGTCGATTGCGCCAACGGCGCCGCCTGCCACTATGCGCCTGTGTTGTTGAGCGAACTGGGTGCGAAGGTCAGCCTCTTCGCCTGCGAGCCAGATGGCGACAACATCAATGCGGGCTGCGGCTCCACCCATCTGGAACATCTCCAGCAGGCAGTGCTCCAGTCGGGCGCGGAGTTGGGCGTGGCGTTCGATGGCGATGCCGACCGCGCCCTGTTCTGCGATGAGAATGCTGACCCCGTCGATGGCGACTGCATCATGACCCTGTGGGCACTGCGCCGCCATGCCCAGCACACGCTGAACCCGCCCCTCGTGGTCGCCACCGAGATGAGCAATCTCGGCATGGAGCGCAGACTGCGGGCGGAGGGCATCCAGCTTCTGCGCACGCGCGTGGGCGACCGCTATGTAGCAGAGGCGATGTGCCAGCACCACGCGCTTGTCGGGGGCGAGCAGTCGGGGCATCTCATTTTTCGGGAGGTGGCGACCACAGGCGACGGACTGATTACCCTCCTACAAACGCTCCATCTATACCTTCAGAGCGACCAACCCTTTTCCGAGATTGCCCATCCGTTCGAGCCGTTTCCCCAGCGACTGGTCAGCCTGCCCGTGCGCGATAAACATGCATGGCGCGACCATCCCGCCATTCAAGAGGCAATCGCGCACGCGCAGGCACGGCTCAACGGGCGTGGACGGCTCAACATTCGCGCATCGGGCACCGAGAACGCCATCCGCCTGATGGTCGAAGCCGAAACACCCGAACTGGTGGACGAATGCCTGCAGATGGTGAGTCACGCCATTCAGCGAGCGTTAGGATAAAATTGTGGCACGGGCGTCCCGCCCGTGCTACTTTATGGGCAGGATGCCCAAGCCACTGTGTGGCACGGGCGTCCCGCCCGTGAGCAACCCTAAAAACAATGAGCGCACTGGTGCAGAAAGTACTGGAAGGTGCCCCATTAGGCGAAGAAGAGGCGGAGCAGTTGATGCACGCGCTGATGGGGGGCGAGCTGACCCCTGTGCAGATGGCGGGCGTGCTGGTCGCCCTGCGCACGCGCGGCGAGACCTTAGAGGAGATTGTCGGGTTCGCCCGCGCCATGCGCGCCCATTCGGTTCGAGTGCCCATCTCCCTGCCGAACCTGCTGGACACCTGTGGCACAGGAGGCGACGCGATAAAAACATGGAACCTCTCCACAGGTGTGGCGTTCGTGGTCGCCGCGGCGGGCGTGCCCGTCGCCAAGCATGGCAATCGCGCCGTCAGCAGTAAATGTGGAAGCGCGGATGTGCTGGAGGCGCTGGGCGCAAACCTTCAGCTGACGCCCGAACGCACCGCCGAAGCCATCCAGCAGGTGGGCATCGGCTTCCTCTTCGCGCCCGCCCACCATCCCGCGATGCGCCATGTGGCACCCGTGCGACGCGAGCTGGGCATCCGCACCGTGTTCAACCTGCTCGGTCCGCTGACCAACCCCGCGGGGGCGCGCCGCCAACTGCTGGGCGTGTTCCACTGGCAGTGGATCGTGCCTCTGGCGGAAGCGCTGGGCAGGCTGGGCGCTGAGCGCGCGCTGGTCGTGCATGGGATGGACGGGCTGGACGAGGTCTCGCCCATCGGCACGACGGTCGCCGCGCATCTGAAACCCGACGGCACGGTGGACACCTTCGAGTTCACCCCAGAAGATCTCGGTCTGAAGCGCCTGCCCGGCGGGGCAATCTTGGCGGGCGAGACCCCTGAGCAGAACGCGCACTATCTGCGTGCTGCGCTCGCAGGCGATGACGAGGAGCGCATGCTTGCCCTCCTGCCCGGTACAGCGATGGCGCTCTGGATTGCAGGGCGCGTGGATGACCCGCGCGACGGCGTGACGGTCGCCCTGCACGCCATCGAAACGGGTCGCGCCCTCGAAACCCTCGAAGATTATCTCGCTTTTACCCGACAGGTGGGAAGTCGATCATAGCAATCTGCCACCGCTTTGTGGAAAAAAACCATGCAAGGAAAGGGTAGCAAATGGCAAGCGATGAACAGCATGGGAGGTTGCCGACAGCAGGCTTCTGGCTGATTGGGCTGAGCCTGCTTGTCGGGCTGTGGCGCGTCTGGCAGACCGAGCGGGACTGCCAACAGACGCTGGCTCATCAAGCGCACCTGCTCCAGCAGCTCGCGCGTTTCCAAATGGAGGTGGCATCTTGTGACCGGCTTGTTTCCGCGCTGGGCGCAAGCCAACCGCAGGCGGTGCGTGTGGGTGGGGCGCATCCCGCTACCCTTCATCAGCAACTGAGAGACCACCTTAACCGTGCAGGGCGCGATTTTCGCGCGTTGCGAGCTTCGCTCAAATCGATACTCCAACACACCGACACCCCGCAATCGCTCCACTGGGCAGTTGTGCGCGTGGAAGCCGAATGGCAGCAGGTCTACTCCAGCCTGCAGGAATATCTTGGGCGCGACAATCCGAGCGAGATTAACTTGGAGAGCCTGCACACCTTCAATCTGCAACGGCAGGACAGCCTCTATGACGCGCTGGAATCACTTCATCAGGCGGTGGCACGCCAGCATCGTGAGCAGTTGCGTGCGGTAAGCCATCAGCGTGGCTGGTCGCTCGGCTTCTGCAGTTTTGCGAGCATCTTGCTGATGGGCTGGATATGGTATTTCGCGATACGCCCTGCGCAGGTGATGAGCCGGTGGCTGAGCCAGCCCGAATCGCTCTCGCCGTTTGTGGGAGAGGATAGAGGCGAGGAGCTATTGCGCCCGCTACGCGGCACCCACTATGAGCCTCTCATGCGTACCTTACTACACCAGCGTCAGCGACTGCGTGAGGTGGAGCGTTTCGTTCGTGATTTGGCGATGGGGCGCACACCCGCTCCCCTGTCCCCTCAGGAGCCGAATGACCCGCTCGCCCGCAGCAGCTTCTGGCTCATCCGCCGTGTGGAGGAGTATCGCCGCGCTCATAACGACCGCGAGGCAGTATAATCTCCCATGTGCGTCTGATTTTGGGCATCGAGACCAGTTGCGATGAGACCGCCGTCGCGGTGGTGGAGGGGCGGCGCGTGCTCAGCAATATCGTCGCGTCGCAAGCAGACCTGCACGCTCGCTGGGGCGGTGTCGTGCCCGAAGCGGCGGCACGCCAGCATGTGGAACGGCTTCATCCCATCCTCCAGCAGGCACTCGATGAGGCGGGTGTCGCTCTGCGCGAGATCGAGGGCATCGCTGTCACGAACCGACCGGGGCTGGTAGGCGCGTTGGTGGTCGGGCTTGCCACCGCCAAAGCGCTCGCGTTCGCGCTCCGACTGCCCTTCGTGGGCGTGCATCATCTGGAGGGACATCTCTACTCGGCGTTCCTCACCGAACCCGACGCGCCCATTCCCTTCCCGCACCTGTGCCTGATTGTCTCTGGCGGGCACACCGAGATGGTGCTGGCAAAAGGGCACGGCGATTACCAACTGCTGGGTCAAACGCTGGATGACGCAGCAGGCGAGGCGTTCGATAAGGTGGCGCGTCTGTTGGGACTGGGCTATCCGGGCGGACCTGCCATCGACCACTTGGCACGCAAAGGCAATCCGCATGCGTTCCGCTTCCCGCGCGCATGGCTGGAAGGGAGCCACAACTTCAGCTTCAGCGGACTGAAAACGGCTGTCCTGCGTGAGGTAGAACGCCTGCAGGGACAACTGGGGACAGATCCTGCCTCGATGAACCCGACAAAGAGGGCGGGGGGATGTGCCAGCGAGCTGGACGAGTCGACGCTGGCAGACCTATGCGCCTCGTTCCAGCAGGCGGTCATCGATGTGCTGGTCACCAAAGCGATTCGCGCGGCGCAGGCGTGTAGCGTTTCGGTGCTGACGGTGGTCGGTGGCGTCGCGGCGAACTCCGCCCTGCAGAGCCAGATGCGCGACTCGGCAGACACCGCACGCCTGAAACTGTTCATCCCGCCTCCGCACTACTGCACGGATAACGCCGCGATGATTGCCTGCGCGGGCTACTATCGGTTGCTTGCAGGTGAGCGCGCCGACTTCGACCTCGACGCTTATGCCAGCGCACCTCTCACGAACAGATGACTTGCTTTCGCTGTCAATGCATGGTATAATAAAGCGAATGGCGAAGGATGGGATGGAGGGGCAGACCTTGCGTCCACCCTTCGAAGACCACCTCTGATCGCCACCTCGCCAGATAATGGAGGGTCAGCACAATGAAAAAGTGGGTTCTGCCAGGGCTGTTGTTCGGAATCGCGCTGCTGTTGCTTTTCGTGGCGCCTGCGGGAGCGGAGTTGCGCCCGCGCCAGAAGCTCCCCGAAATGACCTTGACCGACCTCAAAGGCAACGAGGTCAAACTTGGCGGCAAGCAGGACAAGGTGTACCTCATCGATTTCTGGGCAACTTGGTGCGGTCCATGCCGTGCTGCGATCCCCTTCCTCCAGGAGCTGCACGATAAATACTCCAAGCGCGGACTGGTGGTCGTTGGGGTCGCGCTCGATTCTGGCTCGGAGGCGGAAGTACGCGCCTTCGTGGAGCATAACGAGATGACCTATACTATCTGCGTGCCCAAGAACGAGTCGGAGGTCAAGCGCAAGTACCGCATCAATGGCTACCCCACGATGTATATCGTGGATAAGAAGGGTGTCATCCGCTACACGGGTGTCGGCTACTCTGAGGAGGAAGAGGGAACCGTCCTCAAGGTGATTGCGGACGCACTGGCAGAGTAAAGCCGTTATGGACGATGGGGAGAGACGGCTGCCAGAGCCGGTGGCGGAGGCAGTGACGCAACGGCTCGGTCAGTCGGCAGCGATTGAGTTCGGCTTCGCGTCCGACCTGACGCCCGAAGGGCGATTCGGGGAGACTTGGCTGGTGCTGGCGTATCCCTCCCAAGAGCAGTTTGGCGCTCTGGAGGATGCCTATTTGCTCATTTTCCGCACCCAGCGCTCCCTCGTCACAAACAGCACGGGCGCACGCCTGCCTTGGCTGCGCCGTGACCACCCCTCCGATGAGGAGGAGTTCCGTGTGCACCTCCATCTCGAACTGCCCTTGAAACATATCGAATCGCTGCGCATCACCCAGCTGGTGGGCGCGTCCGCGCTGGAGGCAATCCTGCATGATGGGCGCGTTATCGAGCTCCTGCGCTTCAGCAGCGGGCTGTCCAATCTCTTCGGGCAGGTTAAGCTGAGGCTGGACGCCCTGCTGAACCATGAGGAGCCGCCGCCCATCGAGCGCAAGCAGGCGATATGCGAGCGGTGCGGGCGCCCCATCCCCGAAGATTCGATTTCGTGCCCCGCGTGTCGCTCGCAGCCACAGGTGCTCCTGCGCCTGATGACGCTGGTGCGCCCCTACTGGCGCTATATGGCGTTGGCGAGCCTGCTGGCGATGCTCAGCGCAGGTGTGGAACTGGCACCGCCCTACCTGACCAAGTTGCTCATCGATGAGGTGCTGGTGCCCCGCGCGAATGCGCACCTGTTCCTGTGGCTGCTGATGGGACTGGTGGGTCTGCGCCTGTTCGGCACGGGCATCAACATCCTGCGCGGGCGACTGAACGCCTGGCTGGGCAGCCGAATCGCGTTCGAACTGCGCTCCAAACTCTTCCAGCACCTGCAGTGGCTCTCGCTCAGCTACTTTGACCGTCGGCAGACTGGCTCGATCATGAGCCGTGTGACGCGCGACACCGACGCGCTGTATGACTTTCTGGTGAACAGCGCGCCCACCATCACGCTCAACCTGCTGATGGTGCTGGGAATCGGCACGGTGATGGTGCTGATGGACTGGCAGTTGAGCCTGCTGGTGCTGGTGCCTGCCCCGCTGATTGTGATGCTCTCGCGCCATGCGTGGCATCGGGTCATCCGCATCTGGCGACGGCACTGGCATCGCTGGTCGCGCCTCACCGCGCATCTGGGCGGCACCCTGTCGGGCATCCGTGAGGTGAAAGCCTTCACGCAGGAAGAGCGCGAGATTAACACCTTCAATCGGCGCAACTTCGAAATTGCCGAATCGGGCGAAATGGCAGGCAAGATTAATGCCAGCGTGTTCCCGCTTATTGCCTTTCTGGTGATGTCCAGCTCGTTCGTCATCTGGTATGTGGGCGGGCGCGGCGTGCTCAACGGCACTTTCGAACTGGGCACGCTGGTCGCCTTCCTCGCCTATATTGGCATGCTGTTCGGACCGCTGAGCATCATCACCAACATCATGGACTGGGCATCACGCACCGTCACCGCTGCCGAGCGCGTGTTCGAACTGCTGGACACCGAGCCGGAGGTACGCGACCTGCCCGACGCGAAGCCCCTGCCCCAAGTGCACGGCGAGATTGTTTTCGAGGAGGTCACCTTCGGCTACGAGCCGCACCACCCCGTTCTGCACGAGATTAACTTACATATCCGCCCAGGCGAGATGATTGGGCTGGTGGGTCCGTCGGGCGCAGGAAAAAGCACACTGATTAATCTCGTCTGTCGTTTCTATGACCCAACGCGCGGGCGCATCCTGATCGATGGGCACGACCTGCGCGAGGTGCGCATGCAGGACCTGCGGCGCCATATCGGCGTGGTTCTGCAGGACACCTTCCTCTTTCCGGGCACCATTCGCGAGAACATCGCCTACGCGCGCCCCGACGCCACGCAGGAGGAGATTATCGCCGCTGCCAAAGCGGCGAACGCGCACGACTTCATCATGCGTTTCCCCGACGGCTACGATACCTGGGTGGGCGAGCGGGGGCATCGGCTCTCGGGAGGCGAGCGCCAGCGGATTGCCATTGCCCGCGCCATCCTGCGCGACCCCGCCATCCTCATCCTGGATGAAGCCACCGCCTCAGTGGACACCGAGACCGAACGACTCATTCAGGAGGCATTAGAGCGACTGGTGCAGAACCGCACCACAATCGCGATTGCGCACCGCCTCAGCACGCTTCGGAACGCCGACCGCCTCGTGGTGCTGGAGCGCGGGCGCATTGTGGAAATAGGCACGCACGACGAGCTGATGGAAAAGGGCGGCGTCTACCACCGCCTCGTCTCCATGCAGATGGAACTGAGCAAATCGCGCCTGTTCGTCGGGTGAACGCCTATTCTCTTCACGCCCGCTCACTACTCACTATTGGCTTGCTCGAACCATTCGCGTAGGGGGGTGATGAGTTCGTCGGCGGTGAAGTCAAGATGGATGGGGGTGATGGCGACATAGCCACGCGCGACGGCATACACATCGGTGCCGGGCTGATCGCGCTCCTCGATGAGGCTCCCGCTCAGCCAGTAGTAAGGGCGTCCTGCCGGGTCGATGCGCTGTTCGATGCGGTCGGCATACTGACGCTTGCCCAGTCGCGTGACCTGAAACCCTTTCACTTGGTTCAGCGGCAGGTTCGGCACATTCACATTCAGGAAGGTGTGCGCGGGCAGAGAATGGTGCATCAGCACCTGTGCGATTCGGTAAGCCGATTCGGCTGCGGTCTCGTAGTGCAGTAGAGGCGGCGCAGGGGGCTTCTCGTTGGCGTCGTCGGCACGTGCAACGGGCAGCGCCTCCTCTGCCGCGAGCGAGATGGCAAAGGCGTTGATGCCGTGCACCGCGCCCTCAATCGCTGCGGCGACCGTGCCCGAATAGGTCAAATCCCAGCCCAGATTGGGTCCCGCATTAATCCCCGACACCACCAGATCGACGCGATGCTCCATCACGGCGTGTGCGCCCAGCGTCACGCAGTCGGTGGGTGTGCCGTTGGTGGCATAGGCAATCGTGCCATCGCGCAGGTGTACCCTGTGCAGGCGCAGGGGCTTATGCAGGGTGATGGCGTGTCCCGTTGCGCTGCGCGGGCGGTCGGGCGCCACAATAAACACCTCACCGAGGGCGCGCAGGCGCGTCGCCAGCACCTGAATGCCCTCGGCATAGACCCCGTCATCGTTTGTGACCAGAATGCGCATCGCTCATTCCGCCACTTCGCCAATCACCCGTTCCGGGATGAGTCCCAGCCACTTCTTGAGGCGATAGAGGGTGGTGTCGCGGTTCAGCTCGGCAATCGCGCGGGTAAGGGGAATGCCTTTCGGGCAGACCTTCACACAGTTCTGCGCGTTGCCACAGCCCGTGATGCCCTCCGGTCCCGAAATCACTTCCAGCCGCTGATGCTCCAGCGTCGCGCCCACCGGGTGCAGATTGAACAGCTTCACCTGGGCAAGCGGTGCAGGACCAATAAAGGCGGAGCGCTCGTTATACTGGGGACACGCTTCCATACAGCACCCGCAGGTCATGCAACGGGCGAACGCATAGCGCAGCTCGCGGATACGGTCGTCCATGCGCGGACCCGGACCCAAATCGTGCGTGCCGTCGATGGGGATCCAGCCTTGAATCTTTTTGAGCGCGTCGAACATGCGACTGCGATCCACAATCAGGTCGCGCACGATGGGGAACTTGCTCATCGGCTCCAGGGTGACCTCAATCGTGTCGCCCTTGCGGATGCCGACCTGCTCGATGAGCGCGGAACACGACTGGCGCACCTTGCCGTTGACGACCATCGTGCAGGTGCCGCACACCTCCTCAAGGCACGCCGCCTCCCATGCAGGGGGCGAGGTCGGATTGCCTGACGCATCCACAGGATTGCGCTGAATCTCCATCAGGCAGGAGATAACATTCATATTGGGGCGATAAGGCAGGGCGAACTCTTGCCAATAGGGCTTGCTTCGCGGTCCGTCCTGCCGACGCACCTTCAAACGGATGGTTCTAATCGCCTGATCTTGCATATCACCACACCTCTGAGCCGAATTATACCCCTTTGCACGGATACCTATCTTGCGCGTGATGACCGATAATCTGAGTGGTGGCGGACGAGGAGCGCACAGAACAGGCGACGCCGCGCAAGCGGCAAGAGGCGCGTCGCAAGGGGCAGGTCGCACGCTCGGCGGAGGTGAACTCAGCGTGCATCTTTCTCGCCTTCGTGCTCACTCTGCCACTTGTGCTACGCTGGGGTGGCGAGCGACTGCTCCTCACCATGCAACAGGGCTTGATGTCAGCGGGCGGGATGCGCCTCTCGGACGCGGTGCTGTGGGGCGCGTTCGCCCTGCTGTTGCCCATCATGGGACTGGCGATGCTCGTAGCGTTCGTGACGAACCTCATGCAGGTCGGCTTCGCCCTGTCCACCGCGCCCTTACAGCCCGACCTGAACCGCATCGATCCCATCAAGGGCTTTCAGCGGCTCTTTTCCGCGCGGGCGATGGTGGAGCTGTTGAAGGCGCTCCTGAAGTTCGGCTTGATTGCGTGGGTGGCGTGGCGCACCCTGCAGGGCGAGATGGACTCGCTGATGGCGACGGCGCGGATGCCTCTGCCCGACGCGCTCGCACCCATCGGGCACACCCTCTTTCAGGTCGGCTTGCGTGTCGGCGTTCTGTGGCTGATTCTCGCCCTGTTGGACTATCTCTATCAGCGATGGGAGTTCGAGAAGAGCATCCGCATGTCGCGCTATGAACTCAAGGAGGAGTTCCGCCAGACGGAGGGCGACCCCTATACGCGCATGCGCCAGCGTCAGCGGATGCAACAGATTGCCCGTGCCCGCCAGATTGCGGAGGTGCGCCGCGCCGATGTGGTGGTCACGAACCCTGTGACCTATGCGGTGGCGTTGCGCTATGACCGAACGCGCATGCGGGCGCCGCGCGTGGTCGCCAAAGGCAGGGGCTGGCTGGCACAGCGCATCCGCGAGGAAGCCCTACGCTGGCATGTGCCGATTGTGCCCAACCCGCCCCTCGCACGGAGCCTCTACGCGCAGGTGGAAGTGGGACAGGAAATCCCCAGCCCGCTCTATCAGGCGGTGGCGGAGGTGCTGGCATATGTCTATCGCCTGCGCCGTGCACGACGCTAACCGCCATCCTCCACATGATAGAGCAGAGGTGTCCCTTCTACAAGGAGAAAACGGGTATAACATTAAGCATTAGCAGAATGTTTTGCCTGCAAGGTGAAGGAGCCTCGATATCGAGAAGGGAATCTCAATGTCGAGCAGGAAATCATGCTGTGCAGGTGGAACTATCCTGCAGACATACAGTCGGAGGTGCAACGATGAACATCGGCAGAGAGGTAAACAGGTATAGAATGTCTCGCTGGGTAGGGTGGCGCGCCATGGCTGGTCTACTCCTGTGCATGGCAGGTTGTAACGGGGTTAAGAATCAGCAGAGTGGTTCGATATTGGTCGTCGTTATCGTCGATTCGACCGCTTCCGCGACGCGCGAAAAGGAATCGTGGCAGAGCCAATTCGAGAAGCTGCTCCAGGCCTATCTGCCCGATGATGCCCAGATTGCCTTTGTACGGTGCGACCATCACCCTGAGTTCATCAAGCACTTCAAAGTAGAAGGCACAAAGGAAGCGCGTGAAAAGATTATGAAGGCGTTCAATGAGGCATGGACGCCACGCCCATGTGGTAAAGATTCGCAAGGCAACAACCAGTTCTGCGGCACCGATGTGATGGGCGCTTTGGAAATCGCTGTCACATTTGCAACAAAACCCGAGAATAGCGGGTTCGAGCGCAAGATGATTATCGGGTGGACCGACCTGCAGGCAGACCCATGCAATGTGAAGGGGCGAACCAAGGCATTTCGCCAGCCTCTGCGGTATAAATGGGACAACGAGCGAACCAAGAACATCGATATCATCCTGCACGGGGTGCCACTGAGTCTTCATGAACCGCTACGCCAGCAGTGGGGGGCTGCCTTCAAGGAGTTGAGCCTGTACGCCCCCGGCGAAGCGGTAGATATCGAGAAGCACTATAAGTTGCAGCCTGAAGCAGAGGGACTATAGGAGGGACAGGAAACGATGCAAGGCAATCAACCCAATAACGAGGAACAGCAGAAAGCCCTTAGCGCAGCGAACAATATGCGGGACGCCATCGGAAGGAATCTTTCTGAAGCACAGCGTAACTCTATTCTCTGGGGGATCGCACTCTTACTGGCGTCTGCTATCTTTGCCTTCCTAACCTCGGCGCCCCTGAGAAAGTTCACAGGTGAACCGTTTAGCGCCTACCTTATCGGCGTGTTTCTGCATCTGACGCTGGGGCTTTCCATGCACGGATGGAAGCTGGCAGTGGCACATCGCAAATCGCCTGCGCTTTACATCCTCTTTGTTATCCTGCTTGCGCTGGCTATCCTGGTTATTGCCTATTTTCGGGCTGTGCTACGAATTGAGCGCGGTCAACCTGTGCTGGGTGCCTACCTGGTTAGCCTCTTTATGGCACTGCTCGAGGTCGTGGTGCCAACGCTAATTGGGGTCTATATGGCAAACGCCTGGCTCGGACTCGAGCGACTGAAGAGGGAATATGAGTGGGCATCCAGGTTCGCACAAAGCATGATAGCACAGTTGGACAGGATGCACGCCTGGCGCGATGCTGTATACACACGCCGAAATGAAATCCGCACCACAGAGAAACAAATCAATGACTGGCAGCGTGAACGAGAAGCGGCACGTGCTCGACACGACTGGAATAGGGTGCGGCAACTGGATGAAGAAATCGCAAAGGCGGAAAACGAAATCCGTTTCCACAGAGACTGCCTCACATATCTTGAAGAATGGCATCCAGGCAAGGTAGCCGATCTTCAAGAGCAAGGCACGGTGCCCGCAACGCGGCAGGGTGAGCAAGGGGGCGAGGCTTCACCCGCGAACTGAAATTATACCTATCTTGCCCACCTGCCGTGCGCCCTGCACGAACACGGCGGGCATCACTTGAAGGCACTCCTGCACCCGCTCCAGGAGCCACCGCCGTACCATAGTGGGTAAATTTTACCCATCCAATGGGCAGAATCTACCCATTCGGTGGTGAATTTCTGCCGCTTTCTGCAGGATTTTTAGCGGGCATCGCTTATGGAGTACGCTCAATTGCCAGCAAGATAATGTCACGATAGGCGCCGCGCTTCCAGTAGCGGCGCGGAATTCGTCCGACCTCCTGATAGCCCGCTTTGACCAGCATCTTGAGCGATGCCACGTTATCCGCCATCACTTCCGAGAGCAACATTCGCAAGCCCAGCACTTCAAATGCGTAGCGGGTGCGCGCTTTGACCGCATCCGTGCCGTAGCCCTTGCCCCAGAGGTCTTTGCGCCCGATGATTGTGCCCGTGATGGCAGTGCCATGCCGCCAGTTAATCTGGTGGATGCCCGCAAAGCCGAGATGCTCGCCCTCTAATGTCTCGATAGCGAACACCACCTCCCTGTCGTCGGGGCGCATCATCCGTTCGAACCACTCCTCCTCTGCCAAGCGGCTCAGCGGGAAGTCGCCAACCAGCGTCCACTGCGTGATTTCGGGGTCGTTGAGCCAAAGCAGTGCGTTTGGCAGATGCTTCTCTTTATCCAACGGCACCAACCGCACCTTCTCTCCTACCCAACCGTATGCCATTGGATAACCTCCTCTCAAGGGCTTTACTCTACCCGATTTTGGGGTTGTCCGACGATAAACGCCTTCAGATTCTCCAGCGTGGTGTCCAGAATGCGGCGCACCGCCTCGTGGCTATTGAAGGCGATATGCGGGGTGAACACCACATTGTCGCGACGAAGCAGGAGGTACGCCTGCACCACCTTGCGCAGGGTCTGCTCGGCAAGGGGCGCACGCAGGAGCGCACTCTCCTCCTTGATATACTCCTCCCCTTCAATCACATCCAGCCCTGCGCCCGCCAAAATGCCCTCGTCAAGCGCCCAGAGCAACGCCTCTGTGTCCACCACCGAGCCACGCGCCGTGTTAATCAGCAGTGCCCCGCGCTTCATCTTGCTCAGCGCCTCCCGATTGATTAGGTGATGGGTCTGCGGTGTGGCGGGCACATGCAGGGACACAATATCCGACTCGCGCAGGAGTGTGTCCAAGTCGGTGTAGGTGAATCCCAGCACCTCAGCCAGTAGTGGATGGGGGCGTACATCGTATGCCAGCACCCGCATACCGAACCCGCGCGCGATGCGAATCACATGCAGTCCGATATTGCCTGCGCCAATCACGCCCAGCGTCTTCCCATACAAATCAAACCCGCGCAGTTCCGCAATACTGCGCGAGGGATGAGCCAGCCACTCCTGCACAGCGCGCAAACGACGCGATAGCGATAAAATAAGCGCGAAGGTATGTTCCGCAACCGTGTTCTCGCCATAATGGGGCACATTACACACGGTGATGCCCCGCGCCCGACACGCCTCGAGATCGATATGGTCATACCCCGTCGACATCGTCAAAATCAGGCACAGGTTCGGCAACGCCTCGATGATTTCGCGGGAGACCTTTGTCCAGACAAAGACGGCTATCGCTTCGCAGGGGGCATAGCGAGCGCACTCTTCGAGAGTAAGGTGCTGGGTGCTGTAGAGCGCGTGCACGCGCGGGGCAAGCCCCAGGCGCTCTAATCCCTCCTGCAGGTAGTCTGCCTGCCATTCCTCCAGATCGAAAAATGCCACTTGCATCGGGCTTCCTCCCTCACAGATAGGGCTGAATGGCTTGCCGAAGGGCGCGTTGTTCTCCCTCGCTGAGGTCGAGCAAGGGTGGGCGCACATGGCTGAAGGGCAGCCCGCGCAGGATAAGCGCGTATTTGAAATTGGCGGGTGCAGGGAAGGCGTCGAGGGCGTCTGCCGTCTCATCGATGAGCCGCTGTAGCCCTTCCACCTCGCGCCCCTCGTGAAACGCGCGAAAAGTGGTGACCATCCGCTCCGGAAACACATTTGCCAGACCGCTGATACTGCCTGCGCCGCCCCCTTGCAGATTGCGCATGAGCAACTTCTCCTCGCCTACCCAGACCTTCAGGCGCGGCGTGAAGCCCAGATACGCCATGAGCGATTCGGGGTCGCCTGAGCTATCTTTGACGCCCAGCAGGTTCGAAAAAGGCAGGAGCGCCTCGATCAGCGCGGTGGGAAGCGACAAGCGCGTGAGTTGCGGGATGTTATACAGAATCACGGGTAGCTCCGTCGATTCGAGCAGGGCACGATAGAAGGCGATAAGCCCATCGAGCGGGGCACGATAGTAGAAGGGGGGCGCGACCATCAGCGCGTCGCAGCCCGCCCGCTCCGCCTGTCGAGCCAGATAGAGTGCCTCTGGCAAGCTACAACTGAGAATCCCTGCAATAATGCGCAGTTGTCCCCGCGTGCGCGACGCCAGCTCGTACAGGGCGACCTTTTCGGGCACGCTCAGCGAGGCGCCCTCGCCCGTTGTGCCTCCTATCACCACACCCCGCACGCCCGCTGACTCCTGAAACGCCAGCAAGCGCACAAACAGTGGCTCGTCGATCGCGCCTGTCTCAGTGAAGGGCGTGAGCAGGGCAGTATAGATGCCGTCGTGCAGGGGCTCCATCGCGTTATGGGAAGTAGGGGCGGGCGCGCAGGAAGGAGAACAGCCCCTCCCAGAACCGAGCGCGTGTCTGCGCCTCCTTCATCTCGGCTTCCATCTGCGCCACCGCCATCTGCGCCTTCGTCTCAGGCGGAATCTCCATCGCCCGCGCGTCACGCGCTAACTCATCCATCTTCACCAGCTCCCCATGATCCACCCAGACACCCCCGCACTGGTCGCAGCCGTCCAGCGTGATATTGCTGGTATAGAGGTAGTTGTAGCGGTACATCGGCACGCGGCAGACGGGGCAGAGCCGATCCCCCGCGCCTTCGTAGCGCTCGACCACGGGCTGGTACAACCGATCGAGGCGTGGCAGAATCGATGGGTCTATCTCGCGCAGACGCAGAAGCTCATCGGCATCGAACCAGATGCCGGCGCAGGTCGGGCACACATCGATGGTCACCCCCAGATGGCTCTGGGATACCAACGGCACCTGACACACCGGGCACAATCGCTCTTTGCTATCCATTCTTGGCTCCTCTCCTGCTGGTTCCTTCTCGAACACGCTGACCGTGAAGGCTGATCTGACTGCTCATCTGAAGCGAGCCAGCGGTCATGGTTATTGTACCCTCTTCTTTGCGCACCCACCCTGTCTGGCGGTCGATATAGCTGGTCAGCGAACCCTGCACCTGCGGCAGAGAGCCGGGCAACGATTGCAGTTGTGCGGAAATCTGGTAGCAAGGCGCGCCGTCCACATTCACAATCCTCTCCAGACGGCAGAGGAAGCGTGTCTTGATACTGCCCACCTCGCTCTCGCGCTCCCACCGCTCGCCGATGCGCACGGGGCGAAGGGGCAATATCTGCGCGCTGGCTGAACCGAAAGCCAGCTGTGCCCGTTCGCCCGATAGAGAGGTCTCACGCCCGTCGGAATGGACCTGCCAGAGGGTGCGTGTGAGAATCTTGCCCAAAGGACCTGCACTCTGACGCAGGGCATCCAATGTCTGCGGATCCGCATGCAGGACGCGCTCCACCACCGCACTGCCATCAGGGTTCACCTTGCGCACCGTCTCGGTATACTGGAGGTTCAGCGTGAGTGCCTCTTGCCCCTTCTGGAACGATTGCACGAACTGATAGCGCCACTGCTCGCCCACCCGCATCTCGCGCGTGATGGTGTAAGTCGGAAAGAGCCATCCGTAAGCCAGCCAGCTCCCGACGACCACCGTGAGCAACATCACGCTCGCCACCACATACCGCCACATAACGCTATTTTACCTTCGGGTACAATTGGGACGCGGGAGGATTCGCATGGCGATTCTGGTGAACGCGAACTCAAAGGTGCTGGTGCAGGGCATCACGGGGCGCGAAGGGGAGTTCCACACGCGCCAGATGCTGGAGTACGGCACGAAAGTGGTGGCAGGTGTCACCCCAGGCAAAGGCGGGATGGAGGTGTTGGGCGTGCCGGTGTATGACACGGTGAAACACGCCGTCGCGGAGACGGGCGCGAATGTCTCTTGTATCTTCGTGCCGGCGCCCTTTGCGCCCGACGCCATTCTGGAAGCTGCCGACGCGGGCATCGAACTCATCGTGTGCATCACCGAAGGGATCCCCGTGCAGGAGATGATACGGGTGGTGAACTATCTCAAGCGATGCACGAACAGCCGTCTCATCGGTCCCAACTGCCCTGGTATTACAACAGCAGGCGAGTGCAAGGTGGGCATTATGCCGGGCAACTTGTTCCGCAAAGGCTCAATAGGGCTGGTGTCGCGCAGTGGCACGCTGACCTACGAGATTGTGCATGAGTTGACCCGCGCTGGGTTCGGGCAGTCGACCTGCGTGGGGGTTGGAGGTGACCCGATTATCGGCACTACCTTCATCGATGTGCTGCCGCTTTTCGAAGCCGACCCGCAGACGGAGGCGGTGGTGCTAGTGGGCGAGATTGGCGGTTCGGACGAGGAAATCGCCGCGGAGTATATCAAGACGCAGATGAGCAAACCCGTGATTGGGTTCATCTCAGGGCGCACCGCGCCGCCAGGCAAGCGCATGGGGCATGCGGGCGCGATTATCTCCGGTGGCAAGGGCAGTGCGCAGTCGAAGGTGCGGGCGCTGAGCGAGGCAGGCGTGCCAATTGCCGACACCCCCGCCGAAATACCCCAACTGGTCAAGATGAATTTGGGGTAGTGAGGATGCTTGGCATCCCCGCTACCTCACCCCCTTCATTTAGCGAAGTAGCACGGGTGTCTTTTCGAATACCCCCCTTGACAAACGCCCCCTCGATGTGCTATAATACATGACAGCCACAACATCTTGGGGATTGAAGCCAAAAAAAACCCCGCATATGTGGCTATTGAGGCGAGGCGAGCGATGCGATGTCCGTACTGCGGCAGTGAGCAAGACCATGTGGTGGACTCGCGCCCGACGCAAGAGGGCAGAGCCATTCGGCGCCGGCGAGAGTGCCTGAAGTGTGGACGGCGGTTCACCACTTTCGAACGGTACGAGGAGCGCCCGCTGATGGTCATCAAAAAGGATGGGCGACGCGAACCCTTCGACCGCAATAAGATATTGCAGGGCATGGTCATCGCCTGCCGAAAGCGACCCGTTAGCATGGAGACACTGGAGCAGGCGGTCGACGAAATCGAACAGGAGATCCACAACCGCGCCGAAACCGAGATCAGCTCGGTGGAGATCGGGCGGATGGTCATGCAAAAACTGCTGGAGATCGACCCCGTCGCCTATGTGCGCTTCGCCTCCGTCTATGAGGAGTTCCAAGACCCCCAGCAGTTCAATCGGGTCGTGCAGATGCTGATGCGGATGCAACGGGCGCGTCAGCGCAAAGGGTCCTAAGCCCATGCCAATTTTCAATGAGGAGGTCATGTCATGTTTGAGCCGAATGATGGTCTGCTCGAGCTTTCGGGAGCGAACGGCGCGGTAGAGACACCCGCAGCCGCCGTTGCACATACGGACGGCGCGCGCGCTGAACGGCGTTATGGCTTCATCCCGCGCGAAAAGTTCGATAACCTCAACATAGGCAAAGGATTGCGCATCCAACGCTACTTCACCCAGCCGGGGGCAGACCCCTTCGACACGGTGCAATGGGAGCGCCGCACCGCGGTCATCACAGGCGAGCGCGGCGAGGTCGTCTTCGAGCAGAAAGATGTGGAAGTGCCCGCCTTCTGGTCGCAGCTGGCAACGAATGTGGTCGCCTCCAAATATTTTCGGGGGCAGGTCGGCACGCCCGAGCGCGAGCAGAGCGTTCGACAGGTCATCGGGCGCGTGGTGGAGACCCTCACCCGCTGGGGACGCGACATGGGCTACTTCGCCTCCGACAAAGACGCCAACGCCTTCCGCGACGAACTCAAACATCTCCTGCTCTATCAGTACGCCTCCTTCAACAGCCCCGTCTGGTTCAATGTCGGGATTGAGCCTCGAAGTCAGTGCTCGGCATGCTTCATCGTCTCTGTGGACGACACGATGGAATCGATTCTGGACTTAGCAAAGACCGAGGGCATGATTTTCAAGTTCGGTTCTGGCTCCGGTTCGAACCTCTCGCGCATTCGCGGCTCCAAAGAGTATCTCTCAGGTGGTGGCAGGGCGTCTGGACCTGTGTCCTTCATGCGAGGCTTCGACGCCTTTGCAGGCGTTATCAAAAGCGGCGGGAAGACCCGACGCGCCGCCAAAATGGTAGTGCTGAATATAGACCATCCCGATATCGTGGACTTCATCGAGTGCAAAGCCAAAGAGGAGAAGAAGGCGTGGGCGCTCGTCGAGCAGGGCTACGATCCGGGCTTCGATGTGCCCGGTGGCGCATATGACTCGGTCTTTTTCCAGAACGCGAACCACAGCGTGCGCGTCACCGATGAGTTCATGCGCGCGGTGGAGGAAGATGGCGAATGGTGTACCTATGCCCGCACCACGGGCGAGGTGATGGGACGCTATCGGGCGCGTGAGCTGTTCCGCAAGATTGCCGAAGCGGCGTGGGTGTGTGGCGACCCCGGACTGCAGTTCCACGACACCACCAACCGCTGGCACACCGTCAAAAACAGCGGTCCCATCAACGCGAGCAACCCGTGCTTCACAGGCGATAGCCTTGTCTACACCAACAAAGGCCTCATCCCCTTCCGCGAGCTGATGATGCGCGTGGCGCAGGGCGAATCGTTCCTCGTCTACACCCACAATCAAACGGCTTCTGAGCCGAAGGAAGGCGTGCGGCTGAGCGAACCGACACAGTTTATGGTCACGGGCGTGAACGAGGTCTGGCGTCTGCGCTTCTCGAACGGCATCGAGGTGCGCTGTACACCCAACCATCGCTTCTTCACGCTCAATCGGGGCATGGTGCGTGCGGACGAACTCACGGCGGACGATGCGGTGTTGGTCGTGGATGCGCCCTGCTTGCCCCACGACGCCTCATGGAGCCTGCCTGTGCCAGGCGATTGGCGCCAATTTCGCGCGAAGGGCGAACGGCACGCCACGCTCAATCTGCCCACGGAATGGTCAGAGCCGCTCGCCGAGATGCTGGGTCATCTGACAGGCGATGGCTCCTTTGTGCCGTCCAGCTCGATGCTCATTCTCATCTATGGCAACGCTGAAGATCAGGAGCAGTTGCTCCCGCGCCACCGCGCCGTGCTGGAATCGCTTCTGCTTCGTCCGAACATCAGCCGACAAGCCAACGGCACGGTACAGATGCGCGTGACGAGCGCCGCTCTGAACCGATTCCTTTCCGCATTGGGCGTGCACCGCATCACTGCGACCGAAAAGCGCGTGCCACACACCCTGTTCCAGGCGCCTCCTGAAATCGTTTCCGCCTACCTGCGCGGACTGTTCAGCGCCGATGGGTGTGTCCGCGATGACCAGAAAAAGGGCACGCGCTACATCGGACTGGGTAGTAAGTCGCTCGCCCTTCTGCAGGATGTTCAACAGCTGCTGTTGATGTTCGGCATTCAGAGCCGAATCTATACTCAGCCACCTCGCTCAAGTAGCACGGGCGTCCCGCCCGTGTGCTTGCTTGGGCGAGACGCCCAAGCCACAGTTCGTAGCACGGGCGTCCCGCCCGTGAAACGCAGGAAGCAGGTCACTTACGAATCGAAAGGCAATTCGTATGACCTGCGCATCACGGGTCCATCGATGCGCCGCTTCTACGAGTCTATCGGCTTCTCGGTCGCCAGCAAACAGCAAGCGCTGGAGCGATGTGTGCGCGACCATGAGTGCTGTGCCGTTCGCGTGGATGCCCATCTCGTGGAGCGCGAGTTCGTGGGCTATGAGCTGACCTATAACCTGACCGAACCCCTGCACCATACGTACATCGTGAACGGGCTGGTCGTGGCAAATTGCTCGGAGTTCGTGTTTCTGGACGATACTGCGTGCAACCTTGCCAGCCTGAACCTGATGAAATTCCGCTTGCCTGATGGCACTTTCGATGTGGAGGCGTTCCGTGCAGCGGTGCGCATCATGATTACCGCGCAGGAGATTATCGTGGACAACTCGGCGTATCCGACGGAGCGCATCTGCGACAACAGCCACAACTTCCGCCCGCTGGGGCTGGGTTATGCCAATCTGGGCGCGCTGTTGATGTCGCTCGGCTTGCCCTACGACAGCGATGCAGGACGCGCCTATGCGGGCGTCATCACCGCTATTATGCATGGCGAGGCATATCGCCAGTCCGCGATTATCGCCCGCGACTGCGGCGCACCCTTCCCCGGCTTCGCGCTCAATCGCGAGCCGATGCTGGAAGTGATGCGCATGCACGCCGACGCCCTCAACGCGATTCAGGCGCAGTATGTACCCGACTACCTGATGAAGACAGCACGCGCCATCTATGACGAGATGCTGACACTGGGCGAGCAACACGGCTATCGCAACGCGCAGGTCACTGTACTCGCTCCTACTGGTACTATCGCCTTTATGCTTGACTGTGATACCACAGGTATCGAACCCGATATTGCACTGGTGAAATACAAGACGCTGGTGGGTGGTGGGCTACTCAAGATAGTGAACACGACCGTGCCACTCGCACTCCAGCAATTGGGCTACTCGCCCGAGGAGATCTCCGCCATCACGCGCTACATCGACGAGCATGACACCATCGAGGGTGCACCCTACCTGAAAGAGGAGCATCTGCCCGTGTTCGATTGCGCCTTCCGCCCCGCAAAGGGCACGCGCTCTCTCTCCCCGATGGCGCATGTGAAGATGATGGCAGCGGTGCAACCGTTCCTGAGCGGTGCTATTTCGAAGACGGTCAACATGCCTTCCGATGCCACGCCCGAAGATATCGAGCATATCTACATGCAGGCGTGGAAGCTGGGCTTGAAGGCGATAGCCATCTATCGCGACGGCAGTAAGCGCACCCAGCCGCTCTCCACCAAGAAGCCGAGTGAGGAGACGGCGCCGCTACCTGCGCCCACCGAGCGCCCCGTGCGACGCCATCTGCCCGATGAGCGCAAGAGCATCACCCACAAGTTCAGCATCGCGGGGCACGAGGGCTACATCACGGTCGGCATGTATGAGGACGGCTCGCCCGGCGAGATTTTCATCACGATGGCGAAGGAAGGCTCGGTCATTTCGGGCTTGATGGACGCCTTCGCCACCGCCATCTCGCTCGCGTTGCAGTATGGCGTGCCGTTGGAGAAGCTGGTGGAGAAGTTCTCTTACACACGCTTCCAGCCCAGCGGTTTCACCAACAACCCGCAGATTCCCGTCGCCACCTCCATCGTGGACTACATCTTCCGCTGGCTGGGCATGAAGTTCCTGCAACATCAGCCGGAGGGGAAACAGCCGCTGGAGGCGTTGGAGGAGCAGCCGGCACCCCCTGTCGCCAGCGCAACGGTTCAGCCTGAGGCGATGGGCGTCGCCGGTGCGAAGGAAGCCACTGCCCGCTTGACCCCTACAGGGCAGGGTGAGACCATGGACTGGTCGCAACTGGTGAAGCTCCAGCAGGACGCGCCACCCTGCCCTGTCTGCGGGATGATTATGGTGCGAGCGGGCGCATGCCACCAATGCCTGAACTGCGGCACCTCCTACGGCTGTGGGTGAGGCTTTGCTCCCCTCTCCAGACCCTCACTGATTGGGAGCCAGCAATACTGGCTCCCAATTTTTACAGACGCCCTGTGAGGGGCGAAGCCAGCCAAATCAATAAGAGCAATCGCGTTCAGCTCGTAAACGCCCAGAAGAAGAGGAGCGCAAGCCCATTATTGAGCGCGTGAATGAGGATGCAAGGCAATAAGGAGCGGCTGTGCGCGTAGACCATCGCCAGCACGACGCCCAACAGCGTCACATTCAGAATCCCACCCAGAAACTGGGGATGAATCACGCCGAATAGAAAACCGCTTACAAACGCGCTGAGCCACACGCGCCCTGTACGCTGCCACAGCACCTGAAACAGCACCCCGCGAAACAGCACCTCCTCCACCACAGGCGCCAGCACCACCACCGCCAAAATGGTCCAGAACACCATCCACACGCTCAGCTCGCTGAACGGGCGTTCGGCAATCGGGTTCGTCTGCTCGCTGGGCAAGGCAGGCGCGACCAGAACCGTGAGCAGGAGCGCAATCAGCAAAATGGGCAGATAGATGCTGACGCCCATCAGCGTTGTGCCTATCTGCCGACCGAAACTGCCTTGAAAGCGCAAGACTCCTGATGGGTTGCCCGCCTCACGCGACCAGCCAAACAGGTACAGCATGGGCACAAATATCGCCACCATGTAAACCAGCAGATGGGTAGTATCCAGCGATGTCTCCCTGCCTGCCAAGGCGATGGCGCCACCCAACTGCATCAGCAGGAACAGCACAGGCGCCCACAGCATCGGGTCGAGCGCGAAGGGTGAAGCGTTCGCCAGCGGTCGCTCGTCAAGCGGAAAGGATTGCACAAAATACCAGATGAGCAAACCCACACCGACCAGCGCCCAGAGCAGCCCGCAGCAGGCGACACTTCCCAGCATTCCGATGCGCAGTTGGCTCTCGTATCCCAGCTTGTCGAAGATTGCCTGCGCCCGTTTAGTGTCGCCTACGCGCTTCCACATCAAGCCCTCGGCAAGTTGAAGGGCGAGCGCGGGCGCGCTGGGCGCCAGCACCTCTTTCAGACGCTGTACCTGCTCGCCCTCCAACTTACCCATCAGCGCGGACTGCCACAGGGGCGCGTACCAACGCCGCTCGCGTGCATCGAGTTGGAGCGAAGGCGCGTTCGCCAGCCCCGCCAGCGTCTTTCGCGCGTCGCCCACGCCACCTAACTGCTCCAAAAGTGCCACATAGAGACGCGCCTCCCATTCCGCCCCTGTGCCGTACAGCTCCTTGCGAATAGAGTTAGCCGCCTCCTCGGCTGCCGACTTCAGGTTCCCGCGCATGGCGGTCGAACTCCTCATAAGTAGCACCCAGCGCGTCTGGAAATTGAGCTCAAAGAGGGCGCTTTGCTCGGTTCGTGAGGACAGGTCGTGATGTCCAGTAAAAAGCACGATAAAAACGATGTTGTTGAACAAAATGAGCCAGCCGAACAGCAGAATGAGGAGCCACCATGCGAACCGTGCCGATTGCGTCATCTCCCCTAGGTCCCCTGAAAACGAGAGATGGCGGAGGGTCCGGGATTCGAACCCGGGGTAGAGGGCATGACCCCCCTACAACCGCTTAGCAGGCGGCCCCTTTCGACCACTCAGGCAACCCTCCGCCTTGCATAGGCTATTATACCATATCGGCAACCCGTGTCAAGGGCTGGAGCGGATGTTCGAAAAAAAAAAATGGCTTGGGGGT
>FWWM01005224.1_pt1 | contig 28881 bp, 25 predicted proteins | sample 2228351 | NCBI WGS metagenome assembly FWWM01 (sample SAMEA103939774, study PRJEB20133) | metagenome | reverse complement strand
GGCCACCTCGACCGGGGCCCCGAGCGGGAGCTCGGCCACGCCCACCGCGGCCCGGGCGTGGCGGCCGGCGTCCCCGAGCGCCTCGACGAGGAGGTCGCTGGCCCCGTTCGCCACCTGGGGCTGGTCGGTGAACCCCGGGGCGGAGGACACGAAGACCGTGACCTGGACGATCCGCTCGAGCCGATCGAACCCGTCCAGCTCGGCCCGGAGCGCGGCGAGGGCCTGGAGCGCGCACCGCCGCGCGGCCTCCCGGCCCTGCTCCACGCTCACCTCGACACCGAGGCGGCCGCGGTGGAGCGGGACGCCGCCCTCGGTCGCGACCTGGCCGGCCACGAAGGCGAGCCCGCCGGCCACGACCACGGGCACGTAGTTCGCCACCGGGCGGGGCGCCTCCGGGAGCTCGAGCCCGAGCCCCCGCAGCCGTTCCAGCACGGTCCGGTCGTCCACGTCCGAGGAAGGATAGCGTCCCCGCCCGGCCGGGACCGCGCCGGGCCCGCCGCCGGGACCGCGCCGGGGTCCGCCCGGACGGCCCCCTCCCGCCATCAGCCGGCGCGACGGTCGCGCTCTCGCAGGAGGATCCGCCGCTCGAGCTCGTTCAGCCCACCCCAGATCCCGTGCGGTTCGCGCGTCCGGAGCGCGTAAGCGAGGCACTCGCCCCGGACCTCGCAGCGGCGGCAGATCGCCTTCGCCCGCGCCTCCCGGGCCTCCTTCTCCTCCTTGCGCTCGAAGTAGTTGGGCGCGAAGAAGAGCGCGGCGTCCTCGCCGCGGCACGCCGCGCGGAACCTCCAGCCGTACGCCTCGCCGAACGAACCGTACGACCCCGCCGTCACCCGCTCGACCACCCGGGGCCCTCCGTCGGGACGCGCCGCGGCGTCCCCCTCGTAGAGTTATCCGCGAGCGGCGGCCGAGCGGATTCGGCCGGGACGGCAGGGAGGGGCGGATCCGCGGGATCCCCACGACCCGCGGGCGACCACGTCAGCCGTCGTCGGGCTCCGGTTCCACCCGCAGGATCAGGCCGTCGACCCCGCGCACGCGGATCCGGGTCCCCTTGGGGATCGGCCCGTCCGCGCTCCGCCCGCGCCAGAGCGCCCCCTTCACGGCGACCGGGCCCTCGGGGTCGAGGTCCCCCCGCGCCTCCCCGACCAGGCCGATCAACCCGTGCTGGGTGGAGACGATCCGCTCCCGGGACCGGACCGCCACCGTGAGCGCGAAGCCGTAGTAGAGGAAGCTCCCCACGACGGCGAGGGCCACGACCCAGCCCGAGAGGTCGATCGCCTCGCCCACCCCGCGCCACGCGAGCCACGACCCGAGCCCGAACGCCGCGAGCCCCCCGTACGTGAGCGGGCCGAGCCGCCGGAGGTGGACGTCGAGCACCATCGCCCCGACGCCGAGGCCGAGCAGCGCGAGCCCCGCCCACGAGGTCGGCACCACCGTGAGCCCGTAGGCACCGAGGGCGAGCAGCGCCACCCCGCTCACCCCGGCGAACCCGAAGCCCGGCTGGGTGAGCTCGAACGCCAGGGCCGCCAGCCCGAGCACCAGCAGGAGGTAGATCGCCGACGGGGTCGCCACGCCGTGGAGGACCCGCCGCACGGGCCCCAGGTCCCGGAACCGCACCTCGACGCCCGGCCCCTCCTCGGGCGAGGTGGCCACGCGGGTCGCCAGGACGACGGTCCCCGCGGCCGTCGGCGCCGTCCGCCCGTCGATCCGCTCGAGCAGCTCGGGGACGGAGGCCGCGGCCACGTCGGCCACCCCGAGGTCGAGCGCCTCCTGGGCCGTGAGCGGTCGCTCGACGCGGTCGATCCCCGGATCGCCGCGGGCCCGGAGCGCGGCCTCGACCCGGGCCAGGAGCCCGGGGAACCGGTCCCCGGGGCGGGCCACGTCCACCGGGTGGAGGGGGCCGGTCTGCGAGCCCGGCGAGACCGCCGCCAGGCTCGCCGCCGACATGAGCAGCAGCGCCGCGCCGCTCGCCCGGGCCGGCGCGGGCCCCACCCACGCGACGACCGGGACCCTCGCCCTCGCCACCCGCTCGGCGAGCGCCACGCCCGCTCCGTCGAGGGCGCCCGGGGAGTCGAGCTGGAGCACGACCACCGCCCCCGTCGCCTCCGCCTCACGGAGGACGTCCTCGAGGTAGCCCGCGACGATCCGGTCCAGGGCCCCCTCGACCTTCACGACCTCGATGGGCGTGACGGATCCCGTGGCCAGCGCCGGCGAGCCGGGCGCGAGCGCGAGCGCGACGAGCGGGAGGAGGAGGGCGCGACGCATCCGCGCCCCATGCTACCGGGGGCCACCGCCCTCGCCCCGGGCCGGCCGGTATCCTGCTGCGAGCCCCATGCCCACCACACCGGTCCGCCGATCCGCGACCGGCCCGTCCCCGGGGCCGCGGGTGCCGCCCGACCCCGTGTTCCCGGCGGTCCTCGCCGCCGTGATCGCGCTCGCCGCCGCGGTGGTGGCGCTCACGCTCCTCCCGCTCGCCGGGACGCTCGCGGTCGGGGTGCGCCGGGTGAACGAGCAGCTCGCCGTGCTCGGAGAGGACTTCCGGCGGGTCCGGCCGTTCGCCGAGCGCTCGCTGGTCCTCGCCGCGGACGGGGAGGTGCTGGCCGCCCTCTACCAGGAGAACCGGGCGGAGGTCGCCCTCGAGGACGTGTCGCCGGTGGCCCGCAAGGCCGTGCTCGCGATCGAGGACGACGGCTTCTACGAGCACGGGGCGGTCGACGCGACCTCCGTGCTCCGGGCCCTCGTCGCCAACCTCGTGGCCGGGGAGGTCGTCCAGGGGGGTTCGACGATCACGCAGCAGCTCGTGAAGAACGTGTTCATCGAGGACCCGTCCCAGACCCTGGACCGCAAGCTGCGGGAGGCGGCCCTCGCGATCCGCCTGGAGCAGCGGTACTCGAAGGACCGGATCCTCGAGATGTACCTGAACCGGGTGTACCTGGGGAACGGGGTCTACGGGATAGGGACCGCGGCCGAGTTCTACTTCGGGGTGCCCGCCTCGGAGCTCCGGCTGCCGCAGGCGGCGCTCCTCGCCGGGATGATCGCCTCGCCCGAGACCTACGACCCGCTGGAGCGGCCCCGGGCCGCGCTCCGGCGGCGGAACGAGGTGCTGGACCGGCTGGCCGCCCTGGGCTGGGTGCCGGAGGCGAAGGTGGAGCGGGCGAAGCGCCGCCCGCTCGGGCTGGACCGGGACGCCGCGGCGGGCCAGCCCGGGCGGTGGCCGTTCGCGGTGGAGTACGTCCGTCGGCTGATCCTGGACTCCCCGGGGGGCGAGTTCGACGCGCTGGGCGCCACCAGGAGGCAGCGGGCCCGGGCGCTGTTCGAGGGGGGCCTCAGGATCCACACCACGTTCCTGCCGGGGTGGGAGGAGGCCGCGGGGGCGGCGGTCGCGGCCCGGCTCCCCGACCCGGAGGGGCCCGATGCGGCGGTCGTGACGGTGGAGGCGGCCACCGGGGCGATCCGGACGATGTTCTCCGGCCGTGGGTACCTCCGGGACCCCGAGCCGCTCGACCTGGTCACGGCGGCCCGCCAGCCCGGGTCGTCGTTCAAGCCGTTCACCCTGGTCGCCGCGTTCCGGGCCGGCATCCCCCCGGGGAAGGTCTACCCCTCGAGGTCGCCGTACCGGGACCCCCGCTGGGACAACGACTGCCACTGCGTGGAGAACGCCGAGGGCCGGGGCGACCGCGGGTACCTCGACCTGTGGGCAGCGACCGAGGGGTCCGTGAACGTGGTGTTCGCCCAGCTCGTGCTGGACCTCGGGCCCGAGGCCGTGGTCGAGGCCGCCCACGACCTCGGCGTGACGGGCCCGCTCGACGCCGTCCCCTCGATCACGCTCGGGGCCGAGGAGGTCTCCCCCCTCGAGATGGCCGCCGCCTACGCCACGCTCGCCAACGGCGGCGTTCGCTGCGAGCCGTTCGCCGTCGCGAGGATCGAGGACCCGCGGGGCCGGGTCCTCTACCGGCACCGGCCGGAGTGCCGCCGGGTGCTCGAGGCCGACGTGGCGAACCTGGTGACGGCGATGCTCCAGCGGGCGGTGGCCACGGGCACGGGCCGGGCGGCGGCGCTCCCCGGCCGGCCCGTGGCCGGCAAGACCGGCACGACCCAGGACTACACGAACGCCTGGTTCGTGGGGTACACGCGCCAGGTGGCGGCGGCGGTCTGGGTCGGGTTCCCCGAGGGCCAGCGGCCCATGGACGACTACTTCGGCGGGCCCGTGTTCGGGGGGACCGTCGCCGCCCCGATCTGGCACGACTTCATGGCCCGGGCGGTGGCGGGGATGGCGGTGGAGGGGTTCCCCCCGCCGCCCCCGCCGGAGCGGGCCCCCGTCCCCGACCTGGTGGGCCTCCGCGGCGCCCGGGCCGAGGAGGCGGTCCTGGCCGCCGGGTTCACCCCGCTCCTCGAGGAGGTCGACGCGCTGGAGCCCGAGGGCACCGTGGTGGGCCAGGAACCCGCCGCGGGGAGCCGCGTCGCCCTGGGCGGCCTGGTCCGGATCCTGGTGAGCACGGGGCGGCCCCCCGCGGTCGAGGTCCCCGACGTGGTCGGGCTCCGGGGCTGGCGGGCGGCGCTCGCCCTGGAGGAGGCGGGGCTCGTCGCCCGGGTGGAGCGGACGCCGGTGGAGGACCCCGCCGAGCACGGCGTCGTGCTGGCCCAGGCCCCGGCGGCCGGCGAGCGGGTCCCGGCCGGCTCCGAGGTGACGATCACCGTGGGGCAGGCCCCGGGGTCCGCGCGCCCGGGCCGCCGCTCGGGCCGGAGCGTCAGGCGCCCAGGCGCGCCGCGGCCCGCTCCCGGACCACGGCGCCGTCGACCTTCCCCTTCGCCCGCCCCATCACGAACCCCATGACCTTCCCGAGGTCCCTGGGCGAGGAGGCCCCGGTGGCCGCGATCGCCTCCTCGATCAGCGCGTCCACCTCGGCCGGGGAGAGCAGCTCCGGGAGGTAGGGGGCGAGCGCCGCGGCCTGGGCCCGCTCCCGCGCCGCCAGGTCCTCCCGCCCGGCCCGCTCGTAGGCCTCCCTCGCCTCGTCCCGCCTCCTGGCCTCGCGGAGCGCCACCTCCCGCACCTCGTCGTCGGAGAGCTCGTGGCGGACCTCGACCTCGCGGTTGCGGATCGCCGCCGAGAGCAGCCGGAGCGCGGACAGGCGGACCTCGTCCCGGGCCCGCATCGCGTCCTTGATCTCCCCGGCCAGGCGCTCCTTGAGCGTGCCGGTCCCACCCATCCGTAGACTCCTCCCCGTGCCGGTGCCGGCCGTCCTCGCGATCCCCGCGGCGGGGCTCGCCTGCGTCGCCTACGGCGTCCTCGTGGAGCGCCGCTGGTTCCGCCTGGTCCGGCGCCGGCTCGACATCCTACCGGCGGGGGGTCCCCGGCGGATCACCGTGCTCCACCTCTCGGACCTCCACCTGGTCCGCGGCGACCGGGGGAAGCTCCGGTTCCTCGCCCGGCTCCCCCGGCCCGACGTCACGGTGGTGACCGGCGCCCTCCTCGGGGAGCCGGACGCCGTCGAGGAGGTCGCCCGCGCGCTCCGGCCCGTCCGCGGCCGCCTCGGATCGTGGTTCGTGCTCGGCTCGAACGACTACTTCGCCCCGCGGCCCCTGAACTACCTCGCCTACTTCCGACGGCGGCGGAGGGTTCGCCGGGGGGTCCGGGGCCGCGCCCCCGAGCTCGTCGCGCGGCTCGAGGCCGAGGGTTGGCGCCACCTGGGGAACGAACGCCTGGACGTCGAGCTCGACGGCCTCCCGGTCGAGGTCCTCGGCCTGGACGACGCCCACATCGGCCGCCACGACCTGCGGGCCGCGGGCCGGGGCGGCGCGGACCGGCTGGGGATCGCCGTGACCCACTCCCCGGACGTGGCGCCGGAGCTCGCCGCCCTCGGCTGGGACCTGATCGTGGCCGGCCACACGCACGGCGGGCAGGTGCGGCTCCCGCTCGTGGGGGCGCTGGTCACGAACTCCCACCTCCCGAGGCGGCTCGCCTCGGGGCTGTTCCGCCTGGGGCCGGCGGTGGTGCACGTCTCGCCCGGCCTCGGCACCAGCAAGTACGCGCCGTTCCGGTTCCTCTGCCGCCCCGAGGCGACCCTCCTCGAGCTGGCCCCGCGGGCCGGTCAGTAGCCGGGGCCGCCCTCCGGTCAGTAGCCGGGGCCGCCCTCGGTGTCGATGCCGTTCCAGGGCGGGACGACGACCCGGCGGCTCCCCGGCCTCCCCCGCAGCCTGACCTCGCGGAGCGCCACGTTGTTCGCGTCGGTGACCTCGTGGAGCGCGCCCATCGGGTTCACCTCGACGCGGATGAAGTACCGCCCGTTGGGCAGGTCGGTGATGTCGAAGGCCTGCCCGCGGACCCCCTGGTAGTAGGTGTCGCCCCACCCCACCGGGAGGACCTCCCGGATCCAGATCGCGCTCGGGCCGCCGCACGCCGTCCACAGCCCGCTCTCCACCGCCCACTCCGCGTTCGGGGCGGTGAGGTCGATCGCGTCGGTCGGCGCGAGGCACCAGGACTGCTTGCCGGAGACCTGGACCTCCATCTCCGCGGCGTCGAGGAGCGAGTACTCCGTGAACTGGACGAAGTGCCAGTGGTCGTGGCCGCCGCCCCGGTGGAACTCGAGCGTCCCGACCGGCGCCCTGCCGACGACCTCGCCGCCCGAGGTGAAGTACTGGTAGGCCTCCATCACGTCTTCGCCCTGGGCCCGGAAGCCCTCGACGAGGAGCGGGGCCGGGCCGCGGTTCCACTCGGTCGACGCGAAGCCCAGGTAGTCGCGGCCCCCGCGGCTGTAGGCGGAGATCCCCCACGCGGGCAGCGCCACGAGGTCGGGGGCCGTCGCCGGCGCGGGCTCGGCCACGGTCGGGACCCGGGCCGTCCGGCTCGCCGGCCGCGCCACCGGCCGGGGCGGCTCGTCCCGTCGGGCCGAGGTGAGCACCGCGTCGACCCGGACCTCGGCGTCCTCCTCGGGGATCCCGAGGAGCTCGCGGTAGCGGGGGTCGACCCAGACCCGGACCGAGTACCGGCCGTCGGGGACCCGGGCCCCCACCGTCACGTACGCGAGCGGGTTCACCGCCCAGCCCGCGTCGATCCCCCAGACGGTGCCGAGCGTGAACGGGTTGCCGCCGCACCAGCTCGGGTAGCGCGGCCGGAGGGGACCGGAGTCGTCCAGGCGGGCTCGCTCGTAGGCGTTCGGGCAGAACGTGAGCGGCCCGCGGAAGAGGAGCTTGCCGCCCGCGTCCCGGACGCTCACGTGCAGGAACCCCGCGAGCCCGTTCCAGCCGTCGAGCACGTCCGCGGGCAGCGTCCGAAGCACGGCCCCGGTCGCGGCGTCGGTCTGCACGACGCCGACGGGGGTCGCGTAGTCGGGGCGGGAGACCCGCAGCTCGAACGCCCCGCCCGCGGCGGCCACCCAGACCCCGACGTCGAGGGGGAAGCCCCGGCGCCCCCACCGGACCACCTCCACCTCCGCCTTCGCCGCGTACAGGCGGAGCGAGGGAGGGCCGACGGCCCCGGCGGCGGGGAGCCCGACGGACGACCCCACGAGCGGCGCGAGGGCGAGGGCGAGGACGAGGGCGCGGCCGGCCCGGCGTTCCATGTGCGCTCCTTCCCGACGGCGAACCCGGCGAGCATCCGCGCCGTCAGCACCTGAGACGGGGCCCCGGGGCGTCCGGTTCCCCGGTGGGCGTCCCGCGGGGCCGGGCCCCGCGCGGCTCAGCGCGCGCCGAGGGCGGTGGCGAAGACCCGCTCGTAGCCCTCGACCATCGCCTCCTTCGAGAACAGCCGGCGCACGCGCTCCCGGCACGCGCGCGGGTCGATCTCCCCGAGCCGCTCGAGCGCACGGGCCGCCTCCTCCGGGTACCGCTCGACCGACACGATGAAGCCCGTCTCCCCGTCGGCGACCACCTCGGGGACCGAGCCCCGGGGCGTCGCGATCACCGGCGTCCCGCAGGCCATCGCCTCGGTCATCACGAGCCCGAAGGGCTCGTCCCAGTCGATGGGGAACAGCACGGCCCGGGCCCGGGCCAGCAGGTCGACCTTCTCCTCGTGGGCGATCTCGCCCCGGACCTCGATCCGGTCGGTGAGGAGGGGTTCCACGTTCCGCTCCCACTCCTCCTCCTCCGTGGGGTGGGCGATCTTGAGCGCGCAGACCAGCCGCGCCCCCGCCTCCCGGGCCGCGAGCACCGCCCGCAGGAGCCCCTTCTCCGGCGCCGCCCGCCCCAGGAACAGGAGGAAGTCCTCCTTCTCCTCCCGGAGGGGGTAGCGCGCGAGGTCGATGCCGTTGTAGACGACGCCCGCGTAGCGGAGCTCCTCCATCTGCCGGCGCTGGGCCTCGCTGATCGCGACGAACCACACCCGGTCGGCCACCTCGCCGTAGAGGCGGCGCATCTCGGGGGTGAACGAGCCGTGGAGCGTGTGCACCGTGGGCACCCCGGAGAGCACCCCCGCGACCAGCGCAGACCAGGGCGAGTGGACGTGGATCACGTCGAACCGGGAGGGGTCGCGGAACGAGGTGAGCGTGTGGACCGTGTCGTGCCAGGGGTCGTTGATGAACCGGGGGCCCGGGGCCCGCTCGAACGCGTACTCGAGGCGCGCCCGGGTCTCGGAGTCCCCGGTGGCGAACAGCGTCACGTCGTGGCCGCGCTCCGCGAGCCCGTCGGCGAGGAGCGCCACCACCCATTCGATGCCCCCGTAGCCCTTGGGGGGGACCGCGAGCCAGGGCGGGGCCACCTCGGAGATCCTCACGTCCGCCCCTCCGGGTCCCGGCCGACCTCCGTCCACCGGTGCCCGGGCTGCCGCGCGGCGAGCTCCCGCACGGCCCGGAGGTCACGGTGGAAGGCGTCGAGGTCCGCCCCCGGCGCGAGCGAGGACCGGAGGTACGCGAGCACGCTCATCCCTGCCACCCCGGCATGCCGGGCCGAAGCCTACCCGACCGCGACGTCGGCCACGCCGGGCCGGCCCTCCGAGCGGCCGGCCGCTACACTCTCAGGCGCGGGACGTGGCGCAGTTTGGTAGCGCGCAGCGTTCGGGACGCTGAGGTCGCGGGTTCGAATCCCGCCGTCCCGACCATCGAACCTCTGTTCGTGGCCGGTCTTGACGCCCGCGGGACGCCTCGCTAGCCTTGCGCGGGCTGCCGTCGGGCAGCTCGCACCGTATGCGGGGGACCGAGCGGGGACGCGGGCACCGCGTGCGGCCGGCGGCGGCCGCGCTCCTCGCGCTCTCCCTGCTCGTCGCGCCCGCCCCGTCCAGCGCCGCCCCCACCCGGGCCGAGATCCGGGCCGCGGAGGCCAGGCTCCGGGCCCTCCACGAGCGCCTCTCCCTCCTCGTCGAGCGGTACGACCAGGCGAGGGCCCGGCTCGAGGAGGTGCAGGCCCGCCTGGAGGAGGCCCGCCGGGAGGCCGCCCGGGCGCGGGCCACGGCGGAGCGAGCCAGGGCCAGGCTCTCCGAGCGCGCCGCGCGGGCCTACATGACGATGGGGACCGAGGCCCTCGTCCTCCTCGACGCGGGCTCCCTCGCCGAGTTCTCGGACCGGCTCGAGTTCATCGGGCGGATCGCCGAGGACGACGCCGACCTCGCCCTGGAGGCCGAGTCCGCGGGGCAGCGTGCGTCGTGGCTGGCGGAGCGCCTCCGCGGGCTCGCCCGGGAGCGCGCCCGGGTCGTGGCCGAGATCGCCCGGAGCGAGGCCGAGATCCGCCGGGCCATCGCCGAGCAGGAACGGGTGGTGGCCGAGCTCCGCGCGGCAGCGCGACGGGCCCGGGAGGTCGCGGCGGTCGAGGCGGCGATCGAGAGCCCGGGCTCCGTGTCGCCGCCCCCCGGGCCGATCCCCGCACCGAACCCCGGGGCCCGGATCGCGATCGAGGCCGCCTCCTCGGTCCTGGGGACCCCGTACGCGTGGGGCGGGGCGAGCCCGGAGACCGGCTTCGACTGCTCCGGGCTCACGATGTGGGCCTGGGCCCACGCCGGCGTCTCGCTCCCGCACTCCTCGGAGCTCCAGTACGCGACGCTCCCCCACGTCCCCCGGGACCAGCTCCAGCCGGGCGACCTCGTGTTCTTCTACAGCCCCATCCACCACGTCGGGCTCTACATCGGCGGGGGCCGGATGATCGACGCCCCCCACACGGGCGCGGTGGTGGCGATCAGGGAGGTGGACTGGGGCTCCTTCGTCGGGGCCGCCCGGCCGGGGTAGGGGCGGCCGGGCCGGGTCGGGCGTCGTGGCCGGGGGAAGGGGCGGGCCGGGCCGGGTCGCGCGTCCCGGCCGGGGGTCGGTGCGTCCCGGCCCCCCGGCGGTCAGCGCGTCGGCGAGACCCGACCCGAGGTCCCCTCGGCCTCGACGTCGAGGTGCGTGCCGAACGCGTGGAGGCCGTGGAGGGACACCCGTCCCACCTCCGGGGGCAGGTGGGGGTCGCACCGGAGCTCGCCGGCCTCCGCCTCGAGCCCCAGCATGGTCCGGAGGAACAGGAAGGGCGCCGCCGTCGCCCAGGCCTGCGGGCTGCACGCCGTGGGGTACCGGACCGGGAACGGCGCATCGCCTCGCGCGTAGCCCGCGAAGACCTCGGGGAGCCGATGGCCCGTGAACCCGGCGGCCTCGAGCATCGCCATCGCGACCCGGTTCGCCTCCCCGCGGAAGCCGTAGCGCGCGAGGCCGGCCGCGACGATCGAGTTGTCGTGGGGCCAGACCGAGCCCGTGTGGTAGCCGATCGGGTTGTAGGCGGCGTCCTCCTCCGAGAGCGTCCGGATCCCCCACCCCGAGAACATGGCCGGCGAGAGCAGCCGCCGCGCCACGGCGGGGGCGCGGTCCTCGGGCACGATCCCCGACCAGAGCAGGTGGCCCATGTTCGAAGCCATCGAGTCGATCCGCCGCTTGTCCCGGTCGAGCCCGATCACGTAGTAGCCGCCCCGGGCGTCGGTCCAGAAGTCCCGCGAGAACCGTTCCCGGAGCGCCTCCGCCTCCCGCCGCAGCCGGGCGGCGAGGTCCGGGTCGCCCCACACCTCCGCCGCCAGCTCGGCCGCCCGGAGCTTCGCGTCGTAGACGTAGCCCTGGACCTCGGCGATCGCGATCGGGGGCTCCGGCAGCCGGCCGTCGGCGAACCGGACGCCGTCCCACGAGTCCTTCCACCCCTGGTTCGCGAGGCCCTCCGGCGAGCGCGTCGCGTACTCCACGTAGCCGTCCCCGTCGCGGTCCCCGAACCGGTCGATCCACGCGAGCGCGCGGCGGGCGTTCGGCTCGAGCTCCCGGACGGTCCGGTCGTCGCCGGTCCACCGCCGGTACTCCGAGAGCAGGACGAGCCAGAGCGGGGTAGCATCGGCGGTCCCGTAGTAGGGGCGGTGCGGCTTGAGGCCGAGGGCCGAGAGCTCGCCGAACCGGATCTCGTGGAGGATCTTCCCGGGCTCCTCGTCCCGGAAGTCGTCCTCCACGGTCCCCTGCAGCGCCGCCAGCGCCCGCAGCGCGCCGAGCGCGAGGTCCGGCCCCACCCACAGGGCCTGGTACGACGTGATCAGCGTGTCGCGCCCGAAGATCGCCATGAACCAGGGCAGGCCCGCCGCCGGCAGCGAGTACCCGTTGCCCTCCACCTCCGCGCAGAGGCGCAGCGCCGCCAGGTCCACGATCGAGCGCCGGTACACGTGCTCCAGCAGGTCGAGGTCCGCCCGGAGCCGGGGCACCTCGTCCCGCCACTTCGCGAGCACGCGGCCGGGCTCCCGCGCCGCCTCGCCGAAGGCCTCGTGGACGGGCTCCGAGATCTCCTCGTCGAGGTGCACGACGACCCGGACCTCCGTCCGCCACGCGCCGCGGGGCTCGAGCCGGAGGTCGAAGACGAGGTCGTCGCCCTCGATCCGCGCCGGGGCGCTGGAGTGGATCCGCGAGGCGGCCCGGAACGCGCGGTGCTCGTAGCCGAAGCCGAGCACGCAGTGCTCCTGGTCGTGGGAGCGGGTCCGCTCCCCCCGGACCGCCCGCACCCGGTCCCGGACCTCGAAGATGTCGGCGAAGTCCGCCCCGCAGCGCAGCCGGAGCTCGACGGCGACCGGCCGGTCCAGGTGGTTGCGGACCTCGATCCCCTCTCGCAGCCCGTCGCCCACGAAGCGCGACCGCACCACGGTGAGGGCGTGCGCCGGGATCCTCGACCCGTGGGCCCCCCGGAGCTCGGGGTTCGCCAGGAAGAACGCCGCCGAGTAGTGGTCCACGGTGGACGAGCTGAGGAGCTCGGGCGTCCGCCCACCCAGGCGGAGCTCGAACCGGCTCAGGAAGCGGGTGTCGTCGTGGAACAGCCCGGCGACCGCGCCGTCCGGCACGTCTCCCCGGGCGTCGGAGACCATGAACGTGGAGCCGTCGAGGACGGCGATCGCGTCGGGGCCGAGCTCCGGCGGTCGGTCCCCGCCGGCCCGGGGGGCCGAGGCCCGGCTCACTGGAGGGATTCCAGGTCTGCGAGCCGCCGGTCGGCGAGGGCCCGGAGCGCGTCGTTCCCGATGGCGTCGGCCTCCTGCCGGGCCTGGAGCAGGAGCCGCCTGGCCCGGTCGATCCGGGCCGCGAGCTTGTCGGCCGTGGCGTACTTCACGGCGTCGTCGGCCTTCACGATCAGCCGGAAGATCTCGTCGGGCCCCATCCGTCCGCTCCCTCACCATGGTCCCCGCACCCGCGGATCCCGGCAAGCCCCGGGACCGCGGTCCGCGGGTCGGGCCCGGGGATCCCGCGCGGCTCCGGGCCCGGCTCACGGACCCCGGGCCGCGAGCGGGACCAGGGCCCGCGCCTCGGCCTCGATGGGGCCCCGGTCCCGGAGGCGTGCCAGCCAGTCGGGGGGAGGGCGGCGGCGAGCGCCACGGCCACGCCCGCCGTGCGGCACCGCTCGTCCCAGTGCGTGAGGGCCGAGAGCCGCCCCGCGAGGTCCCGGAGCTCGCCGGGACGGCGGGCGTACGCCAGGCCGAGCGGCGCGCAGCACATCACCGACCCGTTCCCCGCGGAGACCTCGGGGCCCCGCTCCTCCCAGACCCGCCGGGCGGCCTCGGTCCACGGCGCCCCCGCGGCGATCCGCGACAGCACCCGCCGGGTGAGGTTCCCCACGTCGGGCGGGCCGGTCGCGAACCACGCGAGGTGCTCGGCCACGACGTCGGCGGGGTCGAACCCGCCGCGGCGGGCGAGGCTCCGGGCCAGGTTCCGCGCCATCGCGGTGTCGTCGGTGGTGCTCCCGGGCGGGAGCCCGTGCCACGGCAGCTCGAGGGCGGGGAGCGGGTCCCGGACCCGGGATGCCCGCCGACCCTCGAACGGCGCCCCCAGCGCGCCCCCAGCGCGAGCCCGAGGAGCGCACCCACGACCCGGTCCTCGAGCGCCACCGGACGATGCTACCCGGCGCCCTCCACGGTCCGGCGCCCTCCACGGTCCGGCGCCCTCCACGCGCGGTCGGGGCCCGGCGGGCCTTGGTACCCTGGACGACCGCATGGACAAGCTCGGACCCCGTCACCGGATGTGCCGCCGCATCGGCCAGCCCCTCTGCGGGCGGCCGAACTGCCCGGCCACGCGTCGCCCGTTCCCCCCGGGCCAGCACGGGCGCGGGCGGAAGCGCGTGTCCGAGTACCAGATGCGGCTGCTCGAGAAGCAGAAGCTCCGCGCGATCTACGGGGTGTCCGAACGGCAGATGCGCCGGTACTACGAGCGGGCCACCCGGAAGACGGGCGTGACCGGGGAGGAGCTGATCCGCCAGCTCGAGACCCGCCTGGACGCGATCGTGCTCCGCCTGGGGTTCGCGCTCTCCCAGCGCCAGGCCCGCCAGCTCGTCTCGCACGGACACGTCCGCGTCGACGGGCGCCGCGTGGACGTGCCGAGCTTCCAGGTCCGCCCCGGCCAGACCATCGAGCTGACCGAGAAGGGGCGGAACCTGCTGTTCGTCCGGGAGGCCCTCGAGCTCTCCCCGGAGCCGCCCCCCTACCTCTACCGGAACAAGGACGAGTTCCAGGGGACCCTGGCCCGCTACCCCGAGCGGGACGAGATCCCGCTGCCGGTCCCGGTGGAGGAGCGGCTCGTCGTCGAGTTCTACTCCTAGGCGCGGGCCGACCGCTTCCGCCCGGTGGGCCCCGGTCCTATGCTGGGTCGGTGCGGCGCGCAGGGCTCGCGCTCGTGGTCCTCCTCCTCCTGCTCGCGGCCTGCAGGCCGGAGGCGGGGGCGGGGGCCGGGGCGTCGAGCCCCGGGGCCGCGCCGGGGTCGGCCGGTGCCGGGGTCGGCTCCCCCTCCCCGGCGGCGCCCCCGGCCGCCCTCGAGGTCCTCCTGCCCCTCGCCGAGGTGCGGGGGGCGATCGCCTTCGTCTCCGGGCGGACCGGGACCGTCCAGCTCTGGGTCATGGACGCCGACGGCACGGACCCGGTCCAGGTGACGGGGGGTACGGGCACGAAGCTCCACCCGGCGTGGTCGCCCGACGGGCGGAGCCTGGTCTTCGCCGAGGCCGACCGGGGCCTCTCCGACCCCAACTTCGACCTCTACGTCCTCGGGCCCGGCGGGCTCGAGCGGCTGACCGAGACCGCCACCCGCGAGGCCTCCCCGGCCTGGTCGCCCGACGGCACCACGATCGCCTTCGAGTCGGACGAGACCGGGATCCCCGAGATCTGGGCGATCCACCGCCTCTCGGGCCAGCGGATCGCCCTCACCGTGGACCGGCTCGCCGACCTCACCCCGGAGTGGTCCCCGGACGGGCGACGGCTGCTGTTCACGAGCAAGCGGGACCTCTCCTGCTCCCCGACGGACCCCTCCTGCGAGCGCCACCTGTTCGTCCTCGACGTGGCGACCGGGGAGATCACCCAGCTCACCTCGGGCCGCTCCTACAACGGCGACCCCGCCTGGTCGCCCGACGGCACCACGATCGCGTTCTCGTCGAACCGGGGCGGGGGCGACTACGACATCTGGACGATGCGGGCAGGCGGCGGCGGCCTGCGTCGGCTGACCCGGGCGCCGGGCCTGGACCTCAACCCGGCCTGGTCGCCCGACGGACGCTTCATCGCGTTCACCTCGCTCCGCGACGGGAACTACGAGATCTACGCGATGCGGGCGGACGGCTCCCGCGAGCGGAACCTCACCCGGGACCCGGCGAACGACTACACGCCGGCCTGGCGAGCGCCGCCCGCGGACGGCTAGCGCTCCCCGAGCTTCCGCTCGAGGTACTCCCGGAGCGCGACGGCGTTGTTCCGCTCCTCGTCCCGGGCCCCGAAGAGCGGCGTGAGGTCTCCCCGCCGCGCCGCCTCGAGGAGCGGCCGCCACGCCTCTGGCTCCGCGTCCAGCTCGGCGAAGTAGCGACGTCGGAAGTCGTCCCACCCCGAACCCCTCAGCGGGCCCGGGCCGGCCCCGCTCCGGCCCCGGCCGGCGCGAGCGCGGCCCGGACGAACGCCAGCACCTCGCGCTCCCGTCGCCGGAGCGAGGCCCGCCCCTTGTCATCGCCGACCACCGCCCGCAGGACGCTCGCCTCGGTGAGCGAACCGACCACCGCGGTGTACAGCGTGAACAGCAGGAGCGCAGGGTCCTGCCGGCGGATCTCCCCCCGCGCCATCCCGGACTCGAGGAACGCGATGGCCCGCCGACGCAACGGCTCGAGCACCTCGGCGAACCGCTCGAACGCCTCGGGGCCGAGCCGCCCCGCCTCCCGGACGAACGCGGGGAACTCCGGCCACTCCGCGGCCAGCCGGAACACGGCGCGGATCACCGCCTCCGCCCGCCCCCAGGGGGAGTCCGCCTCGGCGAGCGCCTCGTCGAGCGCCTCCACCAGCCGCTGGGCCGCGGCGGCCAGGCACGCCTGCAGCAGCGCGTCCTTGGTGGGGAAGTAGTAGAGGAGCGTCTGCTTGCGGACCCCCACCGCCTGCGCCACCTGGTCGAGGCTCGTCCCGTGGTAGCCCTGCCGGCCGAACAGCCGGATGGCCTCCTCGATCAGGACCCGCCGTCGCCGCTCGCCGCCGGTGCGCGCCACCCGCCCCGCCCCCTCACCGCCGCCAGGTGGGACGCGGGCCCCGGCGGGGGAGCGGCCGGTATGCCTCCCACACCCGCAGCCACCGCGGCCCCGCCGGCCCCGCCGGGGACGGCGTCTCCCCGCGGCTCGCCCGGAGCTGTGCCTCCCACCACGTGCTCCGGTCCTCGTCGAACAGCTCGGCCACGGCGGCGTACATCCGCCGGGTCAGCCCCCGGTGGTCCTCGCCCTCCCGCGGGAAGAGCGGCGCCCCGTAGCGGACGGAGATCGGGAGCCGCCCGGGCCGCGGCCAGGCCCGCCCCCGCGGCATCGCGGCGAACGCCCCGCGGATCGCGATCGGCACCACCGGCACCCGGTGCTCGATCGCGAGCCGGGCCGCGCCGGTCCGGAACCGCTGCATCCACCCGTCGGGCGAGCGCGTCCCCTCCGGGAACACGATCAGGCTCCACCCGTCGGCGAGCATCTGGCGGGCGCTCGCGGTCCCCCGCCCCCGGCCGCTGCGGTCGATCGGGAACGCGTTGTAGACGAGGGCCGTGGCGATCGACTTCCACCAGGTGTCGAAGAAGTAGTCGGCGGCCGCGCCGGTCGCCGTCCGTTCCCGCCACCTTCGGGGCAGCGTGGTGAGGATCAGCGTGGCGTCCAGGTGGCTCGTGTGGTTCGAGACGAACAGGACCGGCGGCTCGAGCCCCTCGAGGTGCTCCAGCCCGTACACGCGGGGCGCGGTCTCGTTCCACACGAGCGGCCGCAGCCCGAGCGTGAGGATCGCCTCCCGGGCCGCCCGCGCCAGGGGGGTCCGGGCCCAGCCCGTGGGGAACTGCCCCGGCCGGCGCGGCTCCGCCTGGGCCTCGGCGGCGGCCGGCACCAGGGGGCGGCGCCCCCACCGGAACCCGCGGGCCACCGTCCGGACCTCGTCGAGGAACGAGCCCCGGCCCATCAGCGCACCTCCGCGAGGGCGAGCGGCGGGCAGTGGAAGTAGGTGATCCGCGGGTCGCGTCCCACCCGGTCGCTCGCCATCTCCAGGGCGTCCCGGAACGTCGTCGCCGCCCGGTACCCCATCCGCGCGCAGGCCTTCGGGTCGCCCCCCACGAAGATCACGTCGCCCAGGTAGTCCAGGGCGTGGGCGCCCCAGTACCACATGTAGAAGGGGTGGACGCCGTGGTAGGCGTAGCTCCGCCGGTACAGGTGGACGTACCAGGGGTCGGTGGCGTAGCGCTCCTCGTACTTCGACTCGATCGTGGCGGGGTCGGTGGTCTCGGCCAGCACCTCCTCGAAGAAGTCCACGTAGCTCGGGTGGTGGACCTGGTGGAACTCCCAGGGCACCGGGTGGAAGAGGATCATCACGCCCCCGGGCCGCACGAGCGGCTTGCCGCGGTAGAGGTTGAAGAAGTACCCGAGCCCCAGGCAGTGGACGAGGATCGGGTTCATGATCGAGTTCACGTTGTAGGGGCAGATGTAGGGGAGCCCGACGACCAGCACGTCGCCCTGCCCCTGGACCTCCACGAGCTGCTGGCGGTGGAGGTTCTCGAGGGTCCGCGCGTGGACCAGGTCGGTGTCGCCGGCGTGGATCCCCGTGACCCCGTACGGGGCCTCGATCCGGCGGAACACCTCCCGGCGGACCCTGGCCGGCGCGGCGTCGTTCGCCTTCTTCGCCGCCAGGTACATCGCCTGGTCGGCGAGGGACCACTCCCACTCGCGCTTGTTCAGGAAGCCGAACTCCCGGGGGAACGTTTCGTTGTTGAGCGTGGTCTCGATCGTGAAGATCCGCAGCCCGGCGTCCCGGAGCACCTTCCCCATCCGCATGCACGAGGCGTGGATCGCCGACGCCTCCGGGCGGGGGTCCATGTAGCTCCTCGAGTGGAGCATCGTCTCGACGTTGTGGTGGTGCCGGAGCGAGCGGTAGGAGGCCAGGCCCACGGGGACCGACTTGTGGCCCCCGTCCATCGCGACCAGGTTGATGTTCACGTAGACCAGGAGGTCGGACTCGGCGGCCCGGCGGTTGATCTCGACCACCTCGCCCTTCTCGGTCCGCCCCACCTCGACCAGGCCCTGGGGGTCCTCGGCGTCGTGGTTGGTGAGGTCGCGCGGGAAGAACGAGCGGAACACCCGCTCGCCCACGGTCCGCTCGATCTCCCGGGGCGTCATCCGCCGGTGGAGGGAGTTGGCGACGATCAGCTTCACGTCCTCCACCCCGCGCCGCGCCGCGATCCCGAGCACCGCCTCGATCACCCGCTGGCGGATGTCGGGGGTGCGCATCGGGGGCAGCGGGAGCGAGATGTCGTCGAACGCGATCGTGAGCCGCATCCCCGGGCGGAGCAGCTCCGGCAGCGGCTCGCTCCCGAGCGGGTGGAGGAGCGCGTGCTCGATCGCCCCCGGGAGGTCCCGGATCCCCGGCAGCGGATCGGGCGGGTACACGACCCGGGTCCCGAGCGGGAACCGCTGGAGCCGGAACCCCTCCCCCTCGTGCACGAGCAGCGGCGGCGTGCGTTCGTCCACCTCCAGCACGAACCCCGGTCTCGTCACCTCGTCCTCCTCCGTCGTCAGTCCCGCCGCGGGTCGAAGGCCACCTTGACGGTCCCCAGGCGCCCCGCGGCGAGGGCGTGGTCGATCGCCTCCCGCCAGGAGCCCAGGGGGTAGACCGCCCCCACCAGGCCCCGCAGCGGCGCCCGGTCGGCCAGCTCGATCGCCAGCTCCGAGGTCCGCCGCGCCGCCCCGTCCAGCCGTTCGGTCCCCCCGGTGTAGGCCCCCACGACCTCGAGCTCCCGGAACCACACCGGGGTGAGGTCGACGCCCTCGGTGGGGATCCCGGCGAGCACCACCCGGCCGCCGGCCCGGACCGAGCGGAGGGCCAGGTCCAGGGCGCTCCGCGAGCCGGCGGCGTCGATCGCGACGTCCACCCCGCCGAGCAGGAACGGGGCCCCCCGCTCGGGCCGCAGCTTGACCGCCCGCGTCGCCCGCCGCACCGCGTCGAGCGCCTCGTCCGGCGGGACGACCGCGGAGGCGCCGAGGGCCCGGGCGGCCTCCCGCTGGCGGGGGTGCTTGGCCACGACCACGACCCGCCCGGCCGGCGACAGCTCCCGGAGCGCGAGGAGCGTGAGGAGCCCGATGGCGCCCGCCCCGACCACGAGGACCTCGGCGTTCGGCGCGACCCGCGCCCGGAGCGCGGCGTGCACCGCACAGGCCAGGGGCTCGAGGAGCACGGCCACCTCGTCCGGCATCGGGTCGGGGACCGGCACGAGCTGGGAGCGGTGGGCGACGAGGCCCCGGCTCCACCCCCCGCCGGTCTGCTCGCAGTAGCCGATCTGGAGCCCGGGCTTCACGTGGCCGGCGGTGACCCGGTCGCACCGCCCGGTGTCCCCGGCGGCGCAGTTCGGGCAGGGCTCGAGGCCCCGGGCCGCGCAGGCGATCACCGGCTCCAGCACCACCCGGGTCCCGGCGGGGAGGTCCCCCGCGTCCTCCAGGAGGTCGCCCACGACCTCGTGCCCGGGGACGAACGGCATCGAGACCAGCGGCGAGAAGTAGAACGACGACCGCCCGGAGATCGTGGCCAGGTCCGACCCGCAGATCCCCGCGAGGCGCGGCCGGAGCCGCACCCACCCCTCCCCCGGCGGCTCGGGGTCCCGCCGGTCGACGAGCCGGAGCGTCGCCAGGGGCCCGGTGAGGAGCCCCGGGGCCCGGGCGCCCACGGCCCGGGCCGCCAGGTAGCGGGGGACCGACCGGAACAGCTCGAGCGACCGCGTCGGCACCGCCTCACCCCCTCCCGGCCCGCGCCACCCCGGGCCTCACCGCACCGCCGGCCGCGGGAAGCGGACCCTCGGCATCCCGCCCGACATCCCCCACTCCTCGATCGGCCACCGCCGCCGCCGGGCCACCCGGTAGAGGGCCGAGTCCGGGGAGACCGCCACCGGGTTCCCCACGGCCCGCAGGAGCGCCAGGTCCGAGTGGCTGTCGGCGTACGCGTAGGAGGCCCGCAAATCCGCCCCCTCCCGCTCCGCGTAGCGGCGGAGCCAGGCCGCCCGCGCCTCGCCCACGAGCGGCGGCTCGGCGAGGTAGCCCGTGTAGCGGCCGTCGCGGACCGCGAGCCTGGCCGCGATCACCTCGTCGAAGAGCGGCGCGAGGGGCCGGACGAAGGGCTCGGCGGCGGCCGTGATCAGGATGGTCCGGTGGCCGGCGGCCCGGTGCTCGCGGATCCGCCGGACCGCCGCGGCCGAGGTCTTCTGGAGCATGAACTCCGTCACCACCTCGTCCACCAGCCGGTCCACCCCCTCCACCGAGGCGCCCTCGAACCGCCGGAAGAACGTGCGGAGGAACTCGCCCCGGTCGCGCCGGTCCGCCAGGAGGTAGCTCGGGATCCGCGCGAACACCGAGAGCAGCTCCGCCGGCCACTCGTCCCAGGTCGCGTCGGCGAGCCGCGCCCACACGAAGGACTCGACCACGTTCGAGGGGAGGATCGTCCCCTCCATGTCGAAGACGGCGAGGACCAACCGGTCCCGCTCGCGGATCTGGACCGCGGGCCGCGGCCGGGCCGACGAGAGGATCCGGAGGCTCGCGGTGACCGCCGGGCAGTGCACCTCCTGGAGGTAGTGCTTCCAGTCCACGATCTTCGCGTCGAACGGGAACCGGGCCCGGTCCCCCGGAGGGAGCGAGCGGAACAGCGCGAGGGCCCGGTCGTCGGTGTAGATCACCTCGGCCTCGGTGTAGGCGCCGTAGAGGTCCGCGTAGCGGCGGACGAACGACAGGCGCGCCCGGTCCCGGTCCACCCGCGACACGAGCTCGCGCATGGCCTTCGACTTCGGCAGGTGGGTCACGACCTTCTCGGCGAGCTCGACCAGCCGCTCCCCGGTCCTGAGCATCCGCTCCACCGTGAGGTGGCCGGGGAACCGCCACTCGGGCACCCGGACCTCGCCCCGGTCCCGCTCGGGGAGCGGGTGGCGCTCGAAGTACTCCTTCACGTGCTCGTACAGCTCCCGGTACTGGAGCGGGTTCCGGAACCCCGAGCCGACGTGGTAGTAGGCGGCCTCGCCGGGCGGGGGCGGGGTCGCCGCCACCGCGAGCATCGCGTTCACCACGAGGTCCACCGGGACGATGTCGACGATCCCCTCGGGGATCCCGGGGAACTCGGGGATGGCCCCCCGGCCGTAGGCCAGGATGATGGGGTCGGCCATCTTGAACCCCTCGATCCAGCCCGGGTAGGGGTGGAGGAGCGCGCTCTCGATGATCGAGGGGCGGACGATCGAGAGCGGCAGGCCCTCCTCCCGGGCCAGCTCCTCGACGGCCCGCTCGCCCATGGCCTTGGTGAACGTGTACACGTCGGGCCAGCCGAGGGTCTGGGCCCGGGCCCTGCCGTACTCGGTGAGGCGCTTCGAGACCCACTCCCGCCGCCGCTCCTCGGCGTCGGCGGCCACGGTCTGGGGCCCGGCCCGGGAGTGCTCGGCCCGCGCCCTGGCCAGGAAGCGGTCGAGCTGCTCGGGGCGCCGCGAGGCCGCCTCCACCTCGCGGCGGGCGGCCAGGGCCAGCTCGGCCTCGGTCCGCCAGTCCACCCGGTGGTCCAGGGTCGCCTCGGGGATCACGCCCTTCCTGGTCCCCGCCACGTAGGCGGTGGAGACGTGGACCACGTGGGGCGCGGAACCCCCCCGCCGGACCGCCTCGTACAGCCGGAGGCCACCCAGCACGTTGGTCTGGAACGCCTCGTCGATCGGCTCGTCGAAGGCCACGGTCGCCGCGCAGTGCACGACGACGTCGATCCCGGGCGGGAAGGCGGGTGCCTCCTCGGTCGTGAAGTCCCCCTCCACGACCTCCACCCGCTCCTCGAGGATCCGGCGGACGCCCTCCTCCCCCTCGCGCTCCCGGAGCACCCGGAAGGCGTTCCCCCGCAGGACGTGCTCGAGCCGCTGGCGGCCCGTCTGCCCGAGCTTGGGACGGATCAGGACGAGCGCGCGGGTCGCGGGGAAGTCCAGGAGGAGGCGCTCCAGGAACGCCTGCCCGAGGAACCCGGTCACCCCGGTCACGAGGACCGCCTTCCCCGCCAGCCGCCCGACGATCGAGGGGACCCGTGCATCGGGGGCGCCCACGGGACCCTGCGCGTTCTCTACCACGCGGCAGATTATCGTTCTCTACCGTCCGGTAGACAAGGGGTCGGGACGTGCCCGTTGCGCTCGAGGACCACGGCGGCTACCCTCATGCCGCCCAACGACCCGGCAGCGTGGCCTCGCACGGGGCACCCGGGCGACCGCCGCGCCCCTCGCCGAGCTGCCGGAGCCGTCGACCCCGGGGGGAGGGAGGCTCGATGCGGGGGCGGGTCGCGATCACCGTCGTCCTGTTCGTCGTCGCCAGCGCGTGCACCTCCGGAGGGCCGGCCCCCGGAGGCGTGGAGGGCGGGTCGGTCCCCGACAGCCGGCTCCTGCCCGCGCCGCTCGACGTCCTCGGCGACGGCGCCGAGCGCGCCCGGCTCCTCGCCAGGGAGGTCCTGGGGGGCGGCGAGCGGGGGACGGCGGCGCTCCTCACGGCCCTCGCGGACGCGGGGATCGCCGTCCGGGACCCCTCGCTCGGGGTGCTGGTCGCCCCCGACGAGCCCTCCCAGGGCCTCGCCGTCCAGGCGGCGGACGTGATCGCGATGATGCGGCTCGAGGAGCGGGGCTACCAGGCGACCCTCGCCGACGTCGGGGTGCTCCTACGGGTGCCCGGCCTCGGCCTCGAGCGGGCGCCGGTCGAGCGGCTGCTCGCCGCCGCCATCGCCGAGCACGCCGAACGGGGCGAGGAGCCGCTCCGGTCGTGGGCCGCGTTCCTCGTCGAGCTCGGCCGCCAGGGCCCCGCCGGCTACGACCTGGGCGCGGTCCGCCACCCCGGGCGGGTCCCCCTGGGCGGCGTCCAGACCTTCCTGATCCTGCTCCGCCTGTTCGCCGACGCCTACACGATCGGGGATGGGTCGCCGGGGGGTGCGAGCGGCGCGCTGGGGGCAGCGGTGCCGGGACTCCTCGCGGCGGGCCCCGGGCTCGGCTCCGCCCTCCCGGCCTCGGGCGATCTCCCGTGCACGCTCTCGGACGCCGAGGCCTTCGTCCTGGACCGAGCCGCGGTCGTCTCGTCGACGGGGTTCGGGCAGCTGTGGGAGAAGGCCAACCTCCCCGGCGCGTCCCTCCTCGGCCTCGCTGGAGCCGCGCTGCCGGTCCTCAGGTTCCTCGCCATCCAGGCGATCTTCGATCCGAGGATCGAGCTCGTCCCGGCGCCGCCGCTCGTCCGGACGAAGAAGGCGAACGCCGACGGCGCCACCCACGAGCTCCGGGCCACCATCCGGATGAACACCGGACGGCTCCAGATGCTCAACTGCTTCCGGATCATGCTCAACGCCGCCGGCCTCGACTTCAGCCTGCCGAACGACGGGCCGGTCGAAGGCGCCGAGGTGCTCTGGCGCTGCGTGTCGGGGTGCGAGGTGGGCGAGCCGCTGCAGCTCTGCGCCTTGCCGTGCAGCGGGGGTGGCGGGACCCAGTCGGGCGACCCGACCCGGAACGCCTACGAGACGCGGACCGGCGAGGACGGGGTGGCGCGGACCGGGATCCAGGGGCGGCGGCAGAAGCAGGGGCTCGGCGACTGGGCCCTGGAGGTACGGAAGGAAGCGAGGGTGGCCATCACCGTGAAGCTCACGACCCCCGACCTCGTGAACGACCTCGTCTCGGTGGGCGAGACGGTCGCGGGCGGGGCGATCGGGGGGGTCGGCGGCGTGCTCCCCGGGTTCATCGTCGACCTGCTCGACCGCTTCGGGGTGCGCGGGGCGACCTACACGTTCCCCGTGGTCGACTGGGAGCTGCCGGGGTACCGGGTGCGTTGGACGAGCCCCGGAGGCTGGACCTATGAGGGCGAGAAGTGCGACGGACCCGCCGGTACCTGGGAAATCATGCTCCGTGCCCCCAACGTGACCGGCGAGGTACGGGTTGAGCTGAACGAACACAGCCTCTCGGGGCCGGCCGCGGCCACGTGGGTCGCGGGCGGGCTGGTGCACTTCACGGCCAAGGGAACCGCGCGGTTCTCGAGCGGCGACCCACCCACGCTGGTGATCCGGCACGGACCGGGCAAGGCAACTGGTCCGTACGTCGGGACCTCGGCGATCCCTGCGGGGGGCGTTGCCGAGATCCCGCTCGAGGTCGGACGCTGCGAGGTCGTCGAGGTCGAGGGGTGACGGCGACGCGAGCGTCCGGGACGACGGTGCGGGCGCTCGCCGGACCCTTCGGGGCCCCGCGGATACACTCGGGCGTCCATGGAGATCTCCGAGCTGCAGGCCGCGCTCCGCCGCACCTACTACCGGCGCGACGCGAGGCGGGGCCGGGACGGGACCTTCCGCTGGCTGGCCGAGGAGGTCGGCGAGCTGGCCCGGGCCCTGCGCACCGGGGACCGGGACCAGCTGGTCCACGAGTTCGGCGACGTGCTCGCCTGGCTCGGCTCGCTCGCGAACCTCGTGGGGGTCGACCTGGAGGAAGCCGCCGGCCGCTACGCCGCGGGCTGCCCCCGCTGCGGCCGGAGCCCCTGCGGCTGCGAGCCCCGATGAGCGGCCCGGTCGTGCGCTTCGCCCGGCCCGAGGACTGGCCGGAGGTGGCGGCGCTCCTCGTCGAGCTGGGGCGGGGCGTGCCCCCCTCGGCCGCCCGCGACGACGCCCACCGGGTGCGGTTCGCCGGCCACACCCGGGCCCTGGACTCGGTCACGCTGGTCGCCGAGTCCGACGGCAGGGTCGTGGGCTTCCTCGACATGTGGTACCAGCAGCGGCTCGGCGACCACCGCCCGCAGGCCTACGTCCAGGACCTCGTGGTCACCGAGGCGCTCCGCGGGGCCGGGGTTGGCTCGCGCCTGCTGCGCCGGGCGGAGGAGCTCGCCCGCAAGCGCGGCTGCTTCCGGATGTGGCTGGTCACGGCGGGCTGGCGGGAGGGGGCCCACGCCTTCTACCGCAGGCACGGCTGGGACGAGTACGGGAAGTGGTTCGTGAAGCTCCTCGAGGAGGCCGAGCCCGGACGGCGCGACGACTGAGCCGAGGGGGGCGGCGCCTCACCCGTCGAGGACGTGCACCGGGTCGCCCACCGTGACCACCCCGGGCTCCACGACGTCCGCGTAGATCCCGAAGGGGAGCTTGCCGGCCGCGGTCCGCCCCCGGACCCGCTCGATGGCCTCCAGGGTCGGGAGGTCGGTCTCGCCGGTGGCGGGGTCCTTCGTGGTGACGGCGCACCGGGGGACCGGCCCTCCGGCCCTGAGCACCGCCCCGCCGACCGCGAGGAGCCGCCCGGCCCACCCGTCCTCCTCGTAGGGCGCACACCCCTCCAGCTCCAAGAGCATCCGGAACCGGGCGGGGTCGAGCCGGCCGTCGGCCCCGCCCTCCGTGGAGAGGTGCTCGACGGAGGCGAGCGAGACGATCGTCACCGGGCGGACGTCGACGGCGTCGCCGGGCCGCTCCGGCCGGGCCACGCGGAGGGGCCGTCCGGCGAACGCCGAGAGCGCCTCCTCCCAGGGCCCGGGGACGATCCGCGCAGCCACCCCCCGTCCCCAGAAGTCGGCGACGACGGCGGGACCGACGCCACCGGCGGGGCCCTCCACCACGGTGCCGTCCGGGAACGAGAACCGGAGCGTCCCCGCCCCGGGGTCGTGCTCCGCGCGGACCGCCAGCAGCCGGGCCGCCTTCGGCCCGGAGAACCGCCGGCCCTCCCCGTCCACGAGGAAGAACGCCCGGTCCCCCTCCGCGCCGCGGGGCCCGAGCCGGACCCGGACCGGGTGGTGGAGCCGGGTGGCCTTCACCGGCGTCACGTTGATCCGCGCGACGCTCGGCACCGCCGGTCAGGCGCGACCCAGGAGGAGGCGTTCGGCGATCTGCACGCCGTTCAGGGCGGCCCCCTTCCGGAGATTGTCGCCGCAGGAGAAGAGGAGGAGCGCGTCCTCCCGCCCCGGGGCCCGGCGGACCCTCCCCACCAGGACCTCGTCGCGGCCGGCGGCCTCGAGCGGGCTGGGGTAGAGCCCCCGCGCCGGGTCGTCCACGACGCGGACGCCGGGGGCCGCGGCGAGCACCTCGCGGGCCTCCTCCGGCGAGATGGGCCGAGCGAACTCCGCGAGGATCGCCACGGCGTGGCCGACCATCACCGGCACCCGGACGCAGGTGGCCGCCACGTCCAGGTCGGGGAGCCCCAGGATCTTCCGGGACTCCCGCATGGTCTTGGTCTCCTCGCCCGTCCACCCCTCCTCGTCGAACGCGTCGATCCTGGGGAGCACGTTGAAGGCGATGGTCTTCCCGAAGGTGTCGCCCGCCGGCAGCGCCGCGGGGTCGGGGCGGGCCAGCTCCTCCTCCTGGCCGCGGAGCTTGTCGACCTGCTCGACGAGCTCCGCCACCCCGTCGCGGCCGGCGCCCGACACCGCCTGGTAGGAGGAGAGGACCAGCCGGCGGAGCCCCGCCGCGCGGTGGAGGGGGGCGACCGCCATGAGCGCCACGATCGTGGTGCAGTTGGGGACCGCCACGATCCGGGGGGAGCCCTCGAGCGCCTCGGGGTTCACCTCGGGGATCACGAGCGGCACGTCGGGCTCCATCCGGAACGCCGAGGACTTGTCGATGCACGTCGTGCCGGCCGCGGCGGCCTCCGGGACGAACGAGCGGGCCACCGAGGCGCCGGCCGCCGAGAAGGTCAGGTCCACGCCGCGCAGGGCCCGGAGGGAGAACGGTCGCACCTCGACCTCCTCCCCGCCGAACGCCACCCGCCGCCCCGCCGAACGGGGGGAGGCCAGCGGGACCAGCTCGTCCACGGGGAAGCGCCGCTCCTCGAGGATCCGGAGCATCTCCCGCCCGACCGCGCCGGTGGCGCCGACCACCGCGACCCGCATGGCGTCCATCGTAGCGGCCCGCGCCGGCGGCTCAGGCGAACCGCCAGGAGGCGAGCATCCGGCGGAGGTCCTCGGCGTGGACGGGGAAGTCCTCGGCCGAGGCGTTGAGCGTGATCCGGTAGCCGACCTCGCCCCGCACCGCGACGACCTCCCGCATCACGAACTCCCCCTCCCCCGTCGCCAGCTCCACGTCCCACTGCTGGGCGTCGACCCCGTCGAGGCGGGTCTCCCGCACCGGCCCGGGGAGGAGCCCCGCCTCCTCGTCGCGCCGACGGACCATCTCGCCGAAGGCGGCCAGGTCGGTCCCCTCGGCCAGGTCCACGGCCTCCACGAAGACCGTGGTGGCCCGCGACGGCACCTGGAACTGGTCGAGCTGCACGTCGCCGATCCGCGCCTCGCCCGCCACCCAGCCCTCCGGGGTGACGACGCAGTACCCGAACCGGTCGGAGACGAAGTCCGCGCCGCGGCAGGGGTCGGGCCGGAGGAGCAGGAACGCACCCACCCCGCCGGCGAGGAGCAGTGCCGCCCCCAGCACGACCCACGGCCTGGCCCGGGAGGGCGGCTTCGGCGCGGAGATCTCGACCGCCGGCCGCTCGGCCGGCGGCCGGCGCGGGGCCAGGGTGGTCATCGCCCCCGGCGCCAGGGAGGCCCCGCAGCGCGAGCAGAACGACGCGTCCTCGGGGTTCGCGTTCCGGCAGGTGGGGCAGACGATCACGCCGTCCCCATCATGCGCCCGCCGGCCGCGAACCGTCCAGGCCGAAGCGGGCGTGGATCGCGCGGACCGCGCGCTCCGCATCCTCCTTCCGGATCACGCACGAGATCCGGATCGACGAGGTCGAGATCATCTCGATGTTGATCCCCTCCGAGGCGAGGGCGTCGAACATCTCGGCCGCCACCCCGGGGTGCGACTTCATCCCGGCCCCGACCAGCGAGACCTTGGCGATCCCGTCGTCGGCCGCGTACCGCGGCGCCCCGATCTCCTCCACGATCCGGTCGAGCGAGGCCTTGAGGCGCGGCAGGTCAGCCCGGGGCACCGTGAACGAGACGTCGGTCCGCCCGGCGTGGGAGACGTTCTGGACGATCATGTCGACGTTCACGCCCTCCGCCGCCACCGCCTTGAAGATGGCGGCGGCGACGCCGGGGCGGTCCGGGACCTCCTCCAGCGTGACCTTCGCCTCGTCGGTGTCGAGCGCCACGCCCGAGATCAGCGCCTGCTCCACGTCCTCCTCCGGGATGTCCTCGACCCACGTGCCGGGCTCGTCCCTGAAGGACGACCGGACGTGGATCCGCACGCCGTTCCTCCGAGCGTACTCCACCGACCGGACCTGGAGGACCTTCGCGCCCGAGGAGGCGAGCTCGAGCATCTCCTCGTAGCTGATCCGCTCCAGCTTCCTCGCCCTGGGCTCGATCCGGGGGTCGGCGGTGAACACCCCCTCGACGTCGGTGTAGATCTCGCACGCGTCGGCCCCCAGGGCCGCGGCCAGGGCCACCCCGGTCGTGTCGGAGCCGCCCCGCCCGAGCGTCGTGACGTCCTGGCTGGTCGAGACGCCCTGGAACCCCGCGACGATCACCACCTTCCCGTCGGCCAGGGCCTCGAGGATCCGGCCGGGCCGCACGTCCACGATCTTCGCCCTCCCGTGCTGGGTGTCGGTGATGATCCCGGCCTGGGAGCCGGTGTAGGAGGCGGCCCGGCACCCCCGCGCGTTCAGCGCGATCGCGAGGAGCGACATCGCGATCCGCTCGCCCGCGGTGAGGAGCATGTCGAGCTCGCGGGGCTCGGGGGTCGGGGTGATCGACGTCGCCATCGCGAGGAGCTCGTCCGTGGTGTCCCCCATCGCCGAGACCACGGCCACCACGTCGTTCCCCTCCTCCCTGGCCCGCAGGATGCGCTCGGCCACCGCCTGGATCCGCTCGGTGGTGGCGACCGACGTGCCGCCGTACTTCTGGACGATGACCGGCACCACGTCCGCTCCTGGGGCTCGGTGGCACCGAAGCGTAGCAGGCGCCCCCGGCTCCTCGGCCGATGCCGGGGGTTCACCTGCTGGCCCGGGGCCCGGGCGCGGCGGGGGCCCTTCGGCTCGGGCGGGGCCCGCCTACGGCTGGGGCGGGGGCGGGGGCCCGTCGGCTCGGGCGGGGCCCGCCTACGGCTGGGGC
>FWWM01005221.1_pt1 | contig 28898 bp, 19 predicted proteins | sample 2228351 | NCBI WGS metagenome assembly FWWM01 (sample SAMEA103939774, study PRJEB20133) | metagenome | reverse complement strand
CGCAGCAATTCCAGGCCGTGCTCGTCAGTGGCTTTTGCGGCGAGAATCTCGCGGTAGGCGCGCTGCCGCTGCTGCCATTCCGCCAGCAGATTTTCACGCAGCGCGGCGGCAATCAGAAACGCCAGCGTCAGCAAGCTGGCAATCAGCAGCGTCCAGCGGAACAGGCGTGATGGATCCTTCATGTCAAAGCTCCCGGGCGCGGCCGGCCGCGCTCCCGCTCAGTGCACCGGCCATTGCGACGGCCACCAGTAGAAGTCCCAGTTTGGCCCGCGGTGCACCGTGGCGAAGTACGTCAGTACGACGAAGCCCACCAGAAAGCAGGTGAACAGCGCCACCGCCGCCAGCCGCACCGAATCGCGCCGCTTCAGTACCCACAGCGACCAGCCCGCAAACAGCAAAACCAGAATTGACCCTGGATTGATGATGATGATCCACAGCTGGTGAATTTCGGGAAACCAGTTGCGCAGCCAACCGAAGTTCACGGTGAAGGTTAGCATGCCTACTGTGCAGAGCAGCCCGTACAGCAGCGACTGCCACGCTACCGCTCGCTCTCCGGGCGTCCCGAACCAGACGCCTTCACCGCCGGCCCGGCGGTCGAGGAAGGGAATCAGCGCCAGCCCGACCACAACAATGGCCGGAATCACCAGCCCGCCCATGAACGCCGAGTACGATACCAGCTCCTGCAAACCGAGGAAGTACCAGGGTGCCTTGGCCGGATTTTCGGGCACGGCGGGATTGGCGATTTCTTTCAGCGGGGCGTCCAGGTAGAAAGACAGCACCAGCGTGATGGCGATGGTCAGCATGAAGACGGCCAGCTCGGCCCAGAACAGATGCGGCCAGCTCATCACCGTGCCTTCCGGGCCGCGGTTTACTGGCGGCCGCTTGCCGCGCACCACGGCCATCAGTCCGTAAGTCTTCGTCGCCAGCGGCTCGAAGACGCGCTGCATCCTTCCGCCCCATTCGGCCGTTCCACCGGAGGGGTCTTCGGGGCGAGCCAGGCCGCCGTCTTTGCGGATGCGCCAAAAGTGCACGCTCATCAGAATCACCAGCAGCAACGGCAAGATGAACACGTGCAAGACGTAGAAGCGAATCAGCGAATCTTCGCCCACCGTAGTAGCGCCCAGCAGCAGTCGCTTCTGGAATCCACCCGGGTCGAAGTATTCGGTCACGCCGATGGCATCGGTTAGCTCGCGCGGTGAGTTGGCGATGTTCGCGCCGATGGTGGTAGCCCAGTAGGCGAGCTGGTCGTAGGGCAGCAGGTAGCCGGTGAAGCTCAGCGCCAGCGTCAGCACCAGCAGCCCCAGGCCGATCAGCCAGTTGAATTCGCGCGGCTTTTTATAACTGGCTGTGAAGAATACGCGCGCCATGTGCGCGAACACGGCAATCACCATGATGTGCGCCGCCCAGCGGTGAATGTTGCGGATGAACCGGCCGGTCGCCACAACGTAATGGATGTCCTTCATGGACGGATAGGCCAGGTCGGTGGAGGGCTTGTAGTAAATCATCAGCAGGATCCCGGTGACGGTCAGCACAATGAAGCTGAACGTGGCGATCAGGCCCAGGCCCAACGTCAGCGCGGGCGAAAGCGTGCGCAGATGCACGCGTACGCTGTGCAAATGTAAAAACAGATTGTGAAACGTAGCCTGCGATTCCTCGCGCTCGGACTCCGGGAGGCGGCCCAGACGGAACCAGGCGTCTTTCAGGTTGTGAGGCAGGCGCCGGAGGTTGTCGAGAAACTCTCGCGGGGCCGATGTCTTATCCGGCGTTGTCGCCGCTGTCGCCATGGCGTTCCTCCTAAACCTGGAGCCGGGTGCCCTCGGGCACTTCGCGGTCCACGTACACCATCAACTGGCCATCTGCCGCGCGGCTGATCTCCAGCCAGGGGAGCGGCCGTGGCGCCGGCCCTGCCAGCACGCGGCCGTTTCCGGCAAATTTCGAGCCGTGGCAGGGACACTCAAATCCTTGCCCCGTCCGCGCCACCGCACAGCCCAAGTGCGTGCAGGTGGTCGAGATGGCATAGACGCCACCCGCGTCGCGCATCAGCACGAAGTTTTCTTCGGCGAACAGCGTTTCCGCGCCCACCGGGAACTGCTCGGGGTGGCCGACTTTGAACCGCCGCACCGGGCCCGGCTCGACGGTCGGCTTAGGCAAGCGGAGCACGCCGGCCAGCGCGGTCCCCATCGCCGCAAGAAAACTGACCAACGAGGCGATGCTCAGAAAACTGCGCCGGCTCACCGGCGGCGGCTCCAGCCGCGAAGGTTTCACATCGTTTGCGTCGGACATGGCTTCCACTCCCTCGAATAGCTGAAACGTTCCATGGTGATGGCCGTGGTCGGGCAGCGCTGGGCGCACAGCCCGCAGCGGATGCAGCGCTCTTCGTCTTTCAGAATTGCAGAAAGCTCAGGTTCCTCGCCGAGCGCGAGTTCGCGCACCACCGATTCAAGCTCGGGCGTCGGTTCCAGGCGGTCGAGCGAGACCAGCTTCAGGCAAACCGTGGGGCAGACGTCCACGCAGCCGCCGCACAGGATGCAGCGCTCGCCGTCGAAAATGGTATTGACGCCGCAGTCCAGACAGCGGCCGGCCTCGGCGCGCGCCTGCGCTTCCGAGTAGCCGATTTCGACGAGTGCCTTCGGGTTGGCCAGCCGTTCGGAGGCTGTGAGCGTCGGGATGGGCACCCGCTTACGCTTTTCATACGACTTCTCGCGGCGATAGCGTGCGATGGGGAAATGGAACTGGACGTCTTCCGGAGCAATCTCACAGCCGCGCAAATAGCGATAGACCGAGCGCGCCGCCTGCTTGCCGCTGGCGATCGCGTGGATCATCAGCCTGGGGCCGTAGGCAATGTCACCGGCGACGAACACGCCTTCGGCTGTGGTCGCGCCAGTTGCCGGGTCGCTGACGATCTGCTGCGGCGAGCGCATCTCGATGCCTTCGCGTTGCGGGTCGAGAAAACTCAGATCGGCAGCTTGGCCGACCGACAGCAGCACGGTATCGCCTTCAAGCGTCATCGCGACCGATTCGTCGAATTTCGGCGCGAAGCGCTTCTGCTCGTCGTACACCGAGGTGCAGCGGATAAATCGCACGCCGCGCACGAACCGCTGCCCGTTCACTTCTTCGCTCAGGATTTCCTCCGGTCCCCAACTGTTGTGCCGGGTAACGCCTTCTTCGGCCCCTTCGAGGATTTCCGTCGTGTCGGCGGGCATCTCTTCGAGCGACTCCAGGCAGACCAGGTGGACTTCGCGGACGCCCTTCATCCGCGCGGCGGTGCGCGAGACGTCGTACTCTTCCTGCCGCAGCACGGTGCGCGCGACGTCGTAGGCCACGTTGCCCCCGCCGATGACAATGACCCGTTGGCCCAGCTCAACCTGCTTGCCCAGCGCCACCTCGCGCAGAAAATCTACGCCGCCCATCACCCCGATGGCTTCCACGCCGGGGATGGGCAGTTGCCGGGAACGCTTGGCGCCGCAGGCGATGATGACCGCAGCGAAATCCTGGCGCAGGCGGTCGAACGTGACGTCCCTGCCCACCTGCGTATTGCAGCGAATCTCCACGCCCAGCGCTTCGATCACGGCAACTTCGGCGCGGATCAGTTCGCGCGGCAGCCGGTAGCCCGGCACGCCAGTGTAGAGCATGCCGGCGGGCACCGGCTCCATTTCAAAAATCACCGGACGGAAGCCCATCAGTGCCAGGTCGTGCCCAGCCGCCAGCCCGGCGGGCCCGGAACCGATGATGGCGATGCGCTCGCCTTCCGGTTTGGGGAAGTCGGCGCGGGCAAGGAACTCTAGCAAATGGCGCAGCTCGTCTGCGTCGTCGCACGTCCGCGGTTCGGTACCGTTTTTGAGATAGGTGATGAAGTCGAGCGAATCACTGTTGCGGTTGTCCACGCCGAAGCGTTCGCAGGCAAACCGCTTCAGCGCGCGGATGGCGATAGGCTGGTCAATCGTGCCGCGGCGGCAGGCTGCTTCACAGGGCGCACCGCAGATGCGGCCGCAGATCGAGGCAAGCGGGTTCGGCCCGCGGGCAATCAGATAGGCGCGCTCATAGTCGCCTTCGGCGATGGCGCGCACGTAACCGCGCGCGTCGGTGCGAACGGGGCAGGCGTACTGACACTTGATCTGCTCGCGCCAGTAAAGCTCGTCGGCCAGGCGCACCCGATACGCCGGGGCGGTCACATGGCGCCTCCCGGCGCGGCGAGGCTAGGGAAGCGCTCGGCGGCTGGCCGGCGCTTCCGGTTCCCGTTTCCATTCGGATTTGCCCTGCGAAGCTTCATCGCTCCCCCTTGCGGGTGCTTCGTGCGCGGCTTCAGGAGGCGTTCTGCTTGGCGGCGCCGCCGGACAACTGCGCGATCAGTTCGTCCATCATGCGGTGCAGCCGCTCGTGCGTTCCGCGGCCGATCTTTTCTTCTTCGACGCGGTCGAACTGCCGGGCCAGCTCCGCTTGCTCGGTTTCGGAGAGCATCTGCTCGGCCATGCGAAACAGGATTTCATTTTCTTTGTGGATGTGTTCCCGCAGCAGAGCGATGTAACGCCGTGCGGCGTGCGCCCAGCGCGCGCCAGCTTCCGAATTGCCTGCGGCGAAAGCCTCTGCGGCCTCGCGCATCTCCGCTATCAGCGCCCGGCCGTGGTCGTGTTCATACAGCATCACGCCGATCGGGCCGCCCTGCCGCGGCAGGCCCTTCTTCTCAAGAAGAGGGAAGAGCAGCTCTTCTTCCTTGCCGTGATGGCACTGGTCGGCAAACAGGCGGAAGAATTCCAGCAGGTCGCCCAGGTGCTGTGGCAAAGCTTCCTGCTTGCGCTCGAGCCGCGTGGCGATTTCTTCGGCGGCCTCCAGCATTTTCAAAATGGCGTCGTGCTCTTTGCGAAGGACCTCAGTAGCCAGCATGATTCGTCATCTCCTCTTGATTTGGCTGTGCAGGCCGGGCCGGCCGCATCTGCAGCGGGCTAGTGGAGGCAGCGCTCCGGTAGTGAAGGTGCAGCATCAATAGGCCCGCCTTCGTGCCCGCCGGCGGGCCACCCGGGCCAGATCGGCCAGCGACGTGTGCCGGAGCATATCGTCCAGCGTTTCGCGGATTCCTTTCCAGGCGTCGTGCAGCGGGCAGGGATTTCGGTCGTCGCATTCGGGCAGTCCGAGCACACAGGCACTGGTCAGGTCGTATCCGTCCGTAGCGGTCAAAATGTCATTCAGCGTGATGTTTTCGGCTGGCTGCGCCAGTTCGTAGCCGCCATGAATCCCCTTGAAGGAGCGGATCAGGCGCCGGCGCCGTAGCGTGTGCAGGATTTTCCAAAGGAAGGGCGGCTTCTGCGATTTCCCTGGCGCCGGTCAGCTTGCCGGGCGGCTGCATGGCCAGGAAGGTCATGGCGCGGACGGAGTATTCGACCGTCTTCGAGAACAACATATAACTGGACCTTATACTCCATTAATGGCTGCTGTCAAGCAAAATCGAAGGCCGGGTTGTGAATTTCGGCCGGACCTCGGGCCATCGCTTCTGGACGGCGCCAATCAAAGCCGGAGCCGCGTCGCCGAGGCGGCCCTTCTCGAGTGGCCGGAGGCTACTGCACGGGTGGCTGCGGCACGGTATCTTTTCCGGCTTCTGGGGTGGGGGCGATGATCTGCTCGCCGACGTCCACGGAGAAAAGCAAGTAATCGCGGAAACTGTGGCGGTAATGGTAGCGCCGGCCCTTATACAGCACGTAAAAGTCAGCCACGGAAGGCAGCCAAAGCTCAACGTTTCGTTCGCGGAAGTGAACCGGCGCGTAGTTGATGATCAGGTGTTCGTGCTCCAGGCCGGCTTCCGTCAAGGGCTCGAGCAGGTTGCTTTCCAGGCGCAGAACATGAAAGCTATTCGCCGCGATCCAGGCGCGGCCCTTCAGCAGAATGGGCCAGACGTTCCCACCGGAGCGAAACGAGCGGAAGCGCGGCGTGCGGTCCTTCCGCTGCTCGAAACGCACCAGCCAGGCGGGACTGCCTTGCCAGCTACCCAGTCCCTCGCAGGCCATCTGAAAATCTTCCAGGTAGAAGGGATGAAACACCAAAGCCAGGGCGCTAAGCCCGCGGGTCATCATCTGGCTGGGCCACTCACGCGGTGAGACATCCGGATTGCGGGTCTCCTCAACGGAAAACGTTCCGGGCCGTGTTTGCCGGACGGAAACCAGGTATTCCCACTCCCGCTGCATGTGATAGCGGCCTCGGCCGAATTCATCCAGCTGCTCGAAGCGAACTTCTTCAGTGGCTGTAAACCGCTCGAGGTTACGCACCAGCTCCGTGCTGCGGCGCCGGACGCCGCGCAGCACCTCGCGAAGCGAGCAGCTCACCCCGGGCGTTGTAGCGGGCCGCTTGTCATCAATTCCGGGCGGCGCCCAGCTTCTGGGCTCAACTTCCGGCTGGACGGGGATGGCTGCCCGCGGCTGACTGGCCGGTGCGTGCAGCTTTTCCGGAACAGCCGCCGCCGCCGGCTGCGGACGCTCCAGCGTTTCCAGCAGCCGCCGCGCCGGTTCGGCGGCGGGATGGCTTTCGTGCCTGCGGAACAGTTCGCGAAGCCGCGCGACGGCCCGCTCGCGCTCGCCCAGTTGCGCGTGCGTGCGCGCCAGCAGCAGCAGGACGTGCGGCGCGTTCTCCCCGCTGTCCGCGAGCGCCAATTCCGCGTGGGCGCGAGCCTTTGCGAACTCGCGCTCCTGGAAACAGGCGCTGGCCAGCATCCATTGTGCCTCCCAGTTTCCGGGCTGCAGCACCAGGGCGCGCTCGAACAGCGGCATAGCGGCTCGGAATTCCCGTCGGTTGTAGTGCAGTCCCGCCAGGGCCAGTAAGGCGCTGGCGTGGTCAGGTTGCAGTTGCAATGCTCTGTCCAGGTAGGCCCGTGCCTTTTCCAATTCCGACAGTTTCATGTACAGAATCCCGAGCAGATAGTGCACATCCGGGTGACCGGGCGCCATCTGCTCGAGCTTCTCGAGCCGCTTGCGGGCTTCTTTCAGGTCGTTTTCCTCCAGTGCCGCCATGGCCTTTTCCATTTCCTTCTGCGCTTTCGGCGCAAGGAGCGGTGGGCCGGCCGGCGGAACGGTTCCCTCCCCGGTCTCCGGGAGCAGCACGACGTGCGCGTAGTTCGCGGCCTCCGGCAGCCAGACCGTCAGGCGATCTTCGAAAGGCTTGAAACCGGGAGCACGGACCTCGATCCTGTATTCCCCGATGGGGATGCTTCGGATTTCGGCTTCGCCGGTGGCTGTGACGGAAACAATTTTCTCAAGGCCGGTCATGCTCGAGTACACGCGGACCATCGCGTTGCCGGCCAGCGGAGCCCCGTTGCGCGTGCGCACGCGCACTACCAGGCGGCCTGCCTTCGGCTCGAACACAGGGGCGTTGGGATTCCGCCCGGCGCCGGTTGGCGGACCCGAGGGAACGGGACGCTGCGCGGCAGACACACCGGGGAGGAAACACAAAAGCGCGACGACAATCCCCGCAAACCGCAACACTACCGCACCGCCATGAAGAACCTTCTGGCTAGTATAAGGCTCCGGTTTCGGCGGTCAAATTTTTTTCATCCACATCTGTGGTTCGCTGCGGAGCCAGCCGCGCTAGCGCAGCCAGCGCGCCAGCCAGCCGAGGAACGTCTCGTACCACAGCTTGCTGTTCTGCGGCTTCAGCACCCAGTGGCCTTCGTCAGGGAACAGCAGCAGCTTCGACGGCACACCCTGCCGTTGCAGCGCGGTAAACATCTGCAGGCCCTGCGTGTAGGGCACGCGGTAGTCGTGCTCGCCGTGGATGACCAGCGTCGGGGTTCTGTATTTGCCGAGTTCTGCCGCGTAGGTGCCCGGTGACCACTTTTCATAACCCTCCGCATTGGTCCACGGCGCGCCCTGCTGGTCCCATTCCATGAACCAGAGCTCTTCGGTCGCGCCGTACATGCTGACCTGGTCGTAGATGCTGGCATGCGTGATGATGGCTTTGAACCGGCCGGTATGCGTGGCGATCCAGTTAGCCATGAACCCCCCGTAGCTGCCGCCGGCGGCGGCCATCCGCTCCCCGTCTACGAAGGGATACTTTTCGAGAACGTAGTCTACACCGAGCATCAGGTCCTGGTACGGCTTGCCGCCGTAGTCGCCGCGGATTTCGTCCACAAACGCTTGGCCGAAGCCGGTCGAGCCGCGCCGGTTAATCATCAGCGCCACGTAACCCGGCGCGATGAACACCTGCGGATTCCAGCGATAGCCCCAGGCGTCGGACCACATCGTCTGCGGGCCGCCGTGCGCCAGCAGCAGCAGCGGATACTTCTTGTTCGGGTCAAAATTGGGCGGACGCACCAGCATGGCGTGAATCGGCGTGCCGCCCGCCCCCGCGAACCAGAAATGCTCTGCGGCGTTCAGATCGAGCTGCTCCAGCCGCTCGGCATTGTGGCGCGTCAGTTGGCGCAAACCGCTGCCGTCGAGATTCGCGGCGAACAGTTCAGCCGGCATCACCAGGCTGGTGCGGGTGAACACCATGGTCTGCCCGTCGCGGCTGAGCACCAGTTCGCCATTGTAAGTGCCCGGGGTAATCGCCTTCGGCGAATTGCCCGGTGCGGCTGGAATCGAAAAGATGGGCAGGTGGCCTCGGTCTTCGGCCTGGAAGTAGATCGTCTTGCTGTCCGCGGACCAGACGGGCCCTTCGACGCTGCGGTCGAAATCTTCGGTCAGGTTGACGTGTCGGCCGTCTGTGCGGGAGTAAAGCATCAGCCGCCAGCGGTCGCTTTCATAACCGTACTGAAATTGCGCGCGGTAGGCGATCCATTTCCCGTCGGGTGAGTACGCAGGGCCGCCGTCGTAGCCACGATTGGTGGTGATGCGCTTTGTGTCGCCGGTTTCGACCGACACAATGAACAGGTCCCCATTGGTGCTCAGCGCCAGGTCTTGGTCGGTATTTGCGACGTAGCAAAGCTCCTTGCCATCCGGTGAAATCGCGATTGGCTCTGGCCCGCCCAGCGAAAAGGGAGGCACGTCGTAACCGGCGCCGGGTGTCAGGTCGCGCGGCGTGCCGCCTTCTGCCGGGACGACGAACAGGTGGCTGTACTTGCCATCTTCCCAGGTATCCCAGTGGCGATAGAGAAGGGAATCGTAGATGCGCGCTTTGACTTTCGATTTTTCACGCTGTTCGTCGCGCGCACGGTTGCAGGCATCGTCGCGGCAGTCAGGATAGACGTCTGAGGTGAAGGCTATCCACTTTCCATCGGGCGACCAGAGCACATTGGCCACGCCGCCGGAAACATGGGTCAGTTTCGTGGCTTCACCGCCTTCGATTGAGATGATGTAAACCTGCGGCGTGCCATCGCGGCCGGAGATGAAAGCAAGGCGCTTGCTGTCCGGCGCCCAGCGCGGATGCGAGTCCCGCCCGCTGCGGGTTAGCTGCTTCGGCTCGCCTCCAGCGATAGGCACCAGCCACAGATTGCGCGGCGTGCGGTTGGCCTCCATGTCCGGTGTGCCCACCGAGTAGGCCACCCATTTGCCGTCGGGAGAAATCTGCGGCTCGGACACGCGGTGCATGGCCATCAGGTCGTCAAACGTTATCGCGCGCTTCTGCTGCGCGCTGCCCGCCAGGGCAACAACGCAGATGACCGCCAGGGTAACGAGGATTCTCGTCCGTTTCACGGTACCTCCTCCGAGTCGGGCGGAAAGGCCTGCGGGAGTACAGCAAATCATGTCATTTTCGGCTTGGTTTTCAAAGTCTTTGCGGGGGAAATCCGCTTGTCTGGCCCGGCGCGCCGGATTACCCTTTGCTGGTTGTTGCATGCGAAAGGAGCACCATCGGCCATGTTGACCCGCCGGCTTGCTCAAAAACAGATTCGCCGCGCTCTGACCCTGCTCGGTTTCGCCGCCACTCTGTTGCTGGCGCAAAGCCCGTCCGGGCCCAAGCCGCCAAAAACGCGCGCGGTCGAAGCGGCCCAGACACTTCACGGCGTCAGGGTCGCCGACCCCTATCGCTGGCTCGAAGAAGACCAGTCGCCGGAAGTGCGTGCGTGGATTGACGCGCAGAATGCTTACACGCGCTCGCTGCTTGACCCGTTGCCCACGCGCGCGGCGCTGAGGGAACTGCTCGCGAAGCTGCTCGAACGCGAGACGATGGGAACGCCGGTGGTTCGCAACGGGCACTATTTCTTCTCCAAGCGCCGCGCCGATCAGGATCTGCAGGTTCTCTATGTGCGCAGGGGCCTGATGGGCAACGACGAGCTGTTACTTGACCCGCACCCGCTCAGTCCGGACCACACCATCTCGATCAGCCTGATGGGTGTCTCCGAAGATGCCAGCCTTCTCGCGTACGGGTTGCGCCGGGGCGGCGAGGACGAAGTCGAACTGCGCCTGTTCGACGTAAAAAGCCGCCGCAATCTGCCGGACCGCATCGAACGCAGCCGGATCGGGTCGCTAAACCTGCTTCCCGACAACAGTGGCTTCTACTACACGCGCTACACGCCGGAGGGCGCGCGGGTATTCTTCCACAAGCTCGGGACCAGCCCCGCCGAGGATGCAGTCGTTTTTGGTGAAGGGCTGGACCGTGGAAAAACTCTATCCAGCTCGCTTTCGGAAAACGGGCGCTGGCTGGCGTTTGTGGTCAACGAGGGCAGTGCTTCGCGCAAGACAGAGATGTACCTGAAAGACCGGACGAAGGAAGGCCCGCCGGTGGCGTTCGTGAAGGGCATTGATGCGCGCTTCTCGCTTGACTGGGCCGGAGACCATGTCTATCTGCTGACCGACTGGAACGCGCCGAACGGCCGCCTGCTGCGGGCGGACCTCAAGAATCCCGCGCCAGGGAACTGGCGAGAGGTGATTCCCGAAACGGACGCGGTGCTACAAAGCGTGTCGGCGGTAGGCGGCAGACTGTTCGCGCGTTATCTGAAAAATGTCATTTCAGAACTGAGGATCTTTGACGCCGATGGCACAGCCGCGGGCCAGATTAAGTTGCCCGCGATCGGAGTGGTCAGTGGAATGAGCGGGCGCTGGTCGAGCAGCGAAGGATTCTATTCGTTCAGCTCGTTTGCGCACCCGCCCGCATCCTATCGCTACGACGTTGCCAGCGGAAAACAGCAGGTCTGGTTCCGGCAGGACATCCCCATGCGGAGCGAGCAGTATGAAGTCAAGCAGGTTTGGTACCGGTCGAGGGACGGTACCCGCGTGCCTATGTTTGTCGCCCACCGCAAAGGAATCAAACTCGACGGCCGCAATCCGGCGCTGCTCCACGGCTACGGCGGTTTTAACGTGAGCCAATTGCCGTCGTTTTCGACGCGCGCGGCGGCTTGGCTCGAAATTGGCGGCGTCTACGCGCTGGCCAATCTGCGCGGCGGCGGCGAATTCGGCGAGTCGTGGCATCGCGCCGGCATGCTCGAAAGCAAGCAGAATGTCTTCGACGACTTCATCGCCGCGGCCGAGTGGCTCATTGCCAACAAGTACACAAGCAAAGAGAAACTGGCCATCAGCGGCGGCTCGAACGGCGGCCTGCTGGTGGGCGCCGCGCTGACCCAGCGCCCGGAGCTGTTCCGCGCCGTGCTGTGCTTCTATCCGCTGCTGGACATGGTGCGCTATCACAAGTTTTCCATCGCGCGCTTCTGGGTGCCGGAGTACGGCAGCGCCGAAGACCCTGCGCAGTTCCGCTACCTGCACGCCTATTCGCCCTACCACAACGTGAAGGACGGCACAAAATATCCGGCTGTGATGATCGTGACCGGCGATTCCGACACGCGTGTCGTGCCGTTGCACGCCCGCAAGATGGCCGCGCGCTTGCAAGCGGCCAACACTTCCGAGCGGCCGATTCTGCTCCGCTACGACACCAAGGCCGGTCACGTGGGCGGCGGAACACCCATCCCGGTGCAGATCGAAGAGCTGACTGACCAGCTGAGCTTCCTGCTTTGGCAGCTCGACGTGAATATTCTCTGACCGATATTGTTTGACAAGCTGAACTTACTCCGGCAGAACTGCGGACGGTTAGGCACTCCTCTGCACCGGGCCTGGAGGGCGTCATCATGGAAGCGAGCACCAAGAGAAAAGCGGTTCTGATCGTAGCGGGGCTGGGTGTTTCTGCGCTGCTCCTTGCTGCGGCGGTGCAGGGACCCTTCCGGAGAAGCGTGGAACTTGAACTTAAGCCCGGCACGCTTCCCTATCTAGCGAAGGAATTGAAGGAGCAGGGAATCAAAAGGCACGACTTGGGTGTGCCTTATATTCCTGAATACCCCGACCTCGCCGAGGGATTGGATCAGCTCGTCGCTGAGGCTGATGCGGTCGTTGTCGGAACCCTTTTGGGCCAACGGTACCGCATGTCCGTCGATCTGGAGCGGATTGAAACCATTGCTAAGTTTCGGGTGGACGAATTCTTGTCTGGGACTCTCCTACGCGCCAGGCAACTGATTCCGGCCTCACGCATGCCTCCAGGGGCCAGATCACTTGCCCCTCTGAAAGAGGACGAGATTCTGGTTCTCCGGGGGGGAGTTTTGATGGTGGACGGCGTACTCCTCCGCCAAGGAGCTTACGGGTTTCCTGCATTCGAAATCGGACGCCAGTACATTCTCTTCCTGACCTTGAAGGAGCCGATACCGCAATGCCGGAATCATTACGGAGACCAAAACGTTCGACTTTACTTGCTTAGTCTTGGCCCGCACAGCGTTTTTTTGACTGAAGGCCTCGATACCTTCCCGATTAAGCTCCGGGCGATTGGCCTGGGGCCTTACTTCAAGGAAGAGCTGGAGCAGCGCTTTTTCTCGCGAAAGGATTTCTTCGTGGATCATATACGCCGCACGGGGCGCGCGCCGCAGATCCGGTGGCTTGAGGAGCGATGACATGTGCGCCGACAGCGGTCGCTTTCGAGCGCTGTTTTGCATAATAGTCTGCTTGGTGCTTCACCTCTCGCCAGGCTCTGCCATCGCTGATGGTTGCCCGCCCTGCGATAAGGATGTATCCCCGCCTGCTCTCCCGGGCAGCAACCTAAACGTTTGCATAGACGGTAGCTGGGATACCAGCCCTGGTTCCGGGCAGACTGTAAATAAGGTCTGGAATGCGACACAAGGAGCAGTAAACTCCGGGAACTCTGGTCGAGGAAACCAACAGGCGTCGTGTGCCATAAAGACATTCGCGGAAGTTGCGTCCAAAGAAAATCCTGATGTTCCTGCGTCAATCACCCCGACGCGCGTTGACAGTGGATATTTTAAGTTGCACCTCCCTGGCTCGACGGTGAATCACACCGCTACGATGGAAGACTTGAAGGGAATAATCGCCCATGAGTTGGGCCACCCACTTGGCCTCGCGAACACCACGGCTGGCGTCGATCCTCGTCTTGGCACGTGTGTCTCGAAATCCGTTACCTCCATTATGGGAGGCGTGGTTGAATATCCAGACGGAAAGCTGGAATTCCGCACCAAGCACGTTCAGCCACGCGATGTGGATGCAGCCCGGCGCAAGGCGTTTAGTAATGCAGACTGTTCGACGATTCCAGAAGATTTGAAGAAAGGAATGGAAGTCGAGGACGTGTGTTCGGTAGACCCCTGCGCCAGCATTGACTGCCCAGACTTTGTTCCTGAGTCTTGTGCCGATCCTCTAGATTTGGTCTGAGGAGACGCATCCCGACTACTTCGCTCCGGAGTGCTGGGCCACATACTTTGTGACTGATTACTATCAGTGTGACGGGAGCGGCTGCGCTTACTTGTACTTGACCCGGGAGTATCTCTATACGACGTGCTACTACTACTGAGTGAGAAGTCGGGTCGGGCAGCCCGGGCCCTGACATGGGTATTGTAAGCAAGCCGGCCTACGCCAACGGCCAAAAATGTGAAAAATTGACGCCCTCCTTGGTGCCATTGCACCTCACTTGGCCTTCGTAATAGACTCCTGAGCTTTATCGTTTCTCGTCCAGAGTTTTCTTATTAGGAGATTCGAGATGAAGCGTATCTTTCCAGCGCTCCGAACTATCTTCCTGGTTCACTTGCTGTTATTGGGCGCAATTCTCCTTGCTGCCCAGGCGCCGGTCAAGCGGCCGATGACCTTCATGGACGTGATGGAGCTGCGCAGCGCTGGTTCGGGCGCGATTTCGCCAGACGGTCAATGGGTGCTCTACACCCTGCAAACGCTGAACTGGAAGGAAGGCCGGCGATTCACTGACATCTGGATTGCGCCGACGGACGGTTCCGCGGAGCCCCGGCAGATGACGTTTACAGCCGACAAAGACGAATCCCGCCCGGAATGGGCACGCGATTCGCGCCATTTTGCTTTCCTCTCGAATCGCGATGGCAAGCAGCAGGTCTATCTGATGCGCACCGACGGCGGCGAGGCCCGCAAAGTCTCCGACGCCAAGGACGGCATCAACGCCTTCTCCTTCAGCCGCGACGGCCGCTGGCTGGCCTTTTCGGCTGGCAAGCCTGAGGAGCGACAGATCTGGTTTGTGAGCTTACAGAATGCGGAGGCTAAGCCCGAGCAGCTCACCAAACACGAAACGCCTGTCCGCAACTGGGCGTGGAGCCCGGATAGCTCGCGCATTTTCTTCACTGCGCCCGAGGCCCTCGACAAAGACAACCTCAAGCGCAGAGAGAAAAAATTCGACGTGCGCATCGTTGACGAGCCCGAACCCCCCAGCCACCTCTGGTCGGTCACCATAGCCGACAAATCGGAAAAGCGCTGGACCTCGGACCATGGCTACGGCGTCCGCTCGTTCACCATTTCCAAAGATTCGCGCTGGCTGGCATTTCAAAGCGCCTCCACCGACCGACACACAGGCCTGATCGACCTGGAAACGGAAGTCTATTTGGTGAACCTCTCAAGCGGAGCAATCCGGCGCGTGACGGTGAATGAGGTTGGTGAAGGCGGACTCAGTTTTTCGCCCGACAGCCGGTGGCTGATCTATCGTGCGGAAGATGAATATACCCGCGGGCGGAACAACAAGCTCTATCTAGTGCCGGTCAGCGGCGGATCGGTGCGCAAACTGCTCGGCGCATGGGACGCGAGCATCGGCTCTGCCACCTGGAGCGCGGATTCCAAGACGCTTTATTTCACCGTGGGGCTGGGTGTCAACCAGCAACTGTTTTCGGTCAGCATCGAAGGTGATGCCTCGCGGCCAGAGCAAATCACCGACCAAACGGGCGTAATCTCTGGCGGCTTCGACCATGAGACCGGCTACTTCCTGCTCTCGCGCACCACGCCGCAGCAGCCTTCCGATTACTACGTCGCCCGCCCGGCCGAGGTGGCCGACCCGGCGCGCTGGACGCGCGTCTCGATTGCGAACCCGCAGCTGGCGGAATTCCAGCTTGGCGCCTATGAAACCATTCGCTGGAAGTCCACCGACGGCCAGACCGTCGAAGGCATCCTGATCAAGCCCCTCGGCTACGAGGCGGGAAAGCGCTACCCGCTGATTGTGCAGATTCACGGAGGGCCGGCGGCGGCGTACCTGAACAGCTTCTCCGGCAGTTACGGCACCTATGTGCACATCTACGCCGCCAACGGCTACGCCGTCTTCCAGCCCAACTACCGCGGCTCGGATAACTACGGCGAGCGTTTCCGCATGCAGATTGCCGGCGACTATTTCCGGCAGGCCTTCGACGACATCATGACCGGCGTGGACTACTTGATCGCGCAGGGTATCGCCGACCCCGACAAGCTCGGCATGATGGGCTGGAGCGCCGGCGGGCACTGGTCGAACTGGACGCTGACGCACACGGACCGCTTCAAAGCCATTTCCTCCGGCGCGGGGGCGGTGAACTGGATTTCCATGTACGCGCAGACCGACGTTCAGGCCCCGCGCGAGTTCTATTTCAAGGGCAAGCCGTGGGAAAACTTTGAGCACTACTGGGATGTTTCTCCCCTGAAATACATTACCAATGCCAAGACGCCCACGCTGATTCACGTCGGCGAAGCCGACCAGCGCGTGCCCAAGCCGCAGTCCGACGAGCTGCACATGGCGCTGAAAAAACTCGGCGTGCCCACCGAGTACATCGTTTATCCCGGCATGCCGCACGGCATCACCAACCCGCGCTACCAGCTCGTGAAAATGGTCGCCGAGTTCAACTGGTTTGAGAAATGGATCCGCGGCAAAGAAGGCTGGTTCGAATGGAAGACCCTGCTGGACACGCTGGAGGAAAAGTAAACGCCGAAGCCAGCACCTTCAGCAGCGCCCTTCGTCGCGGCGACGGGCCCAGAGCCAGTTGAGGAACGCCACGGCGGCGGTGATGCTGACGGCAATCAACTCGCCCCGGCCCATCCGCAGCACCAGCACCGCGCAAAACCCCAACCCCAGGGCAACAAACAGTGGGCCCGCCGGCAGCCGGAAGTGAATCGCCTCCGGCTTTCGCCGGCGAAAGACGAGCAGGGCCGCGCAGCCCAGCCCGTAGGTGAACAGCCGGGCCACCGCGCTTAGCACGGCGTTCCAGATGAAGCTGCCGTACACGGCCAGTCCCCACACCAGCAGCGTGTAAACCAGAATCGAAACATATGGCGTGCGGAACTTGGGATGCACCCAGCCGAAAAACGCCGGGAAGTCGCGCTGCTCGGCGAAGGCGTAGGTCAGCCGCGGCGCGCTGACGAACTGCCCGCCTAGATAGCCGAATACGGAAATCATCGCGCCCAGCGCAATCAGCATCCCGCCGCCCGGGCCGAGAAACTGATTGGCAGCCGCTGCCAGCGGCCGGTCGGTGGAAGTCGGGTCGGGCAGTGTCCCCATGACCACAATCTGAATCAGAATGTAGATGACAGTGATGGCAGCCAGCGCGGTGAACAGCGCGAACGGCGCATCGCGCTCAGGGTTTTTCGCCTCGCCCATAGGCAGAAGCGCAGCTTCGAAGCCGCCGTAGGCAAATACCAGCGCCAGCAGGGCGCGCGACCAGTCAGAATCGGCCGGCAGAGCCAGCCCGATGGGGGTTTCGCCGCGCAGGAAGAACATCCCCACCCCGATAAACACCGTCAGCGGCAGCAGCTTGGCCACGGTGAAGACGTTGCTCAGTGCGGCCCCGCTTCTTACCCCGCGCACGTTTACGACCATCCAGAAGCCCAGCAGCAGTGTCACCACGGCGACGCGCGGCACCGGCTGCTTGAAGCCTTCCCAGAATTCGGCCAGATAGATGACGAACAGGTTTGTGTTTGCAGCCGCCGACGTCAGCCGCACCAGCCACGCCAGCCAGCCCGTCTGAATGCCCAGAAACTGCCCAAAGGCCGAGCGCGCGTACAGGTATGGCCCGCCCGCTTCGCGGAACTGCGAAGCCACCTCGGCGAAGCAGGCCATGATCACTCCCATGCCCGCCGCGGCGAGCAGATAGAAAAAGGGACTCGCCGGCCCCACCATGCGGATGACTTCCGAAGGCAGCCCGAAAATGCCGCTGCCGATAATGGTGTTGATGACCAGCGCCACCAGCGTCCAGCGACCGATGGCGCGGACGAGTTTCTGCGCAGGGGGATGCGACACGGCGCGGTAGCATAACGCAAAACCTCGCGCCGCGGGGCGCGCCGTCAAGGGAATCGCAGGCAAGGGCCGAGCAGCGAGAGAGACAACACAACCGGACGGCTCAGGGGCGCTGCGGCGGGCGCAGCGCCCCCGGCTCCTGAGAAAAAATGCAGGTTATTCTCTGCCCGTCAGGGCTGTCGCGCCGGCGCAGGTGGTTTCGCCCCCGCAAAGCCGGCCAGCAGACCCAGCAACCCGATCAGCACGTGGATGACGTTGTACGTGCTGTTGAGCTTCAGCGGAATCCCGAACAGATCTTCTCCACCGCTGGCGAAACCGGCAATACCCACCAGCGTATAAACCGCTCCGAAAATCAGCGCAAACATGCGTGAGGCGTTCGCGCTCTTGCTCATTCCGGCCCATACGCCAATCGCGCCGGTCAGCAGGTGGATGACGTTGTGCTGCATGGTGAATCCCAGACCAAGCAGCGTGCCTTCACCCACGAAAAATCCCACAATCCCAACCAGCAGAAGGACTACACCGACAACCAGGGCATAGGTCTTTGCCATCGTGCGCCTCCTTAACCTTTCTGGCGGGGTCCTCTGAAACTACGTCCGTGCAACGGACGTGCTGGCCCGCAGCTTAGGACGAGCGCGTCAGCCAGTCAAGCACCAAGGGGAAACTGACCTGGCGCCGACCCGTATCCTTGGCTGCGTCCGTGCCCCTGCCGACAGCGACACGGGGTCAGAAGAGAGAATCAGGGCTGACCGGACGGGACGTAGCTCAGCTCGGGCCGGTATACGAATATCTCGCTCCGTTCATAGGCCACGCTTTCGCCCAGGGCTTCCAGCAGGTTTTGAGCTTCCTGGCGCCCGTAGGCCTCTTCGAGCATGGCCACGAATGATTTTTGCGGAGGCTCCAGATCCGCCCAGCTCTGGTGCGGAAAGAGCAGGGCGTAGGTGGGGTGCTCGCCGCCGTTCGCCAGCATGTACCAGATATACCGTCTGGGCCAGTTCGTCATCTTGATCGCTTCATTGATTCTGGCGACGGTGTGCTCAAACCGTGCCGTGCGGCCGAATCTCACGCGGAACTCCAGCAGGCTGAACAGCGGCGCCGGGCCCATCTCCGCTGGCGGGTTGCTGAGGTCCAGCCGCTGCTCGTAGAAGCTGATGCGGAACGATAATGCATGCGCGCCAACGGTCTGTTCGGCGTGTCTCTGGTCCTGGGCGACGAACTCGGCCCGCTCCTGGTAATCCTGCCAGCGGCGATTCGGTGCCACAGCGTAGTAGCTGCCGGTGTTCTCACCGGTGATGATCTCGCACACGTCCCATCTCCAGGTGTCATTCTGCTCCTTGTGCCACTGAATGTGCGCCTTGGCCGCGGCCTCGTACTGCGTGCGGGGTCCAGGCTTCGGCTTCACCAGGATGACCTGGAACAGCGCACGGGGCTCTTCCTGTGCCCAGGCCGGCAGGCTCGCCAACGCGAGCGCCAGCAAGAAAGAATAGAGCATCGTTTTTCGCATCACCGCCTCCTTTGCGTCGTTTTTCGGGGGAATCAGATTAAATTGTTTGCGATTCAAGGCACCGGAGCGGAGACAGTCTAGTGGGAGGCGTGGGTCAGGACAATACAGCGTGTGGGAAAAAGGAGAGTGTCATTGCGGCTCACGCGTCCAGCCAAGCACGCGCACGGTTCCAGGTTCGTGGCCAACATGGACAGCGACAGTCGGCGACCACCCGCCGCCGACTGAATCCCACGCTCCCAGCTCGACGACGAAATCGCCTGTCATGCGGCGCAAGTCCAGCGCCACCCCCGCAGGTGACGAAGGCACAAGCCGCTGCCACTCACCCGCCCGTCTCCCGGTGACCAGGCGGTAGCGATACAGCCGCTGCCCCGGCCGCGCAAAGCCGTGCTTGACGACCAGGTCGTCAAACTCGAGCACCGCCTTTCCCTCGGCGAGATGGGAAATGCGAAAATCATCCAGCCCGCCGGCGCGCTCGAACCAGTAGCGGCCGACCTTGTCGCGCCGCCGGATCAGGATCTGGATCAAATGTTCGGCGGCGGCTGGGTCGCTGTATTCGGCCGTCGAGACGGCGGCGCGAACCTGCTCGTCGGTGAACGACATCACAATCTTCGCGCCCCAGAAGGCGTCTGCTAGGGTCATGTTCTCAAACGCGACGATGGGGAAGTTCGGTTTCCAGCGCGCGGGGTCGAACAGGTCCGCTTCCATATATCCGAGCGATGGATGCACAATCTCCCGCCGGCCACGCCAGGGCCGCTCGTAGAAACCGAAGCCAAAGATGGATTTGGCGATTTCCGCGCCGTCCAGGATGTATTCGTTTCCGATGCGGTCGCGGTTCGGCACCACCGTGTCCGACCCCAGCGCCGAGCCGAAGTCAATCAGGTAGTGACGGAGGAAGCTGCGGCCGCCTTCGCGGACGTACATGTCCAGCGTGTTTTGCCGGCGGATGTCGTTGTCGTTCAGCCAGCCGGCGATCACGCGCAGGCCGCGCAGCTCGCGGCGATGCTCGTGCGGTATCCAGTCGTTGGGGTCGTCTTCGCGCAGGCCGTGATAGGAAAACGGCCCCTTCGGCTTGCCCGGCAGAAACTTGCTGGCCAGCGCCCGGAGGCGGCCGTCGGGCAGTCGCGGCAGATTCTCCAGCATGCTTTCCACATCGGCGCGGGTCATCTGCCGGCGCCGGCCACTCGCCTCCACGAATTCGGCCTCCGGCGCAACTTCCAGGATGTCGGGCCGGAACCGCACCAGATAATTTTCCGGCACGTTGTAACCGCTGGCGTAGTACAGCTTCGTGGCGATGACCTCTGCTCCGCTGGCCATCTCTGGCCAGTCTGGCGGATCGAATTTGACGATGTAGATCTGCCCGGCGGAGTCGCGGATCGTGAAACCGGCTGAGAGGCCCGAAAATTTGCCGCTGACGATCGTCCAGGGGCCAGCGGTCGAAGGGCCCGGACCGGTATTCGGCCCGCGGCGGATCTCTTCGAGCGACATCCGGCGGCGTCCGTTGCGGTTGGTGAACCAGCTCGAATCGGGCACGCCGTCCACCGAGTTCACGTTTACTGCGGCGCGCACGCCGTGGTAGCGGCGGAAGTCGAAGGCCTGCTTGAACTGCTGAAACAGCGTTCCGTCAAGAAAGTCGTAGTGCCGGCTGTTCTTGATTTCGCGCGGCTCGGGGATGTCTTCCATGTCGAAATCCAGCCAGATGGGCGGCTCGCGCGAAGGCTGCTGCTGCGCGAGCGCCGCGCCCGCTGCGCCCATCGACAGCAGCAATGGTGCCACGAGGATGTGCCGGAACGCTGGCATCTACGGGTAATCTCCGCTGAAGGTCCAGTAAAAACGCACTCCTTCGGCCGACACGCCCACGTCGAGACGCATGGCGGTGGCGCCGTCGCGCCCCCTGACGCGCACGCCGGCGCCGTAGGATTCCCGGAAACCGTTGAAGCTGAAGTCGCGCGCGCGCAGCGCCACCTGCCCGGCATCGAGAAAGATGACGAAGTCCATGCGGTGGCGGATTTCGTAGCGATACTCGGCGTTAATCAGCAGCGCGCTGCGGTCGCGGAAGCGAAACTCGCGGAACCCGCGCATCGTCCGCGCTCCCCCCAGGTGTGGCAACTCGTAGAATGGAATGCTGCTGCCGCTGCGCGGCTGGCGGAAATCACCAGTGACGCGCGTGAAAATTGTGCGCGCCTCTCCGAGTGGAATGTAGGCCTCGACGCCTGCCCCGAAGTCGTAGAAACGAAAATCGTCGGCCCGAAGCGAATCCACCCACAGAAATCGCCCGTCGGCGCGGATGCCGGCATGCGGGGCCGGCTCGCTGTCCACCAGCGAGTAGGCGGCGGAAACGCCGTAGCGCACCAGCGAAGAGCCTTCCGCCAAACCGGCCAGCGACGGAAAGACTGTGCCGGTGGCGGGGAAGCGCCGGTCTTCGCCGCGAAACACGCTGGCGTTGCTGTGGCGCACGCTGAAGTCAAAACGAAAGCCGTTGATCTGTGTGCCCAGCGCCGCGCCGGCGCTGCGATCCTGCAGCTTGAAATTGGTGCGGTCTACTTCCCGCGAGTCGGGTCCCAAACCGAAGAAGTCCTCCTGCGGCCGCGTGCGGTACCGCGCAAAGACGTCGAGAAAGAGCAGGCGGTCCGGCGCAAGGGAGAACCCGAAAATCGTCTCCGCCTGAGCATACCTGTTGGTTGAGTACTGCAGCGGCATCTCCCAGCGAATGCGCGGATGCAAAAAACTGTCGTCAAACACGCGCACGCCGAACGCAAAACCCGCCCCCGGCCCCATGCCGCCGGAGAGAATCTCCAGATGGTGCTTGCGGAGCCAATCCTGGTAGTAGGTCAGCCGTTCGTAAATGCGGTTCTCCTCGATCCAGATCAGGCCCTTTTCCATGCCTTTGCCCAATCCGAGGAAAGGGAGCAAGGGCACTCGCGCGAACTTCGAGCCTGCGCCAGGCCGCATCGGTCGGTCAACGATTCTTCGCCGCCCCGTGCTTTGAGCGTTGTCTGCTGAAGCCCTCCGAGCTTGCGCCCTTGCGTGGATATCGCTGATCTGATAGCCCCCTGGGGCGGGTTCACCGCCAGAAGCATCATTCGACAGCGCAAAGTGGAGCGGAGGAATCTGAGGGGGCAAATGAACGCGAAGAAACGGCGCCGCCTCCAGCGCCGGAAAGGCACAAAGCAGCCAGCCGGCGAGCAAACAGGTCCCTCTTGCCTTCAGTTTCAGAGTTTCCTCCGAGAAAAACGGCAGCAGATTCTACACGCTTGTACTGTATCCCCCAAGATAACTTCTTCAAACTTGGATTCGCGGCCGTGCAGGCTTGATTCAGGCGAAAAAATCAGCGGCCCGCGCGCCCGCGGCGCAAATCGCGCAGAATTTCCCGGGCGGCATTAAAGCCCGGCGCGCCCATCACGCCTCCGCCGGGATGCGTGCCCGCGCCGCACAAGTAGAGCCCACGAACCGGAGTGCGATATTGCGCCCAGCCCGGCACCGGCCGCAGGAAGAACAACTGGTCCACGGCCATTTCGCCGTGAAAGATATTCCCGCCGGTCAACCCGTAGGTTTCTTCCAAATCCAGCGGCGAGATGACCTGCCGGTGCAGAATCAGGTTGCGGAAGCCAGGGGCGTATTCTTCGATTAACTCGAGCACACGGTCAGCGTAGCCCTCCTTAATCTGGTGCCAGTTGCCCTCGCGCAGGCGGTAGGGCGTGTACTGCAAAAAGATATTCATCAAGTGCTTGCCGGGCGGTGCCAGCGAATCGTCGTAGGTCGAGGGGATGGTCATCTCGAGCATGGGCTGCACCGAGGGGCGGCCGTATTTGGCGTCGTCCCAGGCGCGCTCGATGTATTCCACCGAAGGGCAGATGTGCATCGTCGTCTTGTGATGCGGCATCAGCTCCGAGCCGGGCAGCACGCGGAAGCTCGGCAGCCCGTCAAGCGCTAGGTTGATTTTCATCGAACAGCCTTCCATGCGGATGTTGCGCACCGCGGTGACGAATTCATCCGGCAGTTCATTCTCACCGACGAGGCCCAGAAAGGTCCTCTTGGGGTCCGCCCCGGAGACCACCAGCCGCCCGCGGATTTCTTCCCCGCCGGCCAGCACCACACCTGCCGCGCGGCCGTTTTCGACAAGCACCCGCTCGGCAGCTGCGCGGGTGCGAACCACAGCGCCGGCGGCGCGGGCTGCTCCGGCCAGCGCCGTGGCTACTCCGCCCATCCCCCCGCGCACGAAGCCCCACAGGCCGCGGCGGCCGTCCACCTTGCCCATTACGTGGTGCAACAGCACGTAGGCTGTCCCCGGCGACCGCGGCCCGCCGTTCGTGCCGATGACGCCGTCGGTGGCCAGCGTAACTTTGACTTCTTCAGATTCAAACCACGGCTGGAGAAAATCGGCGACGCTCTGGGTGAAAATGCGCATGTGCCCGACGCGCTCGCCATCGTCCATCCGCAGAAAATCCAACCCCAGCTTGCTCAGCAGCAGGTAGTCACGCAGGCCGGTGCGGGCAACGTCTGGCGGAGTGCGTAACAGCATTTCCTCTGCAAAACGGGACAATCGCTCGATGTAGGTTTCGTAGCGCGGATAAGCCTCGGCGTCGTGCTTGGAGAATTTGGCGATTTCTTCGCAGGTGCGGCGCTGGTCCTGCCACATGGTCAGGTGCCGGCCGTCGGGAAAGGGAGTGAAAAAAGCCGGGTCCTTGGCGTAGACGTGATAACCGAACTGCGGCAGGTCAAGCTCAGCAATGATGCGCTCGTGCAGCAGGCTGCACAGATAGGAGAGGGTCGAGACTTTGTAGCCCGGCCAGACCGCTTCCGTCACGCTGGCCCCGCCGAGCAGTTCGCGGCGCTCGAGCACGACCACACGCAATCCCGCCCGGGCCAGATACGCCGCACAAACCAGCCCGTTGTGCCCGCCGCCGATGACAATCGCATCCCAGCGCTGTGCCATGACCGGCAAAGCGTAACGCAATCAGTGCGCCTGACGGAAGCAGAGGAAGCAAAGCAGACAGCGGAAGCTCCTGCCCCCAAATCACCCGCGAGGCGTTTGCCCGGCGAATGTCCTTGTCGGTCCGCTCGCGGAACAGTACAATAGCCGGCTGCAGGAAGTGCCCGCATCTGTGCATTCGTCGGCGGATTCACTCGCGAGGCCGCCGGCGGCTGCAAAGCCGATATCGCCCGAGCTATCGAAAACGTACTGCGCCCTGATTGAAGGAGGTTCTCATCCGATGGCAACCGCAGAAGTCAGCATCGAGCGCGGTGAGTTTCGCAATGAGCCGCTGACCGATTTTTCCCAGCCGGACAATCGCAGCAAAATGGAAGCAGCGCTGATAAAGGTCGCTGCCGAGCTGGGCCGGGAGTATCCGCTGTTGATCGGCGGCAGGGAAGTGAAGACCGACGACAAGCTGCGCTCGATTAACCCCTCGAAGCCTTCGCAGGTCGTCGGAATATTCAGCAAGGCGTCGAAAGAACTAGCCGCAAAAGCCGTGGAAGAAGCCGACAAGGCATTTGCGCACTGGAAGCGCACCTCGGCAGAAAAACGCGCCGAAATCCTGTTCCGCACCGCCGACCTGCTCCGCGAAAAGCGGCTGGAGATGGATGCCTGGCTCGTCTACGAAACCGGCAAGACGTGGCCGGAAGCTGACGCCGACATCGCCGAGCTGACCGACTTTTGCGAGTTCTACGGCCGCGAGGCCTTGCGCTATTTTGGCCCGCAGCCGGTGACGCCGGTGCCGGGCGAAAAGAACCGCCTGGTGTACATCCCGCTGGGCGTGGGCGCGGTAATTCCGCCCTGGAACTTTGCGGGCGCCATCATGGGCGGCATGACCACGGCCGCCCTGGTGACGGGCAATACCGTGGTCCTGAAGCCTTCCAGCGATTCGCCGACGATTGCCTGGAAGTTCGTCGAGCTGCTGCATCAAGCCGGGTTGCCGAAAGACGTACTGCAGTTTTGTCCCGGCTCGGGAGGCGCAATGGGCGATACGGTCGTGGGCCACCCGCGGACACGGTTTATTGCGTTTACCGGCTCCAAGGAGGTCGGATTGCGTATCTGCGAGCTGGCCGCCAAAGTGCAGCCTGGCCAGGTCTGGATCAAGCGCACCGTGCTGGAGATGGGCGGCAAAGACGCCATCATCGTGGACGAAGAGGCGGACGTGGACGCGGCCGTTGAAGGCGTGGCCGTCTCTGCCTTTGGCTATCAAGGACAGAAGTGCTCGGCCTGCTCGCGCGCCATCGTCAGCGAAAAACTTTATGATGAGTTCCTGAGCAAACTGGTCGCACGCTGCAAAAAGATTAAAGTCGGCCCCGCCGAGAACCCGGACAACTTCATGGGACCGGTCATCAACGAATCGGCCATGAAGTCTATTCAGGAATACATTGAAATCGGCAAGAAGGAAGGCCGGCTGGTGCTAGGCGGCAACCGGGCTCCGGGCGACGGATTTTTCCTCGAGCCGACGATCTTCGCCGACGTCAGGCCGCGCGCCCGCATCGAGCAGGAAGAAATCTTTGGCCCGGTGCTGGCCGTCATCAAAGCGAAGGACTTCGACGAGGCGCTCGAAATCGCCAACGACACTGAATACGGCCTGACCGGCGCGGTGTACTCGAAGAACCGCAGCAAGCTCGACCGCGCCGCCCAGGAATTCCACGTCGGCAATCTGTACCTGAACCGCAAATGCACTGGCGCGCTGGTCGGCGGGCACCCGTTCGGGGGGTTCAACATGTCTGGCACAGACTCGAAGGCCGGCGGGCGCGACTACCTGCTGCTGTTCCTGCAGGCCAAGTCCATCAGCGAAAAGATCCTCGACTGAGTCGCGGCCGATCCCAAGCAAGAAAGCGAATCCGGCCGGGCCAGCTTCCTGAAGTGCGGAGGCTGGCCTCAGTTTTTCTGCCGCTGCAATTCCACCGCGCGGGCATATTTCCGATAGACGTAGCGGGCCTCTTCGCGGGCGATAATCCATCCCGCGCGGCCGTCCAAAATTCCTGCGTGCACAAGATAGACGTGAACCCAGCGCCACAGCGGCGCGAAGTAGCGCAGCCCGAAGCCGATTTTTTCCCCGCGTGCGGCCAGGTCGCGACCGATGCGGTCCACATAACCGTCAAGCTGTTGCTGGTACTCTTCCAGCGTCTCCACCGGGAAGTGCAGGATGTGACCAGGCAGCGTCTCGACCGGGCCGTCCACCTCCACGGAATCGTGCACTGGCGCGGCACGGAAACCGCCACGCCGGCGGTCGTAGAGACGCAGTTTGTAATCCGGGTACCAGCCGGAATGGCGGATCCACTTGCCGAGGAAAAACGCGCGCCGGCGAAAGCGATATCCGGCAGCGCGAGGCTCCGATTTTTTCCAGTCGCAGATCGCCTGCCGCGCTTCGGCGTCGAGCTCTTCATCGGCGTCGAGGCTTAGAATCCAGTTGTTCTGTGCGTGTTGCGCTGCCAGATTTTTCTGTGCCGCCGGGCCGGGCCAGGGTTGGTTGATGATGACGCGCGCGCCGAGCGAGGCGGCAATCTCGCGGGTGCCGTCGGTGGAGCCGTCGTCCACCAGGACGACTTCATCGGCGCCGCAAAGGGAGCGAATCGCCCGGGTGATGCGGCGGGCTTCGTTGTGGGCCACAATAGTCGCAGAGATGCGCGGCATCAGCGAGCCGCAATCATAGGGCACTCCACGACCCCTTGCAATCCAGCCTCCCTCCCTGCTGGTTCCCCGTAGGAAAGTGCTGGTCGGTATGGGTGATTTACAGGGCTGTTTCGAGCCGATACATTCGCCCAGCCAATTCGGGTAAGACTGAAACTGGGCTATGTACCAACTTGAATCCGTCCGGCTCGGGGCAAGTTCACTTGCTGACCTTTGTGGGCGAAAAGAGTAGGGTTGACGACCCTCTCATGCCGAAGAAGAAACTAGGCGAAGTTCTCCGCGAACGCGGGCACATAACCGAGGACCAGCTTGCGGCTGCCATTCAAGAGCAGCAGGGCCGCCTGACCAAGCTAGGCGAAATCCTGCTTGCGCGCGGCTCGGTGGACAAGATGGCCCTGGCCGCGGCCCTGGAAGACATCATGCGCGTTTCTTACTTGGATGCCAACGAGGCCAAAGTAGATCCAGAGGCCTTGCAGTTGCTGCCCCGGAACGTGGCCGAGCGTCTGGCGGCGCTGCCGCTGCGTGTGGAAGGGCAGCAACTGGTGGCGGTGATGGCCGATCCGCAGAATCTGCCGCTTCTGGATGAGCTGGGCTTCGTCACCGGGAAGCAGGTGAATGCCCATCTGGGGTTCTGCGACGAAATCCTGCAGGCTGTGGCGCGGCATTACGGGGATGGCCAGCGATCGACGCCGAGCGAAGCTCCGCAAGAATCAGCGCCGGCGCGGACCTCTGTTTCCGAAGCGCGTGTGGAATTTATCCCCACCAGCACCCGGCAGGGTCACCGCGAGGCGCTGAAGGAATTCGAGTCGGAATTTCGCGGGCAGAAGACGCCTGCGGTCCGTCTGGTGTCCCAGATCCTGTGTGCGGCGGCAGCGAAGCGGGCCAGCGACGTCCACATCGATCCGCAGGCCCGCGCCACGGTGGTGCGCATCCGCGTGGACGGCGTTTTGCGGGAATTGATGGAAGTCCCGAAAGAGATTCAGAACTCCCTGATCTCGCGCATCAAAATCCTGGCCGACATGGACATCGCCGAGCGGCGCACGCCGCAGGACGGGCGGTTCCTGGTGCAGTTGCCCAACCGGCGCCTGGACTTGCGCGTGTCTTCGCTGCCGACGCACTACGGAGAAAAGATTGTGATGCGGCTGCTGGATTCGACCGCGCCGCGGTTACGCTTCCCCGATCTCGGGCTGGGGCAGGACAAATGCGAGGTGATGCACCGGATTCTGGCGTTGCCGCAGGGGATGCTGCTGGTGACCGGGCCGACCGGCTCAGGAAAGACCACCACCCTGTACTCTGCGCTGGGTTACATCCATTCGCCGCAGGTGAACATCGTCACCGTGGAGGATCCCATCGAGTACACCATGGAAGGGGTCAATCAGGTTCAGGTAAACGTCAAGGCGGGACTTACCTTTGCCGGCTCCCTGCGCTCGATTCTGCGGCAAGATCCCAACGTCATCATGGTCGGTGAAATCCGCGACCGGGAAACCGCCGAAATCGCGCTGAAGGCCTCGCAGACTGGCCACCTGGTGCTCTCCACGCTGCACACCAACGACAGCATCTCGGCCGTGACGCGGCTGATTGATCTGGGCATCCCGCCCTTCCTGGTGGCCTCTTCGGTCAGCGCGATTATGGCGCAGCGGCTGGTGCGCAAGCTGTGCAGTTGCCGGAAAGAGGTGGAGATCTCGCCGGCAGCCGCTGCCCGCTTTGAATCCGCCGGCATGTGGAACTACGGGAAACGAATGCACGTTGCGGTTGGCTGCCCGCAATGCGACGGGAGCGGCTACCGCGGCAGGGTGGGAATCTACGAAATCATCGTCTTCGACGAAGAGGTTCGCAACCTGGTGCGCACCGGCGCGCGAAACGAGGAAATGCGTGTGATGGCCCGCGCGAAGGGCGTCGAATTTATGCAGGACGACGCCCTGGGCAAAATCCGGGCGGGCATTACCACCCTCGACGAGGTGATCCGCGTCGTGCCGTTCGAATCCACCAGCACCGTGCAATGCCAGACCTGCCGCCGTGAGCTCGTGGCTGCCTTTCGCTTCTGTCCGTATTGCGGGAAGAAACATGCGGACGTGGAACCGCGGGCAGGCCGCCCGGCGATTCCCGAAGCCACTATTCCCGGAGGGATCTAACCCCATGGCGACTTCCGAAAAAATCCAGTCCGATGGCCCGATCCGGCGTGATCGTCGCTATCCGCAGCTCTCCGAACTATCCATCGTTTATGAAGGCTCCAGCGAGCGCATCACCATTCGCCCGCCGGACATCAGCCTCCGCGGGATGTTTATCAACACGCCGCGGCACTTTCCCGAAGGGGCGGTGCTGACCGTGCGTTTCCGCCTGGCCTACTCCGGCCACGAAGTGGAAGCGCGCTCGGAAGTGCGTTACTGTCTGCCCGGCGTGGGCGTG
>FWWM01005219.1_pt1 | contig 28904 bp, 42 predicted proteins | sample 2228351 | NCBI WGS metagenome assembly FWWM01 (sample SAMEA103939774, study PRJEB20133) | metagenome | reverse complement strand
TCCCTGGAGGAGATCTCCCGGAAGATGAAGCTCGCCCAAAGCTTCTCCGAGCTCTACGAGCTCGTCCTCGACGCAGTTCAAAACATTTTTGGCTTGCGTTACTGTGCAATTTTGGAGGCCGGGCAGGATGCGTTGATGTTTGTAGCTCATCGGAATTACCCGGAGAAACTTTTGGGATTGAAGCTTCCCTTCGCTGAGGGGAAGGGGATAACTGTGGCCGCTTATCTGGCGAATGAGCCCATCTATGTGCCGGACGTGCGCACGGATCCCCGGTATGTGGCCGGCCTTCCCACCATGGGCTGCGAGCTGGCCCTTCCGATCTCGGTGGCTGGGCAAAAGTTCGGCGTCCTGAATGTCGAGCACGATGAGGTGGACGGGATATCCCCTGAAGATCAGGACCTTCTTCAGATTTTGGCCAGCGAGCTGGCGGTGGCCATGGCCGGGCTTCAGCGGCTCAAAAAGATCGAGACCTTGGGAAGGAAACTCGCCGCCCTCCACGAGGTCTCCCAAAAGCTCCAGCGCTGTACCACCGTGGACGAGGTCTGTCAACTCGCGGTTCAAGCGGCAGTGGAGCGCTTGGGATATTGGAACGTGAATATTGGCCTGGCCCAGGGGGATTTCCTTGTTCCTGTTGCAGGTTTTGGGGAAGTGGCGCAAAAGGCTCGGCCCTTCAAGAAGGGGGAGGGTGTGGCGGGGATGACCTGGCTTTTGGGCAAGACCCACTGGGGAAAAGTTGCCGATTTCCCCGAGGCCAAGCCCGTGGATCCGCGAATAAAGTTATTTATTTCTGTGCCCATTGGGGATCGAGGGGTGATGCAGGTTACGGCCGAGAAAGAAGACGCGTTTGACGAGGACGACGTGACCTTGGTGGAGATCCTCGCCCGCCATGTGTACGAGGAGATCCGCAGGGTGGAGCTGGAGGCCGAGCTTCGGGAGCAGGCCATCCGTGATCCCCTCACCGGCCTTTACAACCGCCGCTTCCTCAACGAGGTCCTGCCCAAAGAGCTGGCCCGGGCCGAGCGCTACGGCCATACCCTCTCCTTGCTCATCGTGGACATCGACAACTTCAAGGAGATCAACGACATCTATGGGCACCTGGTAGGCGACGAGGTTTTGAAACGGGTAGCCAAGGCCTTGCGGGAGAACGTGCGGCAAAGCGACTATGTGTTCCGCTGGGGCGGGGACGAGTTCCTTCTCCTGGTGCCGGAAACGAATGGGGAAGGAGCGGAAAGCATCATCAAGCGGTTCAAGGAGCCATTTGGAGCGCTTTTGGAGCATCCCCCAGTGGGCTTGAGCCTGGGTTACGCCGCCTTTGACCCCAAGAAGGGGAAGATGCCCACGCCTGAGGAGCTTTTCCGCGAGGCCGACCGCCTCCTTTACGAGATGAAAGCGAAAAAGAAGGGCTAAAATTGGGGCCATGACCAGGGAAAAGGCGTTGGCGCTGGTGGAGGAGAAGGTTAAGACCAAGAACCTGGTGAAGCACATGCTGGCGGTGGAGGCGGGGATGCGGGCCTTGGCGGAAAAGCTCGGGGAAGATCCGGGCCGTTGGGCCCTGGCTGGCCTCCTCCACGACCTCGACTACGAAGAAACCAAGGACCGGCCGGATCGGCATGGCCATGTGACCTTGGAAATCCTAAGAAATCTAGGCTTCGATGACGGCGAGATCCTTGCGGCCATCCTGGCCCACGCCGGGCACAAAACTCCCGAAAAGCCCATGGAGATCGCCCTCACGGCCGTGGACCCCCTTACCGGGCTTATCGTCGCCGCCGCCTTGGTCCATCCGGAGAGGCTTTCCGGCCTTACCGTCCAGAACGTTCTCAACCGCTACAAAGAGAAGGGCTTTGCCCGCTCGGCCTCACGGGAGGACATCGCCCTTTGCGAAAAACTCGGCCTTTCCCTTGCGGAATTCGTCGGGATCGTCCTTCCGGCAATGCAGAAAATCCGGCAAGAGCTGGGCCTTTAGATCACCCCCAGCTTCCGTCCCACTTTGGCGAATTTATCGAGGGCGAAGTCCAGGTCCTCCTTGGTGTGGATGGCGGAGACCATGACCCGGATGCGGGCCTTGCCCTTGGGGACGGTGGGATAGGTGATGGCCTGGGCGAAGACCCCTTCCTCAAAGAGCATCTTGGAGAACTCCCAGGCGGTGTGGGCCTCGCCAAGCATGACAGGGGTGATGGGCGTCTGGGACTGGCCGATGTCGAAGCCGAGCTCCTTCATTTTGCCCTTGAAGTAGCGGGTGTTTTCCCAAAGGCGCTCCACCCTTTCTCCGGATCTCATGAGGATGTCGATGGCGGCGATGCAGGCGGCCACATCTGCGGGGGTGGCGGCGCTGGAAAAGAGGAAGGGACGCCCCCGCTGGCGGAGGAACTCCACGATCTCCCGCTTCCCCGCCACATATCCTCCCATGACCCCAAAGGCCTTGGAAAGGGTTCCCACTTCGATATCCACCCGGCCGTGGAGGCCGAAATGGTCCACGATTCCCCGGCCGTGGCGCCCCAAAACCCCTTCGCCGTGGGCGTCGTCCACCATGACCAGAGCCTCATACCGCTCAGCAAGCTCCACGATCTCCGGCAGGGGCGCAAGATCGCCATCCATGGAGAAAACGCCGTCGGTGACAATGAGCTTCACCGGCGCCGCCTTCTTCTCTTCCAGGGCCTTGGCCAACGCGGAAACGTCGCAGTGGGGGTAGATGACGCGCTCGGCCTTGGTGAGACGACAGCCGTCGATGATGGAGGCGTGGTTGAGTTCGTCGGTGAAGATCACCGCTCCGGCCCCGGCAATTAAGGGTATTGTGGCCAAGTTCGCACAGAATCCGGACTGGAAGGTAACAGCGTCTTCAGTCCCTTTGAACTCGGCGATCTTCCTTTCCAACTCCCGGTGGAGGGACATGGTTCCGGCGATGGAGCGAACAGCCGCCGGTCCCACCCCGTATTGTTGGATGGCCCGGATGGCCGCCTCTTTGAGCTCGGGGTCGTTGGCAAAACCCAGGTAGTTATTGGAACACATGTTAAGGACGCGCTTCCCATCCACCACGGTCCAAGCGCCCACCGGGCTTTCGATGGTGCGGATGATGTTGTACATCCCTTGGGCTTTTAGGGACTCAAGCTCGGCCAAAATGAAGTCGTACTTGCCCATCCTTCCCCCTCCTTTGTTCCCAGGATATCCCAATTCCACTTGGGCATGCAACCTCCAAATTTGTTGGGATGAGGAAGGAAGGCTAGAATGGTTTGGCTAGAAAGGACCGAAAATGAGGATTCTTGTAACCGGAGCGACGGGGCAGATCGGATCGGAGCTGGTTTTGGTCCTTAGGGAAAGGTTTGGGGTGGAGAACGTGATCGCTTGTGGGCACAAAAAACCGCCCTCCGCAAAACTCGCCTCTGGCCCCTTCCTCTCCTTGGACGTGACCGACAAAGAAGCCCTAAAAAAGGCTGTTCGGGAGTACAAGATCGAGGTGATCTATCACCTGGCGGCCATTCTCTCCGCGGCCGGCGAGAAAGACCCAGATCTGGCTTGGCGAGTAAATATGGAGGGGCTTTACAACGTCCTCGAGGTGAGCCGAAATTTCGGGATAACCCAAGTGTTTTGGCCGAGCTCCATCGCCGTCTTCGGCCCCAAAACCCCGAAGGACAATACCCCGCAAGATACGATCCTTTCCCCTACCACGATGTATGGAATCACGAAAGTGGCCGGCGAACTACTTTGCGAGTACTACCACCGCCGCTACGGACTGGATGTGCGGGGCCTGCGTTTCCCCGGGATCATCTCCAGCGAAACCCCGCCCGGCGGGGGAACCACCGATTACGCCGTGGAGATCTTTTATCATGCCATTCGGGGCGAGCCCTACACCTGCTTCGTCCGGCCGGATACGGTCCTTCCCATGATGTACATGCCCGATTGCCTTAAAGCCACGTTGAAGCTCATGGAGGCCGATCCAGCCAAGTTGCGCTATCGGATCTATAACGTCACGGGGATGAGCTTCTCTGCCGAGGAGCTCGCAAGGGAGATCCAAAGGCGCGTCCCAGGATTTAAGGTGGAATATAACCCGGATTTCCGCCAAAAGATCGCGGATTCCTGGCCGAGGACGATCGACGATAGCGCCGCCCGGGAGGACTGGGGCTGGCAGCCCGATTACGACCTTCCCAGGATGGTGGAGGACATGCTTTCCGCCCTGAAAAAGAAAAGGGAGAGGGGCGAACTTTAAGGGGAACGACGGCGCCGCTTGTAGCAGGAAAGGGTGCATTGACAGAGGGCATGGCGGATTCCGCAGATGCCGAAAAAAATGCAAACTAGGCCCCAAAAGAGCGGGTGGGAAAGGATGCGAAGCGGGGTAGAAACGGAGGAGATAAAGGTTGCACCCCAGGCGATAAGGAAGCACCCGCCCACTATGAACGCGTGGCAGAGGACCAAATAAAAGGCCGTCATGGCTCGGGAATGTAGGCCACGGCCTCGATCTCGATGCGGGCGCCTTTTGGGAGGCTAGCCACGCCGAGGCAGGATCGGGCCGGAGGCTCAAGATCGAAGAACTCCCCATAGGCCCGGTTCACCGCTTCGAAGTCCTTCATATCGGCGAGGTAGATCGTGACTTTGACCAGGTCCTTGAGGCTTCCTCCGGCTTTGGCCAGGATCAGCTTGATGTTTTCCATGCACCTTCTCGTCTGATCCTCGATGGAGCCGGAGACGAGCTGGCCGGTCTGGGGGTCAATGGGAAGTTGTCCGGAGATGAACAAAAAATCCCCGGCTTTTATGGCCGGGGAGTAAGGGCCAACGGAAGGGAATGAGGAGATGGCCTTTTTCATGTCACACCCACATTAAACGGGCCATCTCCGCCCCGTCGCCCAAGCGCGGCCCGAGCTTCAGAACCCGGGTGTAACCGCCATCCCGATCCTTGTATTTGGGACCAATCTCGGTGAAAAGCTTCTCCGTGGCCTCCTTGTCCCGGAGGATGGCGAAGGCCATGCGCCGATGGGCCTGGGTATCCTCCTTGGCCCAGGTGACCAAGCGCTCCACGAGGCGCTGAGTGGCCCTGGCCCGGGCCGGCGTGGTGTCAATCTTCCCGTACAGGATGAGGTCCCGGGCCTGACCGGCCAAGACCAACCGCCGTCGGTCGGCCTTCATCGAAAGTTTCGCCACTTTCTTGCGGTGGCGCATCAGCCCTCCTTCTCCGAGCGCAACCGATAGCCGAGCTCCTGAAGCCGCTGCTCCAACTTGGCCATGGTCTTCTCCCCAAGGCCGTGGATGTCGGTGATCTCCTCCCGGGTTTTGCTCAGAAGATCTCCGAGGGTGACGATGCCCGCCTCTTTGAGGAGGTTGCAGATCCGCACATCGAATCCAAGCTCCGCCAGCGGCCGAAGATATTCGCTGGGCTCCGGGGACACGGTCTCTACCCCGGCCTCCACCGCCGAAAGCACGGAGAAGTGCCGCTGGAGGATCTCCACGGCCTGGCGCACGGCCTCCTTGGGGCTCACGGCTCCGTTGGTCCACACTTCGAGGATGAGGCGCTCGTACCCGGAGCGGCCGCCCACGCGGGTCTCCTCCACGAGAAAGTTCACCTTTTCAATGGGCGAGAAATCCGCATCCACCGGGATCAGCCCCAATGGAGCGTCCTCGCGCTTGTTCTCCTCCGCCGGCCGAAAGCCCCGGCCCACCTCCACCTCCATTTCCATCTCCAACTTTGCCCCCTCCTCCAAAGTGGCGATGTAATGGTCAGGATTGACGATGACGAGGCCGGAGGGCACTTGAATGTCCCCGGCTCGGACCTCCCGCGGGCCGCTCACGTTCAAATACATCCGATGCAGTCCGGCGTCCGCCGCCCGGATGGCCAACCCCTTTAGGTTGAGGATGATGTTGAGGATGTCCTCGCGCACGCCCTCGATGACGTCGTATTCATGGAACTTTCCAGGGATGTAAATGCGCACAACCGCCGCCCCGGGGATGGAGGAAAGGAGCACCCGCCGCAGGGCATTGCCCACGGTGGTGGCGTAACCCCGCTCCAGGGGAGCGAGCACCAGCCGTCCGTACCGCTCGTTGTGCTCCTCCCAACGCGCTTCCTCAGGAAAGATTAAGTCCACCATATCAGCGGGAGTAGTACTCCACGATGAGGCTTGTGTCCACGGCGTGCTCGAGCTCCTCCAGATTGGGCTCGGCATTCACCTGGACCCGCAAGCCCTCCAAATCCCGGGTGAGCCAGCTTGGCACCGGCCGACGGTCGGCGATCTCCTTGATCCAGGGGCGCAGCTTCTCCTTGGATTGGGGCTTAACTTCGATAATGTCGCCCTCTTCCACGAGATAGGAGGGGATATTGGTCACCCGGCCATTGACAAGGAAATGTCCATGGGACACAAGTTGCCGGGCCTGGGCCCTGGACACGGCAAAACCCGCGCGATACACGACGTTATCCAGTCGCCGCTCCAGGAACTTCAACAGGGCCTCGCCCGTGACCCCTTTGAACTCCTTGGCCCACTCCACATACCGCCGGAACTGCTCCTCCCTTACCCCATAGATCCTCTTCAGCTTCTGTTTTTCCCGCAGGCGGATGGCGTAGAGGGTCATGCGTCGCCGAAACCGCCCGTGCTGGCCGGGGAGGGTTGGCCGGCGCGAAAGGGCGCATTTCGGGGAGTAACAGCGGTCGCCCCGCAGGAAAAGCTTCACCCCTTCCCGACGACAGAGCCGGCATTTCGGTCCGATGTACTTTCCCATAGTCCCTCCTAACTGTGGGGGGTGGGGGTGACGTTCTTCACCTCTTCCACCTGAATGCCTGCCGCGCGCAGGGTTTGGATCACCGGCTGGCGCCCTGGCCCAGCCCCGTTTACGGTCACGATTACTGAGCGGATGCCCATGTCCTTCATCTGCCGTACCAGGGCCTGACAGGCAAGCTGAGCGGCGTAAGGCGTGCCTTTACGGGAGCCCGTGAAACCCACAGTCCCTCCGGATTGCCAGGCCAGGACGTTGCCATCCAGATCCGTGAGGGTGAGGATGGTGTTGTTGAAGGTGGAGTGGATGTGGACACGGGCGCGCTCGAGGCGCACGTTCCTCTTTTTGCGCGTCTGGGCCTGGGGGCTCATCCCTCACTCCTTGCCCTTTTCCTTCTTGCGGCTGCGGCGGCCAGCCTTGTCCGGCCGCGGCCCCTTCCAGGTGCGGGCGTTGGTGCGGGTGCGCTGGCCCCGCACAGGAAGCCCCACTTTGTGGCGAATTCCCCGATAACAACCGATGTCGATGAGGCGCTGGATATTGGCCCGGATCTGCCGCCGCAGATCGCCCTCCACCGGATAGGACTCCACCTCCTGCCGCAACGCCGCCACCTGCTCCTCGGTGAGGTCCATCACCCTTGTCGCCGGATCGATCCCGGTCTTTTGCAGGATCTTCTTGGCCAAAGACGGCCCAATTCCGTAGATGTAGGTTAACGCCACGTCGATCCTCTTTTTCGCCGGAAGATTTACCCCTGCGATTCTGGCCATAGCATCACCCCTGCCGCTGTTTGTGCTTAGGGTTGCGACAGATCACCCAAAGGCGCCCCTTGCGCCTAATCAGCTGGCACTTCTCGCAGATCCTCTTCACCGAACTCCGCACCTTCATGCCCTCCTCCCTAAGTTTCCCGGAACACAATGCGCCCGCGCGTTAAATCATAGGGCGAAAACTCGCAGATCACCTTGTCTCCCACCACAACGCGAATGAAATTCCTCCGCATCCGTCCCGAAGTGACGCAAATCGCCTCGTGTCCGGTCTCCAGCCGGACCCGATACATGCAGTCCGGAAGCACCTCGATGACCTCGCCCTTTGCCCTGATCAGTTCCTTTTTCCCCAAATCTCCTCCCCAATCCACTCCGTTAACACCCACGGACCAGCGGCGGTCACCGCCACCATCTCCTCGAAGTGGGCGGCAAGCGTCCCCCCGCCGGTGACCGCCGTCCACCCATCCGGAAGGACCCGGACGGGCAGGGGATCGCCCTTGATCATCGGCTCCGGGCAGAGCACCATCCCCTCCCTGAGAATCGGCCCAAATCCCGGCGGTCCGAAATTCGGGATCTGCGGATCCTCATGAAGGGCGCGCCCTATGCCATGGCCCACAAACTCCCGCACCGGGTAAAACCCGTATTTTCGGGCGGTGGACTCGATGGCATAAGACAGATCGGAAACGTGACGCCCAATTTTAACGGCCTCGATGGCTGCCCGCAAGGAGGCGAGGGCGGCTTCCACAAGCTTTAGGGCCTCCGGACGGGGCCGGCCCACTGTCACCGTCACCGCCGCATCCGCGTAGTACCCGGCCCGCCGCAGCCCCAGGTCCAGGGAGACCAAGTCCCCTTCCTTGAGGATGCGCTGGTCGGAGGGCAGGCCGTGCACGACCTCTTCGTTCACGGACACACACAGAGTGCCAGGATACCCTTGGTACCCTTTAAACGCGGGGGTTGCGCCCGCAGCCCGGATCAGCCGCTCCGCCAGGCGATCCAATTCTCCGGTGGTCACCCCCGGCTCCACTCGGCGCACCAATTCCCAAAGGATCTCCCGCAGAAGCCGGGCGTTTTCCGCCACCACCTCCAGCTCCCGCTCCGTCTTTAGAGCGATCATGCGCGCAGGACCTCGGCCACCGCTTGGAAAACTTCGTCGGGAGAGCGATCAGCCCGGACACGGCGCAGGATCCCCCGGGCCTCGTAGTAGGCGATGAGGGGGGCGGAGTCCCTCATGTACACCTCGAACCGGCGGGCCACCACCTCGGGTTTATCGTCCTCGCGCTGCACCAGGGCTCCGCCGCACAGGTCGCATTTCCCCTCCACCTTGGGGGGTTGGGTGAGGAGGTTATAGATGGCACCGCACTGGGCGCACACCCGCCGGCTGGATAGCCTCCGCACCACTTCCTCCCGATCCACCTCAAGAAAAACCACAAGATCCACGTGGGTGAAACGCTCCAAGCCCTCCGCCTGGGCCAGGGTGCGGGGAAAGCCATCGAAGAGCACGCCCTTTTTGGCGTCCACCCTTTGGCGGACCATGCTCAAAATGACCTCGTCGGGCACGAGCTCCCCCCGGGCCATGTAACCCTTGGCCAACTGGCCCAGGGGTGTATTCTGCGCCACCTCTTCCCGGAGCATGTCGCCGGTGGAGACGTGAAGGAGGCCAAATGCGCGGGCCAAGCGCGCCGCCACCGTGCCCTTGCCAGCACCCGGAGGGCCCAGGAGGACGACGTTCTTCATTCCCTCCTCCCAAGGAAGCGCGCCCCTTTGATGAGGGATTCGTACTGGCGCATGATGAGGTGGGCCTCGATCTGCATGATCGTGTCGATCCCTACGCCCACGAGGATGAGGAGGGAGGTACCGCCGAGCCAGAACCCGCGGATGCCGGAAGCGGCGCGGAAGATGTAGGGGAGGACAGCAATGCCGGCGAGGAACAGGGCGCCCACCAGGTTCAGCCGGTTGAGAATTTCCCGTAAATACTGGGCCGTGGGCGATCCCGGCCGCACCCCCGGCACGAACCCCCCGGCCTCCCGCAGGTTTTTCGCCACCTCCTCGGGGTCAAACACAAGGGAGCTGTAAAAGTAGGTGAAGAAGATGGTGAGCACCACGTATGCCAAAAGGTACGGAAGGCTTCCAGGCTCCACATAGCTTTGCAACCAGCGCAGGCGCGGGATCCACGCGGCAATGGAGCTGGGGAGGCTGAGGATGGCGGAGGCGAAGATGATGGGGATCACGCCCCCCAGGTTCACCCGCAACGGAAGATAAGTGGAGTGCCCGCCGTAGACCCGCCGGCCCGTGGTGCGCTTGGCGTACTGCACAAGGATCCTCCGTTGGCCCTGCTGCATGATCACGGTAAGCGCCACCACGGCCACAAACACCACCAAAAGCCCCACGGCCCAAAGCGGATGAACTGTGCCGGTGGAGATTTCAATGTAAGTGGCCTGGATTTCCGCGGGGAAACGCGCCACGATCCCGGCCATGATCAGCATGGATATCCCGTTACCTATCCCGTTTTCAGTTATGCGCTCGCCGATCCACATGAGGAAAATGCTTCCCGTGGCGAGGGCGATGATGGAGGTGATGAAGAACCGCGGCGTGGGGTCAGCTAGGCCATAGCTTATGGCCAAGTAGCTGAAAGCGTAGGCCTGGATGAGGGACATGAGGACTGTGCCCCACCGCGTGTACTGGGTGAGCTTCCTTCGGCCCTCCCGGCCCTCTTCTTGCAACTTCTTCAGGGACGGGATCACCGGGATGAGGAGGGAGAGGATGATGGACACGTTGATGTAGGGGATGACCCCCAAGGCGAAGAGGGAGAAGTTCTGGAGGGCCCCGCCGGTGAAGAGGTTCAAAAACTGCAAAAGCCCGGTGCCTAAGGCCTCGGAAAGGATTTGGCCCAAGGCCTCGGTCTTGATGCCCGGAACGGGGATGTACACCCCGATCCGGTAGATGAGGAGCATCCCCAACGTGTAGATGACGCGCTTCCTCAGCTCCTCAACGGCAAAGACCTGCTGGACGCGGCGGAACACCCTAGACCTCCTCGGCCCGCCCGCCGGCGGCCTCGATCTTGGCCTTGGCCGTGCGGCTGAACTTATGGGCCTTCACCACCAGGGGCTTCGTCAGCTCCCCCTCCCCCAGGATCTTCAGGCCATCCTTGGGATCCTTCACAATCCCCTTCTCCATGAGCTTTTCCAGGGTGACCTCCTCGCCGGGGGAGAAGTGTTTCTCGAGAACGCCCACGTTGACGATGGCGTACTCCTTGGCTAAGGGATTATGAAACCCGCGCTTGGGGAAGCGCATCCAAAGGGGTGTTTGGCCTCCTTCGTATCCCGGTCTCATCCGCACGCCGGCGCGGGCGCCCTGGCCTTTCGTGCCCCGGCCGGACTCATGCCCGCCGTGGCCGGAGCCATAGCCCCGCCCAACCCGCTTGGGCCGATGCTTTGCCCCAGGCGCAGGACGAAGATCATCCAGATTCAGCACCATCTTCCCCCTCCACGAGCTCCTTCAGGGATTTGCCCCGGCGCTTGGCCACAGCCTCTGGACTCTCCAGCTGGGAGAGGGCCACCAGTGTCGCCCGGGCCAAGTTCAACGGGTTTGTAGAGCGGAGGGCCTTGGTGAGCACATCCTTGATCCCGGCCATGCGGCACACCGCGCCCACGGTCCGGCCAGCGATGACCCCCGTGCCCGGATAGGCCGGCCGCAGAAGGACCTTCGCCGCCCCGTATTCGCCCACCACTTCGTGGGGGATGGTCCCGTTCACGATGGGAACCTCGATCATGTTCTTGAGGGCGTCGCGGATGGCCTGCTGCACGGCCTGAGGGATCTCGATGGACTTCCCCAGGCCCACCCCGACCTTCCCCGCGCCGTTTCCCACCACCACCACCACGCGGAAGCGCATGCGCTTTCCGCCCTTGGTGACCCGACCGACGCGGCGGATTTCGATGACCTCGTTCTGAAGCTGTTCAGGAACCTGGGTGATCAAAACTCCAGCCCTCCCTCCCGGGCCGCCTCCGCCAGGGCCCGCACCTTCCCATGATAAGGATACCCTCCGCGGTCGAACACGACCTTTTTGATCCCCCGCGCCAAGGCGCGCTGGGCAATGAGGGCCCCCACCAGCCGCGCCGCCTCGATGTTGTCGGACTTTATTTTGTCCCGGATCTCCGGGTCCAACGTGGAGGCCGCCACCAATGTTCGGCTCCCCTCGGGCGGGGTGTCGTCGATGATCTGGGCATAGATGTGGCGAAGGCTTTTGAACACGCAAAGCCTTGGCCGCTCCGGCGTGCCCATGATCTTCCGCCGGATGCGCATGTGCCGCTTGATCCTCCGCTCATTTCGCGAAAGTTTCGCCATAGCGATCACGCCTTCGCTCCGAGCTTCCCCACCTTGCGCAGGATCTCCTCGCCCTTGTAGCGAATGCCCGTGCCCCGATAGGGCTCAGGCGGCTTGATCTTGCGGATCTCCGCGGCCACCTGGCCCACCCAGTACTTGTCGATCCCCCGCACGATGATCCTTGTGGGCTCGGGCACCTCAACCTCCACGCCCTCTGGAATGGGAAAGCGCACGGGATGGGAGAAGCCCAGCTCCATCACGAGGGTCCGGCCCTCCAGTTTGGCCTTGTAGCCCAGGCCATGAATTTCCAGCTCCTTCTCCCACTTCTTTGTCACGCCCTGGACCATGTTGGCGATGAGGGCCCGATAAAGACCGTGCCGGGCGCGGAAGGGAGCGCGATCGCCTTTGCGCTCCACCAAAACCTTTCCGTCCTCAACCCTGATGGAGACGTATTCGGGCTCATAGGGGCAGCGCAAGGTGCCCAAAGGACCCTGCACCACCACCTCCCGGGGGTGGACTTCCACCTTCACCCCCGGCGGCAGAGGGATCGGCTTTTTCCCGATCTTGGACATCGTTTCACCTCACCAAACCTCGCACAGGACCTCCCCGCCGAGGTGGCGCCGGCGGGCCTCCCGGTCGGTCATCACCCCTTGCGGCGTGGAAACGATGGCGATCCCCAATCCCTGATAAGGCCGGGGAAGTTCCCGCACCCCCACATAAACCCGCCGGGAAGGACGGCTCACCCGCCGCAGCCCGCGGATGGCCGGCCGCCAACTCCGCGTGCCTTCCCGCAAATACTTGAGCTTTATCCGCAAAACCGGGTAGCTTCCAGTATTCTCCACCTCGTACCCCGCGATGTACCCCTCTTCTTTGAGGACGCGGGCGATCTCCTCCTTCAGGCGGGAAGAAGGCAGGGAAACCTCCGCCGCCCGACGGGCCAAGGCGTTACGGATGCGGGTGAGCATGTCGGCAATGGGGTCGTCCACAGTCATCCTTCCCTCCTACCACGAGGCCTTCTTCACCCCGGGGATTTGCCCATCCAGGGCGAGCTTGCGGAAGCACATGCGGCAAAGCCCAAAGTCCCGGATATACCCGCGGGGCCGGCCGCACAACAGGCAGCGGTTGCGGTGTCGCACCTTGAACTTCGGCGGCTTTTTCATCTTCTCGATCTTGCATTTCCGCGCCATCTTTCCCCCTAGTTCTTCCTGAACGGACAACCCAGGGCCGCAAGGAGGCGATAGGCCTCCTCGTCAGTTTTGGCCGTGGTTACGATCACCACATCCATCCCCTGGGGCCGCACCACATCGTCGTAGCTCACCTCGGGAAACGCCATCTGGTCGGGAATCCCGATGGAGAGGTTGCCCCGGCCGTCGAAGGCATCCGGGTCCACCCCTTTGAAGTCCCGCACGCCCGGGAGCACCACGCGGAAGAGTTTGTTCAAAAATTCATAGGCCCGAACTCCCCGCAGGGTCACCATGCACCCGATGGCGTCCCCCTTTTTGATCTTGAAGTCGGAGATGGCCCTCTTGGCCCGCGTTATCACCGGCTTTTGCCCGGTGATCTGGGCCAGATTCTTCATGGCCCCCTCTAGGACCTTGGGGTCATCGTGTTTTCCCACCCCCATGTTGATCACGACCTTCTCGATCCGGGGGACCTGCATCACGTTCTTGTACCCAAGCTCCTTCATGAGCCTGGGCACGATCTCCTTTTTGTAGCGTTCGTAGAGGAGCATGGCTTTATGGGAAGGTGGCCCCGCACTGTTTGCACCGCCGGAGCTTGCGCCCCTCCACCCAGGCGAACCCGATGCGCGTGGGCACCCCACACTCCGGGCAGATCACCTTAACGTTGGAAATGTGAATGGGGGCCTCCTTTTTTACGATGCCGGGCTCGCGCACTGTCGCCGTGGGCCGCTGGTGTTTGGTGACGATGTTCACACCTTCCACCAGCACCCGGTTCTCCTCGGGGAAGACCCGCAGGACCTTCCCGATCTTGCCCCGATCATCGCCGGCGATGACCTTTACCCGGTCCCCTTTTTTCACCTTGGCCACCTTCCCCTCCTACACCACCTCCGGGGCCAGGGAGATGATGCGCATCATCCCCTTTTCCCGGAGCTCCCTTGCCACCGGGCCAAAAACCCTTGTCCCAATGGGCTGAAGGTTTTTGTCCACAAGGACCACGGCGTTGTCATCGAAACGGATGGTGCTGCCGTCGGACCGGCGGTAAGCGGCCCGCGTCCGCACCACCACCCCCCGCACGATGTCCCCTTTGTCGAACTCCGAGGTGGGGAGCCTCTTTTTCACCGTGGCCACAATGATATCCCCGATCTCCGCCTTGCGCTTTTTCCCAAGGACGTTGATGCACTCCACCTCTTTGACCCCGGTGTTATCGGCCACCACGAGCCTGGTGCGTAGTTGGACGGCCATGGTTATTGGGCGCGGCGGATGATCTCCACCAGCCGCCAGCGCTTGAGCTTCGACAGCGGCCGGGTTTCCTCAATCCGCACCAAGTCCCCAACCCGCGCCTGTTGGGCCTCATCGTGCACGTAATACTTGGTGCGGCGCCGAATGTGCTTGTGGTAGAGGGGATGCTCCACAAGCCTTTCCTCCACCACTACGATGGTCTTTTGCATCTTGTCGCTCACCACAACGCCGATGCGTTGCTTGCGCCTACCCATAGCGCACCCCCCGCTCCCGGAGAATGGTGAGGGCGCGAGCAATGTCCCGCTTGGTCTTCTTGATCTCCGCGGTGTTGGTGAGCTGGCCCGTGGCCAGCTGAAACCGCAGGTTCAGAAGCTTCCTCTTCCACTCCTGAACCTTCTGCATCAGTTCCTCGTTGGTGAGCTCCCGCAGGTCCCGGGCCTTCATGCCGCCACCCCCAAGTGGATCCGGCGGGCGAGTTTCGTGGCAATGGGGAGTTTCGCCGCGACCTTGCGGTGAATCTCTTTGGCCTCCTCCTCGCTGACCCCGGTGAACTCGAAGAGGATTTGCCCGGGCTTCACCACCGCCACCCAGCCCACCACGTCGCCCTTGCCCTTCCCCATGCGGGATTCCGCGGGCTTTTTGGTGTAGGGCTTATCCGGGAAAATCCGGACCCAAACCCTCCCCTTGGGCGTGGAACGGGCGAGCACCGTGCGGGCGGCTTCGATCTGCTGGGCCGTGAGCCAAACGGGCTCCAGGGCCTGGATGCCATAGTCCCCGAACGCCACGGTATTGCCCCGGCTGGCCTTCCCTTTGATGTGCCGACCCTTTTGCTGTTTGCGGTACTTCGTGCGTTTGGGAGCTAGAAGCGCCATTCACTTCACCTCCGCCCGCTTTTCTTTGAGCGTCCAAATCTCCCCCCGGAAAACCCAGGCCTTGACCCCGATGACCCCGTATTTGGTCCAAGCGATGGTGCAGGCGTAGTCCACGTCCGCCCTAAGGGTTTGGAGGGGGACGCGGCCCTCCTTTATCTCCACGGAGTGGGCCAATTCCGCACCGCCCAGGCGGCCGGAGACGCGGATCTTCACGCCCTGGGCGCCGGCGGCCATGACCCGCCGCACCGCCTCCTTCATCGCCCGATAGGGGTTGACCCGGTTCTCAATCTGGAAGGCCACGTCTTGGGCCACAAGGGGGGCCTCGAGCTCCGGTTTATCCACCTCCATCACATGGACCACGATCTCCCGCCCGGTGAGCTTTTTCAGGCGCTCCTGGAGGGCCATGATCTCCGCTCCTCCGCGGCCGATGATGATCCCCGGCCGGGCGGCGCGGATGATCACCTTGGCCCGGGCATCCGTAGCGCGCTCGATGAGGACCTCGGCCACCCCTGCCCCCCGGTAGGTCTTTTCGATGTGGTCCCGAATCCGCCGGTCCTCCACCACATAGACCGGGACCTTCCCCTTTGGGGCAAACCAGGTGGACCTCCATTTGCGGAGGATGCCCAGGCGAAAGCCAACCGGATGAGTTTTCTGGCCCATCATTCCTCCTTCTCCGCCACGGCGATGGTGATGTGGGAAAGCCGCCTTTGGATGATGTCGGCCCGGCCGAAGGCCCGGGGGTTCAGCCTCTTCAGGCGCGGGCCCTCGTCCACGTAGGCCTTCACCACCCACAGTTTCTCCTCGTCCATCTCAAAGTTGTTCACGGCGTTGGCCACCGCGGAATCCAGGACTTTTTTGATGATGCGGGCGGCCTTTTTTGGGGAAAGGGCCAAAAGGCGCCGGGCCTCCGAAACCTTCTTCCCCCGGATCTCGTTGATCACCAGCCTCGCCTTGAGGGGCGAGACCCGCACAAACCTGGCCCTGGCCACAGCCTCCCGCATGCCTCACCCCTTATTTCGGCGCCGGCGGGGCCTTCTTCTTCACCCCACCGTGGGCCCTAAACGTCCGAGTCGGGGCGAACTCCCCAAGCCGGTGCCCCACCATGGCCTCGGTGATCCGCACCGGCACATGCGTTCGGCCGTTGTGCACGTAAATGGTCAACCCCACCATCTCCGGCGTGATCGTCGACGCCCTGGACCAGGTCTTGATCTCGCTCAACAGTCCCCGCTTGAATTTCTCGATCTTCTCGATAAGGGTGGGATCCACAAAGGGCCCCTTTTTCTTGGACCTGGCCATCACTTCCTCCTCTTCCGCGGCTGGATGATCCATTTGTCGCTGGGCTTCCTCTTCCGGGTAGGCACGCCACGGGCGGGTTTGCCCCAAGGGGTCTTGGGCGGGTGGCCCTCCCCGGTGCGGCCCTCTCCGCCGCCGTGGGGGTGATCGTCGGCACCCATGGCCGTGCCCCTAACCGCCGGCCTCCATCCCTTATTCCGCCGCCTCCCGGCCTTCCCGTACTTCACGTTTTTGTGGTCCGGGTTGGAAACCTGGCCCACCGTGGCCATGCACTCGGGATGGAAGGCCCGGATCTCGCCGGAAGGGAGACGGAGGATAACCCGGTCCTCCTCCTTGCTCAACACCTGGGCCGCCGTGCCCGCGGCCCGCGCGATCTTCCCCCCTGAGCCGGGGTAGAACTCCACGTTGTGCACAAGCGTCCCGGACGGGATCTTCTTCAAAGGCAGGGCATTGCCGGGCTTGGGTTCCACGTCCTCCCCGGCCATCACCACATCCCCCACCTTGAGCTCCAGGGGACTTACGATGTAGCGCTTCTCCCCGTCGGCGTAGTGGAGGAGGCTAATCCAGGCCGAGCGGTTGGGGTCATACTCGATGGACACCACCTTCGCCGGAATCCCCCTCTTTTCCCGATAAAAGTCGATCAGGCGGTAGAGGCGCTTGTGTCCGCCGCCCCGGTGCCGCACGGTGATGCGCCCCTGGTTATTGCGGCCGGCATGCCGCTTAATGGGCACCACCAAGCTTTTCTCCGGCTCATCGGTGGTGAGCTCGGAAAAATCGGGGAGGACGGCGTGCCTTTGCCCTGGTGTGACGGGTTTTAGTTTCTTAAGCCCCATAAAAGATCACCCCGCAATCTCGATCTTGTGCCCAGGCGCAAGTTTCACCACCGCCCGTTTTTCTTCCTTGGTCCGGCCGTGCCGGCGATCCAGGCGGGTGCGCCGCGGCTTCCCCGGCCGATACATCGTCCACACCTTCTCCACCTTCACCTTGAACAGCTCCTCCACCGCCCGGCGGATCTCCGGCTTCGTCGCGTCCGGATGGACCTCAAACGTATATTTCCCCATCTCCATCTCCCGCCAGGTCTTCTCGGAGAGGATCGGCCGGATGATGATGTCCTCAGGCGCCAACCTGGGCATGGCTCAACCTCCTGGTGAGGGCCTCCACGGCCCGTTCAGTGAGAAGAAGCGCGTCGTGGTCGAGGACCTCGTAGGCCGTAAGGAGATCGGCGCGGTGGCACTCCACCCCTGGGATGTTGGAGAAGGATTTGTACACGGGGATTTGGTACTCCTCCGGAGCCACAACCACTAAAGTCTTTTGGGGAAGGCCCAGGCGCGAAAGGAGGGCCACAGCTTCTTTCGTGCGGGGCTTTTGAAAGCCCAGCCGATCGATGAGCCAAATTTGGCCCTCTTGGGCCCGGGCGGAAAGGGCGCAGATCAGGGCTTTCCGCCGCATCTTCTTAGGAAGATCGAGGTCCCAATCCCGCGGTTTTGGCCCGAAGGTCACGCCGCCGTGACGCCAAAGCGGGGAGCGGATGGAGCCGTGGCGGGCCCGGCCCGTATGCTTTTGGGGCCAGGGCTTCCGCCCGCCGCCGGAGACCTCGCCCCGGTCCTTCGTGGACGCCGTCCCCTGGCGCTTGTTGGAAAGGTAGGTGCGCACCGCCCGCCAAAGGAGGTCCACGGAGACCTCCGCCCCAAAGACCTCGGGCGGTAGCTCCACCTCCACTGGCTCCGCCGTCACCTCGTCGAAACGATATAGCTTAGCCTTGGGCATCGTGCTTCCTTATCCTGAGGATTCCCGAGCGCGGACCAGGAACAGAACCTTTCAGGACGAGGAGGCTATGTTCCTTGTCCACCGCCAAAACTTGGAGGTTGCGCACGGTCACGCGCTCCGCGCCGTAGTGGCCGGGGTAGCGCTTCCCCTTCACCACTTTGCGCAGGCCCATGGGGCCGGCCGTCCCTGGCCGGCGGATCCACTTGTGGCCGTGGGAACCAGGCCGAGTGTGAAAACCCCAGCGCTTGATGGTCCCGGCAAAGCCCCGCCCCTTGGAGATCCCGGTCACGTCCACCAATTCCCCTTCGGAAAAGACCTCCACCCCAAACTCCTGGCCCACCGTGTACTTCGTGGGGTCGGGGACCTTCACCTCAAAAAGAAAGCGCTTGGGGGCGACCCCGGCCTTTTTGAAATGGCCAAGGAGGGGTTTGGTGAGCTTGCGTTCCTCCACCGCGCCGGCGCCGAGCTGCAGGGCGGCATAGCCATCCCGCTCCGGGGTTTTTATCTGCACCACCACCGCCGGCTCCACCTGCACCACCGTGGCCGCCAGGGCCCGGCCCTCCCCATCAAACCATTGGGTCATCCCCACTTTCCTTCCCAGCATCACCCAGGCCATGGCCTCCCTCACAACTTGATCTCCACGTCAATCCCCGCAGGAAGCTCTACGTCCATGAGGGCGTTGATCGTGGCCGCCGTGGGCTCTTTGATGTCCAAAAGGCGCTTATGGATTTTGAGCTCAAAGTGCTCCATGGATTTTTTGTCTACATGGGGTGAGCGCAAAACGGTGTACAGGTGGCGCTCGGTGGGGAGGGGGATCGGCCCACTGATCTTGGCCCGCGTGGGCTTCACCGCCTCCACGATCTTCCGCACCGCCTCGTCCACCAGCTCGTGGTCGTAACCTTTTATGCGGATCCTGATCTTTTCCCTAGCCATAACCTCGGCTCCTCAGCACCTCCCGGGCCAGGTCCTCGGGCACCACTTCATAACGGGCCACCCGAAGGGTGTGAACAGCACGCCCCTGAGTAAGGGAGCGCAGCTTCGTAGCGTACCCGAAGGTCTCCACCACGGGGAGGGTGCACCGGATGATGTCCACCGTTCCCCGGGTTTGGATGGCTCGGATCTCGCCCCTTCGGCGGCCCAGATCCGAAACGACCTCGCCCAGGTACTCGCTGGGCGTGATTATATCGCCCTCGGCCACCGGTTCCAGGAGAAGCACCCCTCCTTCCTCCAGGGCGCGCCTTAGCGCCTGCGTTCCCGCCGCTTCGAATGCCACCTCCGTGGAGGTGAGAGGATGAAATTTCCCCTCCACTAACACGGCCCGTACATCGGTAACGGGGAACCCTCCCACGGGGCTTGCCGTTAGCGCCCCTTGGATCCCCCTTCGCACCGCATCCACAAAAACCTTGGGCAAAACCTCCTCCGGCACCTCCGAGTGGAATTGGAAACCCCCGCCGCGGGGGAGGGGTTCAAAGCGCACCCTGATCCAGGCGTATTGAGGTTTCCCCCCCACCGTCTTCTCAAATTCCTCCACGATCTCCACAGGCCGCGCTAGGGTCTCTTTGTACACCACGATAGGCTTCCCCACGCGGTGCGGCACCTTGAACTCGTCCCGCACCCGCCGCAAAAGGACCTCCAGATGGAGCTCGCCCATCCCTCCCACAAGTATTTGGCCGGTGGTCTCATCGTCTTGGACCCGAAAGGTCGGGTCTTCTTGGGCCAACTTCTGTAGGGCCTCCCGCAGGGCCGGCTCCTCCTTTTCCGAGCGGGGCTCCACCGCCAAAAACACCACGGGCTCAGGAAAAGCGATGGGCTCATAGAGGATGGGATGCTCCGGATCACACAAGGTGTTTCCCGTGTAGGCAGGTGCAGAAAGGATCAGGCCCACGATGTCCCCCGCGTAGGCCACCTCCATCTGCTCACGTTTGTTGGCGTGGAGGCGGAAAAGGCGCATGACCCGGGCCCGCGTCCCTTGGGTGGCGTTCAGGACCGTCTGCCCTTCGGTGAGGGTCCCGGAATAAATGCGCGTGTACAAAAGCCTCTCGGCATAGGGGTCGGTGAACACCTTGAACACCAAGGCGGAGAAGGGCTCTTCGGGAAGGGGTTTGCGGATCTCCTCGGTCTTCCCGTCCAGGGCGGTGCCCAAGGCCGGGGGGATGTCTAGGGGGGAGGGGAGGAAATCCACGACGGCATCGAGCACCGGCTGCACCCCGATCTTCTCGTAGGCGGAGCCCGCGAAAACCGGCACCCAAAGGCGAGTAAGCGTGGCCTCCCGCAACGCCCGCAGGGCCAATTCCACGGGAATTTCCTCCCCCTCCAAATACCGGAGGGCCACCTCGTCGGAGGCTTCGCTTAGGGTCTCAAAAAGTTTGTCCCGCCAGGCGCGCGCCTCCTCCTCTAGCTCTTTGGGCACGGGCAGATACTGAAAATCGCGGCCAAGGCTCTCCGGGTCCCAACGGATGGCCAAAAAACGGAGGAGGTCGATCATCCCGAGAAGATTCCCCTCCTTATCCCGCCAGGGATAGACGAGGGGCAGGGCCACCGCACCCAGCTTCTCTTTTATGTCGAAAAAAGCCCGGGCGAAGTCCGCCTCTTCCCTGTCGAGCTTATTGATGAAGGCAATGCGGGGAACGCGGTAGCGATCGGCTTGGCGCCACACCGTCTCAGATTGGGACTCCACCCCTTCCACCCCGGAGAAGATGACGATGGCCCCATCCAGGACGCGGAGGCTGCGCTCCACCTCCACGGTGAAGTCCACGTGACCTGGGGTGTCAACGATGTTGATTTGGTGTCCGCGCCAAAAAACGGTGGTGGCCGCAGCGGTGATGGTGATCCCCCGCTCCCGCTCCTGGTCCATCCAGTCCATTTCCGTCGTGCCCTCATGGACCTCCCCCATCTTGTGGATCTTTCCGGTGTAAAAAAGGATGCGCTCGGTGAGCGTGGTTTTCCCCGCGTCGATGTGGGCGATGATCCCGATGTTCCGGACCTTACGTATGTCGTAGGGGTCGGCCATGCGGGGGGAGCGTCACCAGCGGTAGTGGGCGAAGGCGCGGTTGGCCTCGGCCATGCGGTGAGCTTCTTGTTTACGGGCGACCGCCCCGCCCTCGCCCTTGGCGGCGGCGATGATCTCCGCGGCGAGCCTCTCGGCCATGGTCTTCTCCGGCCGGTCCCGCGCGGCGTCCCGGATCCACCTTAGGGCCAGCATCGTCTGGCGATGGGGTGGGACGTCAAACGGGACCTGGTAGGTCGCGCCGCCCACCCGGCGGGAACGGACCTCCATCTTGGGCATGCAGTTCTGCACGGCCTTGAGGAAGGTCTCCAGGGCCGGGCCCTCCCCGCGCTTCTCGATGAGGTCAAACGCCTCGTACACGATGCGCCGGGCCAGGGATTTTTTGCCGTCCCACATGATGTAGTTGATGAACTTCTCCACGAGCTTGGAGCCGTAGCGGATGTCCGGGGGAACGTCGCGACCGGGGATGACGATGTCATAGGTGGTCATCTCACCCCTCCTTGGGCTTGCGCACGCCGTAGCGGGAGCGGCTTTGCCGACGGCCCTCCACGCCCGCCGCGTCCAGGGCCCCGCGCACGATGTGGTACTTCACACCCGGCAGGTCCTTCACCCGTCCGCCGCGGACAAGCACGATGGAGTGCTCCTGAAGGTTGTGCCCCTCTCCCGGGATATAAGCGGTGATCTCCCGGCCGTTGGAGAGGCGTACCCTCGCCACCTTGCGCAGCGCGGAGTTCGGCTTCTTCGGGGTGCGGGTGAAAACGCGCAGGCAAACCCCGCGCTTTTGGGGACACCCCTCCAACGCCACCGACTTGCTCTTCCACGGGTTCGGTTTCCTCCCGTACTTCACCAGTTGGTTGAACGTGGGCATAAACGATCACCTCAATTCTAGTTCTTTCCCGGCTTGGCCTCAACGGAGTCCTCGCGGGGAAAACCTGTGCCCACCGGGATCTTCTTCCCCACCATGAGGCAGGCCTTGAGGCTATCCAGCGGGTCCTCCTCGCCACGCAGGGCGGCGTCAGCCAACACCTTGGTGGTGCGCTCGAACGAGGCCGCGGCGAGCCAGGATTTCCGCACCAGGGCCACGCGGGAGATGCGCAGAAGCTCCCGCTCCCCTTGGGGAAGGCGATACTCGGCGATGCGCACGGTGCGCGGTTCTCCGTGCACCTCCACCCGCACCTGCCGCACTCCCAACGCCACCAGGCGCTCCAGAAGTTCCCGGGTCAGGATCTCCCCGGCTTCGGCCACCGTGGCCCCCCCGCGGATGATGGGAGCAAGGAGTTTGGCTCCCACCAGCTCCTCCCGGGCGGCCCGGATTTTCTCGTTCTCCTGGGCTAGCCTTTCCACCTCCCGCTGGAAGATCTCCAGGGGCACGATGTCGTTGAGGAGGAAATCGGACTCCCCGGGGTCGATGATGCGCACGTTGTTGAGGATTTGGCGAAGGACGACCTCGAAGTGTTTATCGTTGATGTCCACGCCCTGGGTCTTGTAGACCCGCTGGAGCTCGGAGAGGAGGTACTCGAAGGCCTTGCGCACCCCGGCCACCTCCATGAGGTATTGGGGCGGAACAACACCCTTGGATACGGGATCGCCCCGCTCCACTTTGTCGCCCTCCCGCACGATCGCGGCTTCCGTGCATTCCACCCGCGCGCGGAACCGGAAGCGCACGTGGCAGAGGTCATCCTCGCGGCGGATCTCCTCCACCACCACCGTCTCGGAAAGGGCGGGAAGGCCAAGCCTCAGGATCTCCTGCCCCGCCCGCACCGGTGCACCATGGTCCACCCGCGTCTCCAGCCCGGGAGAGAGGGGGATGATCACGCCCCGGCTGGACTTGTGCACCACTGCGATGGAGCCAGAGGAAAGGAGCACGGTGCCCGCAGCCTCCGCGGTCAGTGCCAGCGGCCGGGATTTGGTGGTGAGCTTTCGCCCCTCCTCCACCTCCTCCCCATTTTTCACGAGGATTTGGGCCCCGTACGGGACCTCGTAGGAGTAGGTGCGGCCATCGCGGGCGTGGAGGAGAAGATACCGATGCTTCTTGTCCTCCACGATCTCCACCCGGCCTGCCGCCTCCGCCACCACCGCCTCCTGATGGAACTCCTCGGTCAGGCTCTGGCCCTCCTCCACTTCCTCCCGATGGTTGACCTTGGGGGTCACCCCAGGGGGCAAGGTATAGACGCGGTCAAGGTCCTCGTCGAGGATGGCCAGGTATTTCCGGCCATTCTCGCTGAAGAAGAACGCGCGGCCATCCACGGGGCTTTTGAGGGAGAAGAGCTTGGAGGCGTCGACCTCCTCGCCTTCCGCCACTTGTAGAAGGGCTGCGGGAATGCTCACTGTGCGGGGATCGGACTCGATTTCCACGATATCGTGGCCAGTGCGGGCCGTCTCCACCTTCAGCACCCGGCCGGAAATGGGAGCCACCGCCGCATGCGGGGCCTTCGTGGTCTTGCGGGCCTCGAAGAGCTCCTCCGCCCGGGGAAGACCTTGGGTGATGTCCACCCCGGCCACGCCGCCGGTGTGGAAGGTCCTCATGGTGAGCTGCGTCCCCGGCTCGCCGATGGATTGTGCGGCGATGATCCCTACCGCCGTGCCCTTGTCCGCAAGGCGGTGGAAGGCGAAGTCCATACCGTAGCAGAGCTGGCAAACCCCGCCGGGGGTCTGACAGGTCACGGGAGAGCGCACGATGAACCGCGGCCGCACCCGGATCTTCTCGATCCCCGCCGCCCGGAGCTCCTGGACGAGCTCGGGGGTGAGAGCCTCGTTTTCCCGCACAAGGACATGGCCGGTCTGCGGGTGCACCACCTCCCGCACGGCCTTGGCTAGATGGGCCCGCTCCTCTACACCCGGAGCGGCAAGATCGAGGTCCACCTCTAGCCGGCCCACCCTCTCCGCCGTGACCCGGTCAACGAGCGTCCCCGCGGGAACCAAAACCTCGCCTGTTAGAGGATGATAAATGGGCTCGGCCGTGACCCGGCCATAAAGGCGCTCGGGTATGTCCTCCATGATCTCGCCTTTGGGAGCGAAATAGAGGGGATCGATCTCGATGCCTTGCTTGGTCCCGCAGTCGTATTCCTTAACGATCACGTCCACGCAGGCGTCCACAAGCCTGCGGGTGAGATAGCCGGCGGTGGCGGTGCGCAAGGCCGTGTCCGCCGTGCCCTTGCGCGCGCCGTGCGTGGAGATGAAGTACTCGAAGATGGAAAGGCCTTCACGGAAGTTGGAGATCACCGGCCACTCGATGACCCGGCCCTGGGGATCAGCCATGGGCCCGCGCATCCCCGCCAGCTGCTTCACCTGACCGGAGGAGCCGCGGGCACCGGAGGCCACAATCCCGTACACCGGGTTGAAGGGGTTGCGCGCCAGGTTCTGCATGGTGGCCTTCTCCACCCGATCCACCGTCTCCCGCCACACCCTGGTCACCGCCTGGTAGCGCTGCTCCGCCGTGCACAAACCCCGAAGATACATGTGCTGGATGCGGTCCACCTTTTCCTGGGCCTCTTGGACGATCTCCCACTTCTCCGGGGGGATCTCACAATCGGGGATGGAGATGGTGAGGCCGGAGATGGTGGCAAACCTAAACCCCAGCTCCTTCAACTGGTCCAGCACCTCCGCAGCTTTCTCCCAGCCATAGCGCAGGTAGCACTCCTCGATCTTGCGGCGGGTGCGGCGGGAGTCCCAAACGAGGTTGTAGTCCCGCAGATCCGGCGGGAGCACCTGGTTTATGAGGGCCCGCCCAAGGGTGGTCTCCCGGACCTTCCCGTCAATCCGGATCTTCACCGGTGCATGGAGGTCGAGATATCCCAGTTCCCAAGCCTTAAGGGCTTCCTCGATGGAGCGAAAAGCTTTGCCCTTTCCTTTTCCGTTGGGGTTCAAAATGGTGAGGTAGTAAAAGCCGTAAACCTGGTCTTGGGTGGGGATGGCCAAGGGCCGGCCGTGCGCTGGCGAAAGGATGTTTTTGGAGGAGAGCATGATCTCCTTGGCTTCCCACACGGCCTCCTTGGAGAGGGGGAGGTGCACAGCCATCTGGTCTCCATCGAAGTCGGCGTTGTAGGGCGGACACACATGGGGGTGGATTTGGATGGCGTCTCCATCCACAAGGACCGGTTCAAACGCTTGGATTGATAGGCGATGGAGGGTAGGGGCGCGGTTCAAAAGGACCGGGTATTCCTTGACGAGCTTTTCCAACACGTCCCAAACCTCAGGAAGCTCGCCGCTTAGGGCCCGGTTTTTCACCTCGTCGTAGTCCGCGTAAGGAAGCCCCTCGACTTTGGCGAGGATGAAGGGCTTGAACAGCTCCAAGGCCATCTTCTTGGGGATGCCACACTGATGGAGCTTCAGCTTGGGGTTGACCACGATGACGGCGCGGCCAGAATAGTCCACGCGGCGGCCCAAAAGATGCCGGCGCAGCCGCCCCTGCTTCCCTTGGATGCGCTCGGAAAGGCTTTTGAGCGGCCGGCCATCCCTTCCCTTGATGGGGTTGTCCTTCTTCTCGTTGTGGATGAGGGCGTCCACCGCTTCTTGCAGCATCCGGCGCTCGTTGCGCAGGATGATCTCCGGCGCCCCCATTTCCATAAGCTTCTTTAGGCGGTTGTTGCGGTTGATGATGCGCCGGTAAAGGTCGTTGAGATCGGTGGTGGCGAATTTGCCGCCCTCAAGCTGGATCATGGGCCTTAGGGCCGGAGGAAGGACGGGGATCACCTCGAGCACCATATCCTGGGGGCGGTTCCCCGAGCGCCTAAGCTGCTCCACCACCTCCAGGCGATGGAGGATCCGCCGGCGATCGGTCTGACTCACCGTGCGATCGAGCTCCTCCCAGAGCTCCTCCGCCAGGGCCTCCAAATCCAGGGCCGCGAGAAGTTTCTTTATCCCCTCTGCGCCGGTGGCGGCCTCAAACCCACCGGGATAGGCCCGCTCATAGGCCCGCACCTCCAGGGTGGAGAGCATCTGCCCCACCTTGAGCGGGACGTTTTCGGAAACGCGGACCACAAGATGCGCGAGGTTGTCCACCACTTCCACCACCGGATGCCCTTCCACCCCCTCATAGCGGGCCTTGAACATGTCGAACATCGTCTGAGAACAGATCTCCTTCACCGGGCGCTCGCAAAGAAGCTCCCCCTCCGCCACCTCATCCCCATCCTCCACGAATAGTTCAGCATCGAGGGTCACGGGATACTCGTAGCGCCCAACCACAAGGACACGGAACGTCTCCCCGTTTTGAAGCTTTCTCTCCTCAAACCGCACCCGGCCCGCTTCCTCGGCGACGATCCTCGGGCTTTCCGTGACCAAAAACGCCCGCTCCGCCTGGAACGTGAAAACGCTCTGAAGGATGCGGAGTTCCGTGGCGTACAGGGTTTCCCCGGGCTTTATTTTGGGGGAAGCGGACTGAGTCACGATGTAAAGCTCTTCCCTGGCCGTTTCCGTCTCATAATAGGCGATGCGCCGGAGATCCCGGCGTTTTATGCCCAAAAGGCGGGAAAGCGGGCTAGCCACACCTTTTAGGTACCAAAAGTGCACCACCGGGCTGGCGAGGCGGATGTGCCCCATGTTCACCCGGCGCACGGAGGAATCGGTCACCAAAACCCCGCATTTGTCGCAGGTAATGCCCTCGTATCGTTTCCCCCGATATTTCCCGCAGGCGCACTCGTAGTCGTTCTCCGGACCAAAGATCTCCTCCGCGTAAAGCCCGCCCCGCTCGGGCTTGTGCGTGCGATAGTTGATGGTCTCGGAGTTCGTCACCTCTCCCTTGGACCAGGAGAGGATCTCCTCCGGGGAAGCCAAACCGATACGGATTTTGGCGATATCGTCACCAGAGATGGGCACCGCTCATCACCCCTCGTCTTTTGCCCCACCCTCGCTTCCGCCCTTTTTCCGGCGGTAGTCGGTGGTGTAAAACCCGCTTCCCTTATAAATCACCCCGAAATGAGAGAGGAGGCGCGTCACCTCGTCCGCCCCGCAGCCGGGGCAGCGCACACGGGGGTCCCCATAGGGGACGAGCTCGCGGAACTCCGTACCACAACGATCACAACGAAAACGATAGATGGGCATTACCCACCTCCTTCGGCTCTCATTCCGCGGGAAGGAAGCTTGCACGGAATCAAAAGCTTTATTTTACCAAGGCTTCCTCAGGGTGCAAGAGGCACGGCCGCACTTGGATCCGTGCGGTCTCCTCCGCCTCCTCCGCCCGGAAGCATACGGTCCAAGGCCGATCCGGAGGAAAGCCCCCCAGGGCCAAAAGGTGTGCCGCCGCCCGATGCACCAGTTCCACCCGCTCCTCCGGCCTCATCCTTGTCCAGGGAGCGCGCAGAAGACCAAGGGGCGAACCAGGAAGCGGAATATAAAGGCGCACATCCTCGGGCAAAAACAGCTCCTGCAGTCGCACCTGCTCGTCCGGACTGGAGGCGATCACCAAAAGCCTTCCTGGGCCCAAGCGCACAAGATGGGGAAATTCTAAAAGTCGAACGAAGTTTGCGGTGAAAACCCCGTCCTTTGCAAAGGTCCGACAGCGCTTGGCGAACTCGGGGTTGCGCAAAAGGCACTGCCGCCCATCGTGGTCCGGGGAAAGGCCCAAAGAACGGGCCAACGCCAAAAGCCCGGCCTCAGCGCCCTCTGCGGTGAGGTCCAAAAGCTGCTCCCGGTCGATTATCCCCTCCTTTTCCGCCCAAGTAGGGGGAAGGAGTTTCGCCGAAAGGGGGCGAAGGACCCGGCCACCCAGGCCCAACTCCTCATCCAAAGCGAGGAGCTCGGCCACGCCCAGACCCCCTTTTCCCGCCACCTCTCCGGTGATGAGGAGGTCGAATTTCCTCCCGCGGAAAAGGCGGGCCGCCCGGGCCAACAGGATGCGCCGGCACGCCCGACACGGAAAAAGCACACCATTTTCTTGGGGCAACCGAAGAAAGGCGCGCTTCAAGGTGACACACCTGAGGGAAAAGCCCAGCCGCTTGGCCTCTTGCTGGATCGCCTCCTCACCGCGGAAAAAGGGGGAGCGAAAGAAAACAAAGGAAAGGTCAAAACAACCCGCCCGCTCGGCAAGCTTGGCAGCAACAATGCTGGCTAGGCTTCCCGAATATAGGACGACCGCGCGAATCTCTCCCTCCTCAACGGTGGGGCCGGATCAACCCATAGCCTCCGCCCTTTTTCTTATACAGCACGGCGGGCTCTTCGGTTTCGGCCTCGAAAAACACGAGGAAGTCGCGGCCGCTGGCCTCTAACTCCGCCACCGCTTCCTCCACGGAGAGGGGCTTGCGCAAATAGTCCTCCACCTCCTCCACCTCCACCGGCCTTTTTGGGGTGGACGCCACCCCTCCCGCACCCCCCGCCTTGCGCACAACACGAAGCTTTTCCTTGAACTGCACGAGCTGCCTCTGCATTTTGTCCACGGCGGCATCCAGGGAGCTCAGCATGTCGCCACTTTCAGCCACGGCCTTAACCACCTTTTTGTTCACAAGATGGGCGGTGATCTGGACGCGATGAGCCGGACCCTCCGTCTCCAACACCACGTCCATCCGGGTGATGCGATCGAAGTACCGGGAAAGAACACCAACTTTTTTCTCCACATATTGCCGCATCGCATCTGAACCGGCTGGATAACGCTCCACAATGTGCAACTCCATCTTTTTCCTCCCACAAACCATTATAATCCATTAGCCAAGCCGGTCAAGGGGGAGATCCTTTTTCTTTGCGGCCCAAAAGTTTGGCCGCCTCCCGCAGGGCCTCCTCCCGGGTGGAGATGTCCCCGGCCAGGATCCTCTCGTGGATCTCCTCAAGGACCCGCCCCAGCCGCGGT
>FWWM01002545.1_pt1 | contig 28965 bp, 21 predicted proteins | sample 2228351 | NCBI WGS metagenome assembly FWWM01 (sample SAMEA103939774, study PRJEB20133) | metagenome | reverse complement strand
CATAAAGGACGAATAGCAGCGTACACACCAGAATCGTATAGCTTTCGGGCATTGCCCCGCCCGTCAACCCTTCGACGGTGATACCGGTGCCCTTGAGCATGATGCCGATGTCCATACAGAAAAAGGTGACGCCTAAAAAACTATAGACCACTGCCAAGGCACTGCCGTAGCGCTGCTCGAAAAAGTCGGCCATGGTCACATAGCGCAATCGACGATAGATAGGTGCGACGATCCAATAGAACGGTGTGGAAAACATCCACACCCATTGGTACCAGATCCCTGCCAATCCAGTCGTATAAGAAGCACCGGTCACCGAAACGGGCTGATCGGTATGGGTGCCGACACCAAATGCCTGCGCGATCATCATGATTTTGCCGAAACGACGGTTGCCCATGAAAAAATCGGCGGAGGATTTTATTTTTTTGCGCGTCCACACCCCCACTGCAGTGATGAGGACAAAATAAAGGGCGAGGACGAAAAAGTCGAGTGTGGAAATGCCGAGGAATGCCGTCATGATTTTGCCTTCCAATGATTTCTGATCGCAAATGCTGCTGCTTTGGGTTCTCGTTGACGATTGAAAACCCCCTTTTTATTGAGCACCACCCGCCGGAAATGCTGGGCAGTGCGAAAATCGGCGAAATTCCAGATATGTTCGCCGATAGTGTAGGGCAAGGATTCGATCACCTCAAAGTACTTTTTTATGAGGTCCGTCTGGTATTCCTCTGTGAATAATTGCGGATAGGTGGCATGCATCCCCTCGATGGCATCGGCGCCGAATTCACTGACCAGAATCGGTTTGTGATAGGTGGCATATAATTTTTCCAACTCGCTCTTGAGGATGGCACCGGCTTTGTCAATTTCCGCTGGTACTTCGTACCAACCCCAGTAGCGATTAATCGAAATGAAATCGCAATAGCGATAAACCAGATCCTGATCCTTCCATCGGGGGAAGGTCGGCAAAGTAAGCGGTCTGCCTGGATCTAATTTTCTGGCGAAAGCAAAAATCTGCTGCCAATAACGGTCGGCTTTTTCTGAACGCGCTTCCTCCTCCCCCCAGATGCCTGGTTCGTTGCCAAGACTCCATGCGATGACGCTGGGATGGTTGCGGTCACGCTCAATCATTTTTTTGATGACGGATGTGTGGTTTTCTAATGTTTGCTCAGTAGCAAAGCGGAAATTCAAACTCACCGCCGGAACTTCGGCGATCACTAAAAATCCCATCTGATCCGCCAGTTGTAACACCTCCTCAGCATAAGGATAATGAGACGTACGGAAAGAATTGGCACCGATCCACTTTAATAATTGGAAATCCTTGGCGATGAGCGCCGGCGAAAATCCCTTACCCAAGACAGCAAAGTCTTCGTGTTTGCCAAAGCCGCGGAGGAAAATCGGCTGGTTGTTGAGTAAGAGGTTTTTATCGTCGACTTTAACCTCGCGGATGCCGACGGGTAGATGATACTCGTCAACGAGGATTGCGTGATCGAATAATTGAAAGTGCAACTGATAGAGATGAGGATCTTTATCGCTCCAAAAACGTGCCTGTTTTACCTGAATCTCGCCTTGGAATTTGCTCCCAGCAACTTTTTGTTCGATGATTGTCTTGGCTACGTGGCCATCCCAAAGCGATGCTTTTATGGTTATACCGCCTTCATCGTGGCTCACGTCGCCTTGGAAACGAATGTGCCCATCCGCGCCTTTGATTCGGCTCTCGAGGTTGATGGATTGGATGTGGATTTGATGCAGCGCGGTCAGTTTTACCGGGCGATGGATGCCGCCATAGGCGAAGAAATCGAATACCGTTGGTGGGAAGGTCTGATGGCGCTGCAGATGAAAAGAGTGGTAATCCTCGGCAGTGACTCCTTGAGGAATGGTATCATGGGAGAGGCGGTTATCCACACAAACGACTAACAATTGTTCTTGATCTGGAAGGATATGATCGCAAATATCAAATTCAAAGGGTAAAAATCCGCTGCTATGTTCGCCGACAGGTTTACCGTTCAACCACACCCGCGCATGGAAATCGACGGAACCGAAACGAAGTTGGAGGCGAGAATTGGCCAGTGTACAGGGGATGAAAAAACGTTTCTGAAACCATATTTTGCCGACGTGATTCATCAAGTCCAATTCGGCCAGCTGTTCGTTCCAACTACCGGGAATACCGACTACTGCCAACGGTTGGAATCCATTCCGGTTGTCTTCGTTATCATCGGGTGTGAATTCCCAAAATCCAGACAAATCGATTACAGTTCGACAGCGATTGAGCTGGGGATAGAGCATGTGGTGTTTCCTTCATAGCTTTGATTGTTGATTCTACAAGCATGAACAACATACGCAGCGCAGGGCGGGCTTTCCTGCCCGCCGCAAGCTAAAGCTTGAACAACGTGCGCATCTTCCCGCCATGTTTTCTTTAGTGGAACACGCTAAAGCGTAAACAACATACGCATCGGAGGGCGGGCTTTCCTGCCCGCCCTCAGTATGGGCCTATTTCAACAGCGTCATTTTCTTCATCAAACTATATTCACCCATCTCCAGCCGCAGCAAATAAATGCCATTGCCTACGCTTCTGCCGTTTTCGTCCCTGCCGTCCCACTGAACCATCTGCTTACCCGCTTTCTGCTCACGATCCACCAAAGTTGCCACCTTTTGCCCCAAAAGGTTGAACACGCTCAGGGTAACATGACCATCCCTGGGCAGCTCGTACGCAATCGTAGTAGTGGGATTGAACGGGTTTGGATAATTCTGCTGCAGCATAAATTGCGAAGGCAAAGGTGATCGATCTAAAGCCACATTCGTCGGCGGCGACCAGCGAGGATCGCCGACCACCCTGCCATCATCACCGATAGCAATACCTGCGAAAAACGGGCTCACGTGAAAGTCGAAATGATCCGCATCGAAAAATTCCGGGTCCTCCGCATAGATGTTGCTCGTCGTCAAATTAAGAAAGCGGCTAAAGCCATCGGTGTTGAGTGTATCGCAAAAGGTCACTGCAGCACTGGTATAAACCGCTGCCGAGTCAGCGTCGAGTACCTTATCGGCTATGGTATGAAATATCGAATTTTTGACGACCAAGTCGACGCCGTTGTTGATCTTCAAAGCATCGTCGTTAATTTTATAAAAGGTACAGTGATTAACCCATACCTCGGCTGGGGGCACTTCTGGTTTGTTCATCAAGGTCGCAAAAACCACTCGTCCGCCGATATCGGCAAAGGTGCAATTTTCGATATGTAATTTTTTGAACTGTCCTGGCGCTGCCGTCGGTCCATCCAAACGCAACGCATGCTTGGCCAGGCGCGTCACCGTGCAGTTGACGAAGCGAATCTCCTCGGCCAATACCGCGGTGTTGTCGAAACGTGCCACATAGCCTTCGGGAGGTTTTTCGGTGCTGTAAAAATGATCGAAATCAACATTTTCACATACCAACGTATACGGTTGATTCATGTTGCGGATGCGCATGGCATATTTGGTCGAGTCAGCAGAGTTGGCAACGCCGTCATCGACAAAACCGGAGACTTTGACGCCCTTGAGTGCAAAATAGGTGCATGCGCCCCGTGGTTCAAAATGGCGTTCCGTATTCAGGGTTTCGATAATGGGTTTTTGGGCCAACCCTTCGGCCGCCTTGATGGTGAGCGGAGAGAGAACACGAAGGGTATTTGACTCCAAATAGGTGCCGCCACTGGTGGCCAGCTCGATTTCCTGAATGCCATATTTTACCGCGTAGTTATAGGCGTTGGTGATCTTGTTGGTCCCTTCAGTCAGGCGGATCATGCCGTTCTCCACCGGATTGAGGGGATCCCAGCGCAGATCGCCGACAACAAAGCCATCATTGCCCACGGCAATGCCCTTGAAGAAATCACTGACCGTCAAATCCAGATTATTCGGATCGGCAAATTCTGGATCTTCCGCATAGATATTAGAAGCGGTGAGGTTGAGGAAATCACTAAAGCCATCGGTCGATAGCGTGTCGCAATACTGCACCGTTGCGGTGGTATAAACCGCAGTAGAATCGGCATCGAGTACTTTATCCGCGATCGTGTGAAAGATGGAGTTTTGGACTTTAACGTCGAGGCCATTGTTGATCTTTACCGCATCATCGGCAATTTTAAAAAAGGTGCAATGATCGATGTACACGGAAGCTGGTGTCACTGCCGGATCGTTGATCAAAGTGGCAAACACCGCCCGTCCACCGATATCGGCAAAGGTACAATTTTCGAGGATCAATTGCTTGAACTGTCCCGGCGCTGCCGTCGGACCATCCAAGCGGATGGCGTGTTTGGCCAGACGGGTAATTTTACAATTTTTAAAAAGGATGAGATCAGCCAGCACCGCGGTATTGTCGAAACGCACTACATAACCCTCCGGTGGTTTTTCGGTGCTGTAGAAATGATCGAAATCGACATTCTCGAACACCAAGGTGTAAGGGCCGCTCATGTTACGGACTCGCAAGGCATATTTGGTGGAATCTTTGCTATCGGCCACGCCATCGTCCACAAGGCCAGTTACCTTGACGCCGAACAGACCGAAATAGCTGCAGGCGCCGGTGGGCTCAAAATGACGATCGACGTTTTCGGTTTCGATGATCGGTTTATTTTCCAATCCCTTGGCAGCGCGAATGGTAATCGCCTTGGTTATTTTTAACGTCGCCTTTTCGCGATAAATGCCACCGCTGGTCACCAGTTCGATGATATCCCCATCGCTTGCAGCAGCATACGCCGCCTTGATTTGGTCGATACCGGCAGTCACCTCTATCACTTTTTGTCCGAAACTCACGGACGCCGCAACCGCCAGTATCACCACGATGGTAAGAAAAATGACTTGTTTCATGTTCGACTCCTTTATGTTTAATGAAAGTTGGGTACCAGACATTAGCCGCAGTAGGCTCGAAACAGTTCCATCCTCTCAAGCACCTAACCCATTGGTTTACCCCCATTCTGCATTCTATCGCATAAGGAATGCGAAAAGCGTTGTAAATATTTATCTCTCTCATCACCTCCCTACTAAACAGAAATGATCATTTTCACCAGCAAAAACGCAAACCGAAACTGATTGGCGGACATCTGTATAGGTGTCCCATATTGCTTTACCATGTTACGTAAAAAAAAATGAAAAATACTAATACCTCCTTTCTGATTTCATTTTTCATTTCCAACGATTAGCGTGATTTCATATAGACGACAAAATCGTATTCCAACGACATGCCATGTATGTCTTTGGGTGCGACATCGCCCCGCCACTGGCTGCCCTCAAAGGCGCCTCGGATGGTTAAATGATACATCCAATTCGAAAGCATGAACGGCGCATTCAGACGAAAATACAGGCGCGTTGCCTTGGGATTCGGATCGATTCCCGGTGGTGGTGCGGCTGCCAATCCGGCATCATACATGGCTAATACATCATTATACCGATGCGGTGCGAAAACAACGGTATCGCCATCGGCGCGAATGAACTTTTGCGTTCCCTGCCAGAGCGTATAATTAAAGGTACCGCTTACTTCGATGCTGGTCGGATCGATGCGGTCGATCTCCTGCCAACGTTCGCCGTTGTTCTCGGTCTTGAAAACCGAACTGGCCGAAGCAACTACCATTGTGCCGCTACGACTACCATCGATGAAAAAATGGAGAATGCCGGATATCGTAGATGGAAGTAATATCTCCTCCCATTTACCTGCTTTATCCGTCGAAGCAAAAACACGATTGGGGGTTACAACGAACAGCCGTTTGCCGGAGGGCGACTCAAAGGCCAGCTTGCGGGCATTGACGTCGATCAGGCCGACATTTGTTTCGAACCAGTTCTCACCACCATCGGTGCTTTTATATACGCCGCGATTAATGGTCGCCGCGTAGAGGATCGCTCCGTCATCCGGATCCAGAACAAGATCATATATCTGCGATGTCGGCAAGCCGTTGCGCTTCATCTCCCAAGTGGTGCCGCCGTCGTTGCTTTTATAGAGATACCTTCCCAAGGTGGCGCAGTAGAGAGTAGTGGAGGAAAATGGATCGACGCAGATTTTAGTGATGGTGCGGTCTTCGCGCCAACCGGGCAACACACCGGCAGGCTGCCAGCTCTGGCCACCGTTTTCACTGCGATATAGGCCTTTGGTGGTAGCCAGCCAGAGCTTGTGTGAATGGACGGGATCGAAATCAAGGCGCATGATAGCCAGTGGTTGCGGTAGGCCGGATGTTATTTTCTGCCAGGTAACGCCACCATCACTGCTTTTCAACAAGGTTGAATCGGTATCAGCGTAGATAGTCGCTGGGTTTGTGGGGTCTATTTGGAAAAATTTCACCGAGCGTTGCGCCAAGGATAGGAGGAATTTCCAGGAAGTGCCGCCGTCGGAAGAATAAAAAGCGCCTTTTTTCTGTAATCCGACCAGCAAAAAGTGCGGATCGCTGGCACTCATCGCCGCGGCGCCAACCGAGCCGAGTCGCGTCCATGGAGCCTCCTGCACAGCCAACGTCAGACGGAAGGCGCGGCCGATCGAAGATTGATCCATCAATTCATCGAACCAGATTTGGATGGCATCGGCTTCGGCGATGGGTTCACCAGCCGGCGTGGTTGGGTCCAGCAACAACGAATCGCCATCGTCTACTATATAGACGCCGCGCATGGGCACAAAATAGGCAATTTGCGGCCGCCGGGTTTCATACTGCAACGGATTGGTAGGGTGCCGTTCCGGAAAACAACCCACCAACATTAGCGTTATCAACACTAAAGCCAAATATTTCAGCTGCGCCATAATCTACCTCTCAGAACACAAAGATAAACGAGAATCGCTGGGTATTATCAAACACGCCGAATCTGCCGTAAGCATAATCCAATCGTAAATGGGTGTTCCCCAGGCGCAAATTCAATCCTGCGCCCAGGGCGAGATTTTCTTCGTCATAGTTGAATTTATAACCGCCACGTAAAAAGGCCAGATTACGAAACGCCCATTCTGTTCCCAACGAAATGCGATGGATATAGTCGCGAGAATCCATGATTTCCGCAGCTACCGTCCAACAAAAGTCCTGCCGCTTCCAGGCGTCGACGGCAATGCCGAAACGGAAAAAGAGGGGGATATCCCATTTTTCGGTGGCTAGGTCAGCACGCACTGGCTTGGTAGGATATTCGGGATTGGTGGCATATTGCACCGAGAGGTCGGTACCAGCAAGTTTCATTTCACCGCCCAAATTGGCCAGAGCCATACCAATACGCATGTTGTTTAGAAAATTCGTCTCAAAGACACTGCCAATGTCGAGGGCGATGGCGCTGGCTTTTTCACGAGCCAATGATTCCTGAATCCACTTTACGGTGATGCCGGTGGAGAAACGGTCGCTGATCCGACGCGAAAACGTCAATCCCAGCGCAAAATCGGTGGCGGTAAAAGTTAGGCCGGTGCCTTCGGGTTCGGTGAGGGTGGTTTCTTCGATATCGCCGGAAGTAAAATAATGCGCACTCAAGCCGAGGGTGCCCACCTGTGGCACTTTGTAACCAACACCCAGATAATATATTTTCGAATCCACCAGCCAATCGGTCTGCTGAACGATGATCTCGTGGCTTTTGATGCGGTCCAGTGCTCCGGGATTCCAATAGAGCGCCGTAATATCCTCACACACTGCCACGTAGGCATCGCCCATGGCCAAGGCGCGGCCACCAACACCGACCTTGAGGAAATTGGCCATCGATGTGCCCACCTGCTCCAGGCTTCCACCCTGTCGCTGTTGACTATAGCCAGAGACCATCAAATAAAAGCTTAGCAGCATCATCAAGGTAATACTTTTCGGAACTGAGTTCATTTTCATGCTCCATTCATAGACAAATAACAGCGGAAACACGCCTCATCTTTTTCACGACCGGCGGCGAATAATCCGACTACCACCTTACTAGCACGTCAGCAAAAAAGTCATTTTGTTCACGGCCAGCGGCATGCCATAAAAATGACATTTACCCCGACCTCCCTCTCAATAGTAGCCCTCACTTATTTGATAATGACAAACTTGCCTAATTTTTCACCCAAATCGGATTTGATATGGTAAAAATATAAGCCGGGTGCCACTTCGCGATTTTCGTGGGTCCGCAGGTTCCAGATAGCTTCTGAAGCGATGGGTGCGCTTTCATCATGATGCAGGGTCTGAATCCATTCGCCAGCGGTATTGAAGATGCGAATGGTGCAGCGTTGTGGCAAATGGGTGAATTTGATCATCCGTTCATCCAGTGACAGTTCCCAGTCGGCGATGACGCGATAAGGATTGGGTACAACGCGGATCTTATCCAAATCGGAAGCCGTCTTTGCCGCTGGTGCATGGGGAACGACCGAGATGACGTTCGGGCCGAAAGAGCGCGAACTTTGCGCTGGTAGAATCTGATTGACAGGATCGCCGGCGCTATAAGCGACCAAAGCGTATTTGTACGTAAATCCATCGATTACCGTTCGATCGAGATAAATCCGGCGACCGGTGATTTCCCCAGCCTGAAAAGAGCCGCAGAACACCGTATCGCCATCGACTATTTCGATGATAGTCGTATCGCGTTCGATCTTTTCGATGATTGCATCCAACCCACTATCCATGCCGCGTTGGAAGGTGGGTAAATCCGGCGAGGGACCGGTGATGCCATTGGCCAGATCCCATTGCCCCATAGGAACATAATCAACGGTGGTGCCATTTTCATCGGTTATCCTCAGCGCTCCCCAAGTTTGGCCTCCGTCGTTACTGCGATAAAGCTTGTAGCCTTCGAAGGACTGCCGTTCATTGACCGTATTAAGCGAATCGTTTTCGCTGCGGTCATCCCATATCAGCCGCACCCAGCCGCTTCCCACCTCGGCGCGCAACCGCGGTTCCATCGGTGGCCGAATGGGCTTCCAACCGGATTCATATAATTGTTTGGCAAACCGGGCATTCTTAAATAATGCATCGCGGGATTCACCCATCACCACCACCGCAATGAGGGTATCTGTTTGTCCAGGCTGTAAAGTAAACGGTCCGGCGCTCAAGGTGAACTCGCTCTTATACCCAGATTCATATACTTGTTCGTTGCCCATGGGATAAGGATGTTCCCAAGTCCAATCGTCGATGCCGTCGCGATCGAGATCATCGGGATCATAACCATCGGCAGGCCCTTCGCCGTCGCTGGTGCGGTTGACGATATTGTTCCAGTAAAATTCCCAGGTACTACTGCCGATACCGTAAACAGCGTCTTTGATGTGAAAGCAAAAGGCATCGAATTTGGTGATGCCGACCTCACCAGGACCATCGTCCTTTTTGGGTGTTTTCAAGAACATGATGCCAGCCAATGCCGGGTTTTCGACGATGGATTCATCGGTCAGCTTGGCTGGTCTGGGATGCGCCCAATCGCCATAGATTGCTCCCGCTACTTTGCCATCGCCATCCCACCCATAAGCCATGCCCAGTGTTGCATCATAGGCGTAGCAGTCGACTTTATTATAACTGCTGTAACCTTGATAGGTGGCCCAAGGAAAATCAAAATCGGCCATCACCCCCAAGTAGGTTCGCGTGATGGGTTTGGTGCCGATATTGGTGACAGTCCAAATCCACACCAAAAAATCATCATAGAAATCGCCAGCAAACGACATCCCCCGCAGAGTAGTATAGACCATCAATTTGCCGTCCTGAATATCCGGCTCCTCGACGACCTCACGATTGATGGAAAAATTTACGGAAAAGCTTTCTTGATCAGCCAGTTGTCGTCCATCCTTGCCCGCACCTGGCCAACCGGTTTTAGGATCTTTTAAAATCGGTATTGGTTTTGCTAATCCCAATTGGTAGGCATTTTTGTATTCCGGAAAACGCAGGTCATGATACCAATCGTGCGTGGGATAATAGTCGGGAAACTTGCGAACGCCATTGATCAACGGCCAGCTGGAGGGGTCATTGCTCACGGGTACACTGGCATTTTCTTCCGGCGCCACGAATTGCGGAAATCCCTCATAGTGAAAACCATCGTAGAAACGATAATAGGTCCGGTCCCCATGTTCGACCCTGGGGCTTCCTGGCGGCGCTTCGGAGATATCGGGGCGGTAGGAAGGCCCTAAATCGTCGCAATAGCCACCGACATAGAATGAAATGCCTACCGCATAATTGATATGTCGACCGCCGGGTTCGGGATTATAGGGATACTCCATGGCCGGGAGATGCGCCCAAGCCGGCCAGCGCAACTGTCCGTCGGCGATACAATTAAGATTATTCTGCGTCGTCACCAGTTTGCCGACGCCGAATTTACCCCAACGCTGGTACTGCCGTGGCTCCTGTGCCTGTGACCATAAAAGCTGCACCAGCGTTATGACGATTAGGATGGATAAAACCGGACAGCAAAAAATTTTTCGATATTGCATGAGGCGCTCCTTCAAAGGTACGATAAAAATTGCATGCAAGCCGACATGGCGGTTCAAAACTCCACTTTGAACCCTACCCGTGCGCTGCGGCCTTCGGATCGTCGCGTCGGACTGGCGTCCAGATCATGTGGCGTACTGTACAAACCATCGTCGTCCCATTTACCTGTCTCCGAATAGACCGAGCGAATGTTGCGGCGATCGAATACATTAAAAATCTGCGCATAAACTGTTTCTTTGACACCAAGGAATTTGAAATATTTACTGAGGCGGATATCGGTGGTGATCTCCCAGGGCATGCGTTCTGTATTCAAATATTCCGCCAGCACGCTATAGGGACGACCAGATCGGGCCTTGGTGATGATGCTGATACCCCAGCTTTTCGGATCGCTGATCAGCACCAAAGCGCTGAGGTCGTGCGGACGGTCCCAGTCGGCCAAAAACGTACGATAGGCTATGAAACGATTTTTCTGTGCCGCGGTGAGCGGACTGGAGGTGCTGATCTTTACGGAAGACCAGGTATAATTGATACGCCCAGACCAAAAATCGCTGAACCGCTTTTCTAAAGACATTTCCAAACCTTTAGCATTACCGAAATCCACATTATCAAGATAGACATAGCCGCCACCACCGCTTATCCAGCGCACCCCCATGAGATCGGCCATTTCCCGATAAAAAGCAGTCACGTTTAATGTATATCCGCTCATGGGTTGGAATTGTACGCCGGTTTCATAGGAGACCGTTTTTTCCGGTTTGGCATTGGGATTGGAAATGCCCGGACCTGGGTCATTCAGATTCGGCCGACCACGATAATACCCCTCATCGTTCAAGCCCGAGAGTAACTCCATATATCGTGGCAATTGGTAAAAGTGGCCGTACGCCAGATGAAAGGCGGCTTTTTCGGATACTGGGTAGGATATGCCGAACCGTGGACTGAGGCGAATTTTTTTGTCGGTGCGCTTCATCTCCGTAGTAAACGGCAGTTCCGGATCTTCCATGTACTCCATACGCTGATCCCAATATTCCAGCCTGACCCCGATATTCATAATCATGCCAATCTCTTCGAACTCCATCTTATCCTGTAAATAACCCGATAACTCGATGGGATGCCTACGCGCATAGGCAAGATGTTTCTCGTAGAGTTGTCCTTCTATTTCCTGCAACGGCGATCCGCCGGCCATGTCCATGCGATGAAATACATTAAGACGACGTAATTCTACCCCCGTCTTGAGCTGATGGTTTTTACCCATTTGCGAAGTAATATTGATCAATGCTTGAAAAGTCTTAGAAGAATCGGTATTGTATTCGTGGGGGGCTCCGGAATAATAATAGAAATCCCGTGTCAATCGTTCGCCCAGCACATTTTTCCGCTCGCGATTTTTATCTACGCCATAAAAGAAATCGGTGGTCTGATAGGAACCCATAACCTCATAAAACGTGCTAGAGTTCAAGGAGTGTACCATCTTGACAATTAATCCAGAATTCACGGTCTCACGGTAGGGAAACCCCATGGGAACATAACGATAGCTATGGCTATATCTTCCTTGTTGTTCCCAAGAATGATAATAATTGGCAGAAAATTTCAATTGTGGCAGGGGTTTATAGGAAATTTTCAGCATGCCATTCCAATCGTCCTCCCAGAGGGCGGGTATTTTTTTGCCTGATTGGAAACGATCCACCAATCCCTTGGAATCGCTCCAATAAGGGATGATGACACCGTAGACGTCACGCCTGCCATCGGTGGTGTGCATCTGGCCGTTGGCAAAAAAAGAGGCATGTTTGAGCAAGGGCAGAGGGCCGCTTAGCGTGAATTCCACCTGATAAGTATTCTTGTCGAATTGTTTGATGCCGAAATGATCGGTATAGCCACTGATTTGACCGGAAAATTTTTCTTCACCGTCTTTAGTAACCACGCTGATCACGCCCGCCATCTTGCCGCCATACTCGGCATTGAAGGTGCCGATGATGGTTTTCATCTCGTTGATGGTGGTACCGGAAGTCTTTTGAATATAGCGCGAACCGCCATAGATGTCGTCGCCGACTTTGACGCCGTCGATGAGAAACAATGTTTCGTTCTCCCGGCCGCCGCGGATGTGAATGCCGTCGCCTGGGGCACCGCTAACATACCCGCTGCTCTCCGATCCCAATTTATTGATGCCCGATTGGATCTCGATCAGTCGCGACAGGTTTTCGATCGGTGCAGTGGCAATCTCCTGAGTAGAAAAACTCTGCAGGCTGGAGGTGAGGTCTTTTTGAATGGCAGGGCGCTCGGCCACAATGGTCACCTCCTGCCCCAAAAGCACTGTGGCTTTGAGCTTGAAATCCAATCGGCTGGTCATGTCTGCGGAGACTTTTACACCGGTTTGCGTCTGCGATTCATATCCCACCATGGTCGCGCGCACGGCATAAACCCCAGGCGGCACATTGAGGATGAAATAAAATCCCTGGACGTCGGTCACCGCCCCCATCGTGGTACCGTCGATTAGCACGTTAACTCCCAAAAGCGGCTGGCCGGTGTCTTGATCGACCACGGTACCCGAGATTTTACCCGTCGTGCCCGCGGAAAGCCAACACACGGTAGTACTCAGAATAAGTAAAAGGAAAAAAAGGCATCTGTGCTTCATATTTTTACAGCCTCCGAATTACAGCGATTATTTTACGGCTCCCGATTTTACGCTGGTAGCACGCACAATAAGCCGCGGTTCCAAAACGGTACGCGTCTCCACTGGCAGATGATCGATGAGGCGGATCAATTTTTCAAATGCTATTCTCCCAATTTCTTCGGTAGGTTGATGAATGGTGGTCAACGGCACCGGAGCATACCGTCCACGCTCGATGTCATCAAAGCCCACCAACGCCACATCGTCGGGCACCCGAAAACCCTGATCCAAAACCGCCTGCTCAAAACCGATCGCCGCCATATCATTGTAAACGAAAAGTGCCTCCGGCCGCTCGGATAATGGCATGATCTGCCGACCAAGCTGATATCCTGATTCATAATCCCTGAATTTCATCGGTAAATGATACACAAATTCTTCATGAAACGGCCGTCCATAGTGTTGTAAGGCCTGGCGAAATCCCTGCAAACGCAGTTCACCCAAAAGGTTTCCCACTTCGCCGCCGATATAACCGATGCGCTGATATCCCTGCTGGATGAGATGCTCGGTCGCCATAAACGCCCCTCGTCGATGGTCGGTGCTCACCGAATAAATATCATCATCAACAATGTAGGATACCATGACGAACGGAAAACTTTCGTTTTTTAATTTGTGGATGGTCTCAGTGGCACGGTAAATATGACTGGTGGACGCGATGATCATACCATCCACACCAAGCGCACGAAAACGAGAAATTTGGATTTCTTCTTTTGTTAGTTGACTGGATGAATTGGACAATAGTAAATTATACCCATTTTCTGAAACTCTACTCTCCACACTATGGAGGATGAGGGAGAAGAAGGGATTATTCAAATCACTCAACACCACACCAATGGTACGATGCTTTAAAAAATCGATTGGATTTGATGGATGGGCAACAAAGGTACCCTTACCGACCCGGCTGTAAAGCACTCCTTGGCGAATTAATTCGGTCAATGCCTTTTTGACTGTGATCAGACTGACGTCATAAAATGCCGCCAGTTCTCGGTTCGAGGGGATACGCTGGCCTACAGCAAATTCGCCTTTGTCGACTCTGCGCTTGATGCTATCGACAATCTGCAGGTACAAAGGTTTGGGATTGGTAAAATCGATGGGCATCGGCAGTCCGGTATTAATTAATTTATTCGTCTTACAACAACGGCTAGTTAGAAAAGCATCAAATTAGTAATACCTGGTATACCAGGTATTACTAATTTAACAAAACTTTTCTCTTTGTCAAGGATTTTTTAAAAAATTTACCTGTCCACTTCTGAAAAAATGAAAAGTAATATCAGAAAATATAAAACCGAATTGCTGAAAGGAGGATCTTTGTAAAAAGGGGGGGCTCGATGCTACCACCGACCCTTAATGATCGTCTATCTAGATTAATGGGTCATATCGAGGAGCACCAGCGACGATATCTCTTAGATTGCGATTGTCGTAATTATATGATAATAAATACCATCACCTGAGCTTAACCATCAAAATAAACGTTTTTATTTTTCATTTTTTGGGAACCGGTTTTGTTTGCATCCAGGCACGACTGCTGGGTGCAATGCTCATTGCCAGCTGGTAAGTCTTTTCACCGCGCCAACCAGCCACCATCTATGGTTTGGCCGCAATGGAAAACCCGCCCCCATAGATCTTTTCACCTCGCCAGCCAGCCTCCATCTACCGCGACGGTGTAACCCGTCATATAGGCAGACGCCTCCGAGGCCAAAAAGACGACGATCCCCTTCAAGTCCTCGGGTTCTCCCCATCGCCCGGCGGGGATGCGATCGAGGATGGCTCTGCTGCGCACCGGATCCGCGCGCAACGGCGCGGTATTGTCGGTGGCCATATATCCCGGGGCGATGGCGTTGACATTGATTTTATAGGGTGCCAATTCATTGGCCAAAAGTCGCGTGAGGCCCATGACCGCGCTCTTGGAAGCCGTATACGAAGGCACCAAGATGCCGCCCTGAAAGGAGAGCATCGAAGCGGTGTTGATGATCCGACCCCCGCGATCCTGCTCCACCATCACCCGCGCCGCTGCCTGGCTGAGGAAAAATAGCGTCCTCAGGTTGATGTTCATCACGTCGTCCCAGTCTTTTTCGCTGAATTCCAACAGCGGCGCCCGGCGGATGATGCCGGCGTTGTTCACCAAAATATCGATACCCCCCATCCCTTTGGCGGCTTCGATAATGGCTGCGACGCTTTCTTTTTTCGACAAATCGGCTATAACCGCCCGGCAACGCCGACCTAATTTTTCGATCTCTTGGTGTGTTTCGGCCATGTCCAAAATATCCACCAGCACCACATCGGCACCGGCTTCGGCCAGCGCCAACGCCATGGCCCGACCCAATCCACGCGCCGAACCAGTTACAATGGCTATTTTACCGTCGAGTTTGAACTTGTCTAATATCATGGTCAATCCCTACTTTTTAATGTCCATCTATTTCTCTCGCTCGCCTTCTTTATCATGCTCCTCCACACCATGCGGTCACTTGGTGACCGTCGATGTTAAAGGCTCGTCCGTTTTAGTATTTCATTATTTCCTCGTATGGCTGAAACATTTCGGACAACTGCATCCATTTCTTAAAATTATCCGAGTTAGTCGCATTGCTATCATTTTTGATGGCATTCCTGTTGTCTGTAGCCAACCCAATGGGTCAGCCAAGATCCAATTTGGTGATGCCAGGCTTATTGAAATCTATGATTATTGGCAATAGGACAGCTTTGTCTCACAACAGGTCTTCTATCTCGATACCATCCATGTCTTCGAAGGTCTGATTCTCTCCACCCATGCCCCAGCAGAACGTGTAGGCGCCGGTGCCGACGCCCGCATGAATCGACCAGCTGGGCGAGATCACCGCCTGGCGATCGGCAACCACAATATGACGCGTTTGCTCTGCCGGCCCCAGCAGATGAAAAACGCGCGTGTCTTTGGCCATATCAAAATAGAGGTAGATCTCCATGCGTCTTTCGTGGGTGTGTGGGGGCATGGTATTCCACACCGACCCCGGCGACAAAACCGTAAATCCCATCACCAACTGACAACTCTGAATACCCCGGAGATGGATATATTTGTAGATCGTCCGTTTGTTGGCAGTTTCTGCAGAACCCAATTCAACCGCTTCGGCGTCTTTTAATTTTGCTTGCATTGTTGGAAAAGTTTTATGCGCCGGAAAGCTGAGCAAATAAAAAGCTGCGGGATTTTTCGGGTCGCGGCTGCTAAACGTAATCTCTTTGGCGCCCCTACCAATATACAACCCATCGCGATTCGCCATAGCGTACACCACGCCATCGACGACGATCTCGCCCTCGGCACCGATGTTCAAAACGCCGAGCTCCCGCCGCTCACAAAAATACTCGCTCACCAGCTCCTTACTTCCAGTCAACGACAATACCGATTCCGTAGGGACAGCCGAGCCAACAATGGCGCGATCCAGTTCGCAATACAAGAGGTAAACCGACCCTGATCGAAAAAGATTTTCCACCAAAAAGGTGGCGCGGAGTTCCTCGGTCGTCATACGCGGAAACCTGATCGGATCTGCTACATAACGTATCTGCATCATCATCCTCACTTTTTAGAATCTGAAAAGACTTTATATTTCTGGAAAAACGGCTGCAAAGCAGATATTTCTTGCAATAGTGCTTGTGTGAAAATATTCAAAAACATGTCATGTCGAGGAGGAGCGTTAGCGACGAAACATCTTGAATTGCTATATTCGTAATCTATTGATAATATTTAATATATTAAAAGATTTAGCCGTCAAAAAAACAGCGTTTATCTGTCATTCTCTAGGAAAATATTTCGTTTTTACGCAGTTTTAATAGAATAATAGAACGATTTAGTTTGTCAATAAAACAAAACGATTAATACTTTTACTCAACAAAGCAATCATCCACTTGCCCTTAAAACTCCAATATTCCATTGTTGCTTTCCAACACCCGCACATTTTTTTGATCTAATCCACATATTATAATAAAATCTTGCTCATTTGCAATAGAAATCATGCGACTGGACAAGGAAAATGGCGAACGGTCAGCTTTTCCACGCGATCAAATGAGTATCAATTGACTCTAAAATCATAATTCGCTGAAGCCCCAAAAGCCTCTGCTTGGCAAATAGATGATATAAAAATGGAATGGGATGAGATCCCATAATCTATGATGGAGGGTCTATTCTAAGGTAAAAGTTGAATGAGAAAATATTTAAATGCGCCTGTATAAGGGTTTGGTCTTTAACCTGAGCAAATGGCTCGTTGGATTAGTAATAGGCGAATTAAAGTTTGTTGCGACTGACGAACACAGAGTCTTTTGCCTGAGCAGATATTTCGTGGGATCAGTAATACTGTAATTGTTTTCTACCGCGTGCTAAAAGGCCAACATGAAAATTAAGACCTCCATCATCAAATAGAAAAGTATTCACGCCTTTTGCGGGAATATCATATACCGCCCAAGACCGCATCCAGCTGCCTTTTTAAATCTCGATAGTTCTGTTTTCCCAAGAGAAAGGCCTTTTGTTTTGCTTGGGCATCATAGATAAACGTGGCGGGAACAGCACCACTCCACTTGTTATTTAAAGAATCAATGATGGCTTGGCTATTGGTGAAATTTTGCACTACGATGCGAAAATTTATTTTATGCTTTTTGATGAATGGCCGAATTTTGTTGTCGATCTCATCGGCATAATCCACCGATAGACCAATAAACTCCACCGGTCGATGCCGGTATTCTTTTGCTAGTCTGGTGAGATGCGGCATCTCTTCTACGCACGGCGTGCACCACGTTGCCCAAACATTCAGCAGCAACACTTTGCCATGGCGGTCGGCGACAACCTCCAACAGCGCCGCCTCATCGATTACATCGTTAGGCCCCATATTGTAAATCTCTTCCTGGGATAGCCTCACACATCCCAGGAAGAGGTTAAGCATCAGCAATAAACCGAGGATTTTCATTTTACCCTCTTGATCGTACAACCAAAGGCCTTGGTCTCGGACGTGGTCACGGGTTTACCATCGAGAATCTCTTCTAATGCTCTTTTAAGGTCTTGTGATTGCACGTTTTCCACTCGTTGCGAATCATCAATGCGGCCGTGATACAAAATTTCTAGCTTACCGTCTAGCACAAACGCCTCCGGCGTCACCTAAGCTTTAATCCGATCAGCAATGACATTATTCGGATCCTTAAGGATCGGAAAAGTCAGTTTATTGACCACTGCGTGTTTTTTCACTTCCTGCACATCCTCGGCTTTGTTGGAATTGATGCCAAAAAATACCACTCCACGATCTTTAAATTGCTCGTATAGTCGCTGCATGCGTTCATTATAAGCATTTGAAACCGGACACCTGGTGGCGATAAATAGCAATACAATCGCTTTGGCATCTTTATAATTGGACAAGGTATAGGCTTTGTTAAGATAATCTTTGAGGGTAAAATCCTCGACGGTTTTCAATTCAGCTGCTTGCAGACCATAGGTAACTATAACCATAAGGCTAAAAATAGTGATAAAAATTGCTTTCATATGCATCCTCCTTTAAATTGTAAAAACTATATTTTTTGATTCAATACCGTTATTTATTTTACAAAGATCTAAATTGAGCAATTTGTGCTTAAAAAGTACCGAACTTTCCAAGCGTGATCAGATGAATCGCTCAATTTAGAAAGATAGAAATGAATATTATCGATCCTTGCGACCACAATAGCATGATCGTTAGGGTAAGATTTCTGACCGCAACCGGCTCATTAACAGAAATCCAAAGATCAATTGCTTTGGGCTTTTGGTATTATAACCATTAATAAGGTAAATTTATTTCAATTTCAATAGTCTTTTTCAAGGGGGTAGTATTATTTGCAAGGGATCAGCGGTTTTAAAAACGGAGTGGTTTAGGGATTGATGGCTCAATCTTGATCACTATGTCTTTTATTTTCGTCATTTATTTGCCTGACGCATCATAGCCGCAATATTGTCTTTCGTTCGCATCGAATTTGGTCAGCATGCTATACCTTTTCCCCACCTTTATGAATGGGGTGATGAAAATTAAGAGATATTGTGGGCACCGATTCTAAGATCATACATGGTTCTTCAGCGCGCATGGCGGATGCATCTACCAAGCGCGCTGAAAGAGTTCGATCGAGCAAGCATGATCGACCTATTCTTTTCCTTCCCCTTGCGACTGGAGTTCCTCGAGGCGCTTTCTAATTTCCTCCAAGGCATGCTGCATACTCTCTGCCTGCGCTTTCAAGTACTCCCTCTCTTGTTCTTTGCTCCATGGTGCGGTATACGGCGCGGCTGGTGCAAAAGGCGGATATATCATCCGCGCCCGCTGCCAGCCCGTCAGACCGGTGGCATAGAACCAATGACGATGTCCACGACCACCACCACGGCCAAAACCGCAACCATACCATCGATTCATGTGGCCAGGCCTCGCATACCCGGAACAATAACCGGCCGCCCGACCACTCAGGGGACCCATGCCCATGGGTCCGGTTCCATCTCCAAAAGGCATAACTACCTCCTTTCCATCATTGTGATACAGTTTATTTAAAGAGTAATTTGATAGTTTCTTAAATTCATCGTCTTTTCGAAACCTGACTCACACATCCTTCAGCTGTTGCCGCCACGCCGCCGTGTTCGCTGCCTGCGTCCCAAGCCAGTTCCATTCCTGCGGCTGGAAGCGACTCCACGCTTACCACCGCTTTCGATGAAACCATCAAGGAGATTCTTGACCACTCTGGTCAAAACCGTCGCTGCGCCACTCAGCAATGCCGATGCCACTGGCGATTTCATCTTTTCCGCCAACGTCGTTTTTCTCTTCACCAGCGGCTGCTTCTCATCCTGTTGGATGGTGACCGCTAAAGGCAGGATGGCGTCTTGCGCGCATGCCGAAGCGCATAAACCACAACCATCGCATAAACTCGGTTCGATATACGCCTTATCATCTACCAGGACGATGGCCTGCCGCGGACAGATCTCGAAACAGCTCTTGCATCCCGTGCACAAGGATGATTCGATAAAATATGTGTTCATACGCAATACTCAACCGTTTGCAAGCGAATGATCGTTCATCCGATTTCATCTCTTGAGGTTGTGCTTGCCCTACCAGATTATTGTCACTTCTATGATAATAGCTCGTGAGACTTTAGCTTCTATAACACATGGCACCTTTTTGATCTTTATACGCAAGGCATCCCCTCTGATCCCGCAACGAGCGTTGACCATCGATTCTTGAATCCCCGACATCATTTGATTGCTTCGATTACCCAGAGACAATCCTCCTGACCGATGCGCACGGTTGTAAATTTATCTTCAGCCCACTTTCGAATTTTAGGAAATTCCCATCCCAAAACCCCGTGCCGTTTGCCATCCTTTTGATGCATGCGATCGACGATCTCCAGACCTTTTTCGTTATAATCCGCCAACAACACCAATCCGCCTTTTTTCGCCACGCGAAACATCTCGTGCAGCACCATTTCTGTCTCCTGGATATGGTGCAACGCTGCTACGGAGATGACCGCATCGAAGGTCTCGTCCGGAAACGCCAATTTCCGGGCGTCCTGCAGTTGCATGCTGATACGCTCATCGACGCCGAAATAGATGGCATTAAGTCGGGCAATATGCTGTTCCTGCGGCGAAAGATCCACCGTCGTCAGGTTGCGTCCACTCTTGGCGATGGCGACGGCCAGGTGCCCTTTGCCGGTGCCGACTTCTAAAATTTTTCCATCGACCGGCACTCCCGCCAATCGTTCCACTAATCGTTTTCGGCTGCCCTCCACATCGTATCCCATGGCGAGAAAATCCTGTAGCCGTTGTTGATATTTGCGATGATTTTCTTTGATAAGATAGGATGCAATGGCTGTATGCAACCCTCTGATACCCAAGAGCGAACAATGTTTTTTATTCTCCGGCAATCCGCCCAACAGCGACACCACATCGTCATCGGTCAACTGCATCGCCTGCTCCAAAGTTTTACCGATGGCCAGCTCCGACACGGCGCTGGAGGTGGCGATGGCGGCGCCGCACCCGAACACCTTGTATTTGAAATCGACGATGGTATCGTTTGCCACTTTGATCCACACTTTGATGAAATCACCGCAACTCGGATCACCCACCGTGGCTTCGCCGTCGGCATCTTCGATCTCGCCAATATTCAACGGCGTAAAAAAATGTTTCAGCGCCTTTTCGCTATATTCAGATGGCGGTGCGCTTTTCTCATCAATCGTCACAAAGATTTCCTCCCAGAATATATATCATCGGAACCGAAAGATCGAACACATCAAGCGCTTCAATGATCACAAATATTCTCTCCTATCTGTAAGGTTCCTGCCAGATGCGCCAGCACGATATCCTCCGGTTTGCCGCTGAGAGCGCCGGTCACCACGCGAATGCCGTTCTGGGCAAACAGAGTCTGCGCGCGTTGCCCCATGCCGCCGGCCAAAATGACGTTTACGTTCTGCTCGTGCAGCCATCGCGGTAGCACACCGGGCTCGTGCGGTGGTGGTGTCAGGTACTGCGTCTGCACCACCTGTTTGCGTTTTACATCCACGTCGATGATGGCAAATTGTTCACAATGACCAAAATGCATGCACAACTCTCCGTGGGCTGTGGGGAGCGCATAGCGACAAACATCTGCTGCCATTTTCTCAACCTCTTTGAAAATTGATTCGGTTTTATTCTCAACAGAATGAATTAATTGCTCGACGATCTCTGCAAAACGGCGGCCGGTATCGGTCTTGCTTTGGTGATAAATAAATGGAAGACCTTCATCGCCGCCGCGGACGATGGCCGGATCAATAGGGATACGTCCAAGGAAGGGCACGTCCATCTTTTTCGCCATGGCCTCGCCACCGCCAGATTTGAAAATATCCACCGCTTCGCCGCATTTGGGACAGACAAATCCGCTCATGTTTTCGATGACCCCCAGCACCGGCAATTTCAATTGTCTGCAGAAAACAATGGATCGCCGGACATCGGCAGTGGATAAATCCTGCGGCTGCGTCACTACCACCGCGCCGGTGGGATGCTTCAACAACTGCACGATCGACAGCGGCTCATCACCGGTTCCTGGCGGTGAATCGACGATCAGATAATCCAATTTACCCCAGGCCACATCTTTGATCAATTGCTTGATGGCGCCCATTTTCATTGGTCCACGCCAAATCACCGCATCGTCCTCGCCCTGTAACAGCAATCCCAACGACATGATCTTCAGCCGCTGGGCAAAGATGATCGGCATCATTTTATCGCCTTGGACGCCAGCCCTTTTGTTCTCTAAACCCATCAGTTTGGGGATACTGGGTCCATGAAAGTCGATATCCAATAAACCCACTTCCTTGCCGGCCAGAGCCAAAGCCAACGCCAAATTGGCGGAAACCGTGCTCTTGCCGACGCCGCCTTTGCCGGAGAGGACGATGATTTTATAGGTTATCGCCGATAATTGTCGATCCAGATCAATGTCCTCCAAAATCTGATCCAGAGACTCGCGACGCTCATTTTCTTCCACTGTGCTCACAGGTTACTCCTTATATTCTGCCACATTTGTTCGATCTGTGAAACGATCTCTTGATCACCGAACTGCAGGACGCTTTGTTCCTGCAGTTGCGCTTTGGTCACTGCGTGCGTAAATTTGATTTTGCCGACCATCGGTAATGTCTTGTCCTCGGCGTAGCGCTCGATGGATCGGCTGAGCGTTTCGTTGATGTCGTATTTATTGATGCACACCATGGTCGGCACCTGAAAGTGTTCGGCTAAAGCGACGACGCGCTGCATGTCGTGCATGGCGGAAAGCGTCGGTTCGGTTACGATCAGCAGCCCGTCGGCGCCGCTAATGGAGGCGATGACCGGACAACCAGTGCCTGGCGGTCCGTCGACCAATAGCCACTCCACCTTATTTTCTTCGGCCAACCGCCGCGCCTGCTGCCGCACCAGGGTTACCAATTTGCCAGAATTCTCCTGGGCAATCCCCAAGCGCGCATGCACCATGGGTCCGTTACGAGTGACGGAGATAAACCACTCGCCACTCACTTGTGGTAGCAGACGGATGGCGCCTTGCGGACAGTTCCACACGCAAACGCCGCATCCTTCGCAGGCGAGGGCATCTATGTGGTATTCATCGCTGATGGCTTCGAAGCGACAGAGCTGACGGCAGCGATCGCAGCCACTACAGAGTAATGCATCGATGGCTGCTTTCTTACCACCGATAAACTGGTTACGCACACGCAATTGCGGCTGCATCAGCAGATGCAAATCAGCCGCATCCACATCGCAATCGGCCAGAACCACATTCTCCGCCAATTGCGCCAGCGCTGCCGTGATGCTGGTCTTGCCTGTGCCTCCCTTACCGCTGATGATGACCAGTTCTTGCATGATCAAACAAAATCATTTATTCGTCCCTGAATAATGCGCCAGAGCCTCTGCATCTTTTCACCAAAAGCAGGTACCGCATCGATCAATATTTTACCCTCTGAAATCGTATAAAATAAATACTCCAGCCCTCCCAAACCGAGAATCGACCTTTGCCTCCAGACTTTTCCCATCGGCTGAGATGATAATTTTGATATTCTGTGGTTGTTTATTTTGCATCTGTTTTCTCCACTCACCCGTATTTACAAGCTTCATTTACTGCTTTTAGGTCGATCAAACAGCTCTGGTTTTATTGAACAGTTATTACAAGTATTCACCAGCATCGTTTGCTGCTTTTAGGTCGATCTCATGGAATCAAAGGCAAGATTCCATGAGAAAGTGATCGATGAGAAAACCTAGTTTAGTTTCCTGTTTCACCATTGTTGAACAAGGTTTCCACATGGCTGATAAAATCATTCAATGCATCACGTCGTGCACGCAGACTCGACAGCCACAATTTCAGATGATCTTTACCTTCTGGCGACAGGGTATAAATCCGTCGTGCTGCTCCAGAGCCGGATGTATCCCATTTGCTGATGACCAGACCGGCTGCTTCCATATGACGCAGCGTGCGATATATGGCGCCCGGATCCGCTGGCCCGGCCAAAAATCCAAAATTTGGCAGTTCCACCATCAGTTCGTAACCGTGTCGCCAGCGACCCCACAATAATACCAATATAGTAGGCTCCAGCCAGCGACTCTGCCGTTCATTGAAACAGTTACAACCTCGTCGACGACCATGATGCATATATTCTAACCCTATATATGTTTTAAACATATATAATATACAACTATTTAATTACAGAATCAAGCTTTTTTATTTAAATCTAAATTGAGTGATTGGTGCTTAAAAAGGACCGCAACTTCCAGGTGCAACCAGAAGAATCGCTCAATTTAGGTTAAAGAAAGGAGGCCCCATGGTCAGTTGGTGTACATGTAGATCCATGAAAGAACGAAAAACTAACCCATCGCCTCAAGTCATACTTTTTTGAATAAGCAACCAGAGAGAAATGATAGGATTCTTCTGTGGCCATCTGCGCCTACGAGATCAGAAATTCATTGTCAAAGCCAACGTTAAGGAGAAAACATTGAAATACAGGATTATTTCTTTACCACTGCCTGGACGACATCGATGATATTTTCTGCTGTCAAGCCAAAATGTTTATAGATAGCTGAGTAAGGAGCCGAAAGTCCGAACTGATCGATGCCGAGGACAATGCCACGGCTGCCGACGTACTTGTGCCAGCCGAGTGTAGCGCCTGCCTCCACAGCGACACGCTTTTCCACTTCGGGCGGCAAGATTTGTCTTTTATATTGCTCGCTCTGTTTTTCGAACCATTCCCAACAGGGCATACTCACTACTCGCAATTTGATTTTGTCTTTGAGCGTCTCGAAAGCTTGTAGGCACAAGTGCACCTCCGAACCGCTGGCGATGAGAATAACCTCGGGTAGACCATGGCCATCGGCGACGATGTAAGCACCCTTGAGGGCACCTTCGGCCGAGGCGTATTTACTGCGATCGATGGTGGGCACATTCTGGCGCGTGAGAACCAACGCTATGGGATGATCCTTGATCCTCATCATTTGGCGCCAGACCATCGATACCTCATTGGCATCGGCAGGACGAACCACATCCAGGTTCGGCATGGCGCGCAGCGAAGCCAGATGCTCGACGGGTTGATGGGTCGGCCCGTCCTCACCCAATCCGATGCTATCGTGGGTGAATATGAACAACGAGGGTACTTTCATCAAGGCGGCCAAACGAATGGACGGCCGCATATAATCGGAAAAGACGAAAAAGGTTGCGCCAAAAGGTCGCAGTTTGCTCAAGGCTATGCCGTTGACGATGGCTCCCATGGCATGTTCGCGAATGCCGAAATGAAAATTTCGCGCATCAAAGCGACCTTTACAAAACGACTCGGAACCGCTGATGCCGGTTTTAGTCGAAGGCAGCAGATCGGCGGCGCCTCCCAACAGCCACGGCACTTTTGCGGCTACCGCATTCAGCACGGTGCCATTGGATTGGCGTGTGGCCAAGCCCTTGGCACCGGCTGGAAACACAGGCAACGTCTGATCCCAATCCTGCGGCAGTTCGCCTTTCTGAATGAGTTCGAAGGCTTGCGCGAGCTGGCCATACTGATTTCGATAGGTTTCGTACAATTCCTGCCACGCTTGATATTGTCTTTCCCCACGTTCTCTGATGGTGCGCGAAAATGCTTGCACCTCTTCGGGGACATAGAATTTTTTATCGGCATCCCAGCCATAAAAAGCCTTGGCGCCGCGGATTTCTTCTTCGCCTAACGGCTCGCCGTGCGCAGCAGCAGTGTCCTGTTTCTTAGGCGCACCGTAGGCGATGTGACTGTCGACGATGATCAGCGACGGTTTCCCCTGGCTTTGCATGGCTTTTTGGATGGTTTCACGAAGTGCGGGTAGATCATTGGCATCGGAAACGTGTTGCACGAACCAACCATAACTGTTGAAACGATCTGACACATCTTCTGAAAACGTCAATGATGTGCTGCCCTCGATGGTGATGCCATTATTGTCGTATATCCAGATGAGGTTATCGAGCCCTAAATGTCCAGCCAGGGAAGCTGCTTCGTGTGAGATACCTTCCATGATGCAGCCGTCACTCACCAGAGCAAAGATGCGGTAATCGATCAGCTCATAACCGGGTCGATTGAAATATGCCTTGAGCCATTTTTCGGCGATCGCCATCCCGACGCTGGTGCCAGCACCTTGTCCCAGCGGACCGGTGGTCATTTCTACGCCGGGTGTATGGCCAAATTCTGGATGGCCAGGCGTCTTGCTATGTAGCTGGCGAAAATTTTGCAAATCCTCCACGGTAACATCATAGCCCATCACGTGCAGCACACTGTAGAGTAACATCGAAGCGTGCCCTGCGGACAAGATGAAACGGTCGCGGTTGGGCCAGTCAGGTTTTGCCGGATTGAATTTCATGAAATCGTTGTAGAGCGTAAAGGCCACCGGCGCCAAAGCCATGGGCGTGCCCGGATGACCGGAATTGGCCTTCTGTACGGCATCCATCGAGAGGGTGCGGATGGTGTTGATGATTAGTTCGGACAGCTGGTGGTTTTCTTTCATAGTCATTTTCTCTCCATCACATTTTGTATTAATCTACCTTGCGCGTTGAGTATGGCAAAAACATCACTTTTGTAAAAGTCAATCTCCTCGTGTGCCGTAAAATGAAGTAACTAGGCGGGTTCAAGAAAAGCTGTGCCCGCCAACGTAGTGGTTAACGATACCTCCTGCAGCCCCTTAATGCAGTGCGGAAGAATATCAATCTGTATCCGACAAAAAAGTATTGGATATTAATTGATCCAATTCATTTTTGTGAAAATTACAAAATATTCTATTTTTTAACAATAGGAATTATGCGTGTATGATATGGTATTCGTGTGATTCTGGGAAACTGGATGTCCATAAATCACACGAATGTATACGAAAGGTTGAATTGCCGAGGGTCAGCAAATCAGAAAGGATGCTGAAAGAAGATATTTACATCGATTACAGAGTTCGTCGGCCGAAGCGGTTTCGACGCAATCCCGATCGTCGCCTCTGTGGTCTATCTGTTTTTTTCAACGGCGGCCGTTTATCCGAGACCATTCTCTCTGGTTGTTCCATGCTATAATCAAAATCCGCCACCTTCTGGCGCGACAGCTTCTGATCCATGATCTTTTCCAGTTTTTTCACCATGGCGCCGTCTTGCGCCGTCGTCAGGGTCAAGGCGAGGCCATTGCGCTCGGCGCGCCCGGTGCGGCCGATGCGATGAATATAGGCATCGGCGCTATCGGGCATGTCGTAATTGATCACATGGCTGATACTCTGGACATCCAGCCCGCGAGCGGCAATGTCGGTTGCTACCAAAATTTGATAGTCGCCACGCTTAAAGCCGTTGAGAGCGTTCTGACGCTGTTGTTGGCTGCGATCGCTGTGCAGACTGGCCACGCGATATCCTTTGCGACCGACTTGCTGCGCCAGACGCTGGGCGCGATGCCGGGTACGGGTGAATATCAGCACCGATTCGGCCTCGGTTTGTCGCAGCAACGCCAACAACAACGGCGTTTTTTGATGCGGTTGCACCGGATAAATCGCATGACTGACGGTATGCACTGGTCGACGTAAGGCCAGGGTGATGCGCTGCGGTTGGTGTAGCGCCTGCGAAGCCAGCTCCTCGATCTCAGGCGGAAAGGTAGCGGAGAACATCAACGTCTGGCGTTCCTCCGGTGGGTGTTTGAGAACCCGCTGCACCGCCGGCAAAAAGCCCATATCCAACATCCGGTCGGCCTCATCCAACACCAGAATCTGCAGCCCGGAAAAGTCGGCGCAATACTTTTCGATATGGTCCAGCAACCTGCCGGGGCAGGCGACGACGATATCGACGCCGCGGCGCAAGGCTTCGAGCTGTGGCTTGGCCGGCACGCCACCGTAAACAGTGACGCTGCGGATGCCGGTACTTTTACCTAATTCGCGAATGGTCTGATGGATTTGCTCGGCCAACTCACGCGTGGGCGTGAGAATCAGCGCCCGAATTCGGCTGCGCTTGCCTTTGAGGAGTCGATGCAGCATTGGCAGGACGAATGCCGCGGTCTTGCCGGTGCCGGTCTGCGCCGTGCCGATGAGGTCAGTGCCGGAGAGAATGACCGGAATGGCGGCGGATTGTATCGGCGTCGGCACAGCATACCCCGCTCGCTCGATGCCCGGCATAAGACGGGCATCCAAATTAAATTGGTTGAAATTCATTGTTTTTCCCTATCTTCAATAGTGTAATGGATGTCCGGGGATGTAAGGAAAGATGTGTATTGAGAAGCTTCAGAAAATATCTGGGGAGCTCGAATCGCTGGCAGGCCAGGATTACAGATCGATCAACATCACGATTTCAGTAACAATCTTTATCTATAATAGATGGGCACGTTGTTCAGAAAGCTGGTCTCCATTTCGGAATACCGACCTGACAACCTGAAACCATCGTATGGGTGTTAATGAAATGACATCACGTTTTAATTAATTGGTTTTAATATACTAAAATATATTTTCATTTCCAAGATAAATTTGTACGAACTCCTGATAAGGTGGACTTGTCAGGGATTGCTCAACTTTTACGGTTTTCAATCATATTGAAAGTGTGTTGCTCAGGCTTTGCATGTTTTAGAATAAAATACAAGTATTCGCAGATACCACTATTTCAATCTCGTTCCATCGCTCTTCGGTGGGACGAAAAAAAGGGACGCTCTGCGTCCTCTGAGTGGTGTTCAGATGACACAGGTGGAGCGGTGCTAATCTCTATTTTCAGATGGCGGGAAGTGATTCTTTGTTTCATTATCGCAGTCATACCGCAGAGCGGCTGAGGATGCGCTCCCACGGAGACCGCGGGAGCGAGATGATCTGATACTAGATGTCTCGTCGCTAGTGCTTCTCGACATGACAATTTTTATTTGATTCTGAGCGTTTATTTAGCTTCAACAGTTTTCATGAGAAGTCCACCGCTCGGCGATGAAATAAAATACAAAAACGCCAAAGGCGTGAAATGATTATAGCAAAATATTTAATAGGTGTTCAACCCGGAACGGGTGACATGATAAAATTTTGGTAACGCA
>FWWM01005207.1_pt1 | contig 29030 bp, 19 predicted proteins | sample 2228351 | NCBI WGS metagenome assembly FWWM01 (sample SAMEA103939774, study PRJEB20133) | metagenome | reverse complement strand
CACTATAACGACAGGCCACTTACCCATGAGTGCCTCCTCTCTTCACTGCGCTTAAAGCGTTTTTATTATAATATGCCCCAGCAGAGTTTGAATAGTGTTTGACTTTCCTGCCCTTGATCTGTCATAATGCACAGCATGACGCTGACAGATCTCGTCACAAGCTTCGCCTGGACAGTGCTGGCGGTCTCAGCGCTGCTTGTCGCCGTCGGTGCCCTCATCGTTCTTACTAAACTTGCTAAGCTCATCGACCGACTGGAAGACCGCCTCAAGAAGCGCTAGTATTCTGAGTATGAAGCTGTCGCCGGAAAAAGCGCGCCAACGCATCGAGGAGCTCCGCGAGCAGATCGAGCAGCATAACTATAACTATTTTGTCCTCAATCAGCCCACAATCTCCGACGCTGAGTACGATAGGCTCTTGCGGGAATTGCAGAGATTAGAAGAGCAGTTCCCCCAGTTCAAGTCGCCCACGTCTCCAACGCAACGCGTCGGCGCCCCGCCCCAGACAGAGTTCAGGACCGTGCGACACTCCCTCCCCATGCTCAGCTTGGCTAACGCCTTCTCTGATGAAGAAGTACGCGAGTTCGACGCCCGCGTGAAGAAGCTCGCCGAGAGAGAGCAGATCGAATACGTCGCTGAACCCAAATTCGACGGCTTGGCCGTCGAGCTGGTCTACGAAGACGGGGTCTTCGTGCTCGGGTCTACCCGCGGCGACGGCGAGACCGGCGAGGACGTCACCGCAAACCTAAAGACCATCAAGAGCATCCCCCTGAAATTGCGCACACCTAAAGACCTCCCTATCCCAAAGAGGCTCGAAGTCCGCGGCGAGGTCTACATGGAGATCGAAGACTTTCGCAAGCTCAATCAGATCAGAGAAGAAGCCGGGGAACCGCTCTTTGCCAACCCACGCAACGCCGCTGCGGGGTCCCTCAGACAACTCGACCCTACGATCACTGCTCAACGCCGTCTCTATATGTTCTGCTACGACGTGGGCCAGACCGTCGGCATAGAGTTTCATACCCAAGAAGAGCTGCTCACGACGCTGCCGCGCTATGGGCTGCGCGTCTGCCCCATCTATAAAGTCTGTAAGACCATAGACGAAGCTTTAGATTTCTATCGGGAGATGCACGAGCGCCGTGAGGAGCTGCCCTATGAAATTGACGGCGTCGTCATCAAGGTCAATGACTTTGGGATTCGCCAGATGGTCGGCGAGGTCTCGCGCAACCCGCGCTGGGCTATCGCGTATAAATTCCCGCCCAAGCAGGCGACAACGCGCGTGAAAGAGATCATCGTACAAGTGGGGCGCACGGGAAAGCTCACGCCTGTGGCGGTCTTGGAGCCTGTCCCCTTAGGCGGCGTCACGATCCAGCACGCGACGTTGCACAACCAAGACGAGATCGAGAAGAAAGACATTCGCATTGGGGACTGGGTGCTCATCCAACGTGCTGGAGACGTCATCCCCGAAGTCGTTCAGCCCATCGTCGCTCGGCGCACCGGCGCAGAGAAGAGATTCACTATGCCGGAGCGCTGTCCCGTCTGTGGGGACACGGTCATTAGATTGCCTGATGAAGTCGACTATCGCTGTGTGAATATCTCCTGTCCTGCGCGCTTGAAGGAGAGCATCTTGCACTATGCTTCCAAAGGGGCTGCAGACATTGAGGGTTTGGGGGAGCGCTGGGTCGAGGCGCTGATGAACGCCGGGTTAGTCCGAGAGATCCCTGATCTTTATAGACTCAAAGAGAGAGTGATCGAGCTGGTGCGGCTGGAGCGCATGGGGGCCAAGCTTGCGGAGAATCTCTTGAATGCTATCGAGAAGAGCAAGAAGATCTCGTTGGCGCGTTTTATCTATGGGCTGGGGATTCGCCATGTGGGGGAGCGCCTTGCGGAGCTGTTGGCGCAGCGCTTTAGGAGCTTGGAGGCGCTTATGAACGCCTCCGAAGAAGAGCTGCTGACAGTCGAGGAGGTCGGCCCCACCGTGGCGCAGAGCATACTCTCGTTTTTTAGAGATGAGCGTAACCGCGAGATGATCCGCAAGCTGCGCGAGGCCGGTGTCCAGATCATCGAAGAGATAAGCCCGCACGGAGCTGGGGCGCTGACAGGCAAGACGTTCGTCTTCACGGGGACGCTGAAAAATTTGACGCGCGGCCAAGCCGAAGCGTTAGTGAAATCGCTGGGAGGCCGAGTCTCCTCAAGCGTCAGCCGCAAGACTGATTATCTTGTGGCCGGAGAAGACCCAGGGTCAAAGCTCGAAAGAGCGCGGGCTTTAGGGGTCACGGTGCTCTCAGAAGAAGAGTTTCGCAAGCTGATCGGGATGTAAAGGCCCTCACCCCCAACCCCTCTCCCGTGGCTCACCCACGGGAGAGGGGTGCCCGCAGGCGGGGTGAGGGCCTTCATTGCTTATCCTGGCCAACAGCTCGAGGTCTCAAAGCCCGTGGCTTGCGCGGGCACACACAATCGGGTGAACTCCTCAAAGGGCAACAGCGACTCGTTCCGCGCGTGCTTGATGATGAACGGGTTGCTAAACGGCAGATAGAACCCGGGAACGCGCGCAATGCCCGTGATGAAGATGAAGATCGTGTTCGTCTGGGTGCGCTCTGGGGTGCCGTCGCCATTGACGTCGAGCAACAACTCGATGCGGGCAGCCGAGACAGTGTCACTGAGCTGAATGGTGTAAATGACGCGCCCGTTGCTGCGCACCGAGCCGGTCAACGTGATCTGGCTGAGCGGTTGAGTGATCTGCGGGACGGGTTGCGCGGTAGCCATCCCTTCGGTCTGCACCCCAACGCCGTCAATCGTCCCGTTCACCGCGAGCGAGATCTGATAGGGCCGATCGCTGTTCCAGCCCGTCGCCCCTTGGACCATGAGATAGAGCTTATCCGTGCCCAAGATGAAGAGCCCGCCGGCCCCCAGAGGGATATAAGGGCGCGGCGTCGGCGTGGGTGGTGGGCTCGTCGTCTGCACCGTGACGCTCTTGGAGAGAGAGCCTGTCAGCCCTTGATCGTCGGTGACACGCAAGAGCACCGTGTACGTTCGCGCTTGGGTGAAGGTGAACACCACGCGCACGCCCTGGGCGTCGAAGCGCCCGTCGCTGTCGAAGTCCCACTCGTAACGCACAATACGACCATCAGAGTCGGTCGAGCATGACGCGTCGAACGTGACAGGCTGATTGATGACGGGGTTAGTCGGGCTGACCGTAAAGCACGCTGTGGGCGCTCGGTTTTGCGGGGGCGCGGTTGTGCCAACTTGAAAACTCGTAAACGCACTCGTCCACGTCGCTGTTGGAGCGAGGCTCTGGATGCGCCGAGCAAGTTCGGCGCGGAACGCCTCTGGATTGAGCCAGGCGGTGTTGCGCAATCCATCAAGCCCCAAACTCACAGGTTGCGTGATCGCCACAGCGTGGAGATACTCCGTGCCCTCTGGCCCGCTGATCACCAGCGTATAGGGTCCATCAGGCAGGGTGTACGTCCCTGCGTTGAGGAGATTCTGTCGCGAGAACGAGTTGGGGAAGACTTGTGACACTCGGCCTGCTGGGTCAACGTCGAAGACATAGATATACGCTTGGGCGCCGATGCGCAAGAAGATCTGTAACCTCTCTCCAATGCGATAGCTCGTCTTGTCCGTGCTGATCGAGATGGAGAGCTGGCTGGGCGTCGAGGCGCGCACCGTGATCTGACGGGTGTTATTCGTCTCGTTGGACTCAGCAACTTGGCGCAACGCATCGACTGTTACTGTGAACGTCTCGGAGGAGGCGTTTAAGCGTCGGGTGAAGTCCAGGCGCACCGAAGCTCCAGCGCGCAGCCCAGTGAGCGTCTGGCGGGCTGTTCCCGCGCTATCTTGCAGTTCTACAATAAACGTCCCAGCGTCGGCGTTGCCGATATTGCGCACGATGGCCGTCAGGGTGAGGGTGCTCCCTATGGACGGGTCGCGCGGGGAGTAGTCAAGAGAGTCAAGAGTCAGATCGGGCAGCCGCGTCTCGGCTAGGGCTTCAAGGCGCACTTGAGTCGAGTTATTGGTCTCGTTCGACTCGTCGACTTGGTTTGTGACGTCGGCTGTAATGGTGAAGATCTCCGTGGCGTTGTTCTGCCTTCTGGTGAACGAGAGCGAGACGGCGCTAGCAGCGCTCAGCCCAGAAACAGTCCGTCGGTCTTGTCCGACGCTATCACGGATCTCGACGACGAACGGCCCAGCATTGCCGTCGCCCTGATTGCGCACGACGACGGTAAAATTCACAGTCTCTCCAAGCCGTGGGGTTCGAGGCGTCCAATCGACCCCCGCGATGGTGAGATCGGGCTTGCGCGGCGCTTGTGGCTGGGCGTCTACTCGGATCTGCACGGCGTTGTTCGTCTCATCAAGCTCGTCCACTTGATTGGTGGCGTCTACAGTGATCGTAAAGAGCTCGGTTGTATTATTCACTCTTCGGGTGAAGCTGACCGGTGCTGTACTGCCTGCGGCAAGCCCCGCAAGAGTCTGACGAGCAGTTCCGGCGCTGTCGCGCACTTCGACGACGAACGGCCCGGCGTTCGCTTGCCCTTGGTTGCGCACTATAACAGAGAGCGTGACGTTCTGGCCGACTGTCAGTGTGCGCGGCGACCAGTCAGTACTCGCGATAGCTAAGTCGGGCTTGAGCGTGGGTTGCGTTGCCGTCACGCGCACTTCAGCTGAGTTGTTATTCTCGTTCGATTCGGTGACTTGGTTGGTCGCGTCTGCGACGACCACGAAAGTCTCAGACGCTTGGTTGATACGACGGGTGAACGAGAAGCTCGTTGATCCCCCGGCAGCTAGTCCTGCGACCGTGCGTCGGTCGGTGCCGCCGCTGTCACGAATCTCGATCACGAACGTCCCCGCATCGGCGTTGCCGAGATTGCGCACGATCCCGTTTATAGTGACGAAATCCCCGAGGCGAGGGTTGGAAGGGCTGTAGGTGAGCCCGCTGAGAGTGAGGTCGGGCTGGCCTGGCGGCGGGCTGGATGGCGTGAGGTTGAGCCGTCCAGAGCCAAACTGCAGCGGCGACCCCATGGGGACAGCGTCGCCTTTCAAGCGGGCCTCGAGCTGCCCAGCAGTCAGCGATGGGTTCTCTGAGAGCAAGAGCGCTGCGGCTCCGGCGACGTGCGGCGCTGCCGCTGAGGTGCCGGGGAACTCAGTGTAGGTGAACGTCGAGACGCGATCAGGGCCGACGATGTCGGGCTTTGTCAGCCCGGCGTTCGTTGGCCCTTGAGAGCTATAGGGGGCTAGGGGGCCGGTCGTCCAATTCTGACGGTTCACCGCGCCGACAGTGAGGGCGTTGGGCGAGTCCCCCGGCGCGATGATGCTATTGGATGGGACGGCATATTCTATATCGTGATTGAGGCTGAAGAGCGAGAACGTCCGCGGTGCGGGCGTGCCATCTGCTTTGATCTGAATGTGATACGTCCCTGGGACGAACGACTGATAGAACAAGCTCTCGATTGGGGGTTCGGTGCCCGACTGAATGCGCTGCGACGCCGCGACCTGGGTGCCGCTGCTGTTGAAGAGATAGAGATCGTAATCGTTCGCTGAGGCGGGCCAGTCGTTCCACGTGAGGAAGACCCCAATCTGATCCCCAACGTTCACCGTGATAGAGAGAGATTCATCGCCGGCGGAGAACTCGTGCCATTTGTTGAAATTCGTATCTCGGAACGTCCCCTGCCAGTGGCGACGCGCATAGTTGCCCGCAGCATTGACCCACAGCACCCCACGGCTGCGCGCGTCCGCGACGATATTGTTGATGACTCCCGTGCCGTCATAAAAATTTGTGTTGAACCATCCGACTGAGTGATTGATAATCTTAGCGCCCTGGCGGATCGCTTCTTCTTTGGCGTTCTCTAAGTCGACTTCGTCTCCGACTTTCATCAAGATCAGTTGGGCTTGGGGGGCCATGTCGTAGAGAATCTCTGCGACGGCCGTGCCGTGATTCGTTCCAGACTCGATGCCGGTACCGGTGTAATCGAACGTCTGGATGCCGCCGGGGAGTTCCCCACGGCTCTGGGCAGCCGTCAGCCCTTGGAAGCCTAGGTCGATCACAGCGATCTTGACGCCCTGGCCGCGAAAGCCCATGGAGTGATAGTTCGACGCGCCAGAGAGGGCAACGCCCTCGCTGATTACCAAAGTTTGGGGGACAAGTGGGGGCCGGACAAACTGCACCAGGCCGCTTGCTGCTGCGAGAGAGGCGCGCAGCAGCCCCAAGTTCATGGGGATCTGAACTTTCCAAGCGTATTTTGACGTCGCGATGACCTGACCCCGCATGAGCGCGACTTGCTTGTTGAGTAAGTCTTGGGCAGCAGGGTCACGACTGACGTTCTCAGGGACTTGGAAGATCACAATAGCTGTGTTGCCCAAGACCGGCACGCGAAACTGTGACGCCGCTTGGGCTGCTGCTTGAGCCTGCCCTTGCTCAGAGAGCTTGAAGATCTGCTCTAGCACGCTGTCAATGCGAGGATCGTGCTCTAAGCGGGCCACGCTCTTGGGGTCGGAGGGCTCTTGAGTCAGCCCCACCGCACCCAGCAGCGCCAAGACGACCCCACACAGAACCCAAAAGAGAGAGTGATGTCTGCGCATTGTTTCTCAGCTCCTTTACAGCCCCGGCTGGGCCGGTGGCCGGACGAGTTTCACTGCAGGATCGCTGGCTAATATCACTAATTGATGGATAGGCACGAGCACGCGCATCAGCCCCGAGGGCGAACGCGCTTCAATAATAATATTATGAGTTGGGGCGAGCTGTGCCTGGGGGGAGACTAACTCGACGATCACCCGCACCCGCAGCCCCCATAACTCCAATCTCTGCTGCGGAGCAAACTCATACCAATCGGGCATGAGCATCAACGCATAGAGCACGGAATCTAGATGAACACCCTCAGGAGGCTTGGGGGGCTTGACCCCCGGCACGACGGTCAGTTCTTCGATTGTCAAGGGGAGCACAGGATCAGAGACAACCGCAAGCTGCACCAGTCTTCGCCCGATCTCGTCCAAGATTGCCGACGCGCTCACAGTAGTTGTAGGGGCAATGATCAATTCATAGCTCCCGGTCTGTGCTGGGCGCAGGTTATACTTCGCCAGCAGGCCCCCATCACGTAACCATAAGAGTTCCCCATCGACAAATAAGTGGGGAAACCGCAAGCGCTGGCGCTCGTTCTCCGGGGTGCAATCTAAGCACGGCTGCGTCCCAAGGAAGTACGTCACTGTAGTTCCCCGGGCGATCCGCACCGAAAACCCCGCGCGCTTTGCTGATTCAATGATTTTCTCGAAGTCGCTCTCGATCGTGGGGAGCGCGACACGATAGAACTTGCCCGCCAAGAGAATCGGCTCTTCCGCACGAAAGATGCCCAGTGAGAACGCAATGAGAAACGCTAACGGTACGAGTACGAGAACTCTGAGCATACGGCTCCTTTCTGAGACCCTCACCCCGCCTGCGGCACCCCTCTCCCTGCCCTCACCCCCAGCCCCTCTCCCCTCTGAGGGAGAGGGGTGCAGGGGTGAGGGGAAAGAGGGGCCCGGGGGTGAGGGCCTTCTTTCTACCCCTTCTTCAAGCGCGTGGCGATGTTCTGGGCGATCTGGGCCCATTCGGCAGCGCTCACCGTCTGATTGATATAGCTGGTCAGGGTCTGGGGGATGAGGGGGTTGCGAGCGAGCCGCATCTGCACCGCAGACTTGATCGCGTTCGCGTCTTCGAGCTTGCCCCCGCCACGGACGTAGTCCTCCAAAGCCCCCGCAGCCTCGGTGATCGTCGTGTCGACGACCTCGAGAGTCAGGGTGAGCGTCACCATCCCGAACCGGATCGTCAGACTGATCGTCACGCCCTTGCTGGCTAAGAGCGTCTTGACTTCTGACAGGGTCGTCTTGCGTTCCAATAAGTCATCGTTGATGACGTCGAGGGGAACGCCCTTGGTCAAGCCCTCGAACGCCTTGTCCACGAGCATGGTGACCGGGAGCTCTTCGACGAGCGCCCGCCCGATGATCTGCAAAACCCCTTCACGCAGCGAGATGGGGGCTGAGGACTGCTTGAGTCTTTGGCAGAGCTTGAGCGCCGTGTCGGGGGTGATGCGCTTATCGGCGAACCCCTTGGCAAAGGCGGCCTGCAGCGTCTGGAGATCGGAGACGCCCAGCTCAGCAAAGCACTTATAGACGTCCTCAGGGGTCGGCTGTGCGTAGGCCCATCCCGCAAGCAATCCCAAGACAAGAAGGCTTATAAGGCGCTTCATGGCTGATCACCTCTGGGGCCGTCCTCACCCATCAGTCTCTCTCCCCACACCCTCACCCCCAGCCCCTCTCCCCTGGGAGGGAGATGGGGATATATACAGCACCGAGTTGATCTTGTCGTCAAAAGTGTGCACGAACTCCGTCGCTCGTGGGTCGTAGACCCAGCGAGTGCCATCGACGATAAAGCCGTATTCATACCGACCGGGCTTGATGTCTTTGGGGAGCCGGATCCACCAGACGCCACTGCGATCTGGGCCGTTCATAGGGATTGGCTCCCACAGGGTAAACTGGCTGGCGAGGCTGACGCTCTGGGCATGGGGGTAGACCAAGCACAAGACGTTGGGATCATGGCATGGTGCGGCTGAGAGATTCATTCCCACCCACAAGCCGATTCCGAAGACCGCCGCTACGGCGACAGCCCCTATCCCCACAAGCCCCCATTGTGGTCGTGGGGCCGGACGACTGGAGGGAAGCTCTTCCATGATCTCATATTCCAGACCGGCAACCCGATCCCGATGGGCCTGGGCATGCTGAGTCAGCGTCTGCTTGAGGAGATCTTCGAGTTCGTGTTCATGCATAGCCTGTCACTCCTTTCTGCTCCAAGATACGCTTCAGCTGGGCTTTCGCTCGATGGAGCCGCGTCTTGACCGTTCCCTCAGGAAGCCCGAGGGCTTCCGCGATCTCCTTGTAGTCTAAATCGGCGTAGTAGCGCAGCACCAAGGGCATTCTGTAGGCAGGCCCAAGCTGGTCTATCGCTTCCCGGATGATGTGCGTGCGTTCTTGCTGGGCAAGCTCCTGGGCGGGGTCGTTCCCTTTGGTCAGTCTGGAGATATGTTTCAGCGGAGCGAAGAGCCGTTCCCGCCGCAGCTTGTTCTTGCAGACATTGGCAGTCACCGCGAAGATCCAGGTTGAGAATCTCTTATCGAGGTGAAACGTGTGGAGCCCTTCATAGGCACGAATGAACGCGTCATGTGCGGCGTCTTCGGCATCGGCGGGATTGCCCAAGATGCCAAGAGCGATCCCGAAGACGGCATCCTTGTAGCGTCTCACGATTTCACCCCAGGCGCTGGTATCCCCATGGAGCGCCCGCTGTATGAGCTCCAACTCCCCCTCGCCCATGCGACCTCCCTCGCGCAACCTGTTCACAGTATATACAGAGTTATCGTCACAAAGTTTCAGCCTTTCCCCTCACCCCCGTCCCCTCTCCCCTCTGAGGGAGAGGGGGCAGGGGTGAGGGGGATCTATTCTACCGCACGAGGCATATGTTTGGCACAGACGGCTTGGCCAGTGGACCGCTGTCCCTTCCGTATAGAACCCCCTGCATTGACAGTGAGGCCTCAAGGGCAGACTATGGAGGGGCGAACTTGAGTGAAGAAGGAGGTTACGGATGATGAGAGGGTGTTTTCTTTGTATCTGTATAGCACTTTGGCTGTTTGCTCCCGAGGTGTGGGCTGCGGTTGGCCCCAGTTCCATAAGCGATGACAGTGGGAGCTTGACAGCATCTGATGTAGAGCCTGGAGACTCGGCCTTCGTCCAAGCCATCAAAGTCACGGAAGATAACGATGGGAACGATCTTCAGGTCAACTCTATTACGATCAAGAACGCCGCGACAGCACCCCTCGCTGATGGCAACGACGTCAGTAAGATCGAGATATGGAGAGCTGAAAACGCTGCCTGTACTACCAATGCTGCCCTAGCTGGCTCGACCACTGATATGGCAGCATTTAACTCGACTAGTGGGGTTACCATCACGCTGACAGCTCATAACACTGTACCCGATAATGCCTCTCGCTGGTTCTGCGTCAAGGTCATCACCAAGGCAGGATTGACGCCGGGGAGAAGAATCCTCTCACGCTTCCTCTCGGCTGCAGGTATTGATCCTTCGGGGGTTGGGGGGACATGGGCTGGTGGCACTCCGGGGGACGCGAGCGTTGGGACGTTTGTTACTAAGGCCTCTGGGCCGTCGGCTGTCACGGATCAGACGAGTGCAGGACAGTCAATCCTCTCGGGCCAGACGAAGCTCGTCCAGGTCATTCAGGTCACAGATAATACGCCCGACGCTAATGATTCAGCCATTACCCTGAATTCCCTCGTCATCACCAATCTGGGCACGGCGCAGTTTGGCGCAGATATCGACCGCCTTGAAGTCTATAAGAAAACCGATGCGACTTGTGATATAAGCCCGAGTGACTCGGGGTTTAACGATATGGCCGTAGGGGTGCAGAACATCTCGGGCACGCCTTCATCGGTAACGGTGACCTTGATAGGGTCGGGCGCGGTCGTTGCTGATGACTCTCCTGGGGTAGACTACTGCATTCACGCGAGAGTGACGAGCACCCCTGGACGCACGATTCGCTTCAGCACTACTGTCACTTACACGGAGAACTCTCTCCCTGGGGCGACAGGGCCAGTGAGCGTCGCGGCTGATAAAGCCAGCACTATTGAGGCAGAAGGGTTTGAAAGCGGCGTGGTCAATGCGCCGGGCTTCGTCCAGCCGACCCTTACTCTGGGAGCCAGTGACATTGTTGTCCAAAATATCCTTGCAACTGACCAAGATGCTAATACGACTCACGTCGTCATTCGCAGCGTGACTCTTAACAATCTGGGTACTGCTGTTGGCACAGCAGGTGGGGATATAGCCAGCATTCAATACGGCACGTGCAATAATGATACGTGCACCACCTTCACCCCAGCAGGCGGCACAGACACCGTGACAGCGCCCTTTACCTTCCCTGTTACCATAGATGGCAACGACATTACTTTGACCGATGGTAACAGCAACCCAGCCACATCACAATCGGTGCGCCTTGGGATCAGAGTGACCCTGGCTCCTACGGCTACACCCGGGAGGACAGTGCAGTTCTCTACGATCCTCAACGCGACAGAGAGCGCTGACTTTGCGACGGCAGCCCTGGCCGGGGGCACGTCCTCAATCGCCAGCGGCATCGGCTGCGAGGTGATCGCCTCTGAGGCGGGAGTCGGTCCGGCCACTGTCGCAGGCGGCTCTACAAACAACGTCGTGCAGACAGTCAAGTGCCAAGACAACGATGCGAACGGACAGGGCATCACCATCACCAGCGTGACGATTGACAATCTGGGCACGGCCACACTCAACGACATCGTCCGCATCGCGGTTTATAAGTGTGATGACAAAGATTGTGATGGCGATATCAACTCTAGCAATCTGATGGGCCAGCAGCTCAATCCGTCGGCCTTCCCTGTTGCTATCGCGACGACAACGAATAATGTTATCCCTGATGATCAAACAAGGTGGCTAGGTATCGTAGTGGACGTGTCCAGCACGCTGGGCAACACCATTCAAACTCAGGTGAAGAACATCGCCGTGACCGAGGGGACGCAAAGCACTACCCATGCTGGGCCCTTCGATGACGACACGCCCTCGACGATCACATCCGGCAACAACCAAGGCTGCGATGTCATGGCCGATCTGAACGTGGGCGCCGGCGATATCCCCCAAGGCAGCAGCGCCCTCGTCCAGCGCCTGGTCTGCATAGATTCTGACGGGGATACTAACCCCGTTCAGATCACCCAAGTGAACGTGCGCAACCTGGGCACGGCTGTGGGGGCGGACATCAGCAAGATCGAGATCGTACGCATGGACACCAACGCCGTCGTCGGCTCGACGACGAACGTCGCCAACTTCGGGACATCTACGGGCGTGAATGTCACTGTGGCGATCCCCGTCCCCGACGATGGTTCGAGTGAGCTAGGAGTTCGGGTCTATGTGAAAGAGACGGCTACAGCAGGACGCACCATCCAGCTCAGGACAACCCTGCGCCATTTCGAGGGTGGCCAAGGGCCCTTCACCAAGTCCACCGATGATGCCATCTCCGAAGAGATCATTCATGCTTCTCAACAAGATACAACCCCGCCCACAGTCCAGCTCACAAGCCCCACAGGTGGGGAAACCCTTATAGCTAATAGTGAGTTCGTCATCACCTGGACCTGCACCGATCCCGCTCCTTCAGCGGGATTTGGCCCCACCGCCGTCAAATTGTTCTACTCCACTGATGGTGGACAGACCTTCCCTCACGTGATAGCTAATGGCACAGAGAATGATGGCTCGTTCCCCTGGACCGTGCCCAATATCACAAGCCAGACGGTGCGCCTGCGCATCGAGTGCTCTGATTTGGCAGGCAACAGCGCCCACGATCAATCTCTTAACTTTGTGGTGCAGCATGCCGAAGGGCCTCGCTTGACCGCGACAATCAGTGCGACCCTAGCAGCGTGCACAGAAGGCTATCAACCTATCACGTATACCGTCGTTATCACCAACACGAGCACTATAGGCTTCCAGCCTGATAACCCGGCAAACGAATTGGAAATCCCCTTGCCCTCTGGCACAACTTACGTTGCCAATTCCGCCAAAGCTAGTAGGGGAACGGCTGCCTTCAACACTGGGAAGATCGTTTGGAACGGAAGCCTTGCCCCGGGCGCTTCGGCAACGATCACCTTCCAGATAACAACCACCCAAAACAGTGGGAAGACGATCTCCCTGAGAGGGATGACTTTCTCTGACAGGGATCGCGATGGGACTAATGAGTTCAGCGCAGCAACAGAAGAACACGCCCTAACAGTCGTACAGCTAGGAGATGTCAACGGTGATGGGGAGATCAACGCGCTTGATGTGCGCCTTGTCTGGCTCCATACTCACGGGGCCACGACGCTCAAGGGGGTTGCCTTGCAAGCAGCTGATGTTGACTGCGATGGGCACATCAGAGATGGCGATGGGCTCTTCATGGCGCGACGGGCCCTGGGACTGCCAACGGGGAGCGATAACCCTGCCTTCGCGGGGCATCGAGTTCCGACACTAGGGCTGTTCTCATGGATTCTCTCTGTCCTGGGTGTTGCCGTCTTCCTCAGGGCTCAGAAGAGATCAGCACTGGTGCTCGTCGTATTGATCGGCGTTGCCGGGATGCTTACCGCGTGCATGGATCCAGGCCTGCCATCGCCTCCAGACGGCCCAGCAGCCTTTGTCGAGTCGTTGCTAGTTCGTCGCGAGGTGCCCGAAGCTTTCGTTGATGTCAAAGTCCAGCAGCTTGGTGCTGGCGGAGGCGCTGCCTCCATCCAAGGAGAGCTCAGCTATGATCCTACAGTGATTCACGTCAAATCTCTCCAAGGGAGAAACGGCTTTGAGGTCGTCCTTCAGATCATCGATAACAATTCAGGGAAACTGTACTTTGTCGCGGTGAAACCGACCAGGGGCGGGGTGAGCGAGGGCTCGATCGTCCGGATAGCGCTGACCCCTGTGGGACCGTCAAACAGCAAGACGGCCTTAAGCTGGGGGTCAAAGAGCCTTGTAGGGAGTGATGAGAACAAGATAGTTGAGCTGAGTCTTGGCCACGGGCAAGTTCGGATACGCTGATCAAGATGCTTCCATCTTATGAGGTGGTGGATCAACCCGCTGGTTACGAGTCCAAGCCCGATGAGATAGACGACCCAATCTCCGAGCAGCACGTAGAGCGTCGCGCGATCCTGCAGGAGCACCCTCTCCTGCAGGATCTGCTCTCTCTCAGAACGCGTCGCTGTAAGAATTCTTCCGTAAGGGTCAATCACCCCGGAGATGCCCCCGTTCGAGGCCTGAGCGGTGAAGCGTCTGGTCTCGACGGCGCGGAAGACCGCCTTGGCAAAGTGCTGCTCCAGCGCTTTGGACCCTTTGAACCAAGCATCGTTGGTGATGATGAAGAGCGCTTGGGCGCCGTTTTTGACAAACGCCCGCCCGATCTGGGAGAAGATCGACTCAAAGCAGATGGGGGTCGCTACTGTTGGGGGGATCTCCACAGGCCGGAAGCCCTCCCCCGGCGACAACGCCCCCAAAGGGAGCGGCCCGATGAGATTCTCCACTCCGAGAGCCCGCACGAGCCCGATCAGGGGGAAATACTCCGTGCTGAAGGGCACAAGCTGCACTTTATCATAGAGATCAACCCTCCCTGTAGGAGCGATCAACGCCGCCGTATTGAAGAGTTTTCCGTCGCGATAGTCAATCGTCCCCACGATGAGCGCTGATGCTAGACGCTGTGCCTGGTATTGGTAAGGCTGAAAGAGCTCGGGCTGGCGCAGGAGATACGCCGGCAGGATCGACTCTGGCAGGAGCACCAGATCGAGCTCTCCCGGCGGCAGTCTCTCTAAGAGAGAGAGATAGAGAGCCTGAATAGTCTCAAGCTGCTCCGGGTCGCTGCGGGCGCGTTGGGGGACGTTGGAATGGATGAGAGCGAGCCGGAGCGGGGAGCCCTCAAGCCGGGAGAGAAGTTGAGCGGTGCCCCAGCCCCAATCGAGCGCGATGAGCCCTAGAGCGAGTATCCCGTACACCAGACGCCGCTGGCGCAGGGCGCGATAGATCAAAAGATTCACAAACACGATGAGAAACGAGAGCCCCCAGGTCCCAGTCAGCGAAGCGATCTGAATAAGCTGGGGATACTGATAAAGGGCATCGCTGAGAAACCCCCAGGTGAACCCGAATCGTGTCAGGGAGCGCAGATATTCTAAAATAACCCACACCCCCGACACCAGTAAGGCCCTCACCCCTATCCCCTCTCCCCTCTGAGGGAGAGGGGGCTTGGGGGGAAAGGCCGAACAGATCGCGCCGAAGAGCCCCCACCACAGCCCCAAGAGCGCTGCTAGCCCTAGGTGCCCAAAGAGAATGAACGCTCCTGCCCAGTCGGCCAGAGCATAGATCCAATACAAGAGCAGGGCGAAGAACGAGAACCCGCTGAGATACCCCAGCCAAAAACCCTGACGCGGAGAACATCCCTCAAGGGCGAAGCAGAGCGGCACCAGAGCGACGAAGATCAGCCACCCCCACAGATACCCGGGCATGCTGAGCAGGACCAACACGGCCGCCCCTATGGCTAAGATCGCCCTCAATATTAGCATTATCTCAAGCTGAACAAACCGTACTCGAACCCTTGATAGTAGATGAGATACAGCCCAGCGGCTATGAGCAGAAATCCGTTGAGCCAGTGTGTTGCCCGTTCCCAGCGCCGTATTTGGAAGAAGAGTAGAGCGAGCAACGCGAGGGCGAAGAGGCTGAAGAAGATCCGATTAGCCCCAGAAAAAGCCGCGGCCCAGCTGGAAGCGACGTGGGGCTGCGTCCAGAGAATTATCAAAACCATGACTACAGGGATACTCGCCCCGATGAGGGCGTGCTCCAGGGGCAGACGACGCTCAATGCTGCCCTTGGAGTAGGCCATAGTGAGCGAGAGCAGGAGCATCATCAGCGTCATCCCAAAGGCGTAGGCGAGAAAGTTCAGCAAGCCGTTGAGTGGACCCACTGTCAAGGTCGGGCCGACCACGTAGATCATAAAGAGGGGAAGCGTGCATCCGCACGATGCTACGGCGTAACCGATCCCATAAAGATAATAGAAGAAGATCCCCTGACGGCGGGCTTGGAAGGGCAGTGCGAGCGAAAACGCACGCCCCAACAAGGTGAAGACCCCCAGGGCAATCAGCCCAAGCCCCACGAGAACCGTGAACCAAGGAAAGTATGTACCGACCGTTGTGCCCACGAGAGATATGACGCTCCCCAGCGCGAGGAAGACTGTAAAAAACCCGGCGCTCACGGCTCCGCCGAGCACCAGGCCGTGCAGCCCGCGGTGCCACCATCTCTCTGGAGAGGCTGATGGGGTGCTTGACTGGCTCCCCAAATAGTGAGCGACATAGGAGGGGAGCAAGGCAAAGCCACAAGGGTTGAAGAAGGCCACCATGCCTGCCCCTAAAGCCAACCCCACTATGCCCAAATCAAGGTTCATAGGGCTTCTATCTTACGGGCAAGATCGTCCCTGCTCAAGTTCCGCTTGACGCCGGGTTGGTCTATCACGTACAATCGCTCCTACTCAACAGATAGCAGGGGGATAGAAGCGATGAATCCGATCTTGGTAGAGATCCCGATGCCTTGGGGAAGCACTATTCAGATCCGCTATTACGGATTGATGTACGTGATTGCTATTGTGGTGGGGATCTTTCTCACGCGCCGTGAGGCGGCGCGCAAGGGGCTCCCGCTGACGCTCGACGATATCTTAGACTTCGTCTTGATTGCAGTTCCCGTGGCGATCATCGGGGCACGGCTCTACTATGTTGCGTTTCAGTGGTCGAATTTCTCTGTCCCAGGCGACGCCCTCAAGACGTTTCTCAATATCATTGCGATCTGGGAGGGGGGCTTAGCGATCCACGGGGGGATCTTAGCGGGGCTGTTGATGCTGTGGGTCTACTCCAAGTGGAAGAAGGTTTCGCTGTGGCAGTTTGCGGACGCCGTCGCGCCCAGTATGATCTTAGGGCAGGCCCTGGGGCGCTTTGGGAACTTCATGAACGGCGACGCCTATGGGACGCCCATCGGGCCGGAGTGGCCTCCCTGGCTCGATTGGGTGGGGGTCGTGTATAAAGAGGGCACGCCGGGGTTCCAGCAGTTCGGCAACATCCCCACTCACCCGACGATGCTCTATGAGATGTTCGGCGATCTCATAATCTTTGGGGTGCTCATGTGGCTGCGCACCAAGAATTTTCACGATGGCTTTCTCGCGTCGCTGTATATAGTTCTGTACTCGTTCTTGAGGTTTTGGACGGAGTTCCTGCGGGCGGACGCCCTCTGGCTCGTCCCTGACGTGCTGCGGGCCGCGCAAGTCATCAGCGTTATTCTCTTTATAATCTTTGGCGGGCTGATCTTAGGGAAGAAGCTCTATCTGAGGGCCCCTCACAGTTGAAAGTCTTCCCCCAGATAGTATTGTCGTGCCAAGGGATGGGAAGCGATCTCGTCGGGGCGGCCAGAGAGTATCAGCTTGCCCTCGTTGAGCAGATAAGCGTAATCGGTGACGCTCAGCGTCTCGCGCACGTTATGATCGGTCACGATCACGCCGATGCCATCAGAGGCGAGCGCCCGAATGATCTTCTGTATTTCTGCTACGGAGATCGGGTCTATACCGGAGAAGGGCTCATCCAACAAGAGAAATTGTGGGGACGTTGCCAGCGCGCGGGCGATCTCGACGCGCCGGCGTTCCCCCGCGGAGAGGGTGTCCACCCGCCGGTCGGCTAAATGCTCTATCCCGAGCTTGTGCAAGAGCTGAAGGGCTCGTCGCCGTCGCTCGCGCGGCTCCCGCTCCCAGTGCTCAAGCACGAGCAGGAGATTCTCTAAAGCGCTGAGCTTGCGGAAGACCGAGGGCTCCTGAGGAAGGTAATGAATCCCCTGGCGGGCCCGCAGGTAGAACGGCCAGTGGCCGATGGGTCTTGCGTTTAAGAAGATCTCTCCGGCTTCATGGGCGATCAGCCCTGTGATCAGATAGAACGTGGTGGTCTTGCCCGCGCCGTTGGCCCCCAAGAGCCCGACGACTGTGCCGCTCTCAATCTGCAGGGAGACGCCATCGACCACGCGACGCCCCCCATAGCTCTTGATCAGTCCTTCGGTACGGAGGATCATTCTTTGCGCGCACGCAGGGTGAGCCGCGCTCCACCCAGAATCGTCACGAGCCCCGTCTCAGCAGAGTACTCCAACCCCTGGCCGGTCAGCGTAAAATCATGGCGCTCGATGCGTACGGCCGAGGGAGTCGAGAGGAGTTTCTTCTCGTTGTCCCAGTAGAGATTCTCCGTGGTGAACGAGAACTCGCTGCCCGTGGCTATGAGCGGGCCAAGCAACTCGATGTCCCCTGTGCGGTTATGCAAGCGGGCTTGAGGGGCTCGCACGGTGAGGGTTTCGCGGCCTTCGCCGTCGAAGAAGCGCAACAAGACTTCTTCAGCAACGCTGTCGCTCTCGGTGACGTGCATCGAGTGGGCTTCAAGCTCCCAGAGTTTCTTTCCCTGCGCGTCGTATTTGGTGATGCGGGCTTGTTCTGCGGAGATCGCTGGGGAGTGCAGAGGGAGCTCTGGCCAGAGGTTGGGTAGGGAAGACCACAGCCACGAGACGAGCACCCCCAGCCCCACGATCACGACGAGACTAGCAGCTTTCGCCGCGCGAGACATGCTTGCACCAGCCCCACAAACAGCGGGCGCGGCCGCATCGGCCGCGACATGAACTCCGGGTGGAACTGCGACGCGATAAAATACGGATGCCCTGGCAGCTCCAGGATCTCCATGCGTCGGCCATCAAGGGATTTCCCAGAGAACTTCAGCCCCGCTCTCTCGAGATCTCTGATATAGCGGGGATTGACTTCATAGCGGTGCCGGTGGCGCTCAGAGATCTCCAGCGCACCGTAGAGTTTGTGGGCCAGCGTGCCACGCTCGATGATCACCGGGTGCGCTCCAAGCCGCATGGTCGCGCCCTTCTCCGTGAGTGTCTTCTGCTCCGGCATCAGATCGATGACCGGCTGTTCGGTTGGCCCAAACTCTGCGCTATTGGCCCCCGGTAAGCCGAGCACGGAGCGCGCAAACTCGATAACCGCAAGCTGAAAGCCGTAGCAAATCCCCAGAAACGGAATGTTCTGTGTACGCGCGTAATGAATGGCTTTGATCTTGCCCTCGGCGCCGCGATAGCCAAATCCCACGGGGACGATCATCCCTTCTACTCCTTCCATTTGGGACTCCGAGAACGCTTCTGCTTCGATCCAGGTGATATCGACCCCGACGTTGAGGGCCGCTGCAGCGTGGGTGAGCGCCTCGACGTAGCTGACGTAGCTGTCGCGCAATGCCGTGTACTTGCCGACGATAGCAATGCGGACCCGCTCTTTGGGGTGGAGCACAGCGTCGACAAAGCGTTTCCAATCCGCTAGGTCTTCGCGCTGGGTGGAGAGTTGCAATCGGTGCAAGAGCAAGACCGTCAAACCCTGTTCTTCAAACAAGAGAGGAAGTTGGTAGATCGAGGGCACATCAGGGGCGCTGATGACGGCCTCAAAGGGCACATCGCAGAAGAGCGCGATCTTCTTGCGAATCCCCTCGGTGAGAGGAGCAGTGCTTCGCCCGATGATCACATCGGGCTGGATTCCAATAGCCCGGAGCTCTTTCACGGAGTGCTGAGTCGGTTTGGTCTTTTGCTCACCCACGACCGAGACCGTCGGCACGAGGGTCGTGTGCACAAAGATGCAGTGTTCGTCACCCAGCTCTTGGTGCATCTGGCGGAGGGCTTCAAGGAAGGGCATGGATTCGATGTCCCCCACCGTGCCGCCTACCTCGACGATGACGATATCGGCTTTGGTGCGCTCGGCCACCCGCTTGATGCTCGACTTGATCTCGTCAGTAATATGGGGGATAATCTGCACCGTGGCGCCGAGATAGTCCCCACGGCGTTCCTTCTCGATGACGCTCTTATAGATCTTCCCGGTCGTGATGTTATGCTCTTTGGTGAGATCTATATCGAGGAAGCGTTCGTAGCTTCCCAGGTCCATGTCGACCTCGCCGCCGTCTTCGAGCACGAAGACCTCGCCGTGCTGATAGGGGTTCATCGTGCCCGCGTCGCAGTTGAGATAGGGGTCGATCTTCACAGCAGTTACTTTCAGGCCGCGCGACTTGAGAAGCAACCCGATAGAGGACGACGTGATGCCCTTGCCTAAGCCAGAGAGCACCCCCCCGGTTATAAAGATATACTTGCTCACACTACACCCCTTGCAAAAAGTAAAAGTACCATCTTGGGAACGATCAGATGCCCTTCAACGCGTTCAGGCTACTGTGATTATACTGGGTCTTAGATGAGACAAGCAAATTGATTTCTCCTACAGGAGGTGTCATAATCTCTTGGTGCTTTAACAAGGGGGAAGATCACGATGAGGGCGTTGCAACCGAGAAGGCTCGATGAGGCTATCTCCCTGGCGCTGGCGCACGTCGAGCCCATCGCTGAGAGAGAGACCATCCCGACGACAGCTTCTCTTGGACGGGTGCTTTCAGAAGATGTTCTCTGTCCTGAAGACATTCCCGGCTTTGCCCGCTCAGCGATGGACGGCTATGCCGTGCGCGCCCAGGACACCCAAGGCGCAAGCCGTGAGCATCCCGTCACGGTGAGAATACTCAGCTCAATCGAGATGGGGCAAGACCCGCGCACCTTGCCCGTTGTGCACAGAGGCGAGGCGTGCGAGATCCCCACCGGCGGCCCCATGCCCCCCGGCGCTGACGCTGTCGTAATCCTCGAAGAGACAGAACGACGGGACAGCCACAGTGTGCATCTCTTCGCAGAGATAGCGCCAGGGGCGCACGTGCTCTCGGCTGACTCCGGCTTTCGACATGGCGAGCTAGTCTTCAAATCAGGCCACAAGGTTCGTGCCGTCGACGTCGGAGCACTGCTGGCAATAGGGATTCTCTCAGTGACAGTGTATAAACGTGTGCAGGTGGGGATCATCAGCACCGGCTCGGAGCTCGTCGAGGCTCATGAGCGGATTCGGCTGGGGCAGGTGCGCCAGATCAACTCGCATATTTTGCACGGTTTGGTCCAATCTCAAGGGGCCCGGGGTGTCTCTTTCGGGCTTGTACCCGACGATCGAGCAAAACTTCGCGCGGCGGTGCAGCACGCCGTGAGCAATACGGATATAGTCTTGATTTCAGGGGGGTCTTCCGTGGGGAGGCGCGACTGGACGCTTGAGATCCTCCAAGAGCTGGGCGAGGTCTTCGTGCATGGGCTGCAGATGAGGCCGGGCAAGCCCACGATCTTTGCGATCGTAGATGGAAAACCCGTGATTGGGCTGCCGGGCAGTTCTGTCTCGTGCGCTGTGGTCTTTGAGAGGTTCGTGCGACCGGTTCTGGCGCGCCGCAGCGGGCTGAAAGTGCTATTGCCCTCACATAAATTAGTGTCGGCGCGGCTGACCCAGACGGTGCAGTCTCCTGTTGGGTGTGAAGACTTCGTCGCTATACGTTTGAGAATAGACGAAGCAAGCGGGGTGCTCTACGCTGAGCCCATTCTGGGGCATCCGAGCAATATCTCGACGTTGGTGCGGGCCGACGGGGTTCTCCGTGTCCCTGCGGAGCTCGAAGAGATTCCCGAAGGGGCATACGTCTGGGTGGAGTTACTGTGAACCACGTACTCAGTAAGTCTGTCAATTTTGCCAAATCGAGCACATTCTCGCTCTTTCTCGATATTTATCTGTTGCGTCTGGGGTACGAGCAAGATTTCATTGGGCTGATGGCATTCTTCTGCCCTGACTTGCGGCAGCGCTGCTGGGCTGAGTACTATCTTTTTGGTTATGAGAACTGATCAGTCTCTCTCAGTCATCGTCCTTGCGGGTGGGCACTCGCGTCGCTTTGGACAAGACAAGGCTCTTCTCCCGTGGCAGGGGCGCACGCTCATCGAGCACCTTGTCGCACAGCTGAAAGGGCTGAGCGATGATCTCTTGGTCATCACCGGGAGGGAGATTCGCTATGGCGATCTCTTGGATGTGCCCATCTTTTCAGATGAGATCCCCGATCGTGGGCCGATGGGCGGGCTGTACACGGGGCTGAAGAGAGCATGCTATGACTATAGTCTCACGGTCGCGAGTGATATGCCCTTGGTCAGCCCGGCACTCGTGAAATTGCTTTCTCAAGAGATAGACGGGGAGATTTTTGCTATCGTTCCGGAAGTGCAGGGCCACCGTGTGCCGACGCTGGCGCTCTATCACAAGAAGTGTCTTCCAGTCATCGAAGAGTTGCTCGCACAGGGTCGCACTTCATTGCAAGACCTCCTCGACTTCGCACCGATAAAGATTCTCCCCGAGCATCACCTGCGCGCGGTTGATCCTGAGCTACGCTCGTTCGTGAATATCAATACTCCAGCTGAGTGGGAGAGTTGTAGGCCCTTGGGGGCTGTGCTATCATCGGAGAGCGAGCCATGATGAGAACGAAGCTCACCCCGATGATGCAGCAGTATTTGCGCATTAAGGCGCAATATCAAGATGTCATTCTCTTCTTTCAGCTGGGGGATTTCTACGAGACGTTCTTCGAGGATGCTGAGCTGGTGGCCCGCGAGCTCGATATCGCCCTGACCAAGCGGGATGAAGCCCCCATGGCCGGCGTCCCCGTCAAGCGCGTCACGTTCTATGTCAATCAATTGCTGAAGAAGGGCTACAAAGTCGCGATCTGCGAGCAGCTTCAAGACCCCGACGAAGCCAAAGGGCTCGTGGAGCGCGATGTCGTCCGGATCATCACCCCTGGCACGATCTTGGAAGAAGAATTGCTGGAGCGTGGGCTCAATAACTACGTGGCGGCGCTCTATCGCGAGGGCGATTTCTTTGGCTTGGCCTACGCCGACATCTCCACCGGGGAATTCCGCGCGACGGAGCTCCCCTTAAGCGATGCCAAGAACGAACTGAACAGAATCCGCCCCTCTGAAGTCGTGCTTCCCCAGGGCTCTTCTCTGGAGAATCTCTTCGCTGAACTCCCGAAGGTGGCCCTCAGTCAAATTGAGCCGCATCAGTTTCAGGTGCAGAGGCTGCTCGATCATTTTGGGATCGTTTCGTTGGACGGGTTGGGCGTACCGGAGCTGGCGGGGCGCAGCGCCGCGGGGCTCATCAGCTATCTGAAAGAAACCCAGAAGGAGTCGCTGAAGCATCTGCAGCCTCCAAAACCGTATAAGTTATCTGATCAGATGGGGCTTGATTCGTTCACCCAGCGCAACCTGGAGATTTTCGAGGAGCTGCGCGGCTCCGGAGCCGGAGCGACCCTCTTTCATGTGCTCAATCATACGGTCACGGGGATGGGGGAGAGGCTCTTCAGACAATGGTTGCTCGCGCCGTTGCTCGATCGCGCGCTCTGCGAGCAGCGCTTAGACGCGGTGGAGTTCTTCGTCGAGGAGAGTCTAGAGCGCCGTGCTGTGCGCGAGATTATAAGAAAGATCTTCGATCTAGAGCGTCTGGCGGGGCGGCTTGGCAGCGGGCGGGTCACCCCCAGAGACCTGCTCTCGTTGCGCCAATCGCTCGAGCGCGTGCCGGAGCTGGTAGCGCACTTCCAAAACTGGACCGATGCCCCGCCAAAGCTCAAGGATCTTGCGCTTCGATCTCAGTCGTTAGCCCTTGGCGAGCTGTGCGAGCTTCTGCGCCGAGCGATCCGCGACGACGCCCCGCTCGAACTGAAAGAGGGCAATATTATCAAAGAGGGCTTCTCCCCTGAGCTGGACGAGCTCAAGGCCCAAGAGAGAATCTATAAGCGCAAGATCGTCGAGCTCGAGGCGCGCGAGCGCGAGCGCACAGGGATTCAGACCCTGAAAGTCGGGTTCAATACCGTCTTTGGCTATTACTTAGAAGTCAGTAAAGCAGCAGCCAAGCGCGTCCCTCCAGACTACCATCGCAAGCAGACCCTGGCCAACGCCGAACGGTTTTTCACCCCGGAGCTCAAAGAGTACGAAGAGAAGATTCTCTCAGCAGAAGAGCGCTCGAAGCGTTTGGAGTATGAGCTCTTCTGTCAGGTGCGCGATGCTGCTGCTCAGAAGATCTTCGAGATCCAGCAGCTTGGGCGTATTGTCGCCGAATTAGATGTCTTATCAGCGCTTGCCGAAGCCGCGCATCTCTATCACTACACGCGTCCGCGGTTCACGGAGCGACACGAGATTTTCATCAAAGACGGGCGACACCCCATCGTAGAGAGACTCCTCCCCGGCGGACAGTTTGTGCCTAATGATCTCTCCTTCGCTGAGGACGAATATCTCATCGTGCTGACGGGGCCGAACATGAGCGGCAAGAGCGTCTATTTGAGGCAAGTCGCCCTGATCTGTCTGATGGCGCAGATCGGCTCTTTTGTGCCTGCCAAAGAAGCTGTCCTGCCCATCGTCGATAAGATCTTCGCTCGGGTGGGGGCGAGCGACATGCTCGCTGCGGGGTACAGCACGTTCATGGTGGAGATGCTGGAGACCGCGAACATCCTCAATAACGCCACCGAGCGCAGTCTGATTATTTTAGACGAGATGGGCCGAGGGACGAGCACTTTCGATGGGGTGAGCATCGCCTGGGCGGTCGCTGAGCACTTAGCGACGAAAGTGCGTGCCAAGACGCTCTTTGCCACGCACTATCACGAGCTCACGAAATTAGCTGAGCGCGTCGAGGGGATCAAGAACTGTCACGTCCAAGTGAAGGAGTACGGCAACCAGGTGATCTTTCTGCACAAGGTCGCTCCGGGGGCGACGGAGGGCAGTTACGGGGTGCATGTGGCGCGCATGGCTGGGCTGCCCGATGTTGTGACGCGCAAGGCTGACGAGATCCTCCAGAAGATTCTGCAGAACAACCCGCTCGATGCGATGGGCGAGCTAAGAAAGAGGGAGCCGCGCTTTGTGAAGCAATTGGCGATTTTTCAAGCCGAAGAGCACCCGGTCGTCCAAGAGCTCAAAAAAGTAGACGTGAACACGCTGACGCCGCTGGAGGCGCTGGAGCTGTTGGCGAAGCTCAAGCGCCAGATTCAAAGCTGAAGATAGTTACTTCCTGAACCCCGGCGGCCAGGGGTAGCTAGTACCCCAGGAGCAGATGTCGCGCTCATTATCTTGGATGATATTATCCTTTCCTGTTAGCGCCTCCGGATCAATTGGGTTGTCCCTATCATCGAAGTAGGGGCAGATGCCGATCCAGTTGTTCATGACCCAATTGTTGGAGAAATCTAGCCGGACTTGGGGCCCAAACACTACCCCTGCTTCATCGGGGAAAGAACTAGAGTCACCAACACCATTCTCGGAGATCACGTTATTCCTGACCTCCGCCCGAGGACTGTCGATTCCCCGGCCCCAAAAGAGGGCTAGTCCCCAGCTCGTGTTCGCCTTAATCTGATTACGGATAATGCGAAGCTGAGGGGGAGACTGGTCAAGGCTATCCTTAGAGAGATAGGGAGAGCCGACTAGGATCCCTACCCCATTTTGGAAGATCAGATTATTTATAATATGTGCCCGACCTCTAACAAGAATGCCAATAGGATAGCTTTGTATCTGATTGGTTATGATCTTGGCCTCCGCATCCATGCCAACTAAGATACTTGCTCCCCCAATTATTGGACTAGTCAGTTGGTTCCTAGCGATAGAAGCTCTCCCTTTCTCTAAAACATGAACACTGGCCAGAAGATTTTCCTCGATGACTGCTGTGCTTCCCTGACCCCGGATCTCAAGGGGGGAGCGGATGGTATTCCGGAAGATTGATGCCGACGAGCCCTCGAGGACCTGGATACCCCTCATATCAGGGTCTGAACGAGAGTTTTCGGGATCTGGTAGCTCATTGAAGAAGATGCTCATATCCGAAGCAGTTTTGGAACGGATCAAGCGGATGCCCGCTTCTGTGTAGCCCGCGATCCGATTGTATTCGATCGCGAAGACTTGGGCATCCTCGACCAGAATTCCCACCGAGCCACCGAAGATGCCCAGCCCGCTGAGTTCGCTCAAGTAGGTCCCTTTGACCAAGATAGCGGGCTTGGTAGGATCAGGAGCCTCGAGTCGGACCAGCTCGCGGCCTGCTCCTTCGAGTTCTACGTTCTTGATGAGCACCACGTGCTCGCGATAGAGCCCAGGGCGAATATGGACTGTTCCCGATTGGTAAGGACCTAGCTGGATGGCATCGATGGCCGCTTGAATCGTCCTGAAGCAAGGGCTATTGCCCCCACAGGTCGGATCGTCGTCATCGACCCAGGCTTCCCTCGCTTGCTGGATGGCCGTGACCGGGGCCTTGAGGGTGGAGAAGCCCATACTCAGACCAACCAGCACAGCCAGCACCAGAACCCCCACGACAGCATAGTAAGCGAGCCTTCTCATCATTCGCCTCCTTAATCTTGCCTCTTAGTGGGCAGAGCGCGCGGGTGCGACATAGGATAAGGACAAGTCGGATTGCCACACTCCTCTTGCGCCTGTCGTATAAGTGCTTCAGCGAGGAAGAGGATACACGCTAGATCTCCCCCGCAGACACCAAAGGCTAAGTGGAAAGCCATATTGGGGTTTCCATAGCCGTAGAAATACTGAGCTGCGAGCATGCCTTGCTCGAGGATGCTCAGCATCTGTCCTAAAGCGTTTTCACTCCCTCCTGAAGGTGGGCTGCCTAGGGCTGACCTCAGAGCATCAGCCACAGCATCAAGGAACTGCTTATCTGAGCAATCACCAACGCATCTGGCCACCCACTGTCCGCCCTCAGGATACAGGATGATCACGGGGGTTTGCAAGTTCTTGCTTGCCAGTTGATTCACAAGCGCTGTCACCGCGCCAGGCTCTACGCTGAAAGCGATCAGCACTGTTATGGGTGTACTGCCGAACAAACTACTATCCCCTTGCTGCCATGCTTGGCCCATCCACGTCCTCACATTTCGCGCGATTTTCTCAATGGTATCCGCAATTTGAGTGACTTCTTCAAGTCCGAGCTTGGCCTCGACGTGGACGAAGACCGTGACTTTTCTGCCCTCAATGGTCATTGTGGCGACGACGTGAACTCCAGAAATGCCTTCCAGACCGAATGATCCAGCGAGAGTATGAGCAACAGCAGGAACCCCATTGATTGTCCAGCCAGCTTGCGCTAAAGCCACCAAGGCGATAAAGCCACCCACTGCATTTGCGTAAGTTTCAGGGCTGGATCCAGGACTCTTCAAAGCCTGCATATAAGAATCGGAATAAACGATACTAACCCTCGATCCACTGCCATAGGCTTGGGATATACGTGCCAGGAATTCGTTGAAGAGCTGCGGTGTCAAACCAGCGTTTTGATAATTAGGAGCAGCTGCGGCAGCATATGCTACAGTCATGGCTCCCAAAGCACCCATTTTCCCTTCCGTATGTGCTGTAGAGTGGATCACCGTGTATATAGCATTTTGACCGTTCGTACCATAGTCAGCCATGAGTGCCACTAGTACTATGATAAACTGATGAGCTTTCCATTCTTCAGATGACAACCCTATGGGAGGGTTTATGTTCAAAACTGCCTGGACTAGGCCAATGGCAGAAATTCCTACTCCAATGAGAGGTGGTACCTTCCCAGGGATTGCCGCTATTATACCAGCTATCGCTAGTATCACCTGATCCAACTTGGGGCCCAAGCCTGTAAGAGCCCTGTAGAACTCTTCGAAGCCAGGGTATTTATCGGCATATTTCCCTCCCGGTAGGAAGTCAAGGATACCACCTGTAACTAGCCACCTTAGAAAGTCTTCAGTGACTGAATTTTGAGAGCGAGCCCACAGATATGCCCGTAATAGCTCGTCGAGCACTGCAGTAATATCACCAGGTCTGCTGAATTGCTCGGGCACGATGCCATCTAAGGGGGGTTCGTCTTCTAGTACCATCAAGAACTCAAGCAGTGCGTCTAGCTCTTCTTCCGTTGGGCAGGGCATCCGGTAGAGCAAGAGGTCTTCAGTGAGCCCTGGTACAAACAGGATGTTCCGAGCGCCCTGACTTTCCTCTGTGGCTTGACAGGTCGCCAGAATGGATTGCTTCAGGATCTCTCGGTACCCTTCCTCTGTGTACGCTTGCCCCTTAACTGGGATTTCGAGCATCGATTGTCCAATTGCGAGTCGCACAACCCCTTGGAATTGCCCCGATGCCGTTGGGCTGAAGTGCACCGACACTTCCTTGCTCTCAGTAGGCCCTAACGTGACAGAGCTATCCAGCACAACCATGAATGGCAGAGCTGTGCTTTGGGTTGTATTAGGAGTATCTAGCGTCACGTTCGTCACGCCCTGATTCTTCACCATCAGCTTCTTCTCTTTTGTCTTTCCTACAATCGTAATTCCGAAATCTATCTGTGATGGGCTGACCTCGATCTTATGAGCCACGCCTACCAATGGAGGAGAACTCACACTCCCCTGCCCTCCCTGGATCCCCACCTGCACATTCCCGGTGAAATTCCCCGACTCACTGGGATCGAATCTCACCGTCACCTGCCCGCTCTGCCCTGGAGAGAGCGTCGGCAGCACGCTCACTATCTGGTACGGCGCTGCTACGCTCAGCGTCAGCGAAATTGCTACACTCCCCTCGTTCTTCACCGTCAGCGTCCTCTCTATCGGCAACCCCACCCTCTCCGTCACTGGCCCACAGAACTGCTGCCCTAAGTGTTCACTGCATCGTTCCGTCACTACCAACAGCCCGCTGCCAAAATCCACCTGCCCCGCAGAGAAGCTCACCTTGTGGGCTACGCCCGTTGCGCTCACCGTCTGGCTCCCGCCGTTGCTGCTGATGCTCACGCTCCTGGTGAAGCTCCCCGCACTCCCTGAGCTGAAGCGCACCACCACCTCCTGCGGCTGCCCTGGCCTAAGCGAAAAACTCCCCCCAGAGACAATGCTGAATGGGGCTGAAGTCGTGACCGTCCCACTCAACGTCCCTCCCCCAGAGTTCCAGATCACAAACGAACCCTGACTCTGCTGGGTGATGAACGTCTGGGGCAGGGTCAGACTGGTCGTGGAGACGGCTAGCTGAGGGGACCTGCTGAGGCACAAGTAGTCATAGCCCCACTGGGAGGTGCAGATCTGCGGGCCATAGTCGCCCCCTTCCAAGATGGTATAGCTGCCAAGCAGGCTTCCCCCATCCGCGGTAGAGAGGGCCTGGGCCTGCAGCTTCGCTGAGCTCAGCGAGACTGCCTCCCCTATCGCCTGCCCACAGGCCGTGGCCTGAATGACTGGCTCAGCATTGTCCTCCGGCTCATCATCTTTATCTGCCTTCACCTTGATCCGCACCTGATGCGCGATCTTCTCACTCCCCTCAGCAGCTATCCCCAAGATGGCGATCTTGTCCGTCTCATCGAACAGAACCCGGACTTTGCCTACCCGCTTGCCCCTCTGAGCTAGCTTCCCCTCAAACTCCTGGAACTTGCTCTTCTGGCGCAGCTTGCCCAGCAGCTTCTCAACTTTCTGTACAGGGAGGAATCGGACAACTCGCTCTTGTCCATCAGCTCCGACGTTGAGGGTCTTGTCCCCTTGGCGGATCAAGCCCACCGCTGCACTCTGGCCCTTAGCCCTCGTCCACACTAAGTGCGCACCCTCCCCAAAGG
>FWWM01004455.1_pt1 | contig 29041 bp, 24 predicted proteins | sample 2228351 | NCBI WGS metagenome assembly FWWM01 (sample SAMEA103939774, study PRJEB20133) | metagenome | reverse complement strand
AGCTCGGCAAGCAGCACAGCATGCCGAAGATCGCGCCCCTCAACGAAGACGGCTACTTCCTGGAGGGCTTCGGCGAGCTCACCGGCAAACACGCGCACGACGTGCCCGACCTGGTCGAGGCCCTGCTCAAGGCCAAGGGCTACTTCTATCGCCACGACAAATACGTGCACCGCTACGCCCACTGCTGGCGCTGCAGCACGCCGCTGGTCTATCGCATGGTGGACGAGTGGTACATCAGCATGGACGAGCTGCGCTACCACATGATGCACGTATCGGAACAGATCAACTGGATCCCACCGTTCGGCAAGGAGCGCGAGCTGGACTGGTTGCGCAACATGCACGACTGGATGATCAGCAAAAAGCGCTACTGGGGGCTGGCCCTGCCGATCTGGGAATACCCCGACGGCACCTTCGAAGTGATCGGTAGCTACGAGGAGCTGAAGGCGCGCGCCGTCGAGGGCTGGGAGGAATTCGAGGGGCACACGCCGCATCGCCCTCACATCGACAAGGTCAAGATCAAACATCCCGTCACCGGTCTGATCGGCACGCGCGTGCCCGATGTGGGCAACCCCTGGCTCGACGCTGGCATCGTCGCCTACTCCACCCTGCGCTATCGCACCGACCGGGCGTACTGGCAGCAGTGGTTCCCGGCCGACTTCATCACCGAAAGCTTTCCCGGCCAGTTCCGCAACTGGTTCTACTCGTTGATTGCGATGAGCACGGTGCTAGAAGGGCAGATGCCCACGCGCACCATCCTCGGCTACGCCACGTTGCTCGACGAAAAGGGCGAGCCGATGCACAAGAGCAAAGGCAACGCCATCGAATTCAACGAAGCTGCCGACCGCGCCGGCGCCGACGTGATGCGCTGGCTCTACGCGCGCCAGCGCTACGACGACAACCTGCTATTCGGCTACAACGCGCTCAACGAGGTGCGCCGCCAGGTCATCCTCCCGTTGTGGAATGTGTACGCCTTCTTCGTCACCTACGCCAACGCCGACGGCTGGACGCCAAAATTGAAAATTGAAAATGAACAGTTGAAAAAGTCGGAGGAGCGGCCGGCCATTCTCAATTCTCAATTCTCAATTCTCAATTCTTTAGACAAGTGGATCCTCGCCCGGCAGGCCGAGGTGACGAACGCGATGAACGCTGCGCTCGACGCCTACGACGCACGTTCGGCTGCGCTGGCCATCGAGAAGTTCATTGATGATCTGTCGAACTGGTACGTGCGACGCTCGCGCGAGCGATTCTGGGGCAGCCAGATGACGACGGACAAGCAGGCGGCCTACGCCACGCTGTACGAAGTACTCACCACCCTGTGCCGGCTGATCGCCCCCATCGTACCGTTCCTCAGTGAGGTGATGTGGCAGAACCTCCGGCATCCCACCTTCAGCCTCCAGAGCGCGGAGGATAACCGACACCTCTGCGAAGCCCATCGCGAATTCTCGGTTCACCATCAGCCCTACCCCCAACCGCGCGCGCTGACCGACGAAGAGCGCGCGCTGCTGCGCGAAGTCGCCCTGGCCCGCACCGTGGTGGCGCTCGGACACAGCACCCGCGCACAATCGAAGGTGAAGGTGCGCCAGCCGCTGCGCAAGGCGATGATCGTCGCCAACGACGAAGCACGCCGGGCCATCCTCGCCCAATACGACACCATCACCGACGAGTTGAACGTCAAAGCACTGGAATTTGTCGAACGCGAAGGCGAGCTGGTGAACTATCGGGTGTTGCCCGACCTGAAGAAGCTGGGCCGGAAGCTGGGGCCCGATTTGCCCAAAGTGCGCACCGGCCTGGGGCAACTCGATCCGGCGGCCGTCGTCACGGCGGTGCGCGCCGGCCAGCCGGTCGCCGTGAACGGCATTTCGCTCCAGCCCGACGAGGTCATCGTCCAGGTCGTGCCGCGCGAGGGGCTGATCGTCGCCGGAGACAGCGGCATCGTCGTCGGCCTGGACACCACGCTCGATGACGCCTTGATCGCCGAGGGCCTGGCGCGCGAAGTAGTGCGACGCGTGAACGACCTGCGCAAGGCCGCCGGGCTGAACGTCTCCGACCGCATCGTCCTGGCCTATACGGCCAGCGAACGACTGAAGCAAGCCATCGGCGCTTTCGCCGATTACATCAAGAGCGAAACGCTCAGCGTCGCGCTACACGAAGGTCAACTCCCCGATGGGGGGAGCAGCGCCCGCGACGAATTCGACGGCGAGCAGCTCACGATTACGATCAGGAAGGCAGAACTCTGAGCTGTCGGGCATCGCGCAGATATCCCGGCGTCTCCGAAAGAGGGGAACATGTTTCAAGATACGCTGCAGCAACTTCGAGGACACGCCATACCGGCGACCGAGGCCGTCGCGCGCGCCGCGCTGAGCGCCGAACAGGGACAGGCGCTGGATGCGATTCTGGCGGCGCTGGATCAACCCGGACCTCGCCGGGCGATCGGGCTGTTCGGCCCGCGCAACAGCGGCAAGACCATGCTGTTGAACGAGCTGTGCAAGGACGGCCTGCGCGCCCGGCGCACCCCGCAACATCGCAAAGTGGTATGCGCCGTGATCAACGCCGCGAACCTGCCCACCGATCTGGCCCCCTGGCAGCGCCTGATCTTCGGCACGCTCGATAAGCTGGCTCAGCAACCCGGCGCGCCGCCCACCATCCACGACCTGCGCGCCGAGTTGGAGGAAGTGGTGCAGCACGAAGCCAACCACGACGAGAGCGCTACGCTCGCCGCCGCCGCTTTCGCTCACCACATGCGCGCTGCGTTCGCCGGGCTGGTTCACAGCACCATCACGCTCTCCAATGCCACGTTCCTGATCGCCATAGATCACCTCGATAAAGCAACGCCGGAGGGCGCGACCCAACTGCTGGAAGCCTCGAAGTACTTCCTCCAGGCCCAGAATTGCAGCGTGTTGATCTTCGCTGACGAAGACACGCTCGTCGAGCGACTCGGCGGCGATGACGCGCTGCGTGCCTGGCTCACCACCCGGGTCGAACTGCCGATGAGCGAGCGGCGCGCGCCGGACGAAGCCGCCCCCGCTGTGCCGGCGATCACGCTTCCCAAGCCTCCCCACCCCATCGCCTCCGACATCCCGCAGCCCTGCGTGCAACTGTTCGTCGAAACGCTGGGGAACGACCGCTACGCAATTGAACGTGCCGGCGATTACTGGCGTTCGGCCATGCGCGCGCTCGCCAGGCGCAATGCCGACGGCTATCGCACCGACGTGTCCGGCGCGATGATCGCCAAGCTGTGCGCTTTGCGGGTGCTCTCGCCCGGCTTATTCGACGCCGTGCGCTTCGACGCGCCGGCGTTGACCGTGCTCGAGCGGCGTGCTCGCACGCCGAACCCGACCTACGAGAGCCAGGACGAATGGTCCGAGGCCCTGGTCCGCGATCCGCGCCTGGCCAAGCTCTTCGTTGCTGCGCCAAGCTTCATCGGGGTGGAGACGCGCCACCTGGCCACCGCACTGCGCCTCGTGCATACCGGTGACGCAGAACTGATACACCAGACTCAGAAGCTCGTGTCTGGGCCGGGCGCCATCAACATCAAGACCGCCGACGCGGTCGCACCCGCGGACGCCGTGTCCACGGCAGCACGCGCGCCGATGACACCCACCAAGCCTGATCGGCCGCAGAGACACCGGCAAACGGCGCCGGCGACATTCCCTTCGCCGGTGTGGACGCTGGTCTCGGTCGCAGCCAGCGTGTTCATCGTGGATCGCCTGGTCAAGATGGCCGTGCAGTCGGTCGAAGGGTTCCAGACCGGCACCACCATCTTCGGCGGGCTGATCCGGCTGCAGCCGCCTGCAGCCGTGAGCCTGACCGGCGTCGGCCTGGCCGTCGGCGCGGAGCTGGTCGGCCTGGCGCTGTGCATCCTGATCGCGGTGTTTGCAACGAAGCAGACCGACGCCGTGCGCACCTGGGCGTTTGGGCTGATCATCGGCGGGCTGACCGCCAGCTTGTTCGACCGTCTCACGTTCGGCGCAGCGATGAACTACCTGCACATCGCCAACCTTCCGGTGTTCAACCTGGCACATCTCGCTTTGCTGGCCGGGGTGATCTTGCTGGTCTATGCCGTTTTGACCGGTTCGCGAAGCAGCGCGCGCGACCACGAAACGAGCACCCTGGCTCCATGAGTGAAGAAGCGCGCATCACCGAACCCAACGCACCGGTGGAAGGATCGGATCAGCCGGTGGTCGCATCGCTCTTTCAGCGCTATGGGCTGCTCTTGATCGTGGCGAGCGTCACGCTGATTGCCGACATCATCACCAAACGCATCGTCGAGGCGCAGATTCCGCTCTACACATCCGTCCCGTTCATCGCTCCATACCTGAGCTGGACCCACACCCAGAACACCGGAGCGGCGTTCAGCCTCTTCCAAAACGGCGGCGTGTTCTTCATCATCGTCGCGCTCGTCGTGTCGGCGGTGATCCTATACTACGCGCCTCGCCTTCCAGCCGGCGACTGGTTGTCGCGGGTCGCGCTGGGCCTGCAGCTCGGCGGCGCCGTCGGCAATCTGCTCGACCGCCTGCGGCAGGGCTACGTCACCGACTTCATCCACTTCCAAATCCCCCAGATCGGCTTCGACTGGCCGGTGTTCAATATCGCCGATAGCGCCATCGTGGTTGGCGTGATCCTGCTGATCGTGGCGAGCCTGATGCGGGATAGCAAAGCGTAGGCAACATGGCAGCGCACACGCGACCGGAAGGCGCTTCGACGCATGGCTTGTGCCGGGCCGTGCTCTGGGACATGGACGGCGTGCTGGTGGACTCGGCCGACTATCACTACGCCGCCTGGCGCGAGGCGCTGGCCCGCGAGCACCACCTTATCACCTACGACGAGTTCCGCGCCACCTTCGGCCAGCGCAACGACACCATCCTGCGTGGCATCTTCGGAGAGGCGCTGCCCGACTCCGAGGTAAACCGCATCGCCGATTTGAAGGAGTCGCTGTATCGCCAGTTCGTGCGCGAGCGCGGCATCGCCCCTTTGCCCGGCGTCCTGCGCTGGCTGCAGGCGTTGCGGGCTGCCGGCTGGCGCCAGGCGGTGGCCTCGGCCGCGCCACGCGCCAACATAGACGCCGTCCTCGCCACGCTCGGCATTGGGCGTTACTTCGACGCGGTTACTTCGGGCGAAGATGTCACCCGCGGCAAGCCCGACCCGCAGGTCTACCTGATCTCGGCGGAGCGCGTGGGGTCACAACCGGCTCGTTGCGTCGTTGTGGAAGACGCGCCGGCCGGGCTGGAAGGCGCGCGGCGCGCGGGCATGCGCTGCGTCGGCGTCACGTCAACGCACGACCACCTCGAGGCGGATGTGGTCGTCACATCGCTCGACGCGCTGGCCGAGGACACCTTCGAACGGTTGCTCGCCGGCTGAGTCAGTCCTCGAACTCGATCTCGGGCATCTGCCGGTCGTCGTCTTCGAGCGGCGGCCGCTCCTCGGGTGGCAGATGCTCAATGATGATCTCGCCGAACAACGTCTCCTGATAGCAGCGCACCGCGTAGCGCTTGAGCAGCTCCAGCAGCGCCAGCAAGGTCACCACGACCTCGATTCGTGTGTGCACGTTGTCCAGCATTTCGGTGAAGGTCACCTGCCGGCGCACCCTGACAGCCGACTCGATCCGCGCCATGCAGTCATTCACCGTAAAGGGCAATCGCGAGACGACCGCATCGGCGGCCGGCGGTGGCAGCCAGCGATTCACGACGCGCTGCATGGCGGCCGCCAGCATCTCCAGCGTGACGTTGTCCAGCGGCAGCTTCTTGGAGTGCGGCCGGGGCACCGGCGGCGGTTGCACAGGATGGGCGCGCAAGCCCTGTTGTTCACGCGACCGCAGCAACTTCGCCACGTGCTTATAGAGCTGGTAAGCACGCAACTGGTTCACCAGGTCGTCCGTCTCTTCCTGCTCCTCCGGCGAGACGACGGCTTGTGGCAACAGCGCACGGCTCTTGATCAGGATCAGCCGCGCAGCCACGGACAGGAAATGGGCGATGGTGCGCGGGTCGCGCCGGGGCATGCTCGCCATGTAGGCGATGAACTGGTCGGCCACGGCGGCCAGGGAGACGGCGGTGATCTCCAGATGCCGCTCCTCGATCAAGCGCAGCAACACGTCAAGCGGGCCTTCGTAGTTGGGCAGGGAAATTGAAAATTGAGAATAGAGAATGGAGAACTGAGAAATATCCGCTTGATCGCGCAGCACGCTTTTCTCAACCGATTCGTTGTTGCTACTCTCTACGATCATGATCCATTCTCCTTCTGCGTTCTCAATGCTCGATCGGCAAGAGCACCCAGTAATCGAAGCCGTTCATCCGGAAGTTGTGCGCCCAGAAATAGTTGCGCATGATCGCTTCCTTGACATCTTCAGGGTAGAACAGCGCCCGAAAGATCACTGCGCCGAATGCGCGGCGCTCGATCATCTCGATCATCTGCGACGTATCGAGCATGTCGTTCCTGGACAGGTTGAGCAACTGCGTCGGGTTGGCGACTACATCTTTGCCCGCCAGCAGCGTCAACATCGCTTCTTCGCTCCACACCGGCCCGTCCACGTCGCGGATGATCTGCACCATCGCCCAACCGTTCGCTGCGTCGGCCGGGTCGAGCAGATGGCCGAGCTGGGTAAAGCCGGCCGAATCGTAGTATGGATAGGGCGGATACGATGATGGCGCATCGGCAACGCCGATGATCCGCGCGACCGCCCCGAAGACACGACCGCTGGTCGGCAAGTGAACGTTGAGCGTGGCCTGGACGAAGAACAGTGCTGCAGCCAACAGCAAGGGGGCGTATCGTATGCTGCGCGCCGCGCACGGCAATTGTGACACACGATGCGCGGTGCGCGAGACAAGCCCCACCGTGCACACACAGGATGCGGCGATGGCGGCGATTAGATAGGCCGGCCCGGCGCCCCACTTGCCGGTCAGCATCCCCATCGCACTGCCGGCGACGAAGTACAGCGACCAGATCGTGATCGGCTGCAGGGAACGCGCACGGACGGCGCGCGCCACGTCCCATGCCACGTAGAGCACGCTGCAGACGATCAGCACAGCTTGCAGCCGGAACCATTGTCCGTAGATCTGCCAGGTGACGGCGATGTCGTACTCGTTCACGTTGGCCAGCACCACGTTCAGCCAGAACTGCCCACCCGTCGCTGCGTTCAGCGACAGCACGACCGCGCCGGTGATCAGCGCGCCGGCCGCCAACGCAATCGCGCACCAGCGCGGTTTACGGATGAGCAGATACCCAAAGCCAGCGACCAGCGCATCCACTGCCTGCAACTTAGTGAAGCCGGCGACGAGGAGCAGCGTAATCCCCAATATGCAATACGTGATACGCGATGCGTATTTCGTATTTCGTATCTCGTCGAGGGCAGCGTCGAGGCAGTAGATGCCGGCTAACGCGAACATCACCATCGGCAGGTGCGCCCGCGCCAGCGGCCCGACGTGATACACGTAGTTCGCCGCGAAGAAGGCCAGCGCTCCCATCAGCGGGACCAGATACGCAAAGGCGCGGACGGGCCCGACTGCGGGCGAGCCCGACGCCGGCCCGGCTTCGCGTGCCCACACCCGCCGCGCCGCCAGGAAGATCAACCCACCGATGACCAGCGACGACGCAAACGCGAGGGCGCGCCCCACCCACAGGTGCGGCCCGAACAGCGCGATCAGCGGCACCAGCATTAACCGGTAGACTGGTGGATAGTTGGACGAGTAGAACGGGAACTGCGCGTTGTCCAGGTAGATGCCCTCGCCGCGCGCCAGGCGAATCGCGTCATACAGCTCGAAGCCCTCGCCCTGGTCGTAATCGAACGGGAAAGTGAAGAGCGCGCGCGCGTAGACCAGGTAGACCACGAAGTAACCGGCGAAGAGCAGCACCACGCACACGAGCAGGGCGACGGAGAGAAACGGGAGGACGTGAGCGCGCGCCTGCGGCTGCGATGCTGGCGCGACCGGCGCTGGTGAGAGTTTTTCGACCACGATGCGGCCCGAATTTACCACGAGCCGATTCTCCGCTACGATCGTCTCGACGAAGGGGGCGTGCACGAAGACACGTCATGTCATCCGCTCGCCATTTTGCTCTGGCACAACGGCTGTACTTCAAAGGCCTAACTAAAGGCGCAATCAAGTTATAGCGGCCCGGCCGAACACCTCGCCTGCCCAGTACACCCAGCCGAAAGGCAGCTTTCAACAGTTGCCCACCCTTGACAAATCGTGACCGGCCGATAGAATTCCCTGCCGTTAACCGAATACAGCGCCTTGAAGCCCTCGACTCCTCGTAGCGTGGGCTTTTCCTTTTGCAACGAGGCCCGCGACGCCCTCGACCGTTTGCTTGCGGTCGAGGGCGTCGGCCTTTTCCGGCGCTGTGAAACCTGCGCGACTCGTGAGCAGCATGCACATAGGAGGTGAGGCTCGAAGCGAGATTTGGCATCCAAACAGCGCCTGGACGCGCGGCCATCCACACAGGATGGCGATTGACGCACCGCTCGCCCGAACCGGGCACATTCGACCTACCCCGTCGTCGGTCAAGATCTCGAGCTGAAATCGAACAAGCATTCATCCATCACACCGAAAGGAGAGATTTTGCAATGACGAACCCGTTGACCGTGACGACCTATCATCGCCGCTTCACCTTGTCGGGCAACCGACGGCTGAAGTATTTCGGCCTGCGCATGATCGGCCCGTCGGCTGCTGCGATCACCTTCCTAGTCGGCAGCCGGTTCGCCTTCGCCCAGGACCCCGACCCGATGGCCGAGGCCATCCGCGGCATTGACACAATGTGGTTGCTGGTAGCTGCATTCCTGGTGTTCTTCATGCAGGCCGGCTTCGCGCTGGTCGAGGCCGGCCTCACCCGCGCCAAGAATGCCAGCAATATCATGATGAAGAACCTGATGGACTTCGTCATGGGTAGCCTGGCCTACTGGGCGATCGGCTATGGCCTGATGTTTGGAAGCGTGTCGAGTGGCTTCTTCGGCACGGACAATTTCCTCCTCGGCTCCGGCGGCGCGGATGTCGGCACCACCCCCCAGCTCGCCTTCTGGCTCTTCCAGCTGGTGTTCGCCGGAACGGCCGCTACGATCGTCTCTGGCGCAATGGCTGAGCGCACCAAGTTCAGCGGCTACCTGATCTACAGCATCGTCATCTCGGCGCTGATCTATCCGATCTTCGGCCACTGGGTGTGGGGCACAGGCTGGCTCTGGACGCTGGGCGATAGCACTGGCCTGCTGCCAGATGGTGGCTTTCGCGACTTCGCCGGTTCGACGGTGGTGCATAGCGTGGGCGGCTGGGCAGCGCTGATGGGCACGTTGGCGCTTGGCCCACGCCTTGGCCGCTTCAACGCAGATGGCTCACCCAATGCCATCCCTGGTCACTCGGTGACGCTGTTCGGCCTCGGCGTGTTCATCCTATGGCTGGGTTGGTTCGGCTTCAACCCCGGCAGCCAGCTCGCAATGTATGGCTCGAACGCGGATGCGGTGGCGCTGGTAGCAGCGAACACCAACCTGGCCGCTGCTGCCGGCGCGGCCAGCGCGGTCATTTACGGCTACATCACCACGAAGCGTGCCAACGTCGGTGCCGGCTTCAACGGTGTGCTGGGTGGCTTGGTCGGCATCACCGCGCCATGCGCGTTCGTCACGCCGGTGGATGCAGTCATCATTGGCCTGGTCGCCGGCGTGCTGGTGATGGTCTTCGGCAAGGTGCTGGAGAGTCTGAAGATTGATGACCCGGTCGGTGCGATTCCGGTGCATCTGGTGGCCGGCGCGTGGGGCACGCTGGCAGTGGGCATCTTCTCCTCACTCAATGGCGTGACCGGCTTGCTGCATGGTGGCGGCCTTGGCCAGCTCATCATCCAGCTCATTGGCGTGCTGGCCTGCGGCGCGTGGACCGCGCTCACGACTGGCATCCTATTCTTCGCCATCAAGAAGACGATTGGCCTGCGCGTGAGCGCCGAAGAGGAGATCCAGGGCCTGGACGCGATGGAGCACGGCGCGGTCGCCTATCCGCAGGACGTGGACTTCACGCCCGGCGCGCCCAGCCCGGCCGCCAGCATCTATCGCCCCGGAACAGCTCCGGCGACTACCGGCAAGTAGAGACGCTACCTCACCCCTCTTTTGCGGAAGCAGGCAGACATCAGGACGCGCGGCCATGCGCGTCCTGATGCGTTTTCGAGGCAGGTAAGACGTGGTCCAGCCTAGCACTTCCGTCCCCGCCTTCGGCCAGGACGTCGGTCTTCGGGGGATGATTCGATGAGATTTTCAGATCAGATGAGCTCTTGCACAAAATTCAACTGGCGCGCTCCCGGTGTGCAGCCAGGTGTTCCCGCACGCACGCCACGAGCTGCTCACCGTGCAACGTGAGCCAGGCGTCCACGCGCACCATCGAATCCACCCAGCTCGCCACGTCCACATAGGGGCTGAGGTTGGCCAGGAACCGACCCACCAGGTGCATCAACACGTTGGCATTGCGCAGCAACACCATCGCCGGCAGCAGTGCGATCTCTTCGTCGCCGAAGCGGCCAGCTCGCCCGTAGCCGCGCGCCAGCGCTGCGACGCGATCCCACTCCCGGCCGCTGCCCATCACGTCCCAACACCAGGTGTCCACCGCAATGGCAAAATCCATTCCCCGGGGATTGAGCGCGCAGTTCTCGAAATCCAGCACCGCCGTGACGCGCGGTCCTTCCATCAGGAGATTGCCGGTGATGAAGTCGCCGTGGATGAGCTGCTGTGGCAAAACACGCATACGCCCTTCATGCACACGAATGCGCTCGAGGATGGCATTCACCCGCGCCACATCCAACCGCGAGGCCAGCGAACCAACCAGGCGCATGGCTTCGAACGGATCGGGAACCAGCGGATGCACGCGCCCCAGCTCGAGGTAGGGCCGAGGCGCACCGACGCCGCGCGACTCGACCTTCGCCAGCGCAGCGTGCAACACGGCCATTGCCTCGCCCGCGCCCTCGGCCTGGGCCAGATCGCCGACGACCGGATTCTCACCTCGGATGAAAGGGATGAGCACCATCAGCCGCACGCTCTGACCGTTGTCCACCAGCGCCCAGAGTTCGCCGCGCCGGGTGGGGATGGGGGCCGGCACGGCAAAGGGCAACCTCTGTCCGGCCAATTGGGTCAGCACGGTCATTTCGTGCTGGATGTACTTGGGGTTGTTGTGGTTGCCGTAGACCCGCAGCACGTATGGCAGAGGCAAGCCGGCGTTGTCATACAGGCGATACAGGAAGTTGTTGTAACCGCGCCCGAGCGGGCGGAAGATACAACCAGGGGGGACATCCCATATCCCGGACAGCTCGAACGGTGCTACTTCTGACCTGGACACATTGCCTCACGCGACACTGGCTGAGGATCATCGGCCGTCTGCACCTTGCAGCGCAGACCGGGCCGCGTCGCGAACGCCCCCACATTGCCGGCGGCGTCCATGATCAACACGCGCACCCAGTCGGCGCGGCGCATGGGGTCCTCGGCCGTTGATTCGCCCAGCAACGCCGATAGCTGACGCACCACCTCGCATCCGGCCGCTTCCAACGACCATCCCAACCGCAGCAAAGTCACCACCTGGGCGGCCGCGCTCACGCGGATGGCCGCCTCGCCCAACCCCATGCAGGCTGCTGCCCCATAGCGGTTGTCGCAGTAATTGCCTGCGCCGATCAACGGCGAGTCCCCCACCCGTCCGGGATACTTCCAGGCGATGCCCGAGGTGCTGACCGCGCTGCACATGTTGCCGGCGGCGTCGCGCACGATCACGTTCATCGTGTCGCTGCCCCGTCGCTCGCGCAATGCGCGCACGGCCAGGGTGATCGCGTCGTCCTCTTCGTCTTCGACGACCTCGGCGATGCGCTTCTGCCAGGCCGCATGCGCCTCCGGCGAGAGCATGTTGCGTCGCTCGGCGCCGATTTCGATGGCAAAGCGGATAGCCCCCTCGCCGGCCAGCAAGACATGGGGCAGATGCAGCATCACCTGCCGCGCCACACTGATCGGGTGACGAAAGCCCTTCAAACCCGCCACCGCGCCGGCACGCAGGGTCGCCCCATCCATGAACGAAGCGTCCAGCTCTACCTCGCCCAGGATGTTCGGCCAGCCGCCGTAGCCGACGGTATGCTCGTCGGGGTCATCTTCGACTGCGTGTGCGATCGCCTCGGCCACATCACCGGCACTCGCGCCGCCCAGCAGCCGTCGCATGCCGTCGGCAATGAATTCGTCTCGGATCTCGGCATTCGCCAGGATGGTGGGTAAGCACGCCATGCTGGCGATTTTAGAGCCTGGCGGATAGCCCTGGTGGGCGAACCACGTCAGCGGCGCCGGCGCGGGCCGGCCTTCTTCGGCTTCTTGATGGCATAGGTCACCGGGGCCTGCGCCGGCGCATCGCCCGCGAGCGGGTGGTCGTCATCCAGGCCGTGATCGCGCATGCGCCGGATCTTCTCCCACTCGGGCGTCCGGTCGTCCACGTCGCTGAGCATCTGGCGCAGTTCGAGGATCTGGTCGCGCAGCATCGCCGCCTTTTCGAATTCCAGGTCCCTGGCCGCCTGGCGCATTTGCTCCTCCAACTCGGCAACCAGGCGTTTTTGCTCGCTCTTGGGCAGCGACACCAGGCGCAGGGCCAGCGGCCCGGCAGCCTCCTTCGGCTTGTGCCCGGCGTCGTAGCCGGCTTTGCCCTCGGCCACCTTCACCCTATCAGTCAGGTCGCGCACGGCCTTGTAGATCGTCTGCGGCTGGATGCCGTGCTCCTGGTTATAGGCAATCTGCTTGGCGCGGCGCCGCTCAGTCTCCTCGATGGCCGCTCTCATCGAGTCGGTAATGGTGTCGGCGTACATTACCACCTTGCCGTTGACGTGGCGCGCGGCGCGGCCGATGGTCTGGATGAGCGACGTGGTGCTGCGCAGGAAGCCCTCCTTGTCGGCGTCCAGGATGGCCACCAGCGACACCTCCGGCAAATCCAGGCCTTCGCGGAGCAGATTGATGCCGACGACGACGTCGTATTCGCCCAGGCGCAGGTCGCGCAGGATCTCGACGCGCTCGACAGTCTGCACTTCGCTGTGCAGATATTGGACTTTGATCCCCAACTCTTGCAGATAGCTGGTCAAGTCCTCGGCCATGCGCTTGGTCAACGTCGTCACCAAGACGCGCTCGCCTCGATTCACCCGCTCAGTGATCTGGCCGATCAAGTCGTCCACCTGGCCCTTCACCGGCTTCACTTCGATCTCCGGATCCACGATGCCTGTCGGACGGATGACCTGGTCCACGACGACCGCGCTGTGCTCCAGCTCGTATGGCCCCGGCGTTGCGCTGGTGAAGATCACCTGGCGGAAGCGTTGCTCGAACTCCTCGAACTTGAGCGGCCGGTTATCCAGCGCACTGGGCAGCCGGAAGCCGTAGTCCACCAGCACCTGCTTGCGCTCACGATCGCCGTTGTACATGCCGCGAATCTGGGGAATGGTCATGTGGCTCTCGTCGATCACCAGCAGGAAGTCATCGGGGAAGTAGTCGAGCAACGTGAAGGGCGGGGTGCCCGGCGGGCGGCCGTCGAGCAAGCGCGAGTAGTTCTCGATGCCGCTGGTGAAGCCAACCTCGCGCAGCATCTCGATGTCGTAGCGGGTGCGCTGCTCGATGCGCTGCGCCTCGAGATACTTCTCTTGAGACTTGAAGAAGGCAATCCGCTCCTCCAGCTCCTGTTCGATCTCCCGGATGGCGCGCTGCAGCTTCTCCTGAGGGGTAATGTAGTGCTTGGCCGGATAGATTTCGATCTCCGGCAGCGCTTTGAGGATCTCGCCGGTGAGCGTGTCTATTTCGGTGATGCGCTCGATCTCGTCGCCGAAGAACTCGATGCGATAGGCCGTCTCGGCGTAGGCCGGCTGCACTTCCAACGTGTCGCCACGCACGCGGAAGCGACCGCGCAGCAAGCTGGCGTCGTTGCGCTCGTACTGAATGGCGACCAGCATGCGCAACACCACGTCGCGGCGACGCACCTCGCCCCTCGACAGCTTCACGACGAATCGGCCGTAGTCCTCGGGGTTGCCGACGCCGTAGATGCAGGAGACGGAGGCGACGATGATCACGTCGCGCCGGCTCATCAGCGAGCTGGTGGCGGCCAGGCGCAGCCGGTCAATCTCATCGTTGATGGAGGCATCCTTCTCGATGTACAGGTCGTAGCGCGGCACATACGCTTCCGGCTGGTAGTAGTCGTAGTAGCTGACGAAGTATTCGACGGCGTTCTCCGGGAAGAACTCCTTGAATTCGGCGTAGAGCTGGGCCGCAAGCGTCTTGTTGTGGGCGATGACGAGCGTGGGCTTCTGCGTGCGCTCGATCACCTTGGCGATGGTGAAGGTCTTGCCGGTCCCCGTCGCCCCCAACAGCGTGGTGTAGCGGTTGCCGGCGTTCACGCTGGCGACGAGGGCTTCGATCGCCTGCGGCTGATCGCCGGTCGGCTGAAAGGGGGCATGCACCTTGAACTCTGACATGGGAGATGTGCGAGAACAGCATGCGCATTATAGAACAGGTGATCTACCACATAAGGCCGGCCACAGGGGGCCGGACCGTCACACGCTGCAAACAACTTGCCTTTGTACGACCGCTGTAATACATTCAGGGAATGCTGCATCACGCCTTGCTTGCTGCCCCATGACGCGCACGTCACTTCGACTGGCATTTGAGGGTCGCAGGGTGAACGATGCACATACTCAGGAGGTTACATCCATGAAGAGGAATCAGAAATTCACACGAAGGCAAACCTTGAAGTTGCTTGGGTTGGGCGCGGCCGGGGCTGCCATGGCCGCGTGCGCTGCGCCGCCGGCGTCGGCACCTGCCGCCCCGGCAGCCCCGGCGGAGAGCAAACCCGCCGAACAACCTGCAGCCGGTGGGGGCAAGCTGGAAATCTTCTCGTGGTGGACGAGCGGCGGCGAGGTGGAGGCGCTCGAAGCGCTGTACGCCCTCTACCGCGCCAAGTATCCCGACGTCGAGATCATCAACGCCGCCCTGGCCGGCGGCGCTGGGCAAGGCGGCAACATGAAGGCCGTGCTCGAGACGCGTATGATCGGTGGCGATCCGCCCGATAGCTTCCAGGTGCACCTTGGCCAGGAGTTGATCGGCAGCCATGTCGTGGCCGGCAGGATGGAGGACCTGTCCGAGCTGTATGCCTCCGAGGGCTGGAACGACGTGTTCCCCAAAGGACTGATCGAGCTGGCGTCGTACGAGGGCAAGCCGTACTCCGTGCCGGTCAACATCCATCGCTCCAACGTGATGTGGTACAACACCAATCACCTCCGAGATGTAGGGTTGGACGCGCCGCCGGCCACCTGGGACGAGTGGTTCGCCTACGCCGAGAAGCTGAAGGCGAAGGGCATCGGCGCACTGGCCGTGGCCGGTGCGGATCCCAACTTCTCTGCGCACGTCTTCGAGAACATCCTGGTGGCCACCCTCGGACCGGACAGATACCTCGGCCTGTTCAACGGCCAGACCCGCTGGGACGATGCCGGGGTGAAGGAGGCAATGGAACTGCTGCTGAAGTCGCACGAGTTCGCCCAGGAAGGCTATCAGAGTGTGGCCTGGGGCGACATCAACGAGGTGATGACCAGTGGCAAGGCCTCGACCATGATCATGGGCGACTGGACGCACGGTTTGTTCAAGTCGGCCGGATTCGCGGACTACGGCTGGGCGCCAGCGCCGGACACCAACGGCGTGTTCGTCGCGCTGTCTGACTCGTTCGGCCTGCCCAAGAACGTGAAGAACCGCGAGAACGTCATCAACTGGCTGAAGCTATGCGGCAGCCGCGAGGGCCAGGACGCCTTCAACCCGATCAAGGGCTCCATCCCGGCGCGCACCGACCCCGACCTGTCGAAGTACGACGACTACCTGAAGCAGACGATCGAGGCCTTCAAGACCAACATCATCGTCGGCAGCATCCAGCACGGCGCAGCGGCTCCACAGGGCTTCGTGAATGACTACGACACCGTGGTCAGCACGCTGCTGGCCAGCAAGGATATCGAGGCGGCGGCGAAACAGCTGGTCGACGCAGCGAACACAGCCGGCCTCAGCGGGTGAACGCGGCATAGACCGAGCACTTCACGGCGCCTGACAGGCGGTTGTCTGTCAGGCGCCGCGTGACACATCGAATGGCTGTTGGCCCGACCACTCTCTCGACCACTGCTCCCCGGACATCCCGGCGGCACATCAACCGCGATTTGCTACTCGCGATCGTGGTGCTCACCCCCTCGATCATCGGGGTCGCGATCTTCATCTACACCTTCATCGCGTGGACGTTCTGGATCTCGACCGTCAACTGGAACACATCGGTCATTGACTATACGTTCATCGGACTGCGGAACTGGGAGCGCATGCTCGGCAGCTTTCGCTTCCAGATGAACCTGCGCAACCTGGCGCTGTATGCGCTCGGCTTCATCAGCCAGTGCATCATCATCGGCTTCCTGCTAGCCTCGCTGCTCGACCAGCGCATCAAGGGCGAGGCGGTCTTCCGCACCATCTTCATCTTCCCGTTCGCCGTGTCCGCGGTCGTCACCGGCGTGGCCTGGCGCTGGTTGATGCGGCCGGAGACCGGAATCAACTTACTGTTCGAATCGGTCGGACTTGGCTTCCTCAAGTCGAAGTGGTTCGCCGATCCGACCTGGGGCATTCTGTTCATCACCATCGCGTCGTCGTGGCAGTTCGCCGGGTATGTGATGGCGCTGTATCTGGCCGGATTGCGCGGCATCCCGTCCGAAGTGAAGGAAGCAGCACAGATGGACGGCTGCAACGCGTGGAACCTGTATCGGCACATCATCATCCCGATGTTGGCGCCGGTCACCTACACGGCGATCGTACTCACCGGCATGGGGGCGATCCGCGTGTTCGACATCGTGACGGTGATCAGCGGCAGCGGACAGGCATTCTCGACGGACATGCTGGCCTACCACATGTTCGAGCAAATGTTCACGGCCAACCGCTTCTCGCTCAGCGCGGTCATCGGTGCGTTCATGATCATCCTCTCGGTCTTTCTGGTGGTGCCCTATCTGTTGAGCGTGCGCAAGGAGCAGGAGCGATGACGCAGAGCAAATCCATCTCCCTCCAGACGATCTGGTCGCGCGGCGCAATCTACATCCTGCTGATCGCCTTTGCGCTGTACTTCCTGATGCCGGTTTACGTGCTAGTGAACACCAGCTTCAAGCCGTATGCCGACGTGAGCATCCAGCGAATGTGGGAGCCGCCGCAGAGCCTGTACCTGGGCAGCTTTGCCGAAGCGTGGTCGAAGGTCTCGCCCAACTTCATCAACAGCCTGCTGATCACCGTCCCGGCGGCGATCATCTCGTCGTTCATCGGCTCGATCAACGGCTACATCTTCTCGAAGTGGCGCTTCAGGGGGAGCAACACCATCTTCCTGCTGTTCCTGATCGGCATGTTCCTGCCCTATCAGGGGGTGCTCATCCCTATGGTGCTGACGCTGCGCGCAGTTGGGTTATACGGCACGATCCCCGGCCTGATCTTCATCCACTGCGTGTTCGGCATCCCCATCACGGCGCTGATGTTCCGCAGCTACTACGCCGGTGTGCCCGACGATTTGGTGGACGCCGGCAAGATCGATGGTTGCGGCTTCTTCGGGATCTACCGGCACATCTTGTTGCCGATTGCTGCGCCCGCCTTCGCCGTGGTGTTGCTCTGGCAATTCACCTCGATCTGGAACGATTTCATCATCGGCCTGGTGGTGTTGAGCAACCCACGCCTCGCACCGGTCACCGTGGCGGTGCAGAACCTGGCCGGCAGCTTCACCACGGAGTGGAACATTCAGATGGCCGGCGCGCTCATCGCCGCCGCGCCGACGATCATCGTCTACCTGCTGCTGGGCAAACTGTTCATGCGCGGCTTGCTGGCCGGCAGCGTCAAGGGTTAGGTCGGGGTGCCGGCCACCAGCCGCAGGCAGCATGTGTTGCGGCAGCGCCGGCGCAGGCTGACCGGGCATCGGGTGGCCGGCACCCATCATTCCTACGCATCATGTCTCATCGCGTCAAAGACAAAGTCGTCATCGTCACCGGTGCGGCACAGGGCATCGGCTTCGGCATCGCCGAGATGCTGGCCCAGGAGGGCGCGCACGTCGTCATCGCCGACAAACAGGCGGATAGGGGCGAAGCCGCCGCAAACCGGATTCGCACAGCCGGCGGCGATGCCTTCTTTCAACTCACCGACGTCACCAGCGAGGGCGACTGTGCTGCCCTCGTACGAACCACCATCGAGCGCCTCGGGCGCCTGGACGGGCTGGTGAACAACGTCGGCTGGTTCCCACGCGCCACGCTCGAAGAAACCACGACCGAGTTCTGGGAAGCGGTCATGAACGTGAACGTGCGCAGCGCGTTCTACTGCTGCAAACACGCCATCCCGGCGATGCAAAAGAGCGGCGGCGGCAGCATCGTCAACATCGGCTCGATTCACGGCTTGCAGGCGTCGGCCAATCTGATCGCCTATGGCGCGGCGAAGGGTGCGCTGCTCAACCTGACGCGCACGCTGGCCGGCGCATACGGCGCCGACCGCATTCGCTGCAACTACCTCATCCCCGGCTGGGTGATGAGCGAAGGCGAAATCGCGCTGGCCGAGCGCCGCGGCGTAGACGTTGACGCGCTGCGCGCGCGTGGCGCGCAGCAGCTCTTCGGCCGCCACCAGACGCCCCAGGACGCTGCCTATGCCGTGGTCTACCTCATCTCCGACGAATCCTCGCAAGTCACCGGCAGCATCTTTCACATAGACGCAGGCATGTCGTCCTTGCTCTTCAAGGAGCGGAACATGGTCTGATGCCGGGACTCGCGGCGAGGGCTATTCCAAATTCACCCCACTGCCATGCAAACCAATCCCCTGAAAACTCTGTGGACGGCGGGCGGCTACGCCGTCAACGGATGGTGCGCCATCCCCAGCAGTTGGAGCGCCGAGTTGATGGCGCGCGCCGGCTGGGACAGTGTGACGCTCGACCTGCAACACGGCCTGCTGGACTACTCGCACGCTCTGCCCATGCTCCAGGCCATCAACCTGGCCGGAGCCGTGCCCATGGCGCGCGTGCCGTGGAACGAGCCCGGCATCATCATGAAGCTGCTGGACGCCGGCGCGCTGGGCATCGTCTGTCCGATGATCAACACCCGCGAGGAGTGCGAACGCTTCGTCGGTGCCTGCAGCTACGCGCCGCGGGGTTATCGCAGCTTTGGGCCCACCCGCGCGCGCGTCGCCTACGGCAGCGACTACGAGCAAGGCGCCTCGGACGGCGTGCTCACGTTCGCCATGGTGGAGACGGCCGAAGCGCTGGCCAACGTCGAAGCCATCGTCAGCGTCCCCGGCCTCACCGGCGTGTACGTCGGCCCGGCCGACCTGAGCTTGAGCATGGGCAGCCCAGAGCGCAGCGATCCAACGGTGCCTGCGGTGGTCGCTGCACTCGACACGATCGTCGCCGCTTGCCAAAAGCACGATGTCATCGCCGGCATCCACTGCGGCTCGACGGACTACGCGCTCAAGATGATCGCCAAGGGCTTTCGGCTAGTCACCATCTCTTCGGACGGCAGTCTGCTGGCGGCCGCTGCATCCGCCGCGGTGAAAGCGCTGCGCAGCGATCAGAGAAACGGCCGAAGCACCGGCGGCATCTACTGACGCCGGGGCCGACCTCAGAGGACGACACCCCATCCACGATCCTACACACCCATGTTCAAACTGTGGCTGGACGACGCGCTGCTTCCCTCGTGCGCGCACCTGCTCGAGGGCATAGCAGAACCGATCGGACCTTCCCCTACTCTGGAAGGCATCGAAGACGCCGACGCCTTCATCTGCCCGGGCAATGTGCGCTACGACGCGGCGCGCATGGACCGCGCGCCGAAGCTGAAGGTGATCGCGCGGCTCGGCGTGGGATATGACAACATTGACGTCGCTGCGGCAACCGAGCGACACATCCCGGTCGTCTATGCGCCGGATGCGCCGACCATCAGCACGGCCGAGCATGCCTGGGCACTAATCATGACCGTGGCCAAGAAGATCGTACCGGCCAACGTCGCCCTGCACACCACCGGCTGGGGATCGTTCTGGGGACACGAAGCGAGCAAGGGGCTGGAGCTGTACGCGCGCACGCTGGGGTTGATCGGGCTGGGGCGCATCGGCAGTCGGGTCGCTCGCTTTGGGCTGGCGTTCGAGATGCGCGTGCTGGCGTTTGACCCCTACGTTGCGCCGGAGCGTGCGCGCGACCTGGGCATCGAGCTTGCGCCATCGCTCGAGCACGTGCTGCGCGAGGCCGACATCGTGTCGCTGCACGTGCCAGTGACGCCGCAGACGCACCACTTCATGAACGCCGCGCGCTTCGCGCAAATGAAACGCGGCGCGTTGTTCATCAACGTCGCGCGGGGGGCACTGGTGGACGAACAGGCGCTGGCCGACGCGCTGCGCAACGGCCAGGTAGGCGGCGCCGGGTTGGACGTCTTCGACGGTGAACCGATCAGCTCCTCGCACCCGCTGCTGGCGTTCGACAACGTGGTGGTCACGCCTCACGTCGCCAGCCGGACGGTGGCCGGTCATCACCGCATTTGGGAGACGACGATCATCCAGGCCCTGCAGGTGCTGCGCGGCGAACGGCCGCCGCACCTGCTCAATCCGGAGATCTGGGAGACGCGGCGCCGGTGATGGTCAGCGTGGCGATCCGACCGGAGCGGCGGCTTTCTTCATCGCGCTCGAGAGCACATCGTAGGCTTCGATCCACGTCGCTTTGACTTCGGGCGTGAAGGCATCCCCCAGGACTTGCTCCAGCGTCCAGATCAGCGCCGCGCCGAAGGTGTTGTAATCGGGTGCGGCAACGCCGTAGAGCTGGTGTCGCCGGCCAAGTGCTTTGATGCTCTCTTCGATGACTTCCGGTCGGTCGAGCCCACGCACGGCCAGGCCGATCACGGTCATGAGCATCAGCGCCTGTTTCTTCATATCGCCCTTGAACAACTGGCGGACCCCGGGATCCATCTCGAAGAGCCGGGTGTAGAACAGATCGCCAACTTCTTGCGCGATGGGTTCCACCTTCTCGAAGGTCTTTTGTATGAGCGCGATTTGTCGAGCATCCATTGCCATCTGCAGCCATCTCCTGGCTCGTTCACGTGCGAGAGCCGGCACCACTGTAGAAGGGGGCGCGCAGATTTGCACCCGGCACAAGGACGGGATGGCCACTGGCCGAGCGACCAGGCGCCAACCATCCGCCACGGATCATGCGATGGCCTCCAGCCAATCGGCCATCCAGCGATCGGCGTCCTCCAGGCAGGCTTCGCCGATCTGGTGTCCCATCGGGTATTCGCGATAGGTGACCACCGCGCCCAATGATGCGAACAGGTCGCGCGTCGTGCGCCCCATCCGAACCGGCACGATATCGTCGAACAGGCCGTGGGTGATCAGCAAGGGCTTGCCTTGCAGCGCGACGCCGGGCACGATCAGCTCGGCCGGCGCAAACCCGCTCATCAGCATCGCTCCGGCGACGAGTTCGGGGCGGCGCAAGAGCACGCCGGCACTGACCGTCGCGCCCTGGCTGAACCCCATCAGCAACGTGCGCTCGGGCACAGCGCCGTAGGCGACGATCGCCCGTGCCACGAAGTCCACAGCTAGCTGAATGGCGGCGACCACCTCGGCTGGCTCGACGAACAACCCATGGTCGTCCCAGACGATCGGGAACCACGCATAACTTCCGGCATCGAGCGTCTGCGGTGCGCGAGCGCTGACCAGGGTAAAGCGCGGGTCGAGGTAGGGCGCCAGGCCCATCAGGTCATCTTCGTTGCTGCCATAGCCGTGCAACAGGATGAGCAACGGCGCGCGGTCATCGCGGGCCGGACGAAGCGCGCGCCGGATGCGATGATGCAAAGGGAGTGAGGGCACGTCCGTGGTCACGTCACTTTACTCGGCGAGCGCCGCGGCGAATGGGAGCGGTGCCGTTTCGCTTTCGACCGGATAGCCAGCAGCCATCCATGCGTCTTTGCCGTCGCGGAACTCGCGCACGTTGGCATAGCCCAGCTCAGTCAATACGCGCGCGGCTTTGGCCGACGAGCCGCAGCGCGCGTTCTGGCAATAGACCACGACTGGGATGTGTTTGTCGGGGAGCACGCGCTCGGCCGCATATCGCAGGCCGAGAATGGGCAGGTTGATGGCGCCCGGTAGATGCGCCTTGCGATAGGCATGTGCGGCCAACACCTCGACCAGGATCACCGGCCGACCATCGTCGAGCCATTGTTTCAGTTCGTGCAACGTGATTACGCTCATGGGCCTGCAACAGGCCAGATTATTCTCGAAGAGCTGAGCGCTGGCAAAGAAGCGGTCACGCAAACGCAGCGATCGGTGATAAAGTCGGCGGCGATGAGCACACACCACGAACCCGATGTCCTGTCCGACTCGCTGCCGGATGCTCACGGCAAGTTTGGCGTCTACGGCGGTCGCTTCGTGCCCGAGACGTTGATGCCGGTGCTGGAAGACGTGATCGAAGCGTACGAGGAGTTCCGCGAAGACCCGACCTTTCGCGCCGAGTACGAGCATTTGCTGGCGACCTACGTCGGCCGGCCTTCGCCGTTGACGCACGCCCAGCGGCTGAGCGCCCACCTTGGCGGTGCACAGATCTACCTGAAGCGCGAGGACTTGCTGCACACCGGCGCGCACAAGATCAACAATGCGCTCGGCCAGGCATTGCTGGCCAAACGGATGGGCAAGCGGCGCATCATCGCCGAGACCGGTGCCGGCCAGCACGGCGTGGCGACGGCGACGGCCTGCGCACTGCTTGGATTGGAATGCGTGATCTACATGGGCACCGTGGACATGGCCCGGCAAGAGCCGAATGTGTTCCGCATGCGCCTGCTCGGCGCAGAGGTGCGTGGCGTGGAGAGCGGCACCAAAACGCTCAAGGACGCCGTCAACGAGGCCATTCGCGATTGGGTCTCGCATCCTCACGACACCTATTACATCATCGGCAGCGCGCTCGGTCCACATCCCTACCCGCTGATGTGTCGGGATTTCCAGAGCGTGATCGGCCGAGAGGCGCGCGAGCAGATCCTGGCGCAGGCCGGTCGGCTACCCGACGCGGTGATCGCCTGCGTCGGCGGCGGCAGCAATGCCATCGGCATCTTCTATGGCTTCCTGCGCGACGCGTCGGTGAAGCTGATCGGCGTCGAGGCCGGGGGCTATGGCCTGGAGACCGGCAAGCACGCTGCGCGCTTCGCGCCGGACATCGCAAGGGAAGCAGGCAACGAACTTGATCCTCAGTCGCCCCGCGGGCGAGTGGGCGTGTTCCAGGGCATGAAGACGGTCGTGCTGCAGAACGCCGATGGACAGATCGCCGAGACGCACTCCGTGTCAGCCGGGTTGGACTACGCCGGCGTCGGGCCGGAGCACGTGTATCTGCGTGACATCGGCCGCGCCGAATACACCGCCGCGACCGACGACGAGGCTCTGGATGCCTTTCACGCCTTGTGCAGGTTGGAAGGCATCATCCCGGCGCTGGAATCGTCTCACGCTGTAGCAGAGGCGATCAAGCGCGCCCCCCGGCTCTCGCGCGATCACATCCTGCTGGTCAATCTGAGCGGCCGTGGCGACAAGGACTTGAACACGGTTATGCAGGCCAACAACCGGCATTGACGTCGAATCCGGACCGATTGCCCCCATCGCCGGCTGCGAACCTTCTCGTCAGCTCTTGCCGCAGAAGTGCAGCTCGCCCCAGTCCTGGATTCGTCCATCATGCAGCGTGGCAAACAGACCGATCTTGTAGCCGCCGGCCGGCCAATCGCGGCGGTTGAGCCGGAAGTTGTCCTCTTTGAAGGCCACCTGCTGGCGTAAACCGCGCGATCCTCTCCCACACTCGTCATCGCTGGGATCGATGTGCAGCTCGAGTGACTTGATGCCGTAGATGTGCCAGCGAATGACCATCTCATCCGGGTCGGCGCTGGCGTTGGGCACGAACTCGAACGGCACCGGCGTGCAGAATGTGTAGTCGGGCGCGTTGTTCAGCGTGGCCGCCCAGTATGGGTTCGAGGGATTGCAATCCGGCTCGGCGGGCGGGGCAGACGTCGCCGGAGCAGGCTCGACTTGCGTCGGCAGCGTGACCGCCGCCACCGGCAAGGCCGGTGTGGCCGTCGGCGGCGCAGCAGTCGGCGCAGGGGGCGCCTGGACCACGCTCACGTTGTTCGCGGCGTCGTTCGCCTGCACGAATTGACCTGATATCCAGACGGCCTTGCCTTCCACGCTGACCTGCCACCACTGGCCGTCACTGCTCTTGCCGATCACGCGAGCCGTCTGCCCCTGATTCAAACGCCCAACCAGGTCGTAGTTCGTTCCGGGGCCGGCACGCAGGTTGACGAAGTCGTTCACGACGGTGAGGCCAGGGGTCGCCACTGGTGCAGGTGTCGGCGTGACCGCCTCCGACACAGCCTCTGTGGCTTCTGTGGGAATTGGCGATGGCTCGGCGGTGGGTTCGGAAGTCGGCTCGGGTGTTGGGAGCGCAACGGGTGCATCCGTCGGCGTCGGGACCTCGACCCGCACAGCCACCACGTCCGAGCGCACAATCAACCGGTCCTCGCCGTCGCGTGCCTCCAGATATAACACATGGCTGCCGATCGTCTGCGGCGTCCACAGCATGGAAGCGTCGGTGCCGCCAGCCTGGATCGGGATCATCCCCAGCCGTTGGCCATTCACCCAGACGTGGACCTGAGCGAATTCGAAGCCGCTATATTCCGCGCGCACCGGGACTTCGACATTCACCATCAAGCGCGCGCCCTGTGCCGGCTCGACGATTCTCAGCGAGGGGAGTGCCGGTGGCGTTGCCGGTGCACCGCACGCGACCAGTCCGAATATCGCAGCCACCACAATGACGCTGAATTGATGGCCACGCCGACTTCGAGGGTTCGATCCATTCACGCCGCCGATTGTAACGCGCGCTTTTTATAGAATAGCAATTGGAACACTGTGAATACCATTCAAGATCAAGACCTCGCCCTCCTCGTGGACATGCGCGACAAAGCGCACCTGGTCAAGGTACGCGCCGGCCAGAAGTTCGAGACGCATCATGGCTTCATCGCGTACGACGCCATCATCGGCCAGCCATGGGGCAGCATCATCCATTCGTCGCTCGGTCACCCGTACGTCGTCGTCCAGCCCAGCACAGCCGATTTGATCCGGCATATCAAGCGCAGCTCGCAAGTGATCTACCCCAAGGACAGCGCCTACATCCTGATGCGAATGAATGCCAAGCCTGGCGCGCGCATCCTGGAGAGCGGCTGCGGCAGCGGTGGGTTGACCCTGGCCCTGGCAACCGCCGTCATGCCCACCGGCCACGTGTACTCGCAGGAGATCCGCGAGGATTTCATCGCGCTGGCCCGGCGCAACATGGAGCGCGTCGGCCTGGATCCATACGTCACATTCATCCACGCGGACAGCACGCAAGGCTTCAAGGTGGATGGGAAGGTAGACGCCGTCTTTCTAGACATGCCCGAGCCGGAGTTGTGCGTGACCCAGGCGCGCGAGGTGCTCAAAGACGGCGGCTTCTTCGGCTCGCTCGTGCCCACCACCAATCAGGTCACCAACCTGCTGCGCGCGCTGGAGAGATCGGCCTTCGGACTGGTTGACGTCGAGGAGATCATGACACGACGCTACAAACCCGTGGCAGACCGGTTACGCCCACAGGATCGGATGATCGCCCACACCGGCTTCCTCATCTTCGCCCGTGCCATCGTCAAGCCCTACGCGCTGCCGATCGCCGATCACACGGCCGACGAGGATGAAGGCGAGGCCGCATTCCCTGGCGAGGCCTGACTACGCGGAGATGGGGCATGGCACTGCTCGCGGCGCTGGGGCTCCGACCAGGTGATTGCATCGCCGTGGTGGGTGCCGGCGGCAAGACCACGTTGTGCTGGCGGCTGGCACAGGCATTGACCGCCGGCGGCGAATACCGGGCCATCTTCACCACGACAACGAGGATCTGGCAACCGGCACGGGGTGTGTTCGACCGGTTGTGCATCGGGCCGGCGGCAGCCGCAGCGCAGACGCTCAACCGTGCGCCAGAGTGGCACACGGCATGCCTGGCCGCCGCGATAGACGGCGCAAGCGACGCAACGCCGGTCGCCGGCGCGGGCATGCCCACAGTGCACACCAAACTCATGGGCTTCGCCCCCGATGAGATCTGTGCCTTGCGGTCCTCGACTCGGAACGCTTCCGCTTCGATTCTGGTAGAGGCCGATGGCGCACGCGGGCTGCACATCAAGGCCCCTGGGGAAGAGGAGCCAGTGATCCCACAATGCGCCGACGTCGTGTGCGTCCTGGTCAGCCTGGACGCCATCGGTCGCCCACTGGATGAGCGCGTCGCACACCGGGCCGATCGCCTGGCACAACTGACGCAGACGATGCCCGGCAGCGTCATCACGCCGTCGTTGATCATCACGCTGCTGGCACACCCATCGGGCGGGATGAAGGGCATTCCCCAGGGGGCGCGCGCGGTTGCGGTCTTGACTCAGCGCGACGAGCAGCGGGCACATCCGGATGCGCCACAGATCGCGGCCGCACTGCTGGAGTGTGGCTTCCATCACGCCGTGACGATCGCACCGCGCGCAGCACGGCCCGTCCTCCTGGCATATTGACGGGGCTGAAGCCAGCCCCTTGCCGCGAAAAGCCGGCGCCCAACGCCCTGGCGCGGCCAGCAGATGCCCTCCACGGCTGACGCAACGCAGCAGAGCGCATCCGCGCAGATGTCTCCATCTGCCGACGACCCGCGCGTGAGCGAGGCCAGCCCTCCCACCATCGCTCGCATACTGGCCGGATGACCAGCTCCAAGACCATCCGGCGGCGGAGTGCACTCCGGCACATCTTCTCTTAGCCTGTGGCGATAACTACGTCAGATGAACTCATGTGACTCACAGAAGCGAGGCGTTGATGCTATGGAAGAAAAGCCTGTGAATTCCTACCATTCGCCGGAGCCGGACGGCGAACATTCCGGCTTCCAACCCCGGGGAATCGTCCTCTTCGTCTTCCTCATGTTGCTCGGATACGGCCTGTACTGGGCCTATTTGTGGTTCCTCACTGTGATCGAGCGTGGAGCCGGCAGTTGACGCAACCAAGGAGCACCCATCATGATGGAGATCAATAAACTCGAGCGCTATTGGCTGATCGCCGTGGGAATCACGCTGGGCGTATTCGCCGCCGCAACCGTTGTCGCCGTCACCGTCTTCGGCATTCGTCTGCCTGCTCCGGTGGAGCGGATAGACCCTCAGCGGCTGGACCAGACGATCTTCGCCAGCCCGGGCGTGCGCAAGATCGCGGACAACCGCTACGAGGTCGTCATGATCGCCAAGTCGTGGACGTTCGACGCCGGGCCGGAGGCCGGCAACCCGGCTGTGTTGCGCTTCCCGCGCGGCTCACAGGTCACCTTCTACGTGACCAGCAAGGACGTGATGCACGGCTTCCAGATCGAGAAGCACACGTTGAATCTGGAGCTCGTCCCCGGCCAGATCGCACGAGCCACGGCCAACTTCAACCGGCCGGGCACCTATTCCATCATCTGCAACCATTACTGCGGCGCCGGCCATCAAGTGATGTACGGCACCATCATCGTCGAGTGATCCAGGAGTGAGGCATTCATGGCAAGTGTCACCTACCCGCAACACTTAGAGGCGCCGGCCACCCCCACCACGTTGAAGTTGGTGAAGCGCGAACGGGTGATGATCGGCGCGCACATCATCACAGCCCTGATCGCGCTGTTGTTCGGCATCTTCATGGGGCCATTCCAGACCTTCCACCGGTCGCCCACGTTCGTCCAATACTTCCCCACCATCCCCGTCTTCACGTTCTACTACCAGGCGGTGACGGTGCACGGGGTGATGAACGCGCTGTTCTTCACCACGTTCTTCATCATCGGCTTCTGCTACTTCGTGACGGAGCGCTCGCTGCAACGCCCGATCAAATCGGTGCTGATGGGCTGGGCGGCTTATATTTCGATGGCGCTCGGCCTGGTGCTGATGCTCTTCACCATCCTGACGTCGCCGCAGCAGTCGGCCGTGCTCTACACCTTCTACCCGCCGATGATCGCGCCGGCCCTGTTCTACATTGGGCTGGTGCTGCTGGCGCTGGGTTCGTGGCTGGCCTCGGCAAACATCTTCCTGACCTATCGCGACTGGAAGCGTGAGCATCCGAACGAGCGGGTGCCGCTGGCGGTTTTCGCCGTGCTGGTGAACTTCATCGTATGGTGCATCGCGACGATCGGCGTGGCGATCGAGATCGTGTTCATGCTGCTGCCGGCATCGCTGGGCATCCTCAGGGTGACCGACCCGCAACTGGCCCGCACGCTGTTCTGGTTCTTCGGCCACCCGCTGGTGTACTTCTGGCTGATCCCCGCCTACGTGTCGTGGTACACCATGCTGCCGCGCCAGGCCGGCGGCAAGTTGTTCAGCGAGCCACTGGGGCGCGTGGCGTTCATCCTGCTGCTGCTGTTCTCGATCCCCGTCGGCGTGCATCACCAGTTCAGCGACCCAGGCATCAGCGCATCCTCGAAGGGCGTGCAGACGCTGCTGACGCTGGTGGTCAGCATACCCAGCTTCATGACTGCGTTCAACGTCGGTGCAGCACTGGAGAACGCGGCGCGGAACCGCGGCGCCAAAACCCTGTTCGATTGGCCGTTCAAGCAGAAGTGGAACGACCCGGTGGTCGCCGCCCAGTTGTCGGGCATGTTGCTCTTCGTCGCCGGCGGATTCAGCGGCCTGATCAACGCCTCGGCGCAGCTCAACGCGACGATCCACAACACCTCGTGGGTGCCGGCGCACTTCCATCAGACGCTGGGAGGCGCCGTCACGCTGACGTACATCGGCATCCTGTACTGGCTGCTGCCGGCCATCCGCGGTCGCGCGCTGTTCAGTCCAAAGGTCGCGCTTGCCCAGGTGTTCACCTGGTTGATCGGCATGATGCTGTTCGGCCTGGCGATGGGCGAAGCCGGCCTGCAAGGCGTCCCGCGCCGGGCGCTGACCAGCCAGGCGCCTTATCTGACGCCGGCCGGCGCGTTCTGGCTTGATGTCACTGCCATCTCCGGCATCATCCTGCTGATCAGCTCGATCCTGCTATTCGTCAACATCATCGACA
>FWWM01005203.1_pt1 | contig 29050 bp, 28 predicted proteins | sample 2228351 | NCBI WGS metagenome assembly FWWM01 (sample SAMEA103939774, study PRJEB20133) | metagenome | reverse complement strand
ACGTGTGGTTGGTAACACCAGACAGGGCCTGGCGGTACAGATGCCCCAAGGTGTTGGGAAATCGCCGGGTTGGGACGGCAGTTCAACGGCCGTCCCCACGCGGTTCAACTCAACTGCTGTCCTAACACAGTTCAACTGCCGTCCTAACCCAGCCAAATAAGGCTATACAACGGCAGAAAAAGCCAGGATGTGTGCGGCCGGAAGGCATCTTTAGCGGCTGGTAGTGGCATAGGGGCAAAATTTCTGCGCGGAATATATGACTATTGAACAGCCCTGGGCCTGGTAAGGATACAGTCTTTTTCTAGGGCTTTTCAAAATTCTACTCTTTGGGCCTTTCTTACAGTTGCTGTGACTCTCAGTAACATAAATATTGTACCGCCGACCTATGGTCGGTACACTGCCAGGCAAAGCCTGGCGGTACAAAAAGAGATGTAAATCTTTGAAAAACCCTGGTCTTTTTCGCTCAAACCTTGACAATCCTTGCTGAGCGTGATATAAAACGGCGCAATTTGACCGAACCCTACAACTCCATACTGCGCACTCTTATCCAGAGAGGCGGAGGGACCGGCCCTGTGAAGCCTCGGCAACCGGAGGGAGCGTCTGGCTTTGTTTCCCCAGGGGGAGCGTAACCAGCACTCCGATCACGGTGCCAATTCCGGCAGAAGGACAATCGCAGGATTGTCTCAATTCTGGAAGATGAGAGGTCGCCTGATTCGTCAGCCACCTCTTCTTTCAGAAGAGGTTTTTTGTTGTCAAGCCTCCTCTGGATACACCTGTTTCTGAGGAGGTTTTTTGATTCGGCGCGCAGTGAAACAATGGGTTCACATCTTGATCTTGAGGAGAGAAAAGAATGCCTGCTGAAGCCACTTCAACACGCACCTTTGGTTTTTCCACCCGTCAATTGCACTCTGGTTATATCCCCGAGCCAACCACAGGCAGTCGGGCAGTGCCGATTTATCAGACCACCAGTTATCAGTTCCGCAACACCGAACATGCGGCCAACCTGTTTGCCTTGAAGGAACTGGGGAATATTTATACGCGCATCATGAATCCCACGACCGAGGTGCTGGAAAAACGCATCGCCGATCTAGAAGGCGGGGTAGGCGCCCTGGCTGCCAGTTCCGGTCACGCGGCTCAGACCATGTTGATCCTGACCCTGTGCCAGGCAGGCGATCACATTGTGAGCAGCAGTCGTCTCTACGGTGGAACGTATAACCAGTTCAATTACACTTTCCCCCGCCTGGGGATCGAAGTGACGTTTGTGGATCCCAGCGATCCCCAAAACTTCGAGCGAGCCATTCGTCCGAATACGAAGATCCTGTATGGGGAGACGTTGGGCAATCCGGATATTTTCGTTTTCCCCTTTGAAGAAGTGGCTGAGATCGCTCAGCGGCATCATATTCCGCTGGTGATTGATAACACTTTCGCTACACCGTATCTATGCCGCCCGTTTGAGTGGGGTGCCCACATTGTCTGTCATTCCACGACGAAGTTTATCGGCGGACATGGCGCCGCCATTGGCGGGATCATCGTGGATGGGGGCAATTTCGACTGGCGTAGTGGGCGCTTTCCCAATTTCACCACGCCTGATCCCTCTTATCATGGCTTGGTGTATGCCGATCTGGATCAGGTGGGTCTGCCACCGTTCATCATCAAGGCGCGAGTGCAAATTCTGCGCGATATTGGGGCCTGCCAGGCGCCGTTTAACTCCTGGGTGACATTGCAAGGAGTGGAAACGCTCAGCCTGCGCATGGAGCGCCATGTGCAGAATGCCCAGGCCGTAGCCGAGTTCCTGGAAAAGCATCCACGCGTGGCCTGGGTGACGTATCCGGGGCTGAAGAGCCATCCCCATTATGAACGGGCGCGCAAGTATCTTCCTAAAGGGCCAGGAGCCATCCTGGGGTTTGGGATCAAAGGTGGCGTGGAGGCCGGCCGCCGTTTCATTGATAGTTTGCAACTTTTCAGCCATCTGGCAAACGTGGGCGATGCCCGTAGCCTGGCGATCCATCCGGCCACCACGACCCACAGTCAACTTTCGCCGGAAGAACAGTTAAGCGCCGGGGTTACCCCCGATTTCATCCGCCTGAGCATTGGCCTGGAGGACATTGAGGATATTCTCTGGGATCTGGATCAGGCACTGCAGGCTTCGGCCCGGGATTGACCTCCCTGGCTGAGAGCAGGTAGGTTCACCATTTTTATCTGTTGAGAGAAAGGAGGTAAACCATGCCCGTCAAAATTCCCGATACCCTACCCGCTCGCACTATCCTGGAGCAGGAAAATGTGTTCGTGATGAGCGAATCCCGTGCCCGCCATCAGGATATTCGTCCCCTGCAGGTGGCGATTCTCAATCTGATGCCCACCAAGATTCAGACCGAAACCCAATTGTTGCGCCTGTTGAGCAATTCGCCGTTGCAGGTGGAAATCACGTTGTTGCATATGGCCAGCCACAATCATAAGAACACCTCCGCAGATCACCTGCTCAATCACTATCGTTCGTTCGCTCAGGTTCGGCGGCAGAAGTTCGATGGCCTGATCATCACCGGCGCGCCCGTGGAACACCTGCCTTTTGAAGAGGTGGATTATTGGCCGGAATTGCAGGCGGTGATGGATTGGGCCGAAACCAATGTGTTCTCTACGTTTTATATCTGCTGGGCGGCTCAGGCCGGGTTGTATCATCGCTACGGCATCCCGAAATATCCTCTGCCGCGCAAGATGTTCGGTGTGTTTCCCCATCGGGTGCTGGACCCGTATAACCCTCTGATGCGCGGTTTTGACGATCTCTTTCTGGCGCCCCATTCGCGCCATACGGAGATCCGCCGCCAGGATATTGAACAGGTGCCAGACCTGCAGATCCTGGCTGAATCAGATGAGGCCGGGGTGTATATCGTGATCTCACGCGATCATCGGCGGGTGTATGTGACCGGCCATTCGGAATACGATCCGTTGACGTTGAAGAACGAGTATGATCGCGATGTCAGCAAAGGGTTGCCCATTCATATTCCCATTAACTACTATCCGGACGATGATCCCACGCTTCAGCCGGTGGTGCGCTGGCGCAGTCATGCCAATCTGCTGTATACCAACTGGTTGAATTATTATGTGTATCAGCGCACCCCCTATCAGCGGCGCTTCATCCCTCAGCCTTCTCCGCTGGCACAGTGAAGGCGATCAGGAAAGGGGCGGTTGGAGATACTCCAGCCGCCCTTGGTTTCAGGGAATGGGGAGGCCACTTAACTGGATGGAATCCACATAGCCGTAATCGCTCGAATCGGCATTGGCCTGACGAATGCGTAGTTTGAAGTCAGGGCGATTGGCCGCGGCCGCCGGAAGGCGAAATTGTAAACGGTTGAGCCTGTTGTTCTCACGGGGAGAGCCGTTTTTGATGGCGGTCAGGACGCGCCAGGCAGAACCATCCCACCAGGCCACCTGGAGCTCTTCGTTGTTTTCATAGGAGGCCGCGCCCAGGTAAAGGGTGAGAATCACCTCCTGATAGCCCTGGGTGGAAATGGTTTTACTGATCTGAGCGTTGCCAGTCAGGCGAACAGAACGAATGCCCAGGCGAGGCGAACCGGTATACCAGGTCAGGTTGCCGCTTCGCATCCATCCAGAGAAGGCGACCTCAAAGGTATCGCTAAAGATCACTTTTCGAGGCGGATCGCTGTATTCGCAGGCGCCGATATCTATCTGGTCGCGGGCAGTGTTGTGAAAGTCGTATCCCGGTGCGTTGAGCAAAGTACCGGCATTGATGGCAGGAGAGTCGGGGAGCAGACAGAAGTCGCCCTGGGAGGGGTTCACGAAATAGGGCTCGCCGATCACGTAATTCGTCCCGCGGGTTTCGCCGTTCAGGTTGCGGAAGTCATCAATCAGGTTGTGGGTGATGGTCGTCTCGGTGGCCGGTGTCCCGTTCAGATGAATAGTGAATTGGACGTTCTGGCTCAGCAGGTTGTTACGCACAATCACCTTGCGGGCGCGGGTGTTCCACAGAGCAATGCCGCCTCCGCCGGCGCCGATGCCGTTCTCCACCACGGTGTTGTTGACAATCCAGATGTTTTGCAGAGTCCCATTGCCCCAGTTGCCCAGGAGGATGCCACTGGTGCCGTTGCGGTAGACCAGGTTGTTGGTCACAATCACGTTACTGGCGGTATAGCCGCCGATCTCGGCTTCGATGGCGATTCCCGACCGCTGGTTATCGTGCACCCGATTGCCTTCTACCACCACTGCATTCAGGTTGCCCTGATAGGCGTTGATGTAGATGCCAGCGCGCGGCGCGTGATGAACGTGATTACCTTTTACCAGGACGTTGCGCGAGGCGTTGTATACGCTAATGCCTTCGCCGCCGCTACTGGTCGGGCCCCCATGATGCACATGGTTGTTGGTGACTGTGACTGAGGTGCTGCCGGAAATGGCCAGCATTTCCTGGTTGCCACCGTTGTTGGCGGCCTCGATCTCGTTACCATCTACCACAACATTGGAGCATGAGCGGACGATGATCCCTGATCGGTAGGTGTTGTAGGTGGAGTTGTCTCGAATGGTGACGAAACGGGCACGATAACACACGATGCCAAAACCGCCATTGCCGGTGGAGGTGGAGTTGATCACCCGCAGCCCGATCACACGAATGTGGTCTTTCTCGCTGATGGTGAATCCGCCCTCGTGGTAGTTGGCCATTGGAATGCCGCTCACGTCTATCACAGCGGTCTCACCAGGATAGGATTGGAAGGTGATCGGGACGCCTGGCGCGCCGCTATGGCGCACGATCACTTTTTCATGATATACCCCTCCACGGATGTATACGGTATCGCCGGCCTGGGCGGTACTGGCGGCTTTCTGGATGGTGCGCCAGGGCTGGGAGAATGTGCCAGGGTAGGCGTCGTTCCCCTCAGGGGCTACGTAGTAGGTGTTGCCAGCAGCATGGATCATTTGGGTCGCTGAAAGCGGCAGAGAGAGTAACAGCAGAGCACAGGAGAAGAGCAGGAAGTGTTTCATGCAGTCCTTTATACCCTATCGCAGGTCTTTCGCACGGGAGCGAAGCGCAGATCGTGTGCTGCTGTCAACCTTCAGTTTTGTTGACTTTGAGGCTGGAATCGGCACAGGTGACCTGTTCGCTGACGTCTGTTATACTTGGAGATGCGGACTATACCATACCTTTCTCCATTTGCCTATCGAATTTGTTAGATTGGTGGTGCGATCATGAGCCTTCACGAATCTTTCCGACGCTGGCAGGAAACCACTCTCAAGAAAGCCCTGGAACGCTTCCCCGAACGCAAGCCGCGCTTTGAGACTTCTTCGGGGATCGAAATTCCCCGCCTCGGACTCCCCCCGCAGCCGGATCCCGATTACGAGCAGAAACTCGGCTTCCCGGGCGAATATCCCTTCACCCGGGGGATTCAGCCGACCATGTATCGTTCTCGCTTCTGGACGATGCGCCAGTATGCCGGCTACGGCACGGCGGAGGAGTCGAACCGACGCTATCGCTATCTACTCTCTCAGGGGCAGACCGGTCTCTCGGTGGCCTTCGACCTGCCGACTCAAATCGGTTACGATGCCGATGACCCGATGGCGGAGGGCGAAGTGGGGAAGGTGGGCGTCTCGATCTGTTCGCTCCAGGATATGGAACGCCTGTTTGAGGGAATTCCGCTCGATAAGGTTTCGACTTCGATGACCATCAACGCCCCGGCCGGGATTTTGCTGGCCATGTATATTGCTGTGGCGAAGCGGCAGGGCGTAGAGATCCGTCAGTTACGGGGGACGATCCAGAATGATATTTTGAAAGAATATGTGGCTCGCGGCACGTACATTTTCCCCCCCGAACCTTCCATGCGGTTGATCACCGACATCTTCTCGTTCTGCGCTCGTGAGGTGCCCCACTGGAATACCATCTCGATCAGCGGCTATCACATTCGCGAGGCCGGCGCGACGGCGGTGCAAGAGGTGGCGTTCACTCTGGCCAATGGCATTGCTTATGTCGAGGCAGCCTTGCGCGCCGGCCTGAATGTGGATGATTTCGCCGGGCAACTCTCGTTCTTTTTCAACGCTCACAATAATCTGTTTGAAGAGGTGGCCAAGTTCCGGGCGGCGCGACGGATGTGGGCGCGCATCATGCGTGAACGGTTCAAGGCCCAAAAACCCTCTTCCTGGCAATTGCGTTTTCACACCCAGACCGCCGGGTCAACCCTCACTGCTCAACAGCCGGAGAACAATGTGGTGCGGGTGACGCTCCAGGCCCTGGCGGCAGTCTTGGGAGGCACGCAATCGTTGCATACCAATAGCATGGATGAGGCGCTATGGTTGCCCACAGAGAAATCAGTGCGGGTAGCGTTGCGCACTCAGCAGATTCTAGCCTATGAATCCGGTGTGGCTGACTCGGTTGATCCGCTGGCGGGTTCGTATCTGGTAGAGTATCTGACCGACGAGATCGAAAAGCGAGCCCTGGAGTATCTCCAGAAGATTGACGAGATGGGCGGCGCGCGGAAGGCGATCGAATATGGCTATATCCAGAACGAGATTCAGGAAGCGGCCTACGCGGCCCAGAAGGCCATTGAGAGCGGGGAACAGGTGGTGGTGGGCGTGAATCGCTTCCAGGTGGAAGAGACGATCTCTCTGGAACGTCTCAAGGTGGATCCGGCGATAGAGATCGCTCAGCGACAGCGTCTGCAGGAATTGCGCGCCCGGCGGGATGGACAGCGCGTGAACGAGTTACGGGCCAGGCTGGCTGAAGCCGCGCGTGGCACTGAAAACCTGATGCCTCTGTTCATCGAGTGTGTGGAGAATGATGTCACCCTGGGCGAAATCTGTCATACGCTGCGTCAGGTGTGGGGGGAATATGTGGCTGAGAAGTTTTAGGGAAAAGGAGTGATCATGCCAACGGTTAAGTCTATTCATCATGTGGCTGTCGTCGTTGCCGATCTGGAGCAATCGCTGGCCTTCTGGCGTGATGCCCTGGGTATTCCGCTACAGGAGGTACGCGATGTGCCGGCCGAGCAGGCTCAGGTGGCCTTCTTGCCCTTATCCGGTAGCGAGGTGGAACTGGTCAAGCCCACTACAGATGACAGCGGCCTGGCGCGTTTTCTGGCTAAGCGGGGAGCGGGAATGCATCACATTTGCCTGGAAGTGGATGATATTGAGGCTATGCTGGCTCAACTGCGGGCAAAAAACGTTCGTCTGATCAACGAAACGCCACGCCTGGGCGCAGATGGGAAGAGGTATGCGTTCATTCATCCAGAGTCTACCGGCGGTGTGCTGGTGGAACTGTATCAGGTCTGATAGAAACCCATGCTCCCCGATTGGCAAACCATCTTGCGGGAGAAGTGTCGGCTCGATCCGCATCGCCTGATCGTGGTCGGCGTGTCAGGAGGGGCCGATAGCCTGTGTTTGATGGATGTGCTGCGACAGGCTGGCTACCTGATCCTGGTGGGACACTTCAATCACCAGTTGCGCGAGGAAGCGACCCGTGAGGCGGCCGCAGTGGAACAGATGGTGAGGCGTTTGGGGCTGCCCGTGGTCGTGGAGGGCGCTGACGTGCGGGCGTTTGCCCGCCAGCAATCCCTTTCGCTGGAGGAAGCAGCGCGCGTTTTGCGCTATCGCTTTCTGTTCGGCCTGGCCCGTCAACACCAGGCCCAGGCAGTGGCGGTTGGCCATACCGCGGACGATCAGGTGGAGACGGTGTTGATGCACCTGTTGCGCGGTGCGGGCCTGCGCGGGTTGCGCGGCATGGCGTATCGCACGATTCTGCCGCTGTTTGATGACCGCATTCCGCTGGTGCGGCCTCTGCTGGACCTCTGGCGCGAGGAAACCCAGCTATATTGCGCCAGTCGGGGGTTGCGTCCGCTGCTGGATCCGAGCAATGAGTCGTTGAATTTCCTGCGTAACCGCATTCGCCACCTCCTGATCCCTACGCTGGAGACATATAACCCAAAGGTTCGCGTTGTGGTGTGGCGCATGGCACAGGCGTTGAACGCCGACTATGAGATCATCCTGCAGGTGGTGGACGAGGCCTGGAAGCATACGGTCCTCAGTCAGGCAGAAGGATTGGTGATCTTCGATGCCACAGCGCTGGTGGCTCTTTCTGAGAATGTGCGGCGCCACCTGTTTCGGCGGGCGATCGAACATATCTCGCCAACCGCAGACGTGCGCTATGCGGTGCTGGAACGGATGGAAGCGTTTTGGAACGCCGGCACGGGGATTCTGTTTTTGCCGGGCGGGATTCGGGTGTTGCGTGAGGGGGAACAGGTGTTTGTGGTCGGGGAGAGGGCGATGTTGCCGTTTGAGCGCTGGCCTCAACTGCCGGCCGGGACGGATGTGTTGCCGGTCCAACTTCCCTGTCAGGTGGAACTGGCCGGTGGCTGGCAGTTTGTAGCCGAGCCATGGAATATCCCGGCCCTGGCCATCGAGCAGATGCAACACAATCAGGATCGCTTTCAGGTCTGGTTAGATGCGGATGCGTTGCAGGGGGAGTTGATGCTACGGGTTCGCCGCGAAGGCGATCGCTTTGCGCCTCTGAGCCTGGGTGGACATTCGCAAAAACTATCGGATTTTTTCATCAATGTCAAACTCCCCCGACGGGCGCGGGCGCGCTGGCCGTTGTTGTGCGCGGGCGAACAGATCGCCTGGGTGCCTGGCTATCAGCCGGCATATCCCTTTCGGGTAACCCCGTCCTCGCGGCACATCTGGTATTTTGCCCTGCATCCTCCCCGTCACGCTTCGCCGTCGTCTCAAGCTTGAGTGCTCGGGTATTGTTCGCTCAATCGCCGCAGTTTCTGACCGATTTCTCGCCATTGAATTTTGGAAATGCCTAATTTCTGACGGATGCGATCCCATTCCATGCCGCTGCGGTAGTCGCGCAGAGCACAGGTCCAGCGGCACATATCGAACGACAGATGTTTTTCCAGTCCGGCCTCCTGGCCAATGTCTTCCAGCAGGTATTCCAGCCGCCGCGGAGACCAGGGGAAGAGTTGATCGGTAGGGCGGTATTGGTCCAGGTATTCCCGATAGGCTTCCACCCACTCGTCGGTCAGGCGCAGTTTGCGTTCTTTGTAGCGCTGGGAAGGGCTGGCGTAGCGAATGAACACCAGTGGCCCACCAGGAGAATCCAGGTCAATATGGTTCAGGTGAATGCCCAGGCATTCGCTCTTCTTGATGCCGGTGGTGAGCAGCAGCAGGAGCAGGGTGTAGGGTCGGGCGTCGGGTTTGGGTGCCCGGCGGTGACGGTTGGCGGTTTCCAGCACGGCTTCCACTTCGTCATCGGTCAACACCTGGGGGAGCGGGCTGATGGCTGAACGCTGGACGACTTTCTCTGCCGGGTCGCTGGGCAGGACTCCGTACTGGCTGAGCCAGCGGAAGAAGGATTTCAGCGAGGTGATTCGTCGCGTCAGGCTCTTGGGACTGCAGGGGACGCCGCGTTCTTTCTCAAGCCAGACCAGGTAGCGGTTCAGGTCTTCGGTGGAGATGGTGCCGATCGGGCGATCGGGGGGCAGGTATTGGGTCAATACGTTCAGGTCGGAGAGGAAGGCTTTGATGGTATTTGATGATCGTCCCTGATCGTTGAGGTAAATCTCCCAGGTTTTGATGGCTGTCTCAAGCGGGGATTGAGGAGTAAGATGGGCGGATGTCGGGATGGACATTCACTCTCCTTTCCGTAGTCGTATAGTTTTTTCGTATAGTTTAACAGAAGCGGGAAGAGATGTCAATCCCAATCGTGGGAGAGGACGTTCAGGGTTCGATCAAGCCCGCCTGGGGCAGATTGGAATCGCGGCGTCCTGGATCCGGTCAGTCTGCAGGAGCGGATATTCGATTATGGGCGGGGTTGTTGTTGGGTGATGCAGTGGATGTTTCCACCTCCCAGGAGGATCTCCCGCGCCGGCAGGCCGATCACGCGGCGGTCAGGCAGGAGACGTTGCAGCGTGGCCAGAGCTTCGGTATCGTGGGGATCGTCGAAGGTCGGGACGATGACACCGCCGTTGCAGAAGTAAAAATTGATGTAGGAAGCGGCCAGACGATCGCCAGCCCGACGGGGTTTGACGCCTTCCACCTGATCCAGGCCTTCGGCTTCTTCCTGAGTCATGTAGAGTGGGCCGGGTTGGTGGATCTTGTGGACGATGAAGCGGCGCCCTCGGGCATCGGTCTGGCTCATCAGGTAGTCCAGGGCTTCGGCCGAGCGTTCGTATTGGGGATCTCTGCGGTCATCGGTCCAGGTCAGGGCGATTTCACCAGGGCGCAGGAAGCAGGCCAGGTTGTCCACGTGACCGCTGGTCTCGTCGTTGTAGACGCCGCGGGGGATCCACAGGACTTTTTCGACGTTGAGGTAGTCTTTGAGCAGGGCTTCGATTTGCTCCTGGGTGAGATCGGGGTTGCGGCCGGGGCTGAGCAGGCACTCGGCAGTAGTCAGGCAGGTGCCTTCGCCGTCTACGTGGATGGCGCCTCCTTCCAACACCAGGGGAGCGCGGTAGCGATCCAAGCCTTCGATTTCGAGCACTTTTTGGGCGATGGCGTCGTCCAGATCCCAGGGGAAGTACAGGCCGTTGTAGAGGCCACCCCAGGCGTTGAAGCGCCAGTCCACGCCACGCACCTGGCCTTGGCGGTTGACGACGAAGGTGGGGCCGCAGTCGCGCATCCAGGCGTCGTTGCTGGAGAGTTCGATCACCCGCACCGATGGCGGAAGCAGGGCGCGAGCATGGGCGTATTGGCGGGCGCTCACGCCCACGGTGACCGGTTCAAACCGGGCGATCGCAGCCGCCACGCGGACGAAGGCATGTTGGGCCGGTTTGGCTCCCAGACGCCAGGTGTCCGGCCGTTCGGGCCACAGCATCCAGGTCTGAGCATGGGGCTCAAATTCGGCCGGCATGAAGAAGCCATCGGCACGAGGGGTGGAGGGGAGGGTGGTGGGCATGGTTTTCAAGGGCCGGTGAGAACAGGAGAGCGTGAAGCATGAAGTTGGAGTGAGAGGGAGTATATCGCAAAACGGTGAACCTGGACGGCTTGCTGAAGCCCAAAGAAAAGGCCGCGCTGGCCAAAGCGGTTGGAACCGTAGCGGGATGGCTGAAGAACGGCGCCGAAACCTTCCTCAAAGTTGCTGCCGAGGGCGCTGCCAGAGCCCTGACCGGTGGCGCGCAGGTCAAAATCCATTCTTGACTCTACTGCAAAAACCCTTCACCGCCGAGAACGCGGAGAGCGCAGAACCGAAAAGGTCAAAATCCGCACTGCAGATGCCGCGTTTTGCTCAACAAGCCAAACTCTCTGCGTTCTCTGCGCACTCTGCGGTAAACACTGGCGCCCTGGGCATTCACCAACACCTTGCAGGAGACTACCTAATTCTTGGACTTTCAAAAAAATGCCCTCTCCACACACTCCTCGGCGGCGGAGGGAGAAGGGGGAACCCAAAAAATCGGCATATAATATAGCCATCCAGTTGATCTGGGAGAAAGGACATGCAACCCATTCGTCTGGCCATCTTTCAAACCTCCTGGCCTGGTTCGCGTGCCCTCATGCAACAACGCTATCGCCAGGCCATCGAACGCGCTGCGCAGGCCGGCGCCCATCTGGTGGGACTGCAGGAATTCACTCTCTCTCCTTATTTTCCCAGCCGCCGGGACCCTGCCGGCCTGGAATGGGCTGAACCCCTGGAAGGCGGCCCCACCCATCGCTTCTTTGGGGACCTGGCGCGACAATACGGCCTGTATATCATCGCCAGCATCTTTGAACAGGATGGCGAACGCTACTGGGATACAGCCACCCTGTACGATCCTCAAGGTCACCTGTGCGGCTTTACCCGCAAAGTTCACATTCCCCAGGGAGAAGGCTATCACGAAGATCATTTCTTTCAGGGCGCCGATCAATTTCCCATCCACGACGTGTTAGGAATTCGGCTGGCCATCCCCACCTGCTACGATCAATGGTTCCCCGAACTCTCCCGCATCTACGCCCTGCGCGGTGCTGAACTCATCTTCTACCCCACTGCCATTGGCTCCGAACCCACCAGCCCGACCAGTGACACCTGCGACGCCTGGCAGATCGTCATGCGTGGCCAGGCCATCGCCAGTGGCGTGTTCATCGCCGCGGCTAATCGGGTAGGCGTGGAAGACGTTCTCTTCTACGGCTCCAGTTTTGTCTGCGATCCCGCCGGGCGCGTTCTCGCTCAGGCCAGCCGTGAACGGGAACAACTGATCCTGGCCGATCTGGATCCCCAGGCATTGCAGGAATGGCGTCGCCTGTTCCCGTTGCTCCGCCAACGCCGGCCAGAAGTCTACGGGCCGATCCTGTCATCGTACAGGGACGCAGAACGCCCGGACACATCCCCCAGGTCTCACTGACCCCCGGACCGGATCCACGCCCGATCCGCCTGCCGGGCGGTTCACGCGAGACGATCGGCCTGGGGTGTGTCCCAATTTTGTCGGGATTTTGGGGACGAGTCAGGCGGTAGAGCGGAATGCGGCCCAGGTCTCTTTCCCGGCGTCTTTGCCACTCATGCCTCAGGGGCCAGGCCGAGATTGTCTCCGTTTGACCAGGGCATCTGCATGAGAAGCGGTTGGGAGGGCCTCCGTTCTCTCTCGATTTTACCCCAACATCACCCATTCACCATGCTCCCTCGACGTTTGTGGTAGGGCTTTTCAAAATTCTACTCTTTGGGCCTTTCTTACAGTTGCTGTGACTCTCAGTAACATAAAATTGTACCGCCGACCTATGCCAGGCAAAGCCTGGCGGTACAAAAAGAGATGGAACATTAAATCTTTGAAAAGCCCTGCGTTTGTGAGACACACCCCTGTACCAACCCTGATGTGCACTCAAAAGTTGTCAGTGGTAAAAAGGAAAAACCCGTGGTAGTTTGTTGAACAAAAACTACCAGCCAGGTTCTTCCACGTCCGATTATAATGCAGAAACGACTCAAGAGATTGCCAGGATGGTCGCAAAGGTAGTATCGGCAGATCTTTCTGATCCTGCGCACATTGGCGAGGTCGAGCAAAAAATATGCCAGTTGTCCCAGGAGGTGAGCCGGCCAGCGCTGGAGATGCTGTTGACGAGCAAGGGCAGCCGCAAGAGAAAGAAATCCCTTGCGCGTGCGGCGGGACGCTCAAGTACCAGCGGCAAAGAGAAGCAACGGTCATCACAGTGTTTGGACGGGTGACATACAAGCGAGTGTATTACAGCGGATTTCAGTGTGGCAAGGGACATGCGCCGCTGGATGAACACTTGAGATTGAGGGCCGGTGCAGTCAACCTTGAACTGGCGCAGTTGTTGGCCCTGGCAGGCATCCAATTTTCGTATGAATACACGAATGGAGGGCGGCGCGCATTCGTCTATTCGTTGATGGCATTCGTTGATGGGTGCCTTGGGGGTGCGCGGCCCGTCAACGAATGAACGAATGGAGAGCGGCGTGTATTCGTTTCTTCGTTGATTCTATATTGATGGTGTGGTGTGGGCAACGGATGAACGAATAGGATGGAGAAGGAGTGTTGAAGCGATTCTAATACGAGAATGGGGGGGCAGGATTTTTGACTGATTAATCCTCTTCCGATAGTATAATTGATTCCACTGCAAAAACGAACCGCAGAAAGCACCCAGAGCGCAGAGTTTTTCATCCATTAGCCTCTGTGCGATCTCAGCGGTGAAAGACCTTTTTGCAGTAGAGTTATATTGAATTGTGCCTCGTCGCTCGCCTCTACAAAAATATCTATATGCACGATCACCCTGACTGGTTCGATAACCTAGAGGGGGCAGGAACGATTCGGATTATCACCGATCCAGAACGCATCCTGGTCGAGCGGAGAGCGATGTGGCCCGGCCTGCGGTAGCGGCGGACTGTATGTCCGCCCGATGGATGCGGCAGATTTCATGCCCGCACCGGTGGAGAAGCGTCTATGTCTCGTGCTGAGCAGGGTGTTTCTGGGGATCGTTATTTGCTGGTTCCGCGCGTGTTGATTTTTGTGACGCGCCAGAACTCCGTGCTGCTGTTGAAAGGCGCACCCGATAAGCGACTATGGGCCAATCGTTACAACGGCATCGGGGGACATGTGGAACGTGGCGAGGATGTGCTTTCGGCTGCCTATCGCGAACTCGAAGAGGAAACCGGTCTGCGGGTCGGTCTGCGCCTGGTGGGGACGGTGATCGTGGATGTGGAAGAGACGATCGGGGTAGGACTATACGTCTTCGCCGGGGAATGCGATCAGGGCGAGCCCCGTCCCAGTCGGGAGGGAACGCTGGAGTGGGTGCCCTTTTCGGGTCTGGCAACCCGGCCCCTGGTCCAGAATGTGGAAGCGCTGCTGGAGCGGGTGCGACGCCAGAGGCCGGGAGACCCGCCGTTCTCGGCGCGATCGTTCTATGATGAAAATGGATGTTTACACCTGGTCTTTGCCGAAGAAAACTTACAGGGGGCGGATGCGCAGACCGGTGTAACGGGCGCCGCGAACCTTTCCGATGCAGCGCAGTAATCGGAAGAGAAGGCCATACCGAGCCCGAAAGCGTTCTTCCAGGGCGCGCATGGCTTCAGGTGTGTTTTCTTCTACGGCATAGGCCTCCATCCAATCGCTCAGCAAGTCCCCGGAGGCGGTGCAGGGGGCAAGGCGCACCCGTCCGTTGCGACGAATGCGCTTGACCTTGCCAGAATTGGCCTGGGTCCAGACCCATAGAGCGTCTCCATCGTGGACGAACCAGACCGGGGTGCGTACCCCCTGTCCGTTCTTGCGATAGGTCTCCAGATTGATGTATTGGTGACCTTTCAGTTGTTTGCGAAAGTCGTTCATGGCCAACCTCGATAACCATGGGATTTCCAGGTTTGAAAGCGGGCCTGCCCTTGTTGAGAGAGGGAGAGGGTCAGGCCAAAGGTGATCAGGGTGGAAGTGACGAAGAAAAACACGCCTTCTTCCAGGGGCAGAATGTCGAAGAATACCAGGCCGGTCGTGTGGTGGGGAGAGATAGACCAGGTGGTCTCGGTGAGAGCGACGATGTCCATCAGGGAAAGGTACAGGCCAGGGACCAGGATGGAGGCGACGACCAGGTGGCGGTGGTTCCAGAGCAGGTCGGCGCCGAAGAGCATTTGCGGGAACATGGCTGGCAAGGCCCAGGCCAGGATCAGAGAGAGGTAGGTCCAGGAGGAATTGCCGAAGAAGAACAGGTACACCGCCAGGACCCACAGGAGGAATAAGGCTAGGAAGGCAAACAGACGCACGTGGAGCGATGGGCGCAGGATCGTCTCCGACGGGGGAAGGCGGCGTGCCAGAAACCACCACCACAGGCTGACCAGCAGCGCCTCCAGGACGAAAAAGGTGTATTCTTCGATCGGCACGTAGCCCAGCACGATCCCGGTGACCAGGTGTGGGTTGTAGGTCCAGACCCCTGTGGCGACCAGATAGTTGTCCCAGGGGGTGGTATAGATCACAGCCACCAGAACGTGGACGACGATGCCGATGAGAATGGCGCGCTCGCCGATCATGCCGTGGGCCTGCCGGCCCCGATAACGATCCCAGGCGGTGAGGGCGACCAGGATCAGCAGGGGGATGGCGACGAAGCGAAGCAGAAAGTCAAAGTAGGTCATCGTTGAGGGTGACGACGGCGCACACGCACCAGTACGCCAGGGCGAGGTTCCAGAGTGGCGCCCATGTGCGGTCGGATACGCTCAGGGTGAACAGGCTCAAAAGTAAAGTGGCGCAGCAGGTGGGCCAGCACGATTCGCGCTTCGGCCTGGCCAAAGGCCGATCCGATGCAGGCGCGCGGCCCTCCCCCAAACGGAACGAAACTCATCGGGGGCACATTGCGTCCCTGAGCGAAACGTTCAGGACGAAAGGAGTCGGGATCGTCCCATATGGCCGGATCGCGATGGGTCAAGTAGATGGAAAAGAACAACCGTTCGCCGGCGGGCACAGGGCCTTCTTCAAAAGCGAGGGGTTCGATCAGACGACGATTGCTGATGTGAATCGGCGGATACAGGCGCAGGGTTTCTTTGATCACCTGATCGAGCAGGGGAGACTTTTCCCGAGTGTCCAGTTCGTGAACCAGGCGGGCGTATACATCGGGATGTTGCCCCAACAGGGCAAAGGTCCAGGCCAGCAGGGCGGTGGAGGTATCGTGACCGGCGATCAACATGGTGAGCATCTGATCGCGAATGGTCTCGTCATCCAGGCCGGCGTTGATCAGATGCTGAAGCATATCCGAGGGAAGGTCATCTGCCACCGACGGGGTCTGGCGAACGGAGAAGGGCGTCTGGCCGGCCCGTTCCATCTTCTCCCGACGTTCGGCGATCAGGCCATACAGGTAGCGATCCAGGGTGCGAAGGGGCTTGCGATAACCAGGGCGGGGGATGGCGCGCCAGAGGATCCACGGGCCGGGGGAGATAAACTCGATGGCTTTCAGGATGGGATGCCAGATATGGGGCAGATCGTCCCAGGCATTGCGGCTGAACAGGGCCTGGAGGATGATCAGCAACGCAATCTTGCGGCCCTCGACCAGCATATCTACGACCTGTCCATCGTGCCACAGGGCGGTGACGCGTTCGGTTTTTTCGATCATCATTTGCGTATAGTCGGGCAAGCGGGAGGGGTGGAGGGATGGCTCCATCAGGGACCGCAGGCGATCGTGTTCTTCTCCGTCAACCACCAGCACGCCGTGGCGGAGAAGGTCTGTGACCGGGTCAGAATTACGCCAGAGCAGTTTATGGCGCTCGGTGACAAACACTTTGCGTGCCGCGGCGGGTCCGAGAACGACGTAAGGTTGAAAGCCAGGCAGGGGGATCTGAAAGAGTCGCCCCGCCTGTCGGGCCAGAATGCGCAGCGCCTCCAGGGGCGAACGCTGGATCAGAAGAGCGTGCAGCACTGCCCGGCCGGTTTCGGGAGGGATGGTTGGAGACATGAGGTCACCCCAATTTATCTGACCCGGTTGTTGAGGAATTCATCCACTGCCTGCAGGAAGGCTTGGGGGCATTCTTCCTGGGGCAGGTGACCACATGCCTGCAGGACGCGTAAGTCAGCATTGGGCAGTTCGCTGGCCAGACGGATGGATTGTTCCGTGGGCACGACGCGATCATCGTCACCTGTCACTACCAGAGCGGGCATGGTCAATTCACTCAGGCGGTTGGCCAGGTCACTCTCGCGGCTGGCGAGCGTGAGCAGCCACAGGGCCTGATCCCAATCGGGAGCGCGCAGGGGCTTCTGGTATCCCTCCAGGATGTCGGGCGTGATCCGGGAGGGATCGTGCCAGGCCTGTTTGAGCAGTTCCAGGCCACGGGTCTGAATCTGGCGCACCAGAAGGGGGCCCAGGCGACGCATTTGTGGGGTTTGAAACAATGGGCGGATCCAGCCGGGGGTGCCTCCGCCCACGTAGACCGCCGGCGCCACCAGGATCAGGGCCTGAACCCGATCTGGATGCTGGAGAGCGGTTTGCATGGCCACCGTGCCGCCAGCGGAGTTGCCCACCAGAATGGCCTTTTCGACCCCGAAGGCATCCATCAATCCGATCAGCAGGGCAACCTGCGACGAGGGACTGTAGGGGCTTTCGCCTTGCCATTGCAGAGGGCGTTCGGTCAGACCAAAAGCCGGACGGTCATAGGCGATCACGGTGCCGTAGGCGGCCAGGGGAGCGCTCACTTCGCGCCAGGAGAAGGTGCTGGCTCCGAAACCATGCAGGAGGAAGAACACGGGTTGCCCCTGGCCAAATCGTTTGTAGTGCACCTGCAAGCCGTTGACCTGGATAAACTGGCTATCTGGGTCGGCTAGGTCTTCTAGGGGGAGAGTGTTTTCCAGAGGCGGAACCGGGACGAGAAACGGGCCGAACACCAGCACGGCCAGCAGGGTGAGCAGCACGACCCGGAGGATGGTTGAGAGGCGAGTTTTCATGATCCACAAACGTAGCATCCGATACGGGTGGGATGATCTTGCACCATTGTCGTCGAGGGAAGCCGGCGCAGCAACCATAAGACGATCCAATCGCCACCGGCTGCAGTGGTGTTGGCGATGCTCAGCAGGAGCAAAAGATCGTGACCGGTAAACAGGGCGATCAGGTAGGGCAGAATTCCCAGAAGAAAGCCCGGCATCAAAACGCCCAGGCGATAGGCGTTGACGGTGATGGACACGTTGACGTGAGCGTAAGGGCTGAGAGTAGGGCGATGTACTCCAAATGAGACGGCAGATCGGGGCAAGCCAGCGACGATCATCCAGGTAAAAGCGTGGATCACTTCATGGAGGATCACACTGATCAACAACCCGACCAGGAAGAACAGCAGGGAAGATGCGGAGAACTCAATCTCTTGCCCTGGGTGAAGCAAAGCAAACAAGAGAAATTGGAAGGCTGCAGTCGGGATGGCCAGGATCAGAGCGATCAGATTGCCGCGTTCCATAGAGATGGAGAGATCCTGTTTGTTCTCAGGCGCAGGCATGGTGTCTCATCTCCTGGGGTGTTCTGTGGAAGATTCGCGCTCCTGTAAGGCAAATCGGATGGGTCGCACAGGGCAGGTGAGGTCACAGAGGGGTGGCATTTTGATAGGCCTGCAGGGTACGTTGACGGACGGCTTCATGATCCACAATCGGGTGAGGTGGATAGCCGCTAATGCGCACGCCGAATTGCCATGGGGCATGGATGGTCTGGGAGTCGAGATGGCGCAATTCAGGCAGCCAGCGACGGATGTATTCGCCGTGGGGGTCGAATTTTTTGCTCTGCAAGATCGGGTTGAATATGCGGAAGTAAGGTGCGGCATCGGTGCCGACGCCGGCGGTCCACTGCCAGCCGCCGTTGTTGGCGGCCGGGTCGCCATCGAGCAGGTGCTCCAGGAACCAGGCTTCGCCCCAGCGCCAGTCAATCAGCAGGTCTTTGACCAGGAAGGAGGCAACGATCATACGCGCCCGGTTGTGCATCCAGCCGGTTTCCAGTAATTGACGCATGGCTGCATCCACGATGGGAACGCCGGTGCGGCCTTCTTTCCAGGCAGCAAATTCGGCTTCCTCGTTTCGCCAGGGGATATGGGCCAGGTCACGCCGGAAAGCCGTGTGGGAGACGTAAGGGAAGTGATACAGGATCTGTATGTAGAACTCGCGCCAGATCAGTTCGTTGAGCCAGGTCTCCAGACCACGGCGGGCAGAGGGTGGTGCTTCGGCGGGCAGGGCCTGTTGGGCCTGGAGGACGGCGTGGGCGGCCTGTCGCAGGCTGATCATGCCAAAGCGCAGGTAGGGCGAAAGCCGCGAGGTGGAATCGAGATCGAGACGGTTGCGTTGATCGGCATATTCCCAGATCGGACCATGCAGGAAGCGTTCCAATCGCTGTTGGGCCGGGCCTTCGCCGGCCGGGAAGGAGGGTTCCGGTCGAAAGGCCGGCAGGGGTTCGGTGGCGATTCCGGCTGGGGTGGAGATGCCTTGCGGGGCTGGCAGCAGGCGTATCTCGCTCAGGCGCGCCTTCCAGGCTTTGGAGTAGGGGGTGTAGACCGTGTAGGGCGTCCCATCGAGTTTGAGCAGGGAGTCGGGGGAATGAACGGTTTGTCCCTCCAGCAGGGTGAGGGGCAGGTGACGGGCAATTTCGGCATCGCGTCGGCGGGCAAAGGGGGTGTAATCGCGCTCGGCTACGATGGAGGTGGCACCGCTTTCAGCCAGCAGGGCGCGCAATACGTCGAGGGGGTAACCCCGCCGCAGAACCAGGTAAGAACCCCGGGCGCGCAGATCCCGATCCAGGGCGTGCAGGCCGGCGTAGAGAAAGTTGCGGCGACGAGGGGAGGTGGAGTCCAGCCGGGGGTCGAGGAGGTAAACCGGGATCAGCGGACCCGCCTGAAGTCCGGCGTGAAGCGGGGCGTTATCGGTCAGACGGAGATCGCGACGGATCCACCAGATTGTCGTGGTCATGGTCACAGATCGAGCAATCCTTCCTGGCCTTTGCGTAGGGCGATGTAGATGCGTTCAGCCAGATCAGATGGAGTGAGAGCGTTTTTGGGCAACGAGAAGGGGACTTTGTTCCACAGCGGAGTCGCAACCGCCCCCGGGCGGACCACCAGCACTCGACGGCGGCTCTCCTTGCGCAGAACTTCGGCAAAGGCCTCCAGGCCGGCTTTGGCAGCCGCATAGGCGCTCAAACCGGGCAGACGCAATCGTTCGTGGATGGCTCCCAGGAAGAGCAAGGGGGCTTGAGGCGATAGCAGGGACAGACTGGCCTGGGCGGTCAGGAACGCGCCGCTCAAGTTGGCCGCCAGGATGCGATTCCAATCGCTCGAAGCCAGTTCTGCTATTCTGGCCGATAGGATGTCTCCGGCGGTGTAGCAGTACAGGTCGTAGGAGGGATAGAGATCGCCAGCCAGGCGGGCTGCCGCCATAACCTGGGCTGGCTGAGTGACGTCAGCGGCAATGGTGTGAGGAGTGAGGGACTTCATCTCAGAGGGATGGCGTGAAATGGCCACCACAGTATGACCTTCCTGGATAAACCTGGCGGTCAGGGCCTTTCCTATGCCGCCAGCGGCCCCCCAGATCAGGATGTTCATAGCACCTCCTGTTTCACCGGAGCGATAGGTATCGGTTGAGATGCCCCAGGCGGGGCGTAGATGGGCCGTAGAGATAGCAGCGCGCGATCTTTCTCTTTGGCTTCCAACATCAGGTCAAAGGGGCCGATCTGGCTCCAGCGAGCCAGCCACGACCGGAATTCTTCAGGATCGGCCAGGCGAGCGTGCTGCCCCAGGCGACCACAGGGGTCCTGAGAGGAGAAGTGGACTTTTGGCAGGCCGTGAGGTCCCTGCCAAGTGTGGAAAATATCGGCAAGCAACGAATCCAGATTCCCAGGGCCTGGATTGGCCTGGTAGTGCAGGTTGTCGAAGACTACGGGTAATCCAGTCTGGCGAGAGAGGTGCAGCACATCGGCCGGGGTGTAGATGCGCTCATCGTTCTCGATGGTCAGACGGGCGCGCACGAACTCCGGTAGTTGCCGGACCACCTGGCAGAAACGTCGCATGGCAGCCGCTTTATCTCCGTAGGAGCCGCCGATGTGGATGACGATCTTGTGAGAGGAGTCCAGTCCCATCTGGTCGAGCAAGCGAGCAGAGTACATCAGTTCAGCTATGGCATGCTGCACGGTCTTCGGGTTGGGAGAATTGAGAACGGTGAACTGGCCGGGGTGCAGAGAAAGACGCATATTGTGGGTGCGGACAAAGCGACCGATGCTGGTCAGTTCCTCTTTGAATTCGCACCACCAGGGGATGGTGTTGATCGGATGGGAAGCAAAAGGGATAAACGACGAACCGATGCGAAACAACCGCCAGTCGTGCTCCAGATTGTGAGTCAGGATGGCTTGCAAATCGGCTAGGTTGCGAGCGATCAGGCCGCGCAGCCTCTCAGGGGTAGCGGTTCGCAAGATAGTTTCGTGGTTGGTGGTGCGCCCGGTGAGGAGCGAGACGCACGGGTAGCCAATACGATTCAGGGACATCTCGGTAGGGGTAGAAGGCAGAAAGGATACCAATCAGGTGCGAAGGATTCGCCCGGCGGTTTAGAGATGAAGATAGAGTTGATCGTCTTCGATGGAAGTCCGATAGGCCCGGATGGGAGCAGGTTTTTTGCCCATGGCGAGCAATCGGCGAGACCATTCCGGGATTCTGGCGCCGGCAAAACTGGTGACCCAGTCCAGGTTTTCGCCAGTGCGCAGATCAAAGCGGCTGCCGTGAAAGGGACAGGTGATGGTCGTCCCCTCTACTTTACCATTGGTCAGGGGCAATCCCAGGTGGGAGCAGCGATTTTCCACGGCATAAACCTGGTGATCTTCGGCATGATAGATCAGGATCGAACGTTCGGCAACCCGAACAACTCGGGTCTTGCCTACTGGGAAGTTTTTGATGGGACCGAGAGGGATGCGGTTATCCATGGAAGGTTCTCCTTATGATAAGGGTTTTGAGGCGCGAGGATCCGCAGGCGCTGAAGGAGAGGCCAGACGTTTGGGAAACCACGGGAAGAAGGAGCTGGTGCGCGCCATGTATTCCCGGTATTCCGGACGGGTGGATAGGGTGCGTTCCAGCAGGGCAACGCCGGAGACGCGAACCAGCAGGAAGGTCATCAGCAGGGGGCTGATCACCGTCCAGCTAGCGCCGGCCGAGGCGGCGATCAGCCAGAAGGCCCACCACTGGGCGGCGTCACCGAAGTAGTTGGGGTGACGGGTGATGCTCCACAGGCCGGTGGTGAGCACCCGGCCCCGGTTGGCCGGGTTTTGCCGGAAGCGTTCCAGTTGCCAGTCGCCGCCGGCTTCGAAGATAAAGCCGATGATCCACAATCCTAGGGCGGTGTAATCCAGGCAGCGCAGGGGGGCGGTCAGGTTGCCCGTCGGAGTCGCCACCAGGGGGAGAGCGATGATCCCCATCAGGCCACCCTGGAGCAGGAAGACCTGGAACAGGCTTCGCCACCACCAGGAAGGCCCGGCCTGGGCGCGCCAGGCGGCATAACGCGGGTCTTCACCGCGGCCAGCGTTGCGCCGCCAGATATGCAGCGATAAGCGAACCCCCCACAGGGTGATCGTAGCCGCCATCAGGATCAGGCGTGGAGTCCAGGCAGGAGAGGTCAAGCCACAGGCCGTCCAGAAGACCAGCACAAATCCCAGACCCCAGAGAATATCCACAATGCTGGAATCCCGAAGGGCCAGGCTGACGACCCATGCCAGAGACATGAGCGTCAGGATCAAGATGCCGCTGGTAAGCCAGAGGGAGAGCAGGTCCATGGCGGTCTTTACCCTATATGGAGTTCGGGGGGAAGCGGAGCCGGGACTCGTTCTGGGAACATCTGATGCAAGATAGAGATCACCTGAAAGGCCGTCGTGGCCTGGAAGGTGTAAAATCCTTCGTAGGCCCGGTCTCTACCCTCAGCGAAAATCTCCTCTGCCAGCAGAGTCATGTAGATGCCCGGGCCGTAGGCGATGACAAACCAATACTTTTCCAGGGGAGTGCCATCGGTGGGCACGGGGGTGGTGCGCACCAGATAGGGCATAGGAGCATCCTGGACGCCGTAGATCCACAATCCATGGGCGGCTTCGGCCACGCGGCGGTATCTGCGCACCTGGAACTTAAAGCGCGAGAAGTATTGAAACGAGACGTGCATATCCGCCACGCCTGGCGAGCGAATCACCGCATCCTCGATGATGTGACTGATGGTATTCATGTTTTGCACCGAGAAAATGTAACGGAAATTGGTGCTATATAGATCTTCCGGCTTCAGGCGCTTGAGATAGGTCTCAGTGCGCGGTTGAAAGAGCGGAAGCAGACGGGCGTAGAAGTTGGCGAGAATATCGGTCATGTCTCTCCTTTGAAGCGTTTGATCCAATCGAAAATCGGTTTGCCACTGCCGTTGATGTGCTGGTCTACCGCGCGGGCATAGATTTCGAGAAAGGTGGATAGCACCTGTTCGGGGACAGCGGTAGCAGCGAACAGATTGCGTAGCCAGGTTAGTTCTTCATCGAGCAGGGATAGATCGCCCAGTTGCAGGGCGGCGGCAATGTCGTTGCCGAAGAATTCGATGTTGGTGTGAAGATCAGGGATGTTCCAGTTCAGTGCACTGATGCTCTGGTAGAACGTGGCTTCGATGTGGGGGCGATGGGCTTGAAACCAGGCCAGGGCGGTCACAAACTCTTCGGGGACCGGTTCGGCCTGGGGCAAAGGCGGGGAATAGGTGACGATGGTTTCCACGGTGCTCAGGGCTTCATCCAGGGTCGAACCCAGGAAATGACCGGGAATGCGGCGAAGGATGGCAGGATGGAGATTGAAAATGCGTCCACCGAAGGCGACCCGGATGCCTTGAACGGCCAGGTGATGAGCCGCCTGATAGAGAGATGCGGCTGTGACCAGTTGTTGGGCCACCAGGATCACCAGATGGGCCCGGGTTTTGGAGACGGTTTCGTGGAACTGGTCTACTGGCACGTTAGCACCCAGGTAGATCACATTCCAGCCGCGGCGTCGAAGCATCAGGGTCAACAGCAAAGCCGGGAAGGTGTGCCATTCGTTGGCTGGGCATCCCAGCAGCAAGAGTTGAGGGCGCACCGCCGGTGGGGCAGCAGCCAGCAGCGCGTCGAGCCGGCGAAGCGCCAGGGCCGAGGCGAAGTGCTCTTGCTGGACCGTCGCCCGGTTCTGATACCAGAGTTCACCGATCTCGGCCAGGCCTTTCTGCAGAATCTCTTTGCACACCCCTTCAACGTCATACAGGGAAAAGGCCAGGTTGAGAATTTGCTCGGCCTGAGGTTCGTCGAAATTCAGGCAGGCGGTGATCCAGTGGGCACGCACCTGGTCTATGTGCATGCCCGATGGCATAGATAGGGGAGGCGTACCTGCTGACTCGGCCAGTGGGTCTCGTCCAGAAACGATGCGCTCCTTCCACAGGTCTACGGCGCGCGAGATGGAGAGGCCCTCCTGTTGACGAGCCTTCAGCCACTTAATGAGAGCGATATCGCGCGCCGAATATAAGCGATGCCCTCCCGGAGTGCGCTGTGGTTGAGGCAGGCCGTAGCGACGCTCCCAGGCTCGCAACACATCGGCGGAGAGACCGGTTTCTTTCAGCACAGCCTTCAGGTTATAGGTAGGGGTGGTGTCTTTCATGTCAGGTACATCCTCCAGTCCAGGATCAGGCTCAATATTATCAGGATTGTGCCGGAACGTACCAGGCTGGAGAGGTAGTGGTTGAGGGCTGGCCGATCTCGTGCAGGATGCGCTCCGTGGTCAGACGGGCCGAGAGCAAGACGATGGGCAGACCGGTGCCGGGATGAGTGGACGCGCCCACGAAGTACAGGTTGCGATATGTCTTATGACGGTTCGCAGGGCGGAAATAACCTACCTGCCAGAAATCGTGACTCAACCCGAAGGCCGCCCCTTTCTCCAGGTTGAAGCGCTTCTGCCAGACTTTGGGCTGGTAGACGATCTCGAACTTGATGTGTTGCTCCAGGTCGTGCGCTCCCATCTCCTTCGCCAGGCGGTTCAGGACTGTCTGACGGGCGCGGTGGACCAGGGCTTCCCAATCCTGTCCGGCTCCGGGTTCCAGGTGACCGACCGGTACCAGCACATAAAGCGTATCCTGACCGGGCGGCGCGGCGGAAGGATCGGTGCGAGTCGGCGCATGGACGTAGAACGATGGCTCGTCCGGCAGGGTGTGATCGCGGAAGATGCGGTCAAACGAAGCCTTGTAGTCACCCGCCAGGAAGACATTGTGGTGCCCGATGTGGGGATAGGTCTTATCCACGCCCCAGTAGAACATGATCGTCGAGCAGGTGTAGCGCATTCGATCCAGACGTTGAGCTTCGGAACGGTCGGGGAGCAATTCTTTATAGACGTAAGGCAGGTCGGCATTGGCCACGAACAGGTCTGCGGTCAACGTGCGGCCATCTTCCAGGACCACGCCGAGCACGCGTTGGCCGCTGGTTTCGATCCGTTTCACCGGGGAGTGATACAGGAAAGTGACTCCCAGCGACTCGGCGATCTTCACCAGGGCCTGAATGGCCGCGTACATCCCGCCCATGGGATACCAGACGCCCTCGGCCAGTTCGGTATACTGGAGCAGGGAGTATGTGGCCGGCGCTTCGTAAGGGCTGAGGCCCAGGTACATGTTCTGGAAGGTGAACGCCGCCCGCAGATGCCAGTCCTGGAAGAAGCGACTGACGTTGGCGTAATGTTTCTTCAGGGCCTTTAGCTGGAACAGCAGGGGCAGATTGCTTAGAGAGAAGTATGCAAACAGGCTGTAGAAGTTGCGCCCGACGAATTTTTCCAGCGAAATCTTATAGTGTCGGCTGCCTTCTGCCAGGTAGTGCAGGAAGCCGACGAAGGCAGTTTTCTCCACCTGTTCCAGTTGGGTTTGCATGGCTCCCAGGTTGGGAGTCAGAGCCAGTTGCAGGCCGTCTTCAAAGTGCACTTTGTAGGTGGGGTCAATGCGCCGCAAGTCCAGGTGATCGCGCATCCGCTCTCCCAGGGCGGCGAAGGTCTCCTCCCATATTTCGGGCATGAGGAACAGGGTGGGGCCGATGTCAAAGCGATGGCCCTGGCGGACGATCTGGTTGCAGCGACCACCTGGCGTGGCTTCTTTTTCCACCACGGTGACCTGATAGCCCTGGCGGGCCAGGCGTGCGGCCACCGCAATTCCGCCGATTCCGGCGCCGATGACAAGGACAGTGGGTTTCATAGGCTGGTCTCCTTCTGGCCTGAATTATACATGTTGTCGAATTTTTGTCAATATTTTTGGTGCAAAACCTTGACAACCTGACCGAAATCCGTACAATTCGTTCCAGACAACCCGCCTGCCGAGGAGATGCTGCCATGCAAGCCCATGCCAACTGGGAACGACGCCTGCTCACCCTGGCCACGACTATGCCTGCCCCTATGCACCGACCTGTCTTCTCTTATTGGGCTGGAGACCATTCCCTGGGACGCGCCTATCGCCTGGCGGAACAGATCACCGCCCGACATAGCAAATCGTTTTACTTTGCCTCGGCCTTTCTGCCCGAGGAAAAGCGCCTGGCCATCCGGGCGCTTTATGCCTTTTGTCGCACCGTGGACGATCTGGTGGACGAAGCCGCCGATTCAGACCCCGAAATCGGCCTGAACTACTGGCGGACCGTCACGCAGAGCGCAATGGTGCCCGACGGCAATCCCCTGGCTCTGGTCTGGGTGGATACCCTGCTGCGGTATTCGATCCCCCGTCAGTATGCTCTGCAGTTGATCGATGGGGTGCAACGCGATTTGCGTCAGACGCGTTACCGCACCTTTGACGAGTTAGCCACGTATTGTTATGGCGTCGCTTCCACAGTGGGCCTGATGAGCATGTATATTATCGGCTTTCACAGCAGCGAGGCCATCCCCTATGCGATCCGTCTGGGTGTAGCCCTGCAGTTGACCAACATCCTGCGCGATGTAGGGGAGGATTACCGCAACGGTCGCGTGTACCTCCCTCAAGAAGAACTGCTCGAATATGGCCTTTCCGAAGCCGATCTGGCCGCCGGCCGGGTCACCCCGGCCTGGAGGCGCTTCATGCAGTTCCAGATCGAGCGCGCTCGCCGTTTGTATGCAGAAGCCTGGGAGGGCATTGCCTTTCTGGAACGCGAAGGGCGTTTTGCCGTCGCCGCCGCCCTGTTGATCTACCAGGGCATTCTGGACCGGATCGAGCAGAACGATTACGACGTGTTTCATCAGCGGGCTTCGCTGAGCGCCTGGGAGAAGGTGAAGCGCCTGCCGCTGATCTGGTGGAAGATGCGCAGACTGCCTGTATGCCCTTGAGTGAGTCAGGCAGGGTGCTTCTGGTGGACCTGCGTTTCTCAGCGTCTCTTTGCCTTCTGCGGTGAATCCAACTGCCCGGCCTGCCCTCCGCGTCAGATTGTTGACAGATTTGCTCCAAATTTTTATAATAAACGATATAAAAATCTTCTAAAAGGAGCGAGGCCATGAGCGGTTATGCCCATCCCGAATATCTGGTCGAAACCGATTGGGTTCAGGAACACCTGAACGATCCCCAGGTGCGCCTGGTCGAATCCAACGAAGACCCCCTGCTGTACGACACCGGTCACATCCCCGGCGCCGTCAAAGTGGACTGGTTCACCATGCTCCAGGACCCGGTGCGGCGCGAATTCATCAGCCAGGAGCAGTTTGAAGCCCTGTGCTCCAGCCTGGGGATCAGCAACGATACCACGGTGGTCTTTTACGGCGATAAGAACAACTGGTTTGCCTGCTATGCCTTCTGGCTGTTTGAGTATTATGGCCATCCCCATCTGCGCATCATGAACGGCGGCCGCCAGAAGTGGACCCTGGAGAACCGGCCTCTGACCACCGAAGTCCCCTCCTACCCGCCGACCCAGTACAGGGCCAAACCGGCCAACCGGGCCATCCGGGCTTTCCGCGACGATGTCTTCCGCCACGTGGAGCAGGGATTGCCGCTGGTGGACGTGCGCTCGCCCCAGGAATATACCGGCGAGTTGCTCCACATGCCGGGCTATCCCCAGGAAGGAGCGATGCGCGGCGGCCACATCAAGGGCGCGGTCAACATCCCCTGGGCATCGGCGGTCCACCCGGAGACCGGCACCTTCAAATCGGCAGAGGAACTGCGCGCCCTCTACGAGAGCAAGGGCATCCTTCCCGACAAAGAGATCATCGCCTACTGCCGCATCGGTGAGCGCAGTTCCCACACCTGGTTTGTCCTCAAATACCTGCTGGGCTATCCCAACGTGCGCAACTACGATGGCTCCTGGACCGAATGGGGCAACCTGGTGGGCGCACCGATCGCCAAAGGGCCGAACCCATGAGCGACTCCCTGCCGCCCCGTCTGGCGGAGATCGTGGAGGAATTTCGCTGGTGTGAGGGACGGGAAAAACTGGAGTTGTTGCTCCAGTATTCCCGACGCCTGCCGCCCCTGCCAGAGTGGTTGCAGGAGCGCCGCAACGCCATGCAGCCGGTGCCGGAGTGCATGACCCCGGTGTTCCTGTTCCTCGAATGGACCCCGGAGGGAGCGATTCTGCACTTCGACGTGCCGCCGGAATCCCCGACGGTGCGCGGCTATGCGGCCATCGTTGCGGAGGGGTTGCGCGGCACTTCGCCCGAGGCCATGCTGGCCCTGCCCGCCGATTTTTACCTGGCCATGGGGCTGCAAGAAGTGCTCACGCCCCAGCGCCTGAACGGGATGGCCGCCATCGTGGCCCACCTGAAACGAGCCGCCCTGGAGCGACAGGCCGGCGCTGAGTGGGGTTAGTGGCCTGAGCGAGATTGCTCCCCGGTGCAGTGCCTGCGCCAGGCCTGTTCGATGCGCTGGCGGTCGCGGGGTTTGCGCGCTCCCAATTCATGCGCTCGTTGCAGGTGCTGGCAGGCCTCCTGGCGGCGGCCCGAGGGCAGCAGCACCTGCACAGCGAAGTGATAGTGGGTGAGCGGGTCCTTCTCATCCAGGCGCAGGGCTTCCTGAAAATGCCGCTCGGCGGTGGCCAAGTCTCTCTGAGCGGCCAGCAAACTCCCCAGGGTGGAAAGCAAGAGCGCTCGCCCGCGGCGGGAGGACACCTGCTTCAGGCCGCGCTCCAACAGCCGCCGGGCTTCGGCGATTTGGCCCTGCTCCTTCTCCAACAGCGCCCAGGCCTGCCAGGTGGGTGCGTGCTTCGGGTCGGCTTCGGCGGCGCGGGC
>FWWM01005197.1_pt1 | contig 29070 bp, 24 predicted proteins | sample 2228351 | NCBI WGS metagenome assembly FWWM01 (sample SAMEA103939774, study PRJEB20133) | metagenome | reverse complement strand
GCCACCGAGCATGAACGACGCCGGTACTTTGCCTTGCGGGGGTATGAGCGGATGGCGCTCTGGGGATTCATCGGCGAGTGCACCTCCCCACCACCACTTACCCTCTGGCTCCACCTCGACGACGGCTCATTTCTGGCGCGACAGCAGCATTTGCGGGCTGGTATTGTTTTTTGCCTTCACGGCGCAACAGTGGGGGTTACTCTACACCACTGCCGCCAACGCCGCGTTCATCACCGGTTGGTACGTGGTGCTCACCCCGATCGTCGTCTGGTTGTGGCGGCGTATCCCCCCGCAGCGCCACACGTGGCTTGCGATGGCGCTGTCGCTGCCCGGCATGGCATTGTTGGCCTGGCCACCGGAGGGTTGGGCGGTCAACCCCGGCGACGTGCTCGAACTCATCGGCGCGGTGGGCTGGGCGATGCACGTCGTGCTCGTCGAACGGCTGGGCAGGCAGCATGGCGCGATTCGGCTGGCGGTCGGTCAGTTCGCCGTCGCGGCGGCGCTGTCATGGCTCGCCGCTGCCTTGAGCGAACCAATCACCGGCTTTGCGCTTCTTGCCGCAGCGCCGGCGTTGCTCTGGTCGGGGGGACTGTCCACTGCGTTGGCGTTTACTTTGCAAATCGCGGTGCTGCAGCGGGTTCCCTCTTCCCGTGCGGTGTTCATCCTGGCCCTGGAAGGGGTAGTGGCGGCCGTTTTGGGCTGGTGGGTGCTTGAGCAAACGATGAGCGCAACGCAAATTGCCGGTGCAGCGCTCCTTACCGTCGCAGCGGTTATCGCGCAACGAGGCAACGACACCGTGGCGCCGTCCTCGTTCGTACCCAACGATGAGCCGAAGGCGCAACTGAGTCGATGAGCCAGAGCCCGACCAAATCAGGGCACGAGCGTGAACCCACCTAAAGGTCGATCGCAGGCATCACGGCAACCCGATTGCATCGCATCGGCCAACCGGATTGACTCCTGCAAACGGAACGAAACTGCCCGCGCACAGCCGATGAGTGCCGACATCGTGCAAGGCGGCGCTCACTCCGGCTTCAGTGCCTGCCGCAATTCGTGCGCATCCACCACCGCCACCGCGGTCATATTGACCAGTCGGCGCACCGACGCGGACGGGGTGAGGATCTGCACCGGTAGCGCCGCCCCGAGCAGCATCGGCCCCACTGACACCCCCTGCCCGGAGACTTGCTTGACCAGATTGAATGCGATGTTCGCTGCGTCCAGATTCGGCATGATCAGCACGTTCGCTTCGCCGGTGAGGGTACTGTCTTCGATCAACCGTTCGCGGATCTCGGGCGAAAGGGCGGCATCGGCGTGCATCTCCCCGTCCATGTTCAAGTGGGGCCGCATCGCGCGCAGCAATTGTCGCGCTTCCCGCATCTTGCGCGCCGACGGGGTGTTGGCCGAACCGAAGTTCGAATGCGACAGCAGCGCCACCGCCGGTGCGATGCCGAAACGGGCAAACTCCTCAGCAGCCATGCGCGCGATCTCGGCGACTTCCTCGGCGCTGGGGTCATAGTTCACATAGGTGTCGGCGATCGCCAGCGTGTGCTTGCCGGTCATCACGATGTTCATCGCCGCAAACAGCCGCGCCCCGGGCGCCAAACCGATGACGTCGCGCACGTGCTGCAGGTGATATTCATAGGTGCCGAACGTGCCGCAAATCACTGCGTCGGCGTAGCCGTTCTTCAAGAGCATGCAGCCGATCAGCGTCGTGTCGCGGCGCATGCGCGCTTTGGCGATGTCCGGCGTGATGCCTTTGCGGGCCATTTCGCGGTGGTATTGTTGCCACAGCTCCTTGTAGCGCGGGTCGGACTCGGGGTTGACCAGGTCGAAGTCACGCTCGGGCTGCAGGTTTAGCCCGATGCGGTTGAGCCGCATTTCGATCACCGCCGGTCGTCCCATCAGGATCGGGCGCGCCAAGCCTTCGTCGATCACCGCCCGCGCCGCGTGCAACACGCGCTCGTCTTCACCTTCGCAGAAGATCACCCGTTTTTTCTCCGGCTCTACCGCCCGCGCGACGGTAAAGATCGGTTTCATCACCACGCCGGAGTGATAAACAAAGTTCTGCAACTGCGCCCGATAAGCGTCGAAATCGCTGATCGGTCGGGTCGCTACTCCCGACTCCATCGCCGCTTTCGCCACCGCCGGGGCGATGCGCACGATCAGCCGCGGGTCGAATGGCTTGGGAATCAGATACTCCGGGCCGAATTGCAGCTCCACGCCACCGTAAGCACTGGCGACCACGTCGCTCGTTTCGGCGCGCGCCAGTTCGGCAATGGCATGCACGCACGCCAGTTTCATCTCCTCGGTAATCGTCGTCGCGCCCACATCGAGCGCCCCGCGGAAAATGAACGGGAAACACAGCACGTTGTTGACCTGGTTCGGATAGTCCGAACGGCCAGTGGCGATGATCGCATCGGGGCGCACCGCTTTGGCTTCCTCGGGCAGAATTTCCGGCACTGGGTTGGCGAGCGCGAAAATGAGTGGCTTGGCGGCCATTTTTGCCACCATCTCGGGCTTGAGCACGCCGGCCTGCGACAGCCCCAAAAAGACGTCGGCGCCTTCGATCACCTCGGACAACGTGCGCGCGGAGGTTTTTTGGGCGTAGCGCGCCTTATTCGGCTCCATGTTGGGCTCGCGACCTTCATAGATCACGCCGCGGGAGTCGCACACGAACACGTTCTCGCGCTTCAAGCCCAACTGGCACATCAAGTCGAGACAGGCGATCGCCGCTGCGCCCGCCCCGGAACAGACCAGCTTGACCTCGTCGATGTTTTTGCCAACGACGATGAGGCCATTGATGAGCGCCGCTGCGGAAATGATCGCGGTGCCGTGCTGGTCATCATGGAACACCGGGATGCGCATCCGTTCGCGCAGTTTGCGCTCGATGTAGAAACACTCCGGCGCCTTGATGTCCTCGAGGTTGACGCCGCCCAGGGTCGGTTCCAACGCTGCGACGATTTCGATGACCTTGTCCGGGTCCTTAGCGTCGAGCTCGATGTCGAACACGTCGATGCCGGCGAATTTCTTGAACAGGCACCCCTTGCCTTCCATCACCGGTTTCGCGGCATAAGGGCCAATGTCGCCCAGCCCCAGCACCGCCGTGCCGTTACTGATCACCGCGACCAGGTTGCCCCGCGAGGTGTAGTCGTAGCTTTTTTGTGGGTCGCGCGCGATCTCCTCGCAAGCGTACGCCACCCCCGGCGAGTAAGCCAGCGCCAGATCGCGCTGGTTCGACAGACTCTTGGTAGGTACAACGGAAATCTTACCCGGCGTCGGATAGCGATGATAATCCAAAGCAGCTTGGCGAAAGGTTTGGTCGCGGTCAGACATTTTTACACTCCTCGATCGATCGTATTAGTTTACCGTGGAACGGCGCCCTCCCCGTAATTCCGCCATAAGTTAATGTTAGCTTCATATTCGATTAGATTGGCTAAAAAAACTCCGGGCTTCATTATAATTTCATAGATTTGCCTGACCAGACGAGGAGAGGCGACCGGATGCATACCATTACCTTGCGCCGGGGTTTGCGGCTGCCCTTGCCCGGCGCCCCCACGCAGAAAATCACCGAGACGAAACTCACCGGGCGGGTCGCTCTTTTGGGGCCGGATTACCTCGGCTTCAAATACCGGGTCCTAGTACAACCGGGCGACACGGTATCGATCGGCACGCCACTGCTGGCGCACAAAAATCACCCGGAACTGGTGATCACTGCCCCGTGTAATGGCACGGTGGAAGCGATCGAACGCGGCGCCCGACGTGCCTTGCTGGCGGTAGTACTGCAACGCAGCAGCGACGCGACGAGTGCGGCGCTCTTTGAACCCATCGCGGAAAAAACCCTCCTCGAACTGTCGCGCAACGAGGTCATCACGCGGCTGACCGCATCGGGCCTATGGACAGCGCTGCGCACTCGCCCCTTCGGGCACGTGCCGCTGCCCAATACCGAACCGGCGGCGATTTTCGTCACCGCAATCGACACCCGGCCGTTGGCGGCCGATCCGGTGGTGGTGATCGGCGAACGCCCCGAAGCGTTTCGCGCCGGTTTGGCAGTGCTCGGCACGCTCACTCCTGGGCGGGTGTATCTTTGCCAAGCGCCGGGCGAGCGTTTGCCGATGCCCGAAGGGCCGCGCTTTGTCGCCGTGGCGTTCGACGGCCCCCATCCGGCGGGACTTCCCGGCACGCACATCCATTTCCTGGAAAAAGTGGACGCACACCGGTTCGTCTGGTACCTCAACTACCAGGACGTGATCGCCCTCGGTCGTCTGTTCCTCGAAGGCGTGCTGGATACCTCGCGCGTGGTCGCGCTGGGCGGCGAAATGGTGCGTGCGCCACGCCTGGTGCGCACCACGCTCGGGGCGGCGCTCGATCAGTTGCTGGAAAGGGAACTGATCGACGGCGAATGTCGGCCGATTTCGGGTTCCCCGCTTGATGGCCGCCGGGCGGTAGCGCCGCTGGCTTACCTGGGCCGCTACCACCTGCAGGTGAGCGTATTGCCCGAACCGGCGCCAGACGACAAGCCGTTACTGGGCTGGCTCAATCCGCGTTTGCCGCGCTTTTCTGTGTTCAACGTGCTCTTTCCTCGCTCGGCACCACGCTTTAGCACGGCGCAGCAAGGCAGCCCGCGTGCGATGATCCCCACCGGCGTGTTCGAGGATCTTTGCCCGCTCGAGCTGCTGCCCACGCAGCTACTGCGTTATCTGGTGGTCGGTGACACCGACATGGCGCAACAGCTCGGTTGCCTCGAGCTGGAGGAAGAAGACGTAGCGATCTTTTCCTATGCCTGCGTGGGTAAGACCGACTACGGTGCCTTTTTGCGCGCGGCACTCAACAAGATCGAGAAGGAGGGCTGATGGCTCTGCGCGACGCGTTCCAACGCTGGGAAGTGCATTTCCTTCCCGGCGGCAAATGGGAGCGGTTCTATCCGCTCTACGAGATGGTCGAAACCTTCCTCTACTGGACCAACCAACCCACGCGCAGCGCGCCGCACGTGCGCGACGCGATCGACCTCAAGCGCATGATGAGCTACGTGGTCGTGGCGCTGCTGCCCGCGGTGCTGATGTCGTGGTGGAACACCGGCTATCAGGCCAATCTGGCGGTCGCCGAGTTCGGCGCCAACAAAAACGACTGGCGAGCCGTCGTCTATACCGCGCTGGGATTCTCGTTCGACCCGGGCAATCACCTCGGTAACTTCTTCCTGGGATTCCTGCATTTTTTGCCCATCTACCTCGTCACCCTTGTCGTCGGCGGCCTGTGGGAGGTGCTGTTTGCGATCGTTCGCAAGCACGAGGTCAATGAAGGTTTTCTCGTTACCTCGATGCTCTTTACGCTGACCCTGCCGCCCACCATCCCGCTGTGGATGGTCGCGGTGGGGATCAGTTTCGGCGTAGTGATCGGCAAGGAAATTTTCGGCGGCACCGGCAAGAACTTTCTCAACCCGGCGCTCACCGGCCGCGCGTTTCTGTTCTTTGCCTATCCGCAAGCCATGTCCGGCGACACGGTTTGGGTTGCCGTCGACGGTTACGCCAAAGCCACACCGCTGGGCATTGGCGCCATCGAAGGGATGAGCGGCATTCACGAAGCGGGCTACACCTGGTGGCAGGCGTTCGTCGGCGCGATCCCCGGATCGCTCGGGGAAACCTCGGCGCTGGCGATCCTCATCGGCGGGCTTTGGCTGCTTCATACCAAGATCGCCTCCTGGCGCATCGTGCTGGGGGTAGTGATCGGCGTGGTGGTCACAAGCACGCTGTTCAACGGCTTCGGTCCGGCCGGCAACCCGATGGCCGCGATGCCCTGGTACTGGCATTTCGCGGTGGGCGGCCTGATGCTGGCGATGTTCTTCATGGCCACCGATCCCGTTTCGGCATCGATGACCCAAGCGGGCCGTTGGATCTTCGGCATGTTGATCGGCGTGATGACCGTGCTTGTGCGTGTGGCCAACCCCGCCTTCCCCGAAGGCGCGATGCTGGCCGTGCTCTTTGCCAACGTCTGGGCGCCGTTCATCGACTACTTGGTGATGAAATGGCACATTGCCCGTCGGGAGCGTCGCTATGTCCGTCTCTAACTCTGGAACTGGCTGGAACCTTCGCGCCATCTGGGCGCTGCCCAACGACGACATGCGCAAAATCATCGCCGTGGCATTGGTGGTGTGCGCGTTTTGCGCTGCCCTGGTGTCCGTCTCGGTGGTCAGTTTGCGGCCGGTGCAACGGCACAACGCCGAAGCGTTTCGTGCCCGCAACATCGTCGAAGTCGCCGGCGTTTGGTTGCCCGGGGAAGACCCCGTCGCCACGCTGAAAAAACTCGAACTGCGGTGGGTGGAACCGGGGTCCGGGCGAGAAATCGCCGACCCGGGACTGCCCGCCGATCCTCAGCGTTTGAGCAAAGACCCGCAATGGTCGATGCCACTGGCGCGGCAGGAAGATCCCGCCAGCGTCAAGCGACTGCCCAAGGCATTGCCGGTTTATCTCAAGACCGACGAGCAAGGTCAGGTACAAACCGTGGTATTGCCCGTGTTCGGCGCTGGTCTGTGGGGCATGATGTGGGGCTTCATCGCCATCGATGGGGACGGCAACACGGTCAAAAACCTCAAGTTTTATCAGCAGTCCGAAACGCCGGGCTTGGGCGCTGAAGTGGAAAATCCCAAATGGCGCGCCCTGTGGCACGGCAAACGCGTCTTTGATGAACAAGGCCAACTGCGCATCGCGGTAATCAAAGGCCGTGTGCCCGTCAATTCCCCCGATGCGGCCTACCAGGTGGACGGCTTGGCTGGCGCCACCCTCACCTCGAAAGGAGTCGATCAGATGATCCGCTTCTGGCTGGGACCGCGCGGTTTTGGTCCCTATCTGGCGCAATTGCGGGAGCAACGTCATGGCCAATGAAATGCGCAAAGTCCTGACCTCTCCCATCCTGAATAACAACCCGGTCATCCTGCAAGTTTTGGGGATCTGCTCGGCCCTGGCGGTGACGAGCAAACTGTCGACGGCGCTGACCATGAGCATCGCGCTGACCCTGGTGACGGCGTTTTCCAACCTGTTCATCAGCTTACTGCGCGCGCATATTCCCGGCTCGATCCGCATCATCATCCAGATGACCATCATCAGTTCCCTGGTGATCGTGGTCGACCAATTTCTCAAAGCGTTTGCCTTCGAGATCAGCCGCGAATTGTCAGTGTTCGTCGGTCTGATCATCACCAACTGCATCGTCATGGGCAGGGCCGAAGCGTACGCAATGAGTCACCCGCCGCTGGCAAGCTTTTGGGACGGCATCGGCAATGGCCTGGGCTACAGCGCCATTTTGCTCACCGTCGGTTTCTTCCGGGAATTGCTCGGCTCGGGAACGGTGTTTGGTTACCCCGTTCTGACGACCGTCGCAGACGGCGGCTGGTACATTCCCAACGGCTTGTTGTTGCTGCCCCCGAGTGCGTTCTTTCTTATCGGCTTGATCATTTGGGCCGTACGCACCCTCAAGCCACAACAACAGGAAAAAGCGGAGTACCGCGCACGTCACCAACTCGAGGAGACCGCCTGATGGAATTGTTCAACCTTTTTCTCAAAGCGGTTTTCGTCGAAAACCTGGCTTTGTCGTTCTTTCTTGGGATGTGCACTTTCCTTGCCATTTCCAAGCGCATCGACACCTCGATCGGCTTGGGCGTGGCGGTGGTGGTGGTGCAGTCCCTGACCATGCCGATCAATAACCTCGTCAACCGCTATCTGCTCTCCGAAGGCGCGTTGGCGTGGGCGGGCCTACCCGAAGTCGATTTGTCCTTCCTTGGGTTCCTGACTTACATCGGCATCATCGCTGCGCTGGTGCAAGTGCTGGAAATGTTTCTCGACCGTTTCGTGCCGGCGCTTTATCACGCGTTGGGTATCTTTTTGCCGCTTATTACCGTCAACTGCGCGATCCTAGGCGGAACGCTCTTCATGGTCGAGCGGGATTATTCTTTTGCCGAAAGTGTGGTCTATGGGATTGGCACGGGCTTGGGCTGGGCGCTGGCCATCACCCTGTTGGCCGCAGTACGCGAAAAACTCAAGTACGCCGACATTCCGGCAGGCTTACAGGGTCTGGGAATTTCATTCATGTCCGCTGGCCTGATGGCGCTGGGATTCATGGCGTTTTCCGGGATCAAATTGTAAGGAGCGAGCGCTGCGATGATCGAATTGACCCTGGGTATCGCGCTTTTCGTCGCGGTAGTGTTGTTGCTGGTATTCTTTATTCTCGCGGCCCGCAAGCGGTTGGTGGTCAGCGGCAATGTCCCGGTTCTCGTCAACGAAGAAAGAGAAATTTCGGCCCCTGTCGGCTCGAAGCTTCTCAACGCCTTGGCCGATGCCAAATTGTTCGTCAGTTCCGCTTGCGGCGGCGGGGGCACCTGCGGCCAGTGCAAGGTCAAGGTACGGGAAGGAGGCGGCAGCCTGCTGCCCACGGAAGCCGCGCACATCAACAAAAAGATGGCGCGCGAGGGTTACCGGCTGTCGTGCCAGGTGGTGGTCAAACAGCCGATGAAGGTAGAGGTGCCCGAAGAGGTTTTCGGGGTCAAGAAGTGGGAATGTACGGTCAAGAGCAACCGCAATGTCGCCACCTTCATCAAAGAACTGGTGCTCGAGCTTCCCCCGGGGGAAAACGTCGATTTCCGCGCCGGCGGCTACATTCAGATCGAAGCCCCGCCGCACGTGCGCCAATTTAAGGATTTCGACATCCCCGAGCAATTCCGTGCCGACTGGGAGCGGTTCGGCTTGTTCGATCTCGTCTCCAAGGTCGACGAGCCGATCGTGCGCGCATATTCGATGGCGAACTTCCCACTCGAGCGCGGCATCATCATGCTCAATGTGCGCATTGCCACGCCGCCACGCCCCGGTTTGCCACCCGGCAAAATGTCTTCGTACATCTTCGGCCTCAAACCCGGCGACAAGGTGACCATCTCCGGCCCATTCGGCGAGTTCTTTGCGCGCGACACCGACAACGAAATGGTGTTCATCGGCGGTGGCGCAGGCATGGCACCGATGCGCTCGCACATCTTCGACCAACTGGTGCGCCTAAAGAGCCAGCGCAAAATCACCTTCTGGTACGGCGCGCGCTCGAAAAAGGAACTCTTTTACGTCGAGGATTTCGACCGCCTGCAGGCGCAGTACCCGAACTTCAAGTGGTTCGTCGCGCTCTCCGATCCGCAACCCGAGGATCACTGGACCGGCTACACCGGGTTCATCCATCAGGTCCTCTATGAGCAGTACTTGAAGGATCATCCGGCCCCAGAAGACTGCGAGTACTATCTGTGCGGCCCACCGATGATGACGGCGGCGGTAACGCGGATGCTGCTCGATCTTGGCGTGGAGCGCGAAAACATTCTGTTCGACGATTTCGGCGGCTGAGATTTGGCGCCGCACCGGCTCAGAACGCTGGTGCGGCGTTTTGATATTCTCATCCAGCTACCAATGTCTGGCAGAGTGGCTACAATGTTTGCAGTTCGCCAAATCCCTCGCGGTCTTGGTCACTGACACGAGAATTCTCCATGATCACTTTTCTCATCACCCTTGCGGCGTTTGTCCTCTTCGTCGCTTTGGCCGCGATCGGCGTCATGCTCGGTCGTCCTGCGATCAAAGGTTCCTGTGGTGGTTTGGGACGTTTCGGCATTCAGTGCGACGGCGGTTGTGACCGTCCTTGTCCGAATCGCCAGGCAAAGCTTGTCGATGAAAAGACCTTGCGGAGTTGACCCATGCTCGATCGAATCTTTGTGGCCGATTTTTACCGGCGCGATCCATTGTCCTTTCACGCCGAAACGCCGATTTCCGAAGCGATCGCTCTTTTGCAACGACACCGCGTCACCGGCGCGCCGGTCGTCGATCGCTTTGGCGCGCTTGTTGGATTCCTGTCGGAAAAGGACGTACTGGGTCTGCTCATTTCCGACGCTTACCTAGACGAGTTCGTCGGCACAGTCGCCGATTGCATGACGCGGCAAGTCGTCACTTTGGATGTCCAGGATACCCTACTGGATGCCGCTAAGGCGTTTTGCGAGCGGCCATACCATGTCTATCCCGTTCTCGATCAGGGGGTACTGGTCGGAACCTTCGATCGCTCCGCGTTGATCGCGGCGCTGTCGCAGATCCTCATCCACCGCCGTTGACCCCGGAGTTTTGAGGAGACCTTGGCGTTGCGTTACAATGCATGATGTCACTGGCATATTGCGGAGTGCTCCTCATGTCCATGGCCGATCGCGATGGTTTTATCTGGTTCGACGGCAAACTCGTTCCGTGGCGGGAAGCAACCGTCCACGTTCTGACCCATTCCCTACACTACGGCCTGTCGGTCTTTGAAGGCGTGCGCGCCTACGCCACCGAGCGCGGCACGGCGATCTTTCGGTTGCGTGAACACACGCAGCGGCTGTTGAACTCCGCCAAGATCTACCAGATGGCCGTGCCCTGGGACCTCGAGACAATCATGGAGGCGCAAAAAGAGGTCGTGCGCGCCAACGGTTTGACTGCCTGCTACATCCGCCCCATCCTCTTCTACGGTTCGGAAAAGATGGGACTGTCGCCGCGCGGGCTTTCCACGCACCTGGCGATCGCCGCTTGGCCGTGGGGCGCATATCTGGGCGAGGAAGGACTGGAAAAGGGCATCCGCGTCAAAACCTCTTCGTATCAGCGCCAGCACGTCAACGTCACCATGCCGCGTGCCAAGGTGGCGAGCACGTACGCGAACTCGATTCTGGCCAGCGTCGAAGTCACGCGCCAAGGATACGACGAGGCGCTGCTGCTGGATACGATGGGTTTCGTTGCCGAAGGGGCGGGCGAGAACCTGTTCATCGTCAAGGACGGTCAGCTGATCGAACCGGAGATCGCCTGTGCGCTTACCGGTATCACCCGCGACACGGTGCATCACATCGCGCGCGAGCTGGGGATCCCGCTCACCAGCCGGCGGCTGACGCGTGATGACATCTACATCGCCGACGAAGCGTTCTTCACCGGCACCGCGGCGGAAATCACGCCGATTCGCGAGCTTGACGACCGTGTCATCGGTTCGGGCAGCCGCGGACCGATCACCACTCGCATCCAGCAGCGCTTTTTCGAGATCGTCAACGGTCGTACACCGGAATACGACCATTGGCTGGCGTTCGTTTGAACCGCCAATGCGAAACGCCCCGTTCTGTCGGGGCGTTTTTGTAGGCGCCCATCCGCACCACCGATGGATCACGGGTCATGTTCTTTGTGATTTAATTCGGATGGTTGCTGTGTGTCGATCGAAGAGTTGCTGACCCACCCAAAACGAGGAGCCGATGATGACCCACCACCCGCTGGAGCATGTGCGCAAAGACAAAGTCATCTCCGTGACCGCCGCCGATTTGCCGCTGTGCTGCCCGCTGCCGGACGAGCCGGTGGCGCTGTTGCACCCGCGTGTGTACCTGGATCCCACCAAGACCGGAAAAGCGGTCTGCCCTTATTGCAGCCGTGAATTCGTGTTTTCTGGTGAGGCGCCCAAGGCGCATCATTGAGACATTCGGCCCGCGACCGGTGTGGCCCAACTGACCGAGGTACGACGAAATGAGCACCTCCCCTTTCGTTCCCGACGCCTCCCTCTTCAAAGCCTATGACATTCGCGGCATCGTCGATACCACCCTCACCGAGACGGCTTGCCGCGCCATCGGTCAAGCCCTCGGCAGTGAAGCGGTGCGCCGCGGTGTGGCGGCGATCGTCGTCGGACGCGACGGGCGGCTCTCCGGCCCGCGCCTTGCCGCGGCGCTTGCCGAAGGCATTACCGCCGCCGGTGTAGACGTCATCGACATTGGCGTGGTGCCCACCCCCGTGACCTACTTTGCCGCCGAGCATCTGGGGACGCGTTCTTGCGTTTCGGTCACCGGCAGCCACAATCCGCCGGAATACAACGGCCTCAAGATGGTGCTCGCCGCCGAAACCCTGTACGGCCCGCTCATCCAGGACCTTCGGCGGCGTCTCGTGGAAGGCGACCTCGTCACGGCGCCACAGCCTGGAAAGATCACCACCGCCGACGTGATTCCGGCGTATGTCGAGCGCATCGCTTCGGACATCCAACTTTCCCGACCGATGAAGGTGGCAATCGATTGCGGCAATGGTGTTGCGGGAGCCGTTGCGCCGGAGTTGTTCCGGCGGTTGGGCGTCGAGATCATGCCGCTGTTTTGCGAGGTAGACGGCACGTTCCCCAACCACCACCCCGACCCCTCGAAGCTCGAGAACCTTACCGACCTCATCGCCTGCGTGCGCCACAGCGACGCAGCGTTGGGCTTGGCGTTCGATGGCGATGGTGACCGCTTGGGCGTGGTGACCAAATCCGGCGAGGTAATTTTCCCCGACCGACAGTTGATGCTGTTTGCGCAAGACGTGCTCGAGCGTCAGCCGGGGGCGACGATCATTTTCGACGTCAAATGCACCCGCCTGCTCGCCAAGGTGATCCGGGCGCACGGCGGCGTACCCCTGATGTGGAAGACAGGACACGCGCTGATCAAAGCCAAACTCAAAGAGTCGCAAGCAGCGCTTGCCGGCGAGATGAGTGGGCACATGTTCTTCAAGGAACGGTGGTACGGGTTTGACGACGGGTTGTATGCCGGGGCGCGACTGCTCGAGATTCTCAGCCGCAGCACCAACCCCAGCGCGGTGCTCGAAGCACTGCCCACGAGCATCGCCACCCCCGAGATCAACCTCAAGATGCGCGAAGGCGAGCCGTTTGCGCTCGTGGAGCGATTGCAGGCTTATCGGGGTTTTAGCAACGCGCAGGAAATCATCACCATCGACGGCGTGCGCGTGGAGTACCCCGACGGGTTTGGTCTGGCGCGTGCCTCCAACACCACCCCGGTGCTGGTGCTGCGTTTCGAGGCCGACACCCCCGAAGCGCTGCAGCGCATCCGCGCGGACTTCCGCCAGGCGTTGCCGGCGGTGTGGCCGGCCATTGATGCGGCAGAACTCGATCGAATTTTGAGCTAGATCAACTCCCCCTCGGAACCTGGGTCTGGTCTCAGGTTCCATTGATATTACAATAAGAAAATTGGGGTAGGGGAAACCAATGCGTTTGGCGCAAAAAATCACCGTCTTTTATGCAGTGGCGATCGCGGCGCTCACCGTTGTGCTCACCGCGATCGCGCTTTTCGCCTTTCGCGCTTTTTCCCTGACCACCGCGTCGGCGCAAGCACTCACCGCCGCCGAAATCGTGCGCGTCGCGCTCACCGAGGCAATGCTCAACGGTACGATCGACAAGCGAGCGCAGCTCATCAACCGACTGCGCGGTGAGATCCGTCATCTCAACAGCGTGGACCTGGTTCGTTCGGAACTCGTGGACGCGCAATTCGGGCGCAACCGCTTGGGCGAAGTCGAACCTGACCCCATCGAAAAGAAAGTCTTGGAACGCGGCGAGGCCGTCACCGAGCTGCGGGAAACCACACAGAGTACCATTTTCCGCGCGACGATTCCGTATATCGCTTCCAGCCGTGGCACGGTCAATTGCCTGCAATGCCATCAGGTGCCCGAAGGCACCGTGTTGGGGGCGATCACCGTTACGCTGGATTTGACTGCGCTGCGCCAGCATGCTCTTTGGACCGTGGCAGGCTTGGTGTTGAGCGTGTCTCTTTTCGCCGCTTCACTGGTGTTCATTTTGTTTCGCCAGCTTCGACCGGTGGGCGAAACGGCGCGGGAAATCGCGGCAGTCGTCCAAGAAGGTGGGGCGGGCCATTTCGGCCGCAGAGTCAGTACCCGCGATGACACCGAAATCGGAGCGATCGCCCGCGAAGTCAACCGTTTGGTAGAAACGATCGATCAGACCATCTCGACGGTGTCGCAAAAGATCCGTGCGCTGATCGGTCATCGTGCCGAAGGCGACAACCGTCTCGAAAGCATGCAGTCCGCGGTCGATGACCTGATTTTCGCGGCGCGGTTCAAGCAGGCGATCGAAGAGGATCAGCAAACCAAACACGTTTACGCTCGATTGTTTCTTTTGTCCAAGCAAACATTCCACTGCACCGACGTTTCGTTACACGAAGTGACTCCCTACGGCCTGCGCACGCTTGAGCCAGACGGTGAAACCGAGCTCACTTGCTGCCGCTATTGCGCCGCCGAAATCGCTGAAGACCCTTCGCTATGTCGCGCCGTGCGCACCGGGCACGTCGTCGATGGCCTGACCGACCTGTCGTTGTGCTTTGCCCAACGGGTGGATGCTCGCTTGCCCGGGCACGGTTACGTGTGTTTTCCGATTTACGTGGGCAGCCACGTCGGTGCGGTGGTGCAATGGATCGTCCCACGGACGGAAAAAGAAATCGTCCAGGCGCGCAGCGAGCGCTTTCAACTGTTGTTACGCGAAGCCGCTCCAGTGCTGGAAGCCAAGCGTCTGACCGATCAGTTGCGCGAAAACGCGTTGCGCGATCCGATGACCGGACTGCACAATCGGCGCTTTCTGGAAGAATCGATCGAAACGGTCACCGCCGGCGTGCTGCGCCGCAACAGCCATCTGAGCATTTTGCTCATCGATATCGACTGGTTCAAACAGGTCAATGACTCCTATGGACACGACGCCGGTGACGCGGTGATCTTGGCGCTGGCCCAAACGCTGCGCCATCAGGTGCGCGCCAGCGACTGGGTGATTCGCTTCGGCGGCGAAGAGTTCTTGATTCTTTTGATGGACACCGGCGCTGATCAAGCCGTTGTAGTGGCCGAGAAGATCCGCGAGGCGGTCGCGGCACAAAGCATTGTCGTCGGCGACGGCGTGCAATTGCAGAAAACCATCTCGATCGGCATCGCCGATTTCCCTCAAGACGCCTCTGGTTTTTGGCAGGCAGTAAAGTTTGCCGATGTGGCGCTTTATCGTGCCAAACAGCAGGGCCGCAACCGCGTGGTGCGCTTCAGCAAAGAGATGTGGCAAGACAGCAACGGCTCCGGGCGCTATTGAATGTGGTCCTTTCTTCCAAGACCAGCCGCGCCATTCATCGCGCTCACCGGGGAATCAAGCCGAGCGCTCGAGCAAAGTGCTCTAGCCGTTCTATCACCTCCATGAGCTGGTAGGCCGCCGCGCGTGCCTGCAAGAGCGCGTCGAAAAATTGCCCCGGATCGATGAGATATTCGTGGATCAGCTGGTTGCGCAGCCGCCGGGCTACCACGAACGCTTGCGCATCGTCGATCCAACCCATTCGTTCCGCAAACGCCAACGTATCGAGTAATGAGCGCCGGGGCTCCCCCAACAGCGCGGCGAAGCGGGGCAACACTTTTTCTCCGAGATGATCCTGCAGCCGCCCGAAACGGGCGACGAACGCATCTACTTTTTCTGCGCGTTCGGGAAATGAGGCGAGCTCTATCACCCACTGCGGGGTGATGGGTAAGGCGAACAAGGTAGTCAGCGTATAGCGCAAATGCTCTGCTTCCCGCTGCGCCAGTTCGAGCGCCCGGCGCGCCATAGGCGCATGCTCAGGCAAGAATGGCCCGGTCATAACCGCACTCCTGTCCGTTTGGCTTCGGCAAAGATCAGCGCTGGGGGACTTGCGGCATGACGCAATACGAGGTCGATTTTGCGCTCCCCCAGCCTTTTTATCATCATCGCGTAAATCTGCGCGTCCACCGCCGCTGGATGGCTGAGGCATTCATCGGTTTCGATGTAAAGATCGATGTCTCCACCTTTGAGCGCGGGATCCGCCCGGCTGCCAAACAACCAAACCTGCGCTCTGGGGCCCAACACCGCTGCAACGACCTCCTTGATCGCCGCGATTTCCTCAGGGCACAGGCGAACTTTCGTTTTTACGTGGTGACCTGTCGGTTCCAATGCAGCCATCCCCGCAGTCGCGAATCTGAATAGCGGAGAACGACAAAGAGGAATGCACGGCGATCGAAACGCCCTTACCCCTGCCGCAGCATATGGTACAACTCGTCCTTGAGCAACACCCGCTTTTTCTTCATCTCTTCGATCGTCTCGTCGGCCACCGGCACGCCCTCCTCCTCCAAGCGGCGGATGTGACGATCAAGCTCATGATACTCGGCAAATAGCCGAGCGAAATGATGATTGCTGGTCTTTAATTCGCGGATCTTTTCCTTGTATTCGGGAAACTCGTAAATCAAAGCGTGATTTTCGATGGTCATGATCATTCTCCTTTATTTGCCTTAATATTTTGGCCAATTCGATCTCAAGCCTGTATCGACGCGAACTCCGCCTTGACTTGCGCCAGCGCCTTAGCCAAAAGCGCCGGATCGCCACCCCCTGCTTGCGCCAGATCCGGGCGACCACCGCCGCGCGCACCGAGCAGCGCCGCGACGCGCTTGATCCAATCGCCGGCTCGCAACTGCGTTTGCGCCGCTTTGCCCACCGCCGCGACCAGCGCCACTTTGCCTTCGACCGTCGAGGCAAGAAGTACCGCTGCAGTCGGCCCCAGGCGCTCACGTACGTTTTCCGCCAAACGCCGCAACTCGTCAGCGTTTTCGGCGCTGACCTGCGCCACCAGCACGCGCATGCCGTCGCGTTCCTGTGCTTCACCGGCAAGCGTTTGCGCCTGCAGATTCGCAAGCCGCTCCGTGAGCTTGACGCGTGCTTTTTCGCTGCGCTTGAGTTCTTCCTGTAGCGCCCCGATCCGGGTGGGGACTTCTGCCGTTGAAACGTTGAGCGCTTTGGCTGCCGCATCGAGCAATCGCTCCTGCTGCTGTACCCAGCGCAATGCCGCTTCTCCTGCCACCGCTTCGATGCGGCGCACCCCAGCGGCGATCGCCGTTTCGGCGACGATCTTCACCAACCCGATGTCGCCAGTGCGCGCCACGTGCGTGCCGCCGCACAGTTCTTTGGAACTGCCGATGGTCAGTACCCGCACCCGTTCGCCATATTTTTCGCCAAACAGCATCACCGCACCCGAAGCGCGCGCCGCCTCCAGCGGCATCTCTTCGGCCTGCGTCGGCACATTGGCGATCACTTCCGCGAGTACCCGCGCTTCCACCGCGGCGATTTCCTCCGGCGTCAAGGCGCGCGGGAACGAGAAGTCGAAACGCAACCGCTCGGCATCCACCAGCGAGCCGCGCTGCTCCACTTGCGGCCCCAGCACATCGCGCAGCGCCTTGTGCAAAAGGTGCGTGGCCGAATGGTGCCGAGCCGTCGCCGCCCGCGCCGCTGCATCGAGCCGCGCGCGGACGGGGTCACCGACGCGCAGACCGCCAGTGGCCACCACGCCATGATGGCCGTGCACATCGGCGCGGATCTTCTGTGTGTCCTCGACCCGAAACATCCCGTCGGGCGCCACCAGAACTCCCGTGTCGCCCACCTGCCCGCCGGATTCGGCGTAAAAGGGTGTAGCGGCAAGCACCACCACCCCCGCTTCCCCTTCCCGCAGCTCGCCCACCGGGCTGCCTTCGCGGTAGAGCGCGATGATTTCGCTCTCAACCTCAATCGTCGTGTAACCGTCAAAGCGGGTCGCCGGACCGGCGTAATCGAGCCCCGTGAGGTTGACCTTGAACTTGCCGGCGGCACGGGCCATCGCTTTTTGCCGCGCCATCGCCGCGTCGAACCCGGCCACATCCACCGTCATGCCGCGTTCGCGCAACACGTCGGCGGTGAGATCGAGCGGGAAACCATAGGTATCGTGCAGTTTGAACGCCACTTCGCCGTCGAGCTCGTTCTTACCGTGCGCCTGATGTTCGGCGATCGCCGCTTCCAGCATCGCCATGCCGTTGTCGATGGTGGCGAAAAAGCGCGTCTCTTCGGTCTTGAGGGTCTCGACGATCGTCTCCTGCCGCTTGAGCAGCTCGGAATAAGCCGAACCCATTTCCTCGGCCAACACAGGCACCAGGCGATGGAAAAACGGCGCGCGCACCCCAAGCTTGTAGCCGTGGCGGATCGCCCGCCGGATGATGCGCCGCAACACGTAGCCGCGCCCTTCGTTGCCGGGAATCACCCCATCGGCGATCAAAAAGGAGGTAGCACGCAGGTGGTCGGCGATCACCCGCAGGCTGGGACCATCCGCCTCTTCCGCCCCCGTGACCTCACGCGCCGCCGCGATCAGGCGGCGAAACAGATCGATCTCATAGTTGGAATGCACGCCCTGCAGTACCGCGGCGATGCGCTCCAGCCCCATACCGGTATCCACGCTCGGCTTGGGCAGCGGGTGCATTTCACCGCGCTCGTCGCGGTTGAACTGCATGAACACCAGGTTCCAGATCTCGATGTAGCGATCCCCATCGGCATCGGGCGAACCCGGTGGCCCGCCGGGGATCTCGGGGCCGTGGTCGTAAAAAATCTCCGAGCAAGGACCGCAGGGACCGGTATCCCCCATCATCCAGAAATTGTCGGACGCGTAGCGGGCGCCTTTGTTGTCACCGATGCGTACGATCCGCTCTGGCGGCACACCGATTTCCTCGGCCCAAATGCGGTACGCTTCATCGTCTTCGGCATACACCGTCACCCACAGGCGCTCTTCGGGCAGCCGGAACACGCGCGTGACCAGCTCCCAGGCGTAGTGGATCGCTTCGCGTTTAAAGTAATCGCCGAAGCTGAAATTGCCGAGCATCTCGAAGAAGGTGTGGTGCCGTGCCGTGTAGCCGACGTTTTCCAAGTCATTGTGCTTGCCGCCCGCGCGCACGCATTTTTGCGCCGAAGCCGCACGCACGTAGGGCCGCTCGTCAAAGCCCAGGAACACGTCTTTGAACTGGTTCATGCCAGCGTTGGTAAAAAGCAGCGTTGGGTCGCCGTGCGGTACAAGCGACGAAGACGGGACGATGGTGTGACCCTTGCTGGCGAAAAATTCGAGAAAAGCCTGGCGGATCTCTGCGGTATTCATGATTCGGCGCAACAGTAATGACCAACTGGCTGGGATTATAACCCAGCGCCTATTCCAGCCGGCGCAAAGTCTGCACCAGTCCCGCGCCTTCGCTGCGCTGCCCCCAACCGAACCCACCGAACAGCCAGTGCGCGGCAAGCCCAAACGCCACGCCGAAGATGCCGCACGCCACGGGTTCGATGCCGAACCAACGGTGCGCTTCACTACCGCCAAACGCCGGGTGGTTGAGTACATAATAAGCGACACTGACGGCAAAACCACCGAGCATCGCGACCACCGCCCCCCAACGCGTGGCGCGTCGCCAGAAGATGCCCATGATCATAGTAGGAAAAAGGGTGGCCGCCGCCAGCGAAAACGCCAGCCCCACCAGCAGCAAAATGGTGTCCAGCCGCAGCGCCGCCGTCCACGCCGCGAAACCGGCGGTCAAAAGCAGCAGCATCTTGTTGACCACCAACTGCCGATGCGTGCTCGCCATTCCGCGGCGCAAGCGCTTGAAATAGACGTCATGCCCCAAACCGTTAGAAATGGTCAACAACAGCCCGTCGGCCGTGGACAGCGCCGCCGCCAAAGCCCCCGCGGCGACGAAGCCGACGAGCACATACGGCAGCCCCGCCAGCTCCGGCAATACCAGCACGATCGCGTCGGCGTTGAGCAGCAATTCCCCGCTTTGCACCCGCCCATCGCCGTTGAGATCCTCGAATTGTCCTAGTCGCAACAGCGTCCATGACCCCAACCAGTCGTTGAGCGCTTCCACCGGCGCGCCGAACCAGCGCTCCAGCTCGGCTTTGGCAAATAGCGCATACAAAGGCACGCAGGCATACAGCAAAGAGACGAAAAACACCGTCCAGGCGGTGGAGGTGCGCGCCTCCGCCACGGTGCTGGTGGTGTAGTAGCGCATCAGGATGTGCGGCAATGCGGCCGTGCCGACCATCAACACGAACATCAGCGCCAAAAAGTTGGTTCGCTCCTGCCCCCGTTGCTCGGGACTGCCTTGCCAGACCGCAAAGAAGGGTCGCGGCGGTTGCGCGAGCGCCTCTGCCTGCGCCAGTTGCTGTTGCCAATAGCGCCGGACTTCCTTGGCGTCGCCGCGCAAGGCACGAAGATCCTGCTGCGCTTGCCGCTGCTGCGCCAGCGAGGGCCGCTCGCTGGCTTCCTTGGGATGCTGCCACAAACGCTGCCGTTCGGTCTCGATACTCTCTGGCCACTGAGCCAACAGCGCGCGCAAATGCTCGGCACGCGCGCGGTAATAGGCGCGCACTTCTTCTTCGGCTGGATCGGCTGCCAACTGACGTTCCATCGCCACCACCCGTTGGCTGAGCTCCGGCAAGGCCAGATGCGGCACCACGGTGCCGTAATGCGCCTTGGCCAGCAACACCAGTGGAGCGACAAACGCGACGATCAATACCAGATATTGCGACACCTGCGTCCAGGTGACACCGCGCATGCCACCCAGAAATGAACACACCAGGATGCCGGCCAGGCCGACAACCAGACCGATCTCGAAGGGCACTTGGACAAAGCGGCTGGCCACCAGCCCCACAGCGTAGATCTGCGCCACCAGATAGACGAACGACGCGAGTACCACCGCCAACACCGCGATGAGTTCGGCAGTCGATCCAAACCGCGCGCCGATGAATTCGGCCACCGTGAACTGCCCGAAACGGCGCAGATAGGGTCCAAGAAAGATCGCCACCAACACAAAGCCGCCCGACCAGCCGAGCAGATAGGCAAAGCCGAGAAACCCCTGCCAGTAGAAGATGCCCGCCAGCCCGATGAACGACGCCGCGCTCATCCAGTCGGCGGCGGTGGCCATGCCGTTGGCAAATCCCGGGATGCGACGCCCGGCAACGTAATACTCCACGACGTCCTGAGTGCGCATCGCGATGCCGATGCCGGCATACAGCGCAATGGTGGCAACGAGAAAGCCCAGTCCCAGCCAGCGTGCCGAAACGCCGGCCTGCTCTGCGGTCAAGACCACGGCCACAAAAGCCAGCAGACCGAGCAAATACCACAGAAAAAAACGGGCGCCGAACCCCATCGCGCGCCTTCATTCAATATTGGAGCTTTGCCAACTGGGTCTTCTGCGCCGCCTCGAGCGCCTGTCGCAACGTCACGATGCCGCGCTCCTCAAGCAGTGGCAGCAGTTTGAGGAACACCTCCGCGGTCACGAGGGCATCCCCCAACGCATTGTGGCGCGCGACAAAACTCAGATGGAAGCGCTCGGCCAGCGCTTCCAGACGGTTGGAGGTTTGATTGGGAAACACCACGTAGCCCAAAAGCAGCGTATCCAGCACCGGCTGATCGAAGCGGATCCCAAGCATTTCCTCCTTACGCCGCAAAAAGGCCATGTCGAACGCCGCGTTGTGCGCGACCAACACCGTTGCTTCGGCATAGCGGTGAAAGGCCGGCAACACCACGTCGATCGTCGGTTGTCCCACCAGCATTTCCGGCTGAATGCCGTGAATAGGAATGGAGGCCGGGTCCAGCGGCCGACGGGGGTCAACCAGCTGCTCAAAGGCTTCGTGACGCAGGATGCGTCCATTGACGATGCGCACCGCCCCGATCTGGATGATCTCGTCGCCCTCGCTGGGCCTGAGTCCGGTGGTTTCGGTGTCGAATACCGTATAAGCAAGCGTGCGCAACGGCTGATCGGCCCAATTGCCTTGCGTGTCTTGCCAGCTAAAAAGGTCGAAATCGAAAAAGACCGGCCGTTCTCCCTGCTCAGCACTGGCTGAAGGCGCCACAACGGCGACGGCTTCATGCTCGGCAGCGGGCAACGCCTCCGTTACCCGTGGCAAGGCAAAACGCAAAAAAGCTTCGTGCCGGGCTTTGAAACGATCGAACCACATCGCGGCGTTGTGACGCTCCAGCACATCGCGCACCGCGAAGGTATACCGTTCTTTGCCCAAGCGCACCGGCTCCAGTTCCCAGCCGGAAACGATTTCCGAGCTGATCGCGCCGCCGCGCCAGACCAGGTCCCAATGCAGCCACTCACCTTGGATGCTGGCGCGGAATCGCACCTGCCCGACCTCATAGTCCTCCTTGAGCCGCTGCGCCAAGGAAGCCACCATGCGCAGCCAGGTAAAGGCATCGACCTCGAGCCAGGCTTCCGGCACCGTATCCTCGTCCCGTACCTGAACCCCGACCCGTTCGGCGACGAAGCGACAGAGCAAGGCCATCAGGTCCGCCGCGGCGATCGGCTCCAACGGCCAACGCTCGGTGAGCACCGCCCGCACCTGCGATGCCGCCCGTTCCAACCGCTCGCGCATCGCTTCGACTTCTCGTGAGACGATCGCCAAAAACCGCTCACGCATCGCCTCATCCAAATCAGGCTGGCGCAGCATTTCGCTGGCCATCGCGACGTTGGCCAACGAAGCACGGTTTCCTTCCGTCATTTCGAACAACAGCTGACCGCGCTGCGCCTCCCGTTCCAGCTCGTCGGTGACATCGTGCATCACCAACACAAAGCCGCTACCGCGCTCTGCTTCCGTCACTGGTGCCACGAGTACCCGCGCCACCCGGCCCGTGGCCGAAACGATCACGAAACGACTGCGTGGCTGTGATACCTGGCGGCGCTGCTGGAGGGTAAGCTGCTGCAACGCATGACCGAGCACCGCTGGGTCGATGAGCGCAAACACCGAGCGGCCCAAGCCCAGCGCGCTGGTGCGCGCCAGAGCATTGGCCTCGCTAGCGACGAAGTTGGCCGCGAGCACCCTGGCCGCGTCGTTGTAGAGCAGCACACGTCCTTCGGCATTACAGACGATCACCGCCTCATCCAGCTGCGCCATCAACGCCGCGAGGCGATTGCGCTCCAGCGCCAGCGAAGCTTTGGCACGCTCGACCTCGGCCGCGATGTCTTGCGCCGCCGCTTCCCGGGCTGCCGCCAGCTGATTCGCCGCCGCGATCACCGCTTGCACTTCCGGTGGTCCCGAGCGCTGGATGCGATAGCCGGGGTTACTCGTACGCATCACATCGAGCTCCTCGGCAATCGCCGCCAAACCGCGCACATACACTCGCCCCAGCCGTTGCAGCAACACCGCGGCGGCGACCAGCGCCACCGCCGTCAGCACGGTGCCGATCGGCAGCCAGTTTTCCGCCACCTGCAACAGCAACGCCCGCTTGGCTTCATCCATGTCGATCCAGACGAACGCCAGGGTGAGCGCAAACGGCCCCACCACCAAGGCGGCAAGGATGGCCAGCGCCAGCAAAAACCGCTTACGCGCGTTCATGCCGCGGTCTCACCGAGCAGCAGACGAACCCGGCTGAGCAATTCTTGCGTGGCAAACGGCTTGGTGATGTAGTCGTCGGCCCCGACCGCCAGCCCTTTGGCTCGTTCAACATCGCGTCCTTTGGCGGTGAGCATCGCAATCTTGGGTTGCGGCCCTTCGGCGTTGGCGCGGATGGTCTGACACACTTCATAGCCGTCTTTGCGCGGCATCATCACATCCAGTAAGATGAGATCGGGGCAAAAGGACGACACCTTGGTCAGTGCCTCTTCGCCATCGCGGGCGACCTCCACCTCGTAACCCGCACGCTTGAGCAAAAACTCCAACGACAGCACGATGGCGTCCTCATCATCCACCACCAGCACTTTGTGGCTCATCGTCTTCTCCCTCATCTTGTGCGTCGCAGCGTGGCAGGGTGAATACGAAACACGCGCCCCCCGTCGGCGCGTCTTCCACCCAGATGCGACCGCCCAAATGCTCGACGATGCGGCGGGCGATCGCCAGCCCCAAGCCCGTGCTCATCGGCTTGGCGGCCCCTTGGCCCGTCTGGTGAAAGCGCTCGAAAATGCGCTCTCGCTCTGCGGGCGGGACCCCTGGGCCGTTGTCGCTTACCGCGACACGCCAAAATGGCGGGGCAAAATCCACGCGGATTTCAATGATACCACGCTCGTTGGGGACGAACTTGAGCGCGTTACTGGCCAGATTCAGAAGCACTTGCACCAATCGATCTCGGTCGGCCCAGACGCACAGTGGCGCCACAGGCAGCCTGGTCTGCACCTTCACCCCTTTGTCCTTGGCCATCGGCCCGATCGTCGCGACCACTTCGCTGATCACCTCACGCAGATCCACGCGCTCGTGCTGCCATTTGGCCGTGCCGGATTCGAGCTTGGCGAGATCGAGCACCTGGTTGACCAAGCGCGACAGCCGCTCGCTTTCGCGTACGATCGTCGTATAAAACTGCGCCCGCTGCGCGCGTTCGATGTCCGGATCTGAGGCAAGGATCTCGGCCAGCGCCCGGATCGCGGTGATCGGGGTGCGCAGCTCGTGGCTGACGGAAGAAATGAACTCATCCTTGAGCTGATCGAGCTCGCGCAGCCGCTCATTGGCTTCCCGCACCGCCCGGGCTTCATCCACCAGAGCCATCACCTCGTCCCAGCCCGGCGCCCGCTCGCCCAACACTCCTTCGAGCACCAAGCGCGCGGCTGCCCCGCCGATCGCACCAGCCAACAGCCGCTCGGCAAGCGCCACGAATGCATCGTCCACGATGAGCGGTGCTTCCGACGCCAACCCCCGCGCGCGGCGATGTTCCGCCAGGGCTTCCTGCAGCCGCTGTGGCGGCAAGAAGCGTTGCAACACCTCCAGCACGCTTTCGGCCGACACTTTGGCCTGCCATCGTTTCGCCGCGCCCTCGGTAACGGCAGCGGCCGGAACGCGCGAAACGAACCGCTGCGCCATCGTCTGGGTGGCCACATCCGGCGGTCGCCAGCGCGACACCCACACATAGCAAAGCCCATTGGCCAGTAAACTCCACACGAAACTCGCCGTCACCGGCGACATGCCTTCGACGCCAAAAAGCGCTTCTGGGCGCAACCACGCGATCCCCCACGGACCTTCGGTGAGCAGCCGCGCCTCCCACCAGCCGCTTTTGACCAACACCGGCACGAGCGCCGTATAAGCCCACACCATCACACCGGCCAACAACCCCGCCGCGGCACCCGCTGCCGACCCGCCGCGCCAATACACCCCTCCCAACAATGCGGGCGCAAGCTGCGCCACCCCGAGAAAACTCAACAAACCGATCGCTACCAGCGCATAACTTCCCCCGGCGGCGAGATAAAAGCCGTAACCCGCAAACAACACCAACGCGATCGTCGCGCGACGCACCCACAATAAGAGCGGCGCAGCAACCCTGCGCCGTCGTCGCAACAGCCATGGTGCCACCCAGTCGTTGGAGATCATCGTCGCGATCGCCACGCTTTCGACGATGACCATGCTGGTGGCGGCGGAAATACCGCCGAGAAACACAACGAGCGCCAGCCACGGCTCACCGAGCGCCAGCGGTACCGCGAGTACGAAGGTATCGGGCGGCGATGCCGCAGGTAACAACACCTGCCCCAGAGCGGCGATCGGCAACACAAACAGGTTGATCAACAGCAGGTACAGCGGAAACTGCCAACTTGCCTGCCGTACGTGTTCGGGGCGGATGTTTTCCACCACCATCACTTGAAATTGCCGAGGAAGCAGCAGGAAGGCCAGCGCCGAGACGAGAATCAGCGCCAACCAATCGCCATGGCCACCGCTTTGCGCCAGTGTCGGCAGCGCCTGAAGTTGCCTCTGAAACGCCGTCCACGTGCTCGGATCCCCGGCAACAACCGCCAACGTCACCGCACCGAGCAGCAAAAAAGCCGCCAGTTTGATGAACGACTCAAACGCGATCGCCGCGACCAGCCCCTCGTGCCGTTCCGTCACCTCCAGCCGCCGCGTGCCGAAGAGCGCCGCAAACACCGCCAGTACGACGACGATGCCGAAGGTCGGGATCGCTTCCCCTCCCGTACTGCCCGTGAGCACGCTGATTGCCAGCGCGACCGCTTTGATCTGTAACGCCACATACGGGACGATCACCACCGCCAGCGCCGCGCTGACCCATCGGCCCAGCCGTTCGCTGCGCCCGTAGCGCGTCGCGATGAAGTCCGAGATCGAAGTGATGTGCATCGCCTTGGCTACCCGCACCAGGCGCAGCAGCAGCGGCACAGCCAAAAGCATCACCAGCGTAGGCCCCAGGTAAATGGGCAAAAACCACACCCCCGCCTCGGCCGCGCGGCCGACACTGCCGAAAAACGTCCACGCGGTGCAATACACGCCAATAGACAGCGCATAGACCCAGCTGCGATCGATGAGCGATCGGTTCTGCGCCGCCCGCCGATCGCCCCAAAAGGCGATGGCAAACAACAGCAGCAGATAACAGAACGCCGCGCCTGCGGCAAGGGTCAGCGACAGCGTCATCGTGGGTCTTTCCCCTCATCCTCATGGCGCCAGGACCAGAGGATCGCCACCCCCCACACGGCAAACAGATAAACCGCCTGCGCCCAGCCAGTGGGCAAAACGGCAACGAGCGGAAAATTGACCGCCAGCAGAAACAGCAGCGCGCGCTCAAGCGAGTTCATGTTCTTAGCGGCGATGACGCCGTTCCCATTCCCGTTCAGCGATCAGCTCTTGTCGTACGGCGTTGGCACGCGCCTGCACTTGCGCGCCCCAGATATCGTCGTTGCGGCGCGCGTCGATCGCCCGCTGGAACTGGTCATACGCTTCCTGCCAGCGTCCTTCGAGCGCCAACCGTTCCCCTTGCGCGCGGTGCGCCCACGCCGCATCGGGGCGTACCGCCGCGACTTCGCCCACCAGCCGCCAGGCGAGATCCTCGTTAGGGTGTAGACGAGCCCCCGCTTGCGCCCACGACCACGCATCATCGATTTTTCCTTGTGCCGCAGCCATACGCACCGCGGCGGCGCGCACCGCCAGCGACCGAGGATGCTCCTGCAACGCCGTGGTCAGCGCCGCAAGCGCGTGCGGCAAACGCCCCAGCGCCTGCAAGACCTCGGCTTCGAGCAAGCGGCGCCATTTTTCCGCCGGCAAAGACATGTGCAGCGACGGCCACAGCGACTGCAGTTCCGATTGCTCCTGGCGTCGCACTGCCGCACGTATCCGTGTCACCTGCCCCACCAGGTCCGAGGCGCTTGGCAGTGCATCGCGCTGCGCCAATACCGTTGCCTTGGCGTACGCAAACCCTAGGCTCATGCGCGCCTTTGCTTGCGGGTATTGCGCGCGAAACAGCGGCTGATCGATGCGCTGTTGGAGCTCGGCAATGCGCTGCACCGTCAGCGGGTGCGTGCGCAGGTACGGCGGTAGCCCCGTCTCGGCGGTTCGGGTGGCGCGCAACAGGCGCTGGAAGAAGCGCACCGCGCCTTCGGGATCGAACCCGGCGCGCGCCAGCAACAGCAACCCCTGCCGGTCGGCGTCGTGCTCGAAAGCGCGCGAGTAGCTCAGCTGCTGCTGCAACACTCCCGCTTGCCCCGCGGCAATCACCGCTTCCGGCAATTGGCCGCTACCGCTTCTGGCCGCGAGTGCCCCCAGCACCAACGAACCCAGCAGCACCCAGCCCAGGTTCTTTTGCTGCTCGAGCATCTGCGCAATGTGCCGCTGCGCCACGTGCGCGAGCTCATGCGCTGCCACCGCTGCGAGTTCCGCCTCATCCTCGGCCGCCGCGATCAGACCGAAATGAAACCCCATGTAGCCGCCAGGCAGTGCAAACGCGTTGATCGTGGGGTCGGTGAGCGCAAACGCGTGCAGCGAAAGCGGAGGGGTCAGCCCCTGCGCCAGCCGCTCTAGCAGGTCGGTCAGGTATTCCGTCAGCGCGGGATCGTCGAAGTAAGCGGGGTCTTGCGCGCGGATCTGTCGCATGATCTCGCGACCCAGCCGCCGCTCCTCGAACTCGGAAAGCGCGCTGCTGCCCGCCCCACCGAGATCGGGCAATTCGAACGGCCAGACACGGGTGCTCGCCAGCGCCGCCAGCCAAGCGAGCGCCGTGCGGCGGGAACAACAGGACAAAGACATCGATCGCTCCGGCCAAGAGGTGTGCTGCTATGATAACGCCAACCAAGATTCAGGACACCACGATGGCTTTGACCCATTTCGACGCGCATGGACAGGCCCACATGGTGGATGTGGCAGCCAAACCGGACACCCACCGTGTGGCGATCGCGCAAGGACGCATCCGCATGGCCCCCGCGACGTTCGAGGTCATCGCGCGCGGCGACGCGAAAAAAGGCGACGTGCTGGCGGTGGCGCGTCTGGCCGGGATCATGGCCGCCAAGAAAACCGGCGATCTCATCCCGCTGTGCCACCCCTTGGGGCTGACGCACGTCGCGGTAGATTTCACCCTCGAAGCCCCCGACGCCGTGATGTGCACCGCACGCACGGAAACGGTGGGACGCACAGGGGTAGAAATGGAAGCGCTGACCGCGGTGAGCGTGGCGCTTTTGACCATTTACGACATGTGTAAAGCGATTGACCGCGGCATGACGATCGAGACGATCGCACTCGTGGAAAAGCGCGGTGGCAAATCGGGAGTGTGGCGGCGGAAAGACCCCTTGGCGCTCCCACAAGACCAGCGCTCTGGATAGTCACTCCACCACCGCCATCGCCACCGATGGAATGTTACCGGCGTCGCGCCACGGCAAACGCCTTGGCGTTCGTCAGCGCGCTTCGCCGACCGAGGCAATGCACGGCAAACGCCAGATCTCGGCGTTGTACTCGGCGATCGTGCGATCGGACGAAAACGGCGCGCTCGCGGCGGTGTTGCGGATGCTGCTTTCCCACCATGCGCGGGGGTTGCGGTAGTGCGCCTCGGCCCGTCGTTGTGCCGCCACAAACGCGGCAAAATCCGCCAGCACCAGCCAAGGATCGTGCGGCGAGCGCAGCTTGTCCAGAATGGGCTGGAACAACCCGGGCTCGAAATAGCTGAAGTGATTGCGCTCGATGAGCGCCAACACCCGCTGCAACGCCTCGTCGCGCGCGATGATCTCCTGCGGTCGATAGTCCTGCCGCAGCGCCAGCACCTCTTCGGCGCTCAAACCGAACGCAAAGGCGTGCGCATCCCCCACCGCGGCGAAGATTTCGACGTTGGCGCCATCGCGCGTGCCGAGGGTCAGCGCCCCATTCATCATCAGCTTCATGTTCCCGGTGCCGGAAGCCTCGGTGCTCGCCGTCGAGATCTGCTCCGATAGGTCCGCTGCCGGAGCCAAAAGCTCCATCGCCGTGACGCGGTAGTTGGGCCAGAACACCACGCGCAGCTTGTCGCGGGTGGCCGGGTCGCGGTTGACCACCTCGGCGACGTTGTTGAGAAACTTGATGATGAGCTTGGCAAACGCGTACCCCGGGGCGGCTTTACCGGCAAAAATCACCGCGCGCGGCAGCCAATCGGCGGTGTCGCCTTGCTTGATGCGGTCGTAGAGGTGAATGACGTGCAGCGCGTTAAGCAGCTGACGCTTGTATTCATGGATGCGCTTGGCTTGTACGTCGAAAAGCATTTGCGCATCGAGCCGCACCCCG